>Ga0116226_10000003_pt1 | contig 154233 bp, 141 predicted proteins | sample S1TSphfallax_FD_89692 | JGI IMG/M metagenome (GOLD analysis project Ga0116226, IMG submission 89692) | Host-associated microbial communities from peat moss isolated from Minnesota, USA - S1T2_Fa - Sphagnum fallax MG | ecosystem: Host-associated > Plants > Peat moss > Unclassified | place... | reverse complement strand
GCTTCGGCGACCTCAACCAGCACGGCCCCGACTCGATCCGCTTCTATACGCGAACCAAAACCGTGACCCAGCGCTGGACCCCCGGGGTGAAGAGCGGCGCCAGTTTTGTTATCCCCACCATGGGATGAAAACGCCTCTTTTCACGCTGTCGCAAAGCTGTCAGCAACACCCAACCTCGAGACACAAGAGTTTCTTGGTTCTCTCATTCAAAAACAAGAGGTCATCTCTTTTATCAAGCGGGCCTGTAGCGTGGAGGAGTTTCAAAAATTGTCCCAAATAGCCTTCATCGGTTTAGGCAATATGGGTGGCCCGATGGCGGCAAACCTGCTTCGCGCCGGCCATCATGTGATCGGCTTCGACCTTTCCGCCGCCTCCTTGCAAGCCGCGGCGCAAGATGGGATTAAAACCGCCAGCGATGTGAAAAGTGCCGTTGAAGCGTCCGATGTAGTGATCACCATGCTTCCGGCCGGCAAGCATGTGCTGGAGGTTTTCCAATCCGTGATCAGCGCCGTACCCCAGGGCGCATTGCTGATCGATTGTTCTACCATCGAAGTTGGCGCCGCCCGCGCGGCGCATGCGCTTGCCGCGAAAGCCGGTCTCCCTTGCCTCGACGCACCGGTTTCCGGCGGCACTGGTGGAGCCGCCGCAGGCACGCTGACTTTCATGGTCGGCGGCACGGAAGAGGCTTTTGCCGCCGGCCAAAGCATTCTTGCCAGTATGGGCCGCAAGATCGTGCATTGTGGCGGTGCGGGCGCCGGCCAATCTGCCAAGATTTGCAACAACATGATTCTGGGTATCTCGATGATTGCCATCAGCGAAGCCTTTGTGCTGGCCGAGAAACTCGGCCTCTCGCATCAGGCGCTATTCGACGTCGCCTCCACCTCCTCGGGCCAGTGCTGGTCGCTCACCACCTACTGCCCGGTGCCCGGCCCAGTGCCGGCGAGCCCCGCCAACCGAAATTACCAGCCAGGTTTCGCAGTCGGCCTGATGCTGAAGGATCTACGCCTGGCACGGGAGGCCGCACATGAAGCTGGCGTAGACGCCGCGCTTGGCGCGCAAGCAGCCGAAATCTACGCAGCGCTCGCCGAATCCGGCCAAGCCGACGCGGATTTCTCTGCCGTGATCCAAGCGATTCGTGAGCGCTCACACTAAAAGACGCTTATGATGTTGCGTAGATGGTCGGTGGGTTAGCAGGGGCGGCGATGGGCGGACGCGTGCAGGATAAGGTGGCATTGGTCACAGGTGGCGCGAACGGGATTGGCCTCGCCTGCGCGGAGTTATTGGCGCGGGAAGGCGCGCATGTGTTGATCGCGGATATCGATCATGATGCCGCTACGATGCAGGCGGACCGCATACGAGATGCTGGGAAAGTGGCGGCGTCGTTACGTCTCGATGTCACTGATCCGAACGCTTGGTTGGAAGCGGTCGCCAGGATAGACCAGGAATTTGGCCGGTTGGATATACTGGTCAACAACGCGGGGATCGCCACCGGCGGTCAGTCGATCGCGGAGTTCAGTCTCGAAACTTGGCGGGCGCAGCAAGCGGTCAACGTGGAGGGCGTGTTTTTGGGGGTAAAGCATGCGTTGCCGTTGATGCGGCGTAACGGCGGCGGCAGTATCGTCAACATGTCATCCATCGCCGGCCTTGTCGGGTCGGCAGGTATGGCTTGCTATTCGGCGACCAAGGGGGCCGTGCGGCTATTCACGAAATCCGTGGCGCTGGAATGCGCTGCGCGCAAGGATGGCGTGCGGGTCAATTCCGTGCATCCCGGCCTTATCGAAACCTCGCTTTGGGTTGGTGTTCTGGCGAGCGCGGGGACCAAGCTGGCCGGGCTCGAACAGGCCGCTTTGTCGGTTGTGCCGCTCGGCACGGTTGGAACACCCGAGGATGTTGCCTGGGGCGTGCTGTATCTGGCGTCGGACGAAGCGCGCTACATCACGGGATCGGAGCTTGTAATCGATGGCGGCCTGACCGCGCGATAGGCCAGGATGACTTTTTTAACGGGGGCTGAGCCCGCCTTGAGGGAGCCAAAGAAACTCCTGCTGGCTGTCACGAGCCTGTCCCCAGCATACGCTTTTGAACATAACCTCTTATTGTTCCGCAGTTCGCCAGAAAACGCTCTTTCTAGGGCATTTTCCGATCGCGTCGGGTCAGTGCAGTCGTTCGGAAAATGCTCTAGCACTGTGTTTTGGCGAGCATCTTTATCCCACGGGTAACCCCCTGGCGGTCGGATGATGCTCTAGCCCCCCAATACCAAGTCCTCCCGATTTGGTGCCAGCGTGGCGTTCCAATAATCCACGAGTGGAAAAGGCCAATTCTGCGACACGCGCCCGGAGCTGTTTTTGTACCAGCTAGAAACCCCGGCAGCACCCCAGGCCATTCTGGCGTTGGCTGCATCGACCCTGATGTTGAACTCGTCATGCACGGATCGCTTAACCTCAAGCGTCGGCGATCCGGTTTCCGCGAGCAGGGCCAGGCAACCCATGATGTAGCGCACAGCGCATTCCGAAAACAGAACGATACTGCCATTGACGACGAGATTGGTGTTTGGGCCATAAATCATGAAGAGGTTTGGGAATCCTGGGGCGAGGATGCCGAGATAGGCGCGTGCATCTCCCTGCCATGCGTCTTGGATTTCCTGGCCCTGGCACCCGACGATACGCATCGGCCAAATGAAACGACTGGCCTGGAAACCCGTGGCGTAAATGATAACATCGGCCTCGTGTAGCCGGCCGTCGCGGGTCATCACGCCATCAGGGCTTATTTCCTCGATGGGGGTTGTCACGAGATCGACGTTTTGGCGTTTCATCGTCTGACACCATAGCCCGTTATCCACCAGAAGTCGCTTGCCGCCGGCCGGGTAGTCAGGGATGAGCTTGGCGAGCAGGTCCGGCCGGTCGGCCGCCTGCGCCTGCATGGCCTTGGTCAGCAGGCCGCGGAAAAATGCATTTGCCGCGCCGATCGTATGCGGCGGCCCCTCCCAGCCGGGATCCGCGGTGAGTGCGGCGATAGCGCCGTCGGTTAATGTCCAGAACAGATAGAAGCGATACCATTTGTCGTAGAAGGGCACGTTGTTCAGGAGCCAGATTTTTTCCGGCGGGACCTCATGGTGATAATGCGATTTTGGGAGCGGCCATGGCGCGGTGCGCTGAAAAACCGACAGCGTTGCGACGCTTGGCGCAATTTCGGGAACGAATTGGTAGGCGCTGGCACCGGTGCCGATCACCGCCACGCGTTTGCCGGCCAGATCTATATCCCGCGGCCAGACGGCCGAATGGAAACTTGGCCCGGCGAAGCTGTTCTTGCCCTTGATCTCAGGAATGTTCGGCCGGTTGAGCTGGCCGACCGCGGTAATCAGCGCTTCGGCGTCGAGCGTTCTCACGCCGTCCGGATCGCGAAGTCTTACCCGCCAGAGCGCCTTATCTTCGGCGAAAACGGCTTCCTCGACAGTGGTATTGAAAGCGATATGCGAGCGAAGGTCATATTTTTCAGCCATTTCGCGAAAATACGCCAACAGCACATCCTGGGTGGAGAAAAATTGCCGGAAATCGTTACGGTGTTCAAAGGAGTAGGCATAAAGGTGGCTGGGCACATCCACACGGCATCCGGGGTAGACATTCTCCAACCAGGTGCCGCCGACATCGCCGTTTTTCTCGATGACGGTGAAATTGACGCCGGCCTGCTTGAGATGGATCGCTGCCAGCAAGCCCGACATGCCGGCGCCCACGATCACCACCCGCAACTGTGCTCGCGCCAATTTGCGCGTCTGCTCGGCATCGATGGGCAGCCGGAAAGCCTCCCCCGAAAGGCCGAGCTGCTCCATCAGAAAGGGGATGTAGCGTTGCGGGATATCCGCGCCGGCGACGAAATTCATCATCGTTGCAATCGTGTCGGGCGACGGCATGGGTGGAAGCTCCGCGCCTTCCATATGCGCCTCGATCGCGGCCTTTGCCCTGGCGCGAAGCTCGGCTGCCATGGCAGGCGCGTAGCCGCCGGCGCGCGTATTAACGACGTCGTCCATCGGTTTGTAGCTGGCCCGCCAGTGTGGGCTCAGCCATCCGCTATCGCCGGTCATATGGATCACGGCCATCAGCAAGGCCGGCAAATGCGCCTCCGCGAGCGCGCGGTCTATCATCGAGCTTGCAGATGTCATGACCCATTCCTGCCAAAGAGAACGCGCCGTTGGCCGCGCCTGGTGTCTGGACGAGCGACGGCGTGCTTGGCCTTACTGCCGGGTGCGCGGTCAGGCGGGGGCGAGTTCTGCCTTCTTGACGAAAATCGTCTTTGCGTTGGTGAATTCCAGCAAACCTTCAACAGACCCTTCAACGCCCAATCCAGATTGCTTGTGGCCGCTGAAGGCACCGAAAGGCGACAAATAATGCGCTTCATTCACCCAGCAGCTGCCGGCCTCCAGGCGCTCGCAGATACGTGCCGCCTGGTCCAGATCGGATGACCAGACGGTGGCGCCAAGGCCATATTCGGTCGCGTTGGCGCGGGAAATGGCTTCATCGATGGTATCGAAGCGCAGTAGGGGCAGGATGGGGCCGAATTGTTCTTCCTGCACGATGCGCGAGTCTTCCGGCGGATTGTCAATCAGCGTCACCGGAATGAAGTAGCCTGGACCTTCAAGGGGTTCACCGCCGGTCAGGAAAGTGTAGCCTTGCTCCTTCGCATCACGGATCAGGCCCTGCACCCGCTTGTATTGCGGCAGATTTTGCACCGGCCCCAATTGCGTGCCCTGCTCGGTGGCATCGCCCATCTTCACCGTCTTGGCGTAAGCGACCAGCGCCGCCTTCAAGGGCTCGTAAATATCCTTGTGGATATAGAGGCGCTTGATGGCGAGGCAGACCTGGCCGGAATTGCGGAACGCGGCCCAGAACAGTTTCTCCGCGACATCATCGACATCGACATCCGGCAGGACGATGGCTGCATCGTTGCCGCCCAGTTCAAGGGTGATGCGCTTCAGCGTGGCGGCCCCGCTTGCGGCCACCTTTCGGCCTGTCTGCGTCGATCCGGTAAAGGTGACCTTGTCGATGCCGGGGTGGGCGGTGAGCCAGGGCCCCAGCGCGTCGCCGCCGGAAATCACGTTGAGCACGCCATCCGGCAGCACGCCACGCAGCAATTCGCCGATCTTCAATGTGGTGAGCGGGGTGAACGGCGAGGGTTTCAGCACCACGCTGTTGCCAGCAAGCAAGGCGGGCGCCACCTTGATCATGGCGAGCAGCACCGGATAATTCCACGCGGCAATAGCACCCACTACGCCCAGCGGCACGCGGCGCGTCTCGCCACGCCTTATTTCGCTATCCTCGAAGACACTCACTGGCAGGTCGAGTTGTGCGGTGCCGCGGCACCACATGGCCGCACCCATGATGTCGACAATGGCAACATCGCTCGTCTTGCCATGCTCGGCGATGAGCAGGCGCTTCAGCCCTTCCAGATTGGCCTCCAGCGTGTCGGCAATGGCATGCAAGGCAAAGCGCCGTTCGGCAATCGGTGTGTCACGCCAGCCCGGAAAGGCTTTGCGGGCAGCGGCGACAGCCTGATCGAGGTCTGCCTGCGCGCAATCGGGGGCGGCGGCGAAAACCTGCTCGGTCGCTGGGTTCAGCACCTCGTAGCGTTGCTCGCCGGCCACCGCGCGCCCGCCGATCGTCATTGTAAAATCGTCGAACATACTGGACGCAGTGCGGCTTTCTATGGTCATCCCGTGGCTCCCTACCGGATTTTGCGCGAGATGTGTATCTCGCAAATTGAATGACTTTGGGGCGCACGCCGCGTTGCCGGCCGAACGGAATAGCCTTATGAGTTTTCACACATGTGATGGTGGCTTCGCAATACGAAAACCTTTTGGGGAGTGATACGATGCCAGACAATGCGCAGGCGCAGGGCCTGCACCCGGTGGTCACGGCACTGATCGAGCGGTCGCGCGCTGCCGGGATGCCCGCGATTTCCGCGGGGTCGGTGGCGCAGGCGCGCGCGCTGTTTGCCGCGACCTCGGCTGCGATCGGCGCCGGGCCGGAGGTCGCCGAATGTCGCACCGTAGAGATCCCGGGCAGAGGCGGCCCGATTGCGGCCACACTCTATGTGCCCCCTGGCGCGCTTGCCGGGCTGTGCGTGTATCTGCACGGCGGCGGATGGGTTGTCGGCACCGTTGCAGGTCATGAGGCGCTGACCCGCAGCCTGGCCGCGCGCAGCGGCTGTGCCGTTTTGGCGCCCGAGTACCGCCTGGCGCCCGAGTATTCCTTCCCCGCCGGGTTGGACGATTGCGAGGATGTTGTGCTGTGGGCCTCGGCGATGTGCGCCAGCATGCTTGGTGTGGCGTTGCCGATTGTCGTAGCCGGCGATAGCGCCGGCGGCAATCTGGCGACCGTGGCTGCACGCAGGTTGGCTGACCGGGTAAAGCTGGCAGGCCAGGCGCTGATCTATCCGGTGACAGATGCCGATTTCAATACCGGGTCTTATCTTGCCTATGGCACCGGGCTGCCGCTGTCTCGCGCCGACATGCGCTGGTTTTTTAGCCACTACGCGCCGGAAGAACACTGGACCGACCCCGCGATTTCACCCCTGCGCGCGCCAAGCCTGGCCGGTTGCCCGCCGGCCTCGATTGCCGTGGTGGAGTATGATGTGCTGCGCGATGACGGTCTTGCCTATGCCAGGCGCCTGGACGCAGAGGGGCTTCTGGCCGGCCTGCGCCGTTATCCGGATCTCACCCATGGGTCGCTCAGGCTGCACAATCTGGTCGATAGCGCGGATCGGGTGGTGGGCGATCTGGCTGATGATATAAGGCGCTTCTGCGTTGGGGCTGGGGGCTAGAAAAAAGGGCTCCTTTTCGAAGCGACGGGCAAAAGCGCCTTGTTTATTGGCGGCCCCCCTTTATCCGGCGATGGCTTCGATCACTCCGTGGGCTCCAGAAGCAAGGATTTCTTGAATATTTCAAAAACAAAGATACTTTTCAGCCCGCCGAAAGATTCATCGACCCGCTGAAATTTGTTGCGTCAAGGCGTCCCGCCCGGGCATGGTCGGTCAGGGAGAGACGCCAGGTGACTGATACAGTGATCGAAAGAATCGCCGAACGTATCCAGCGGTCGGAGCTGGCAGTGCCGGCGACATCGACGCAATTTTTTGAAAAAGCTGCGCGTGGGCCGGCCGACTCGCTGTTCCTGGATCTGGAAGATGCGGTTGCGCCGCAGCATAGGCTGGCGGGACGGGCGAATGCGGTGGCTGCGCTCAAAACGGTAAATTGGGGCGACAAGACCGTGTCGGTTCGGGTGAATGGCCTGGGCACGCCATGGGGGCTGGCCGATATCCTCGCCGTTGCGCGATGCGAGCGGCTGGATATGATCTTGCTGCCGAAAGTGGAAACCGCCGGTGATGTGGTGTTCGTTGATCGGCTGCTGAGCGCGCTGGAACTGGAAACCCCGCGGGCCCGCAGGCTGGGGATCGAAATCCTGATCGAGACCACCAAGGGGCTGGCGAATGTGGAAGCGATTGCCGCCGCATCGCCACGGCTGGAGGGCATTATTTTCGGCGTTGGCGATTATTCGATCGAGCTGCAGAATTTCGACCTGGTGTTCGGTGCGGCCAATCCAGATTATGCGATGCTCGCGCGCGAGGCCGGCAAGCCAGCCGAGCGGCACTGGAACGATCAATGGCATTTCGCGCTAGCGCGTATTGCCAATGCCTGCCGCGCCTACGGATTGCGGCCGATTGACGGGCCCTTCGCCAACTATGGCGATGCGGAGGGATATCGCGAAAGCGCGATACGCGCGCGCGCGCTGGGATTTGAAGGTAAATGGGCGATTCATCCGAGCCAGGTGGCGCTGGCAAACGAGATTTTCACGCCCGCCGCAGCGCAGATTGCCTGGGCGGCAGATATTACCAGGCGCATGGAGGCCGCCGCAGGCGAAGGCAAAGGCGCCATCGGGATTGAAGGCGTGCTGATCGACCGTGCCCATGTGTTGTTGGCGGGCAAGATATTGCGACGCGCACGCATCGCCGGTGTGGCGGTAGCGTGATGGCAGGCCCGCTTGCGGATATTCGCGTGCTGGACATTGCAACATTTCTGGCTGCGCCGTTCTGCGGCACCATCCTGGCAGAGTTTGGCGCCGAGGTGATCAAGGTCGAACAGCCTGGCGAAGGCGACTCGCTACGACGTTTCGGCACCATGACGGATGCTGGCGACACGCTGATGTGGATGAGCGAGGCGCGCAACAAAGGCTCCGTCACGCTCGATCTGCGCAAGCCGGAGGGGGCCGATCTGTTCCGCCGTCTGGTCGCCGAATCCGATGTCGTTCTGGAGAATTTCCGCCCGGGCACATTGGAAAAATGGGGCCTGGGCTATGACGAGCTTGCGAAAATCAACCCCAAGCTCGTGATGCTGCGAATCAGCGCCTATGGCCAAACCGGGCCGATGCGCGAAAAACCGGGCTTTGCCCGGATCGCGCATGCATTTGGCGGCCTGGCCTATCTGGCGGGCGAGGCGGATGGTGCGCCTGTGGTGCCCGGATCGACGTCGCTTGCGGATTACATGTCGGGCATGTTCGGTGCCATCGGCGTTCTGGTCGCGTTGCGCCATGTGCAGCAGACCGGTCTGGGCCAGTGGATCGATATCGGGTTGTACGAATCGATTTTTCGTGTGCTGGACGAATTGGCCCCGGCCTATGCAAGGCATGGCTTTGTACGCGAGCGCATGGGGCCGGATACGGTCAATATCGTGCCGCACAGCCATTATCAGACGCGCGATGGCGCCTGGGTGGCGCTGGCCTGTTCGAATGACCGTATGTGGGAGCGGCTTTGCACCGCAATGGGCCGTCCGGAACTTGCCCGCGACACGCGCTATGCGCGCCCGCCAGTTCGCAACAATCATCGTGCAGAAGTCAATGGCATCGTGGCCGACTGGGTGCGTAGCCTGGACTGCGATTCCGTGCTGGCCGCCTGCGAGGCGGCGGATGCCCCGTGCAGCAAGCTGCAGTCGATTGCGGACATTTTTGAAGACCCGCAATTTGCGGCGCGGGGCAATCTGCGCAGCATCGAAGACCCGCGGCTCGGCACTTTGGTGCTGCCGGGGCCGCTGCCGCGCATGTCGCGCACGCCGCCGGAGTTGAAGACCGCAGGGCCTGCCTTAGGCGATGCGAACGAACGAATTTGGGGTGGGCTGCTTGGCCTGGCCGCGGAACAGCTTGCGGCGCTAAAGGCGGGCGGCGTCATTTGAAACCGCATACCTACCAAGGGAGGGAATGACCGATGACGGCAGATCGCCGGATGGCGCTGATTGCCTTCCTGCAGGCACAGAATTGTTCGAACTTTCCGGCTTCGTGGCGGCACCCCGCGGCGGCTGGGGATTTTCTGACCCCGCAATATTACCAGAGGATCGGGCGCACCCTGGAAGATGGCAAATTTCACCTCGCCTTTTTCGATGATCGGTTGGCGATACCGGATGTGTATGCTGATGATTACCGCGTAACCATGCAGGAGGGTATCCGCGCGGTCAAGCTGGACCCGATGCTGTGTGCCAGCGCGTTGGGCCATGCCACGTCGCGGCTTGGCGTGGGGGTGACGTATTCGACCACCTATTACGAACCCTTCCATGTGGCGCGTATCTTCGCCACCCTCGATCACCTGACGGGCGGTCGCGCCGCCTGGAACGTGGTGACGTCGTTGAACAGTTCGGAAGCGGTGAATTTCGGCCGCGACCTGGTTCTGGAGCACGATCTGCGTTACGATCGCGCGGAAGAGTTTCTGGAGATCGTGCGCGGCCATTGGCGCGGCTGGGACGATGACGCGCTGGTGATGGACAAAGCCGGCGGAATGTTCGCCGATCCGGAGAAAATCCGCCGGCTGGATCATCGCGGCGCATGGTTCAAATCGCGCGGCCCCTTCACCTTGCCGCGCACACCGCAAGGCGAGCCGGTTCTGATCCAGGCAGGGCAAAGCGGCCGAGGCCGCAGCTTCGCCGCGAAATGGGGCGATCTGGTTTTCGTGATTTATCCAAACCTGAAACTCGGCCAGAAGTCCTACAGGGAATTCAAGGAGCATCTGGAGGCCACTGGGCGCAGGCGCGACGCGGTCAAGATTGCGCCGGCGGTCTATACCGTGGTGGGCGAGACCCAGGCGCAGGCGGAAGACAAGCGCGCCTTGATCGATTCGCTGGTCAAGCCCATTGATGGGCTAGTACTGCTCTCCGAGGTTCTGAACTTCGATTTCGCGAAAAAGCCATATGACGAGCCATTCACGGCAGAGGAGATGGATGGTATTTCGGGCATTCAGGCGTTTCGCGACCGCGTGGTGATGCTGAGCGGCCGCCGTGATCCAAGCCCGCGCGATTTCGTGGAATTCACCCGCCGCGGCACGCTAGATGAATTCCCGGTATTCATGGGGTCGCCAAAACAGATTGCCGACCAAATGGAAGAATGGTTTGCCTCCGCGTGCGATGGTTTCGTTCTGGCTGCAAGCCATGCGCCGGGCGCCTATGACGATTTCGTTCGGCTAGTGGTGCCGGAATTGCAAAAGCGCGGTGTGTTCCGCTCAGCTTATGAGGGGACGACGTTGCGTGAGAACCTTGGCATCGCGCGGCCGGCGGGCCGGTAAGAATGCGCCTTTCGAGAAGAATGAACCAAACGACCTTTGCTTTTCTCTAGAAAAGAACGCGCTTTCCCATCTTCAAAGAGCTTTACATGGACCCACGCCCTCGACGCAGCGCGCTTTGCATGCCCGCTTCCAGCCTGAAGGCGATCGACAAGGCGCGTTCCTTGGCGTGCGATGTGGTGATCCTGGACCTGGAGGATGCGGTGGCGCCAGACGCCAAGGCGCTCGCGCGCGAACAGGCGGTTGCAGCGGTGAAGGAAGGCGGCTTTGGCCCGCGGGAGGTTGTGGTGAGGATCAATGCGCTGCAATCGGATTGGGGGCGGGCGGATCTGGCGGCGCTGGCCGCGAACCCACCCGATGCGATCCTTGTGCCGAAGGTCGATCGTGGCGCGGATATTCGCGCCGCGGAAGGTTTTTTGGCGCCGGGCATACCCTTAAGGGCGATGATAGAGACCGCGCGCAGCATGTTGCGTTTGGAGGATATCGCGGCGACGTCCGAGACCAGCTCCCTCTCCTGCTTCGTGATGGGCACGAATGATCTGGCCAAGGAGATGCACGCGACACTTACGTTGGATCGTCAGGTATTTGCCGGCATGTTCGCCATGTCGGTGGCGGCGGCGCGCGCGTTTGGCCTGTCGATCCTCGATGGCGTGCTTAACGATCTGGAGGACGAGGCCGGGTTTGTCGGGCAATGCGCGCAAGCCGCAGCGTTCGGCTTCGATGGCAAGATCCTGATCCATCCACGACAGATCACGCCGTGTAACCGCGCATTCACGCCGGACACAGCAGCCATTGCCTGGGCGGCGCGGATTGTTTCCGCTTTCAACGAGCCCGGCAATGCCGGCAGGGGCGCCATTTGCGTCGATGGCAAGATGGTGGAATTGCTGCATCTGGCGCAGGCCCGCCAGACCTTGTCGCTCGCGTCGGCATCCCGGTCATGACAGCGATGTTGCCGCACGCTCTCGGCGGTACCGCGGATTTCGTCATTGTCGGCGCGGGTTCGGCAGGCTGCGTTCTAGCCAATCGCCTGTCCGCCGATGGCCGCACCCGCGTGGTTTTGCTGGAAGCTGGCGGCGATGATAGGCCGCTACAGAACCGCGCGCAGCTCAGCACGAACCTCAATATCCATCTGCCGGCGGGGTTTGCCCGACTGCTTGGCAACAAGGATGTTGATTGGCGCTATAAATCGGAGCCAGATCCCGGCACCAATGGCCGTGTCCATCCAGTCACGCGCGGGCGTGTGCTGGGCGGATCATCCTCCATCAATGGGCTGATCTACGTGCGCGGCCAGGCCGGTGATTTCGACTCCTGGCGGCAGATGGGGTGCGAAGGGTGGGCGTGGGACGATGTGCTGCCGTATTTCCGCCGCGCGGAGTGCTGGAAGCAGGGCAGCTCGGACCTGCGCGGCGAGAATGGCCCGCTCGCCACGGAAGAGACCGCGTTTCACCACCCGGTCACCACCGCGTTTCTCGATTCGTGCGAACAAGCCGGCGTCGCGAAAACCGCCGATTATAACGGCGCGGAACAGGACGGCGCCAGCCTGATGCAAGTGACTGTCAGAAACGGCCTGCGGCAATCCGCGGCCGTGGCCTATCTGCATCCGGCCATGCGGCGGCCCAATCTCGTGGTGATCACCGGTGCGCAAGCGCGCGAAATCCTGTTCGATGGCGGTAGAGCAACCGGCGTTGCCTATCTGCGTGGCGGGCAGCGCGAAACCGTGGCGGTAGCCAAGGAAGTTATCCTGTGCGGCGGATCGATCAATTCGCCGCAATTACTGCAGCTTTCGGGGATCGGGCCGGCCTCTGTTCTGCGCGCGGCAGGCATTGACGTGCGGCGCGACAGCCCGGGCGTGGGCGCCAATCTACAGGACCATCTGAGCGTCTCCATCCGCTATCGGATGAAGCCGGGGGCGCCGAGCGTCAATGCGCTGTCGCGCGGGTGGCGGCTGACGGGCCAGATACTGCGCTTCCTGGCACGGCGGGATGGGCTGATGGTAACGCCCGGCGCCCACGCCACCGCTTTCGTGCGATCCGATGGCGGCTTGGAATCGCCTGATCTGCAGCTTTACGTCAGCCCCGGCACGCTGGATCTGGCCGCAACGGCCACCACCGGCAAGCTTGCCATGGAACGCGCGCCAGGCTGCACGATCGGCGGCTACCAGATGCGCCCGCTTTCCACGGGATCGTTGCAGATCGATCCCGCCGACCCGGCCGGCCCGCCCAAAATACGGCTCGGTTATCTCTCCGACCTTGCGGACCAGCGCGCGGTGATCAGCATCATGCACTGGATACGCAAGATTGCTGCTCAGCCGGCGCTATCGGCCTATCTGGATCACGAAATCCTGCCCGGCGTCGCGGCCAACACCGATGCCGATTTGCTGGCCTATGCCAGGGCCGCGGGCTCCACCGCCTATCATCCGGTGGGCACATGCCGCATGGGCCACCGACCCAATTGCGTGGTGGATCCGCAGTTGCGCGTGCACGGAGTTCAGGGATTGCGCGTGGTCGATGCCTCGATCATGCCGCGCCTCGTTTCCGGCAACACGAATGCCGCCACCATCATGATCGCCGAACGTGCGGCGGATTTGATCATCGCCTGATGGGTGTGGCCGCGGCAAGGAAAAGGCTGGGGCCCCCTGCCCCGCCAGAATGCGGCAGTGGCCAAATCCGTCAGTCCCGCACATGCGCGGTCGCGTCGCGTTCCGTCTTTAGCCAGATGTCGCGCGCCATCGGGCTGCGCATCTCTTCCAGGATATGGCCCACCAGGCCGACGGCGCGCGCCATCACGCCCAGGCCGCGGCAGATGCGCCAATCGAAGCGCATTTCACAGCACAGCGCGCCGAGTATGCCGGTTGCGTTCACCGGCAGGGATTTGCCCTTCCGCCGCTCGGCTTCTGCCGCGACTTGCAGGATCAGGGCGACATAGGGCCCGTCGAACCCGGTTTCCTGCGCGATCTTGATCAGCCGCGGCGTGCGCGGATCGATCGGTTTATGGAACGGATGGCCGATGCCCGGCATGATGGCCTTCTCGGCCTCGAATCGATCCACAATTTGGATTGCAAGATCGGCATGGCCGGCCGGAGGCACTGGGTCCGGCATTGCTTCACACAGCATTTTCGCGGTGCCTTCTACGGAGCCGACAAACACCGTGCCCAGGCCGCACAGCCCGGCGGCGACGGCAGCTTGCAGCGATTCCGGCGCGCCAAGAATGGTCAGCCGCGCGACCATGGCACTTGGGGTCAGCCCATGTTCGACAAGGGTCACGAGCATCGCGTTGAACATCCGCGATTCAGCCTCGTTCGGCGCGCGCCCGGTGAGCTCCAGGAACGCCATATCACCAAAACTCAGTTTCCCCAGGATGTCGTTGGTAAAATCGCGGCCGAACACGGTGATCGAGTCGGGCGTGCTGGACCCGATATCGGTTCGTATCTGCGTTTTCGTCCCGCTCATCCGCCTTGCCTCTCGCACCGAAGATCAGTTTGTCAGGTTAGCCGATATTTTCGGGACGAAGAAGGCCTATTCAGAATCGCGAAATACCTCGGTGCTAGATATCGCCATGCAGTTCAACATCGATATGCTGCAGAATATCCCCGGCCTGCAGCAGATCGGCCACCAGCTTGGGCAATTGCGCCTCCAGCCGACCGATCGGGCCGGCGATGGCAACCCCATACCATTCCGAACCGATGCAGCGCGCGATCGAGATGGCCATAACCTCGGCCACGTTCTCGCCGCGGGTGATGAAATAGCCGCGCTCCCGCCCCAATGCGATATTTTTCAAGAGAGCGGTTCTATCGGTGATCGTGTTCGGGTTGCTGGCCGGCAAAGCCAGGCGTTTCACCAGTTTCGCGCACTCCCGCTCGGGCATCGCGCCAAGCATGGCTTTGCCAATGGCACTGCAATGCAGCAGCTTTGTGTCGCCCGGATCGGCGGCGAATCGAATCGTGTGCCGGCTCTCGATCACCTCAAGATACGTCACCGTAGTGCCTTGCCGCTTGCCAAGCAGAATGGTCTCCCCCGTCGCCTGTTGCAGATCATCCAGCACGGGGCCGATCCGCTCCAGCATCGGGTCGTTCTCGGCAATCTCCTGCGCCACGGTGAACAATCGTTTGGTAGGATACACCCGCTTGCGTTCATCTAGGATGTACACGTACCCGCGCGCCTGCAACGTGCGCACCAGCGCATGGCAGCTCGAAATCGGCGAGCCGAGCCGCGCGGCAAGTTCAGTGAGGGTCAACGGCCCCTTGGCGGCAGCGAACACCTCGAACACGTCCAGTGTGCGGGCCGCCGTCTTGACGGGATCGAGGGGTTTGGTGAGGGCTGCCATCACCCCATGCTAGCACCCCCGGCGGGGTTGCGAAGCAGCGCCTCGCTCAGGGCCGCTTTCGGTGTTCGAACTGCGCCACCAGGCTGCGATGCTCGGGGGAAAAATTGGACATTTCCAGCAAATTCAGGGCGTTCTCGATGGCAGGCCATACCAGCTGCTTCATCTGGAAATTCACCGCCATCTTGGTCAGTTGCAGGGTACGCGCCGGTCGCCTCAGCAGATCCTGCACATAACGCCCGGCCGCTTCATCAAGTTCGGCGGCCGGCACCACCTGGGTGACGAGGCCGATCGCCAGTGCGTCGGCAGCCGAGAGCACGCGCGCGTTGAACAGCAGATCCTTGGTGCGGGCAAAACCCACCAGGAACGGCCAGATCGCGTTGCACCCATCCGCCGCGGCCAAACCCATATTCACGTGGGAATCGGCAAGTGTTGCGGTGTCGGCGGCGATCACCGCATCGCACAGCGAGGCGATGGTGGCGCACATGCCCCTGGCGGCACCGTTCAGTTTGCAGATCAGGGGCTTTTCCAGATCCAGCAGGCTCAGCCAGATGCGGCGGCTTTCGATCGCCTTGCGCCGCCATTCGCCCTCCTTGTCGGCAAGATCCTGCATCCAGGTGGCATCCCCGCCGGCGCTGAACGCCCGGCCGGCACCAGTCAGCACAACGATATCGATGTCCGCATCCAGATTCACCTCGTCGAAGATCGTCGACAGCTCGTGGTGCATCCGCGCATCGACCGCGTTCAGCTTGTCGGGCCGGTTCAGCGTAAGCGTCAGCACACGGCCGTCGCACCGGCCCTGGATGGTCTCATAGCGGTCGAGATAGGTCATGCAGCCTGCTCTGCCTCGGTCCTTGTCAACATTTTTTGCGATGCTCGAGATGCGCCGAGAATCATGTCGGCGGCTTTCTCGGCGATCATGATCGTGGGCGCATTGGTATTGCCGGAAACCAGGCGCGGCATCACCGAAGCATCCACAACGCGCAACCCATCGATGCCGCGCAGGCGCAATGTGGGGTCGACCACTGCCGCCGCATCGCTTCCCATGCGGCAGGTGCCGACAGGATGGTAGATGCTGCTGCCGGCCATGCGGGCGAAATCCAGCAATGCCTCGTCGGATTGCTCGGCCACGCCCGGTAGCGTTTCATGCTCGATATAAGATGCCAGTGCGGGCTGGGATGCGATCCTGCGGGCCCAACGAAGCGAGGCAATTGCGACCTGCTGGTCCAACGCATCGGCCAGGTAATTCGGCACGATTGCCGGATGCTGCCTGAACTGGCCCGGATTATGGGCGGGCCGATCATCGCCGCCGGCCTCAAGCAGCAGCACCGTCTTTGTGCCGTCGGCGGTGAGGCGATTGGCCAGAACGCAGCCGGCCGAGCCGGCGCCTACGATAATGTAATCGGCTTCCAGCGGAGCTTCAGCCATGCCTTGACCCGAGACCTAAGATAGAAAGAGAGAGTCTTCTTTTTTGAAAAAAGAAGCAAAAATCCTTTGTTCGCTGTCGCGGACAGATCAGAAACACGTGCCCGAAGGGCATAAAAGTTTTTTGGTTCTTTTTTCAAAAAAGAACTGCTTTTTTACGAACCATTGAACTTCGCCAGGCGCTTCTCGACAAATGCCTGAACGCCTTCAAAATGGTCGGACGTAGCAACGCTTTGGCCGATCTGCTCGTTCTCATGCGCAAGCTGAAGGTCCCAACTGCAGTCGTGCGCCTGCCGGACCAGCCGCTTTGTATGTCCCAAGGCATAGGTGGGGCCGCTGGCCAGGCCTTGAGCAATTTTGTCGGTCTGCGAGACGAGCTCCGCGGATGGCACGACCCAGTTCACCATTCCCCAGTCCAAGGCTTTCGCGGCCGCGATCCGATTGCCCATAAGAGCCATTTCCATCGCCCGCCTTTCGCCGATCAGCCTTGGCAATAAATGGCTGGAACCGCCATCCGGCGTCAAACCGACATGCCGATAGGCCATGATAAAAATGGCGCTGTCTGCCGCGATCGCCAAATCCGCAGCCAGGAACATGCTTAAGCCATATCCGGCCACGGCACCCTGCACACTGGCAAGCACCGGCTTGCGCATGCGCCGCAGACGATGCACCGCCGCGTTGCCGTTGGCCACGCGCCTTTCCATGCCCGCGATATACGCGTCGCGATCCTGAGTCAGCGAGGCGTAAAAACCCTTCACGTCGCCACCCGCTGCAAAATTGTCGCCGGCTGCGCGAAGCACCACGCAGCGCACAGCATCGTTGTGCTCCAGCGCCGTGGTCGCCTGGATCAGCGCTTCGACCATGGCGGGAGAAAACGCGTTGCCCGCCTCCGGCCGGTCCAGGATGATGCTTGCCACGGCATCGCACATCTCCACCCGCAATTGGGGGCAGCCCGTCTCCAATACCATTCAGCTCACCGCGCCCATCAGGCCGCCAACGGCTCCATCACCAGGTGGTCACGGATGTGAGACATTGCGCGGCGCATGTATTTCTCCACCATGCTCACGGAAAGCCCCATTGTTTGGGCGATTTCCACATGGCTCTTGTCTTCGCCGCGGCTCATCATGAAGGCCGCGCGACATTTCGGCGGCAGGGCGGTGAGCGCGCGATCGATTTTCATCAGCAAATCGCGGTCGTGATACACTGACTCCGCATCGTCGAATGGGTGCAGGAATTCGCCGCATTTTTCGGCGGTTTCCAGATCGGTCGATTTGAAGATGCGCTGGCTCAACACGCCGCGCCGCAGGTGATCGATCGCCAGATTACGTGCCACCCGCACCAGGAAGGCATATTCGCAATTCAGGTCGTCGATCGCGGCACCCGCCTCGACCATGCGCATGAACGCCAACTGGGCGATTTCCTCGGCATCTTCCGGGTTTTGCACAAGATAGCGCAGACGGCGCAGCAGCGGGCCGATTTCGCGGCGGTACAAGGCTTCGATCTGACGTGTGCGCGCGGACTCGACGCCCGAGCGCCAAGCCACAGCCGGCACGGGCCCTTCCGCCACTTCAGCCTGCATACGCTCCCCCATGAGCAAATGAGTTTTTAGGCTCTTTATACTAATTCAACATACACAAGGTCTCGGGATCGTCAACACGGCCTCGGCCTCGAAGTGGGGAAAATCGGCTTCGGCAAGGACCCGACCCGACAGTCGGGTGCGGGCTCTCAGCCAGACGAGAGCCGGGCTGATCGCCTGGTACTAGCTCAGTTGATCAGCCGCACGCGCCCAGCCCAGTAGCGGTTACGCACCTCGCGTCGCAGCACCTTGCCCAGGGCGTTACGCGGCACGGAATCAACGAAGTCGATCGATTTCGGCAATTTATAGCCGGCGAGATGGGCCCGCGCGAAAGCAATGATCTCGTTAGGCGAAGCGGTCTGGCCAGGCTTCAGCACCACCACGGCTTTTACCGCCTCGCCCCAGCGCGGATCGGGCACGCCAACCACGGTGGCCTCCAGGATCGCCGGGTGCTTCACCAGCACGTTCTCCACCTCGGTGGGATACACATTCTCCCCGCCAGTCACGATCATATCCTTCAGCCGATCGTGTATATACAAGTAGCCATCTGCATCGAAATAGCCGACATCGCCGGTGTGGAACCAGCCGCCCACCATGGCCGCCGCGGTATCCTCCGGCCGCTTCCAATAGGCTTTCATCAAAGTGGGTCCGCGCATTACGATTTCGCCCGACTCGCCAACCGGCAAAAAACGGCCGTCAGGCCCGGCGATCCGCAGCTCGGTGCCGGCATTCGGTTTGCCGCACGACCGCAGGCGGGGGCCACCCTGGTCGTGGTCGGAAGGCGATAGATACGTCATGCCGCCGGCGGTTTCCGTCAGCCCGTAGCCTTGGGCAAGCCCGGCGCAGAAGGCGGTGCGCGCTTCGCGCAGCGTGGTCTCCGAGATCGGCGCAGTCCCGTAATAGATTTTCCGCACCGCGGAGAGCGCAGGGGTAGGCGCGCCCACGGCCCGCGCGACGGCGGCGATCACCGCGGGCGCCAGGAAAGTGACGGTGATATGGTAGCGTTGCAGATAATCGATGATGGTGGCGACATCGGCCCGCGCCGAGAGCACGGAGCAGGCGCCGCACCAGATGGCCACCATCACGCCATTGACGCCGCCGACATGGAAGAGCGGCATGCACATCAGCACCCGGTCTTGCTGGGTCCAATCCCACCCGGCCTCCACGCCTCGCTGGACGATGGCGCTATAATTCGCGTTGGTCAGCACCACGCCTTTCGGCGTGCCGGTTGTGCCGCTAGTATAAAGCTGCACCACGTCATCATCAGCGCACGGGGTTTGCACGCGCCGCGCCGGCGGTGCCGCCGCCAGCCACGCGGCATAGGCGATATCGCCGCCGGCCGCCCCGCCCAGGGTGACGATGCGGCGAAGCCCGGAACAGCCTTCCCGCAAGGCCGGCACCCAGCCCTCATAATGCGGCCCAAGGAACAGGATCTCCGCCTCGCTGTCGTTCAGGATAGCGACAATCTCAGGCAGGCTGAGCCGCCAGTTCAGCGGCACGAAGGCGGCCCGGTTCTTCACCGTGCCGAACAGGAAGTCGTAATAGGCTTCATCGGCCTGCGCACAATGGGCCACCCGGGCGCCGGCACCGACGCCATCCTGCGCCAAAGCGGCGGCGACCCGCTCCGCCCGCTGGTTCAACTCGGCAAAGCTGAATACGCGCCCGCCGTTGATAACGCCCGGTGCCGCCGGGTCGCTTGCCGCACGGCGCTCGATGATATCGGACACGCAGACAAGCTGGCTGCCGCGACCTTCATGCCGGTATAACGCAGGCTCGGTCATGGTTCGTGCTGACGACGCAATATCGGCATCCGTTCTTAACCTCGCGTGCTTCAGACGGATGACCGCGGCCGGGCCCGTAATGTCGTATGGGATGGTGCCTGGACCGGTAAGGGCCTGTCACCCGCGGTTCGTCGTAGCAGAGGTGCAAGTTGCATCGATGGAGAGTGTCATCGCCCCGCCTATCCCTCTACGCCGCCAGATTTTGCAAGCTGTTGCCGCCTCGCCTATGCTGGCGATCGCGGCAAGCCAGGCAGAAGCGGCCGAATCCCGTGCGGGCACTCTGGTGGTGATAGCCGAAATCGAGGCGAAGCCCGAGCACGCCGATGCCATGCGGGCCATCATGCTGCCGTTCGCCGCAAAGTCCCGCAAGGAACCGGGCTGCCACCATTATACGCTGCTGGAAGACCCTAAAATTCCCGGCCTGTTCTTCACCTATGAGATATGGACCGACCAGGCCTCCCTCGCCGCGCATATGCAGGGTGCAAACGCCAAGGCGGCAGGCCCAAAGCTCGCGGCCTTGCTGGCGAAGCCGCCAACCCAAAACTTGCTCGGCGTTGTCAGCAGTTCCTGACGACGAGAGATTTGGGGGACCGTGCCTGTCCCCAAACCCTCCGTCATTTCTCTTTCATCACGCGGAAAAAACGCGCATCTCCTCACCATGCGGCACGATCGCGTCATATCGCGAAACATGAGGGCGCGTAGAACATAGAAGTGCTTTGCTGCCCTCCTTCAGAAAGGAAGCGCGTTCTTACACGGGCTCCCAGGTGAACACGCCGGAGGTAGGCTCGAGCCCGGTGAAATTCGCGCGGAACGCGGGGAACGCATGCTCCAGAATGGTTTCCGGCGTCCAGCCTTGGCGTGCCATGCCGCGCACCGGCCGCGGCTGGGAGAACAAAAACAATTCGTCACCGCGCACACCGAAAATCTGGCCGGTGACGTTGGCGGCACCTGGCGCACACAGGGCCACGGCAAGATGCGCCACCTGGTCGGCCCGCATGCGCGTCCTGATCCGCTCTACCCGCTGCGCGGAGGCTTCATCCGTCACCGGGATCGTGGCGATCATCCGTGTCCAGGCGAAGGGCGCGATGACATTCGAGCGGACGTTCTTGGTGGCGTTCTCCATTGCAATGATATGCGCAAGGCCGTGCACGCCCAGCTTCGCCGCCGCGTAATTCGCCTGGCCGATATTGCCGATGAGGCCGGATGTGGAGGTGAACAGCGCATAGGCGCCATCCTGCTGCTCACGAAAATGCTCGATGGTGGCACGGCAGACATTGAAGGCGCCGTGCAGATGCACATCGATCACCGCCTGCCAGTTTTCCGGGGGCATCTTGTGGAACATGCCATCGCGCAAGATCCCGGCCGGGTTCATCACCGCGTGCAGGCCGCCGAAATGGGTCAACGCCTCCTCGCGCATCGCAACGACCGCGGCATAATCGGTGATACTGTCCGAATTCGAACGGGCGCGGCCACCCAGGGCGCGGATCTCGGCCGCAACCTCTTCTGCCGGGCCAGCGGACCCCTCGTCGCCGCCCTTCACCGACCCGCCGAGATCGTTCACCAGAACGGCCGCACCATGTTTGGCAGCCAGCAATGCGCATTCGCGCCCGATCCCGTTGCCGCCGCCGGTGACCAGAACCACCTTGCCGTCCAGAACACCCATTGCCTTGCCTCGTCCCTTCGTTGCTCAACCCCGGCCGGCCCCGGCATCGGTGTCATCCCCCAGACGAGCGGCGCTCCCTCTATCCGCATCGGCCGATCCGGGTAAGGCCCACGCCACCGCGGACCGTCTTACCCACGCACCCTTCCTCACGAGAGCCTACATGCTGCCTAGAGACCTGTTCCAGCCAGAGCATGACCAGGCGCGGCTGTCCGTGCGCCGATTCCTGGAGGGCGAAATCATGCCGTTCCATGAGGCGTGGGAGCAGGAGGGCATGCTGCCCAGGTCGGTTTGGCGCAAGGCAGGCGATGCCGGGCTGTTGTGCTGCGACGTGGCGGAAGTTTATGGCGGCCCGGGCCTCGATTTTCTCTATAACGTGGTGGTCGTCGAGGAGATTGCGCGCTCCGGCGCCAGCGGCGCACAGGGCTTCTTCCTGGCATCCGATTATGTGGCGCCCTACATCGAACAGAACGGCACGGAGGCGCAAAAGCATCGCTGGCTGCCGCGGTTCGTCACCGCCGAGACGATCGGCGCGATCGCGATGTCCGAGCCGGACACCGGCAGCGACCTCGCCGCCATCCGCACCCATGCACGGCGCGATGGCGACAGCTACGTCATCAACGGGCAAAAGACCTGGATTTCCAATGGCCAGATCGCCGATCTGTTCATTCTGGCGGTGAAAACCGACCCCGGCGCCGGCGCGCGGGGCATCAGCCTGTTCCTGGTGGAGGCCGAAACGCCCGGCTTCCGGCGCGGACGCAAGCTGAACAAGATCGGGCTGCGGGCGCAGGATACATCGGAACTGTTCTTCGACGACATGCGTGTGCCAGCCTCCTGCATGCTGGGCGAAGAGAATGCCGGGTTCCCGATCCTGATGCAGAAGCTGGCCCGCGAGCGTTTGGTGCAAGCGGTGCGCAGCGCCGCCGTGTGCGAAACGGTGCTGGAATGGACGACCGCCTATGCCCTGGACCGAAAAGCCTTCGGCAAACGCCTGGCTGATTTCCAGAACACCCAGTTCGTGCTGGCCGAGCTCACCGCCAAGGTAATGGCGGGGCGGGCGCTCACCGATCGCTGCATCGGGCTGATGATGGCGGGCCGGCTGGATGCCGTGGCCGCGGCCGCGGCAAAGCTGCATCTGACCGAATTGCAGGTGGAAACGGTGGATCGCTGCCTGCAGATTTTCGGAGGCACCGGCTACGTGTTGGAAACCCCCATTGCGCGCGCCTATCTGGATGCACGCGTCGTGAAAATCACCGGCGGCACCTCGGAGATCATGAAGATCCTGATCGCCCGCCGCATCCTCAACCTCTAGGCCGGACCAGGACATGGCGATCGACTACGCGCATCTGAAAGCATGGCAAATTTCGGACAGCACGCAAAGCTACGGCCATAAGGAGTGCATACTCTATGCGCTTGGCCTCGGGTTTGGTCATGAGCCGACGAATCCCGCGCAGCTTCGTTTTGTCTATGAGCGCGACCTGCGGGCTTTCCCATCCATGGCCGTGGTTCTGGCAACGGGTGTGTCGTGGGCGGCCGATCCCGGCACCGGGATCGACTATACAAAGGTGCTGCATGCCGAACAGACATTCGAACTGCACCGTCCGTTGCCCACGAAAGGCGAGGTTGTGGGGCGCACGCGGGTGGCGGAGGTGATCGACAAGGGCGCCGGGCGCGGCGCGATCGTGATAACCCAGCGTGACTTGTATTTCGATGGCCAGGACAGCCCGACGGCGACGCTGAGGTCGAGCCTGTTTTGCCGGGCGGATGGCGGTTTCGGCGGCCCGGTCAGCGAAAGCCCGAAGCCGCATGCCATGCCCGAACGGGAAGCCGACGGCCGCTTGGCGATCACCACCCTGCGGCAGGCGGCCCTGATTTATCGGCTGAGCGGTGACGTGAACCCTTTGCATTGCGATCCCGAGCTTGCCGCTTCAGTCGGCTTTCGCGAGCCGATCCTGCACGGTTTATGCACCTTCGGGACTGCTATCAGGTCGGCCCTGGAGGCCGCGTGTGTCGACCCCGCCTCAGTGCAGGCAGGGGGGGCGCGCTTTACCTCGCCCGTCTATCCCGGAGAGACGCTGGAGACCGAGATATGGCGCGATGGAGCGACGATTACGTTCCGCACGCATATCCTGGATCGCGACGCGCGGGCGCTCAACCATGGCTGGCTGCGCCTTCGCTAGCGCGCCTGCACGGGGACAGTCTGTTCGCAGCATCGGGCAAGCGACTTCGGGTATATTGGCTTGGGCTTTTCACCAAGGTAGACCTTGTGGCTTGAGCGTAGACTTTTGGAATAAAGGTCCACAGATTGGCATTGCCACAGCCGAAACCGGTCACGGAGCCTGAGCTGGAGGTTGCCCGCGTTCTTCGCAACGCCTCGGTGGCTCGGGCAGCGGCCGACCTTGAAAACGCGCGGCATACCGAGCGCAAGCCGCAGCGCAAGCGGGTTGAGGTGATCCTGGACTGCGCGATGCGCCTGTTCAACCAATTCGGCGTTGCGAGCATCTCGACGAACCGGATTTCTGCCGAACTCGGCATCAGCCCAGGTAACGTCCATTATCATTACCGTTCGAAGGGCATGCTTCTGGAGGCTGCTTTCCGGGCGATGGATACGGAATTGCGCGAGGTGTTCGCTAGGCCGACCGAAACGTTGAGCGTGGCGGGGTTTGTCGATTGGCAAATCCACAAGCAGCGCGTGCTCTGGCGCTACCGGTATTTCTTCGGCTCGCTGGAGGTGGTGCTGCGCACTGCCCCCGCCCTGCAGATACCATGGCTGAAACTGCAAAACGAATTGGTGCATCAACTCGCCTCCACGCATGAATATTACGTGCAGGAACATCGGATGACGGCGCCGAAGCCACCCAATACGATCGCCCAGGTGGCCGAGAACAGCCTGATGCTGTCGATGAGCTGGATTCGCTGGGAGTTCCTCGCACTCGATGGCCGCATGCCCGAGGCGGCGGAGGAGAACGAGATCATCCATCGGCTTGTGCTGCATCATTTGAGTTTTTACGGGCCATACCACGCGCGCAGCCAGCGCGGGTCTGAGCTGTTGGAACATGTGCTTGGCGAGAAATTTGCCGGGCGGGGGTGAAGGCAAGAAAGCCAGTCTATTTTGAAGTAAAAGCAAAAGACTTTTAATCCTCCGCCGCTTCCACCCGTCCGGCCATGGCCTGCATCCAGCAATCGGCACCCGAGGCAAAAGCCTTTTGGTTCTTTTCTTCATTAAAGAACATTCTTCCTTGCTTGAAGTATGGCTTCGGGCATCCCGGCTCGTCTTTTGCTTGATTGGCAGCTGCGGGCGCTGTCTGGAGCAGTAGATCGATGAGCTACGGGATCACCGGTTTTGGCGCGTATATCCCGCGCCGGCGCCTCAGCCGCAAGGCGATCGCCGCCGCGCATGCCTGGGCGATGCCGGGCCTGACTGCCCAAGCCAAGGGCGAACGGGCTTTCGCGTCGTGGGACGAGGATGCCATCACGATGGCGGTGGAGGCCGCGCGGGATTGCTGGCCGGATGCAGCGGCGGCGCCGCACAGTATCGTTCTCGCTTCGACCACGCTGCCTTTCGTGGATCGGGCCAATGCGGTGGTGGTGGCCGGCGCTTTGGGATTGCCGAGATCCACGTTGTGCCAGGACCAGACGGGATCGTTGCGCGCCGGGCTGGCCGCGTTGGCGAGCGCCTGCACGGCGCGGCCGGCCGAACCCAGCCTGATCATCGCCTCTGAAATCCGGCGCGCCAAGGCGGGTAGCGCGCAGGAAATGGCCTTCGGTGCCGGCGCCGCCGCCATCACCCTGGGCAACACCGGCGTGATCGCGGAGTGTGTCGGATCAGCCGCCATCAGCGTCGATCTGGTCGATCATTACCGCACCGCCTCGGGTGGGTTCGACTACGCGGGCGAGGAGCGCTGGGTGCGGGAGCAGGGCTACGCCAAGCTGGTGCCGGAGGCGGTCAACGCCCTGGTTGCAACGACCGGGATCGACGTGAAGCAGGTAAGGCATGTAGCGCCTCCATCCGCCAACCCATCGATCGGCGCGCTGATCGCATCATCCCTGAAGATGGGCCCCGACTGTCTGGTGGATGGGCTTGCGGCGACCGTGGGCGATCTCGGCGCGGCACACCCCCTGCTGATGCTCGGCAGTGCTCTGGAGCGTGCGGACCCAGGCGATTTGATCCTGAGCCTGGCTTTCGGCCAGGGCTGCGATGCGATGCTTTTTCGCGCCACGGATGCGATCAGGCAGCCCAGCGCACGGCGCGGCGTGGCCGGCGCGGTGCAGGACCGTTTTGCCGATGACGCCTATCAGCGCTATGCCGCCTTCTCCCGCCTGATCGCATATGATTGGGGCCCTCGCGCCGAGGCCGATGCGAAGACGCCGCTGACCGAACAATATCGCAGCGACCACCAGATAACCCCGTTCATCGGCGGGCGTTGCCCCTCCTGCGGCCAGGTGCAGTTTCCGCAATTCCCGCTTTGCGTGAAATGCGAGGCAGAGGTGACGTTCGAGCAGGTAAGGCTCGCGGATGCGCCGGCCAGGATCGCGACATACACCGCCGACTGGCTGCAATATTCCCCAAGCCCGCCCTTCTATTTCGGGTTAGTACAATTCGACAACGGCGCACGCGTTCTGATGGAATTCGTCGACGTCGACGGCCGCGAGCTGGATGTGGGTGTGCCCGTGCGGATGGTGTTCCGAATCAAGGAGCGGGACGACATGCGCGATTTCGCGCGCTATTTCTGGAAAGCCGTGCCGCTCGACAGCAAGGAGACCGTGTGATGGCCAGCGGGATTCGGGACAAGGTTGCCATTATCGGCATGGGATGTTCGCGATTTGGCGAACGCTGGGATGTCGGCACCGAGGCGCTGGCGGTGGAAGCGTTCACGGAAGCGTTGGCGGATGCGGGGATCGAAAAGCGGCAGATCGAAGCTGCCTGGTATGGCGCCGGGGTAGAAAAGGTGAACGTGCAGAACTCCGCCATCCCGCTCTCCACGGCGTTGCGACTGAGCGGCATCCCGGTGACGAAGCTGGAAAACATGTGCGCGACGGGCACGGAAGCGTTGCGTGGTGCCGCCTATGCCGTGGCCTCCGGCGCGGTTGATATCGCGCTCGCGATTGGCGTAGAGAAATTGAAGGATACCGGCTATGGCGGTCTGCCAGGCGGCCGCAAGGGAACCTTCAATGATTTGTGGATGCCCTACGGCTCCGCGCCCGCCGGTTTTGCGCAGCTTGCGGCAGGCTATCGGGCGAAATACCGGACCAGTCGGGAAGATCTCAAGCGCGCCATAGGTCATGTCTCCTGGAAAAGCCACCAGAACGGCGTGAAAAACCCGAAGGCTCATCTGCGCAAGGCGGTCGGGATGGAAACCATCCTGAATGCACCGCTGATTGCCGAACCGCTGGGCCTTTTTGACTGTTGCGGCGTGAGCGACGGGGCAGCCTGCGCCATCGTGACCACGCCCGAGATTGCCAGGGCGCTAGGCAAGAAAGACATCGTCAGCATCAAGGCGCTTGCACTTTCCATCAGCGGCGGCGCCGAACTATCCACCACTGAATGGGATGCCGCGCGCGTTATTAATACGCGGGTCGCCGCAAAGACCGCGTATGCCGAGGCGGGCATTGAAAGCCCACGACAGCAACTGAGCATGATCGAGGTGCACGACTGTTTCTCCATCACCGAGTTGGTGACCATGGAGGATCTTGGATTGTCGCAGGACGGCGAAGCCGTGGGTGATATCCTGGATGGCAAATACGATTCGACCGGCGCCATCCCTTGCCAGATCGATGGCGGATTGAAGTGCTTCGGCCATCCGGTTGGGGCATCCGGGCTTCGCATGGTTTACGAGATCTATCTTCAGCTTCTGGGCCGTGCAGGGCCGCGCCAGCTGCCCGCGCCGAGTTTGGGGCTTACGCATAATCTGGGTGGCGTCCCGTATAATGGCATAGCCGCGATTTCGGTTATCGGCCTGCTGAATTAATCACCACCACGCCGAGATTGGTGCGCAACCGCCCGTGTGCCACGCTAATTTTAGTCTTAAGGGACTAGACACTGCTTCCTAATTTTGATGTAGTACATGTCAGACCGGGTCCGGTTCATTCCGGCCGGATTTCAAGAAAATGACGCGGCGCCAATGCCGTGTCCGCCAGGGGGAAAACGATGACGAAGACATGCCGTATCGGTTCTGTCAGCCGTGGGCGCATGCATGAACGTTTGTGTGGCCACGATCTGCGAGGGGCTGGCGCATCTACCACCCGGCACGCTCTATTGGCCGGTGTCTGCCTGGCTCAGCTCGTCACCGCCCCCGCATTGGCCCAATCGCCCAATCCATCCGCTTCCCCTGCGCCCAGCGAAAGACTTGAAGAAGTTGTTGTAACAGCCACGCGAAAGAGCAGGTTGCTGCAGAACACGCCGATCGCGATCACCGCGGTCACCGCAAGGCAATTGGCGGCGCAGCATATAACCAACGTCACCGGGCTGGAACGCGCCTCCCCGAGCATCAAGTTTACCCAGCAAAACAATGCGGCCGAGAGTGCGAATATCATCATTCGCGGTATCGGCACTGTCGGCGAGCAACGCGCATTTGAAGGCTCGGTCGGCGTGTTCGTCGATGGGGTCTACCGCGACAGGTCGGGCGAGGCACTTACGCAATTTCTCGATATCGACAGCCTGCAACTTCTTAAGGGGCCCCAGGGAACGCTGTTCGGCAAGAGCACCACGGCCGGCGCCATCCTTTTGACATCGGCCGCGCCCGACTTCTCGAAATTCGGCGGCAGCTATGAAATCGGGGCCGGCAATTACGGCTCCAGAGAAGCCCGGCTTACAGTGAACGCCCCGCTCAGCGACAAGGTCGCGATCAGAATCGCTGGGCTTTACTCGGATCTCGACGGATACTTCACCAACTACGACACCCACAAGAATTACGACGGCAGCCATCCGCGGGCGATCAAGGCAACGATCGAATACAAGCCGAACGAGGATTTTACGTTCAAGCTGATCGCCGATGTGTCAGTCGAACGGGAAGATTGCTGTTATGGCGCCATTCTGGTGAGCCCCGGCCCGGTTCAGCCGTTGATCGACGCGCTGGCGATTGCCAGTGGAATCGGCCCGGAGCCGACCAACCCCTACAAGTTCGAGAATGTGGAGAATGGCAAGCCGGATCAGCAGGTCAGGGATCGCGGTATCGTTCTTCAATCAAACTGGTTTACCCCCTGGGGCGGCACGTTGCGCTCGATATCGGCACTTCGCACCTGGCTGATCAGCCAGAAGGCGCCCAATGGCGATGACGCGGATTTCAGCCCGGCCGACATCGTGAACATCGACAATCGATTCAATACGACCGACTTGTCGCAGGAATTCATCTATGACGGAAAGACCAGCTTTGATGGTTGGATTTCCTCGCTCGACTACGTTGCCGGCATATATCTCGCGCACGAGCAGCTCGATGCAGATTACAAGATATTCTGGGGCACGCAGGCTCAGTCATTCTTCAACGCCCTGCTGGCGCCGCTGGGCCTGCCGCCCGGCTTTGCGCAAGCGCCCTACGGCCTGTACGACGACGAAATCTACAAAGGGCAGGACAATTCCTACGCCGGCTACACCCATTGGACGGCACATATCGGCAAGTCGCTAACGGCGTTTGCCGGCATTCGCTATTCCGAGGAAGACAAACGCGGCTCATTCCATTACGGCTACGTCGATCCGGACCCGCATGCGGCGTTCGAGGTTCTTGGCGCAGCACCCGGCCCCGCTTTCAACGATACAACGATCAACCGCGCTGTCAGTGGTACGGTCGGGTTGCAGTATCAGATCGCGCCTGAGGTGATGACCTACGCCTCCTATAGCCGTGGCTTCAAGGCAGGTGGGATCAACTTGGATAGAAGTGCCGGCGGCGGTGTTATCAATAATCCCGCGATTACACCGGGTGCCGTGGAGCTGGATCCGATCTACAAACCGGAGTTCATCGATGGATTCGAGCTTGGCCTGAAATCCGAATATTTCGACCAGCGCGTTCGCACGAACGTGGCTTTGTTTTACGACAAGATCACCGACCTTCAGGTGGCGCAGTTTCTAGGCCTGAATTACCAGGTGGTGAGTGTTCCGACGGCGCAAGTCGCAGGGCTGGAGATCGAGAATACGGCGAGGCTGACCGATGAGATCACGCTGAATGCGTCTGCGACCTTTCTTCCGGAGGCGAATTTTGGCAACTCCGATGTCATCGCCGCCAACCAGCGCAACAGGCGCTTCAGCCAGGCGCCGAGGGAGGCAGGAAATATCAGCCTTGATGTGAATCACCCGGTGTCGGATCACTATGCTCTTGTCGGCAGTATCGGCGGACAGGTCACCTCGAAAATATTCATCGATACGGTCACAAATACGACGCAGTCCACCGTTCCTCTGATGAACGCCAGCATCGGCCTGAAGTCCTTGACACATGCCTGGACCTTGGAGGCTTGGTGCCTTAATTGCACCGATACGCGTTATCTCTCCACCGCGTTTGGTGGGCCCCTGCAGACCGGTACCGAGCTTGCATTCATCGCGCCGCCCGCAACGTACGGTGTTCGGCTGCGCGGCACGTTCTGATGCCGACCTGGCCATCATATCCCTTGTCCGTCATCACGATGCGCGGGCGGATGTCTGGACCGATATCGAGCGACCTCTCGAAATGTGGGGTGTCGCCGACCTCACGGCCGGTCAGATGGAAATTAGGCGGATTGCCATCGAGATCGGTCTTAAGACGGATGGCGCAGCGCCTCCAAGGTCCGACGGTCGTCATGCACGAGCTCTCACCGCCTCGATTGCGCCGCATCGCATGAATCCTGCGCGATCGACCAATCGCGCTGCCTCATTCCCTGCAGCGTGGCCGGCTACCTATTGCCGGTCACGCAGTGCTTCGCACGGAACCCGATTCGAGACTCCGTTAAAAATGCATCCTGGGAATCCGTCCACATGGCCTAGGCACAGGGATTTCGATGCACTCCGTGGGGCCCTCAGCTCGTACGGTGCCGTGGGTCGTTTGGAAGCTTTCTGGTGCCGGCAGGGAGAGTCGAACTCCCGACCTACTGATTACGAATCAGTTGCTCTACCACTGAGCTACGCCGGCGACGTGGCATGGGGCCCTATACTAAAGCTTATGGGTCGTCGCAACCACGAGCTGGCGGATGATGGCGCCGGAAGGCCACATCACCAGCGGCCGGACGATCATGGGCGACAAAACAATGGGCTAGTGTCCCGATTCCGAAGTACGTGTCATTGAAATACGGTCGGAATTGGGACACCAGCCCTTTATTGTCAGTGGCCTGCTGATCCCCTACGCTCTCCTTAGGGCGACGAAGTTCGGGGGCATAATACTAGAGCATTTTCCGATCGCGTCGGGTCAGTGCAGTCGTTCGGAAAATGCTCTAGCTCTTTGTTTTGGCGAGCATCTTTATCCGACGGGTAGCCCCGTGCGGTCGGATGATGCTCTAGCTCTTTATTGTCAGTGGACTGCTTATCCCCGACGTCCGCCGTGAAGAACGGCGAAGTTCGGGGGCAGGACACTAGAGCGGGATGCGCCCAGCGCCACCGATCGAATCATATCGCACCCCGCTCTAGCCGCCGCCGAGCGGGCCGTTGGCGATGCCGGCTAGAGTGTGGGCCAGGATCAGGATCAGAACCAGCGCAAGGGTCAGACGCAGGCGGCCGCCGAGCAGCCGCAGCACGCCGACAAGAAACATGGACAGAATGAAAATGATGACGACCGTTTGCACATCGATGCCGAGCCCTACTCCCTTCATCAGGGCGCGAAGCCAGCCCTCGACAGTGACGAGCACGTTAAGAACGAAATGAGCCAATGCCGCCAGGATCGTCAGGAGACCGTGGGCGAAATTATCGAGGATACTCATGATCGGCCTCTAAAGACATAGCGCCTGCCCTCCAAGCGTATGACTTGCCTGTAGCACCGAATTCAAGGCTGAGCGGAGAATCGGGCGCATTTTCTGCGCCCGGTCTCAGAATTGGTGCCAGGTGAGGCGTTTACGCTACGGAAACAATCCGCGGGTCAGCTTGGCGCGCTGCACCCGCTCGATCCCGATCGCCATGGCGGCGGTGCGGTGCGGCACGTCGTCGCGCTTTGCGCGCTCCATCACCGCCGTAAAAGCACGTTCGAGCACCTGGTTCAGCCGGTCGCGCACCTCCGTCTCCGTCCAGAACAGCTGTTGCAGGTCTTGCACCCACTCGAAGTAGCTCACCACCACGCCGCCGGCATTGCAGAGGATGTCGGGGATGACAAAGATGTCGGCGCGGCGCTCGTTCAGAACGTGGTCGGCCTCCGGCGTTGTCGGCCCGTTGGCCCCTTCGGCCAGGATGCGGCACTGCAGCTTGCGCGCCACATCGCCGGTGATCACCCGCTCCATCGCCGCCGGAACGAGGATGTCGCAAGGTTGGGTGAGCAGGTGTCGCGGATCGAACGCCGCCTCGGCGGAGTAGCCGGCGAGCACGCCGCGCTGCGCGGTGTGGCGGATCATCGCCGGCACATCGAGCCCGTGCGGATCGTAATAGCAGGCGGTGTGGTCTGACACCCCGACCACGCGAACGCCCCGCTGCACCAGGCTCTGCGCCGTGACACTGCCGACATTGCCAAAGCCCTGGACAATCGCGGTCGCTTCGACCGGCCGCATGTCCAGCTTCTCCATGGCACGGCCGATCAGGTGCACCACACCATGCCCGGTCGCCTCGCGGCGCCCGACAGTGCCGCCGGCATCGACCGGTTTGCCGGTGACGATCTCGGTGACCGTATTGCCCTGGTACATGGAGTAGGTGTCCATGAACCAGGCCATCACCTGCTCATTGGTGCCCATGTCGGGCGCCATGACGTCGGTTTTCGGGCCGACGAAAGGGATCATCTCCTGCATGTAGCGGCGGCTCACCGCTTCCAGTTCCCGACGTGATAGGCTGTAGGGATCGACGCAGATGCCGCCTTTGGCGCCGCCATAGGGCAGGCCCGTCAGCGCGCATTTCCAGCTCATGGCGATCGCGAGCGCCGCCACCTCGCCGAGATGCAGGTTGGCGGCATAGCGCGTGCCGCCTTTGGTCGGCCCCATCGTAAGGTGGTGCTGCACACGATAGGCGGCGAACACCGATTCCGTGCCGTCGTCGCGATGCACGGGGCAGGCGACGATGATGGCGCGCTTTGGGAGCAGAAGCCGGTCGCGCTGGTGTTCAGGGATTTCCAGGTAATCGGCGATGACCGTGAAATTCTGGCGGGCCTGTTCGAAGAACGGGCCGGAGTATATGTCCATGGGGCGTATTCCCGCTATTGTTGCAGAAAGCTGGCAGGTAACGTTGCGATGCCCGGGCTTTTCTGTCTGGCGCCGGCACCTTCTTGCAGAGCCCGCGTTCTGTCCATGGAGGAGTCCCGCAGGCACCGAATGGCAGTATCCGCAGAAAATCCATCGACAAAGGATGAACCGTATCGGAGCCGACGTGTGGCGCTGGTGCTGAACGCACAGGCTGGGGCCCTGCTCGGCCAGCAGGATATGGGCAGCCGGTTGCACGAAAAGCTCGCGGCATCCGGCGCCGAACTGCACGTTATTGCTCCGGATGCCGGCACGCTGCCGCAGCGCATGGCGCAGGCGAAGGACACGGGAGCCTCCTGTGTGGTGGTGGCCGGCGGTGACGGGTCGATCGCTTGTGCTGCGGCGGCGCTTGCCGGGTCGGGAGTGAGCCTCGGGGTGGTCCCCTGCGGCACGATGAACCTGCTTGCCAAAGACCTGGGCATCGACCCGGGCGATCATGAGGCCGCCATCGAGACGCTGACGAAAGGAGAGACCCGCGCCATCGATGTGGGCGAGGTGGGCGGCCATGTTTTTCTATGCGCTTCGATGCTTGGCACGCCGGCCCGGCTGAGCCGGCACCGTGAGGCCGGGCGGCAACGCGGCAACGGCGTGCTTGCCTGGGCCGGGTTTTTCCGGGCGGCGGGGCGGGCGCTCGCGCAAAACCGTTCGATGCGCGTGGTTTTGCGGGCGGATGGCCGGGTGCTCCGCCGGCGCACACCCTCGATCACCGTTACGGTGAACCCGCTGGACGACCAGACGGCCAGGCTGTTCGGCCGGTCCAATCTCAGCGGCGGCACGTTCGGCGTTTACCTGGTGCGGCGCAGTTCAGTGCTTCGCCAGGTATCTCTGCTGCTTCGCACCGTCATCACCGGGAGGCTGCGCGATCCCGAGATCGAGTTCTTCGCAACCACGCAGCTTGAGGTGGCCTCCACCCGTGCCGCCATGCATGTTCTGGTGGATGGCGAGCTTCGCCTGATCAAGCCACCGCTGCGCTACGAGATCTGCCCAAGGGCTCTGCGCGTGATCGCCCCGGCGTGACACTGCTTGCTTATGCCGGCCAGGCCCAGGCCTCGCCGGCCGTCCCGACCGCGCCACCGGGATGCACCCGGATCGCCCACCTGACGGATGTGCATTTCGGTGCCACCGACCCGAAGGTCGTCGGTGGCCTGATCGCCGAGTTGATTGCGGCACCGCCCGATCTGGTGGTGATCAGCGGTGACCTGACGATGGGCGCGCGCCGTTGGGAGTTCCGCGCCGCCCGGGCATTCATCGACTCGTTGCCGGCGCCCACGCTCTGTGTTCCCGGCAATCACGACATCACGCCCTACCGGCTGGTGGAGCGTTTTTTCCTCCCTTATGCCCGCTGGCGCGAGGAGATTGCACCGACGACGGAGCCGGTCTGGACCGATAGCCGCGTCGCCGTGCTGGGCCTGAACACGGCGCGCCGGATGAGCCGACATCTCGACTGGTCGAGAGGAAGGGTGACGGGATTGGGCCTGGCCAGGCTGGTGGCAAGGCTTGCCGCCCTGCCGCGCGACCTGACCAGAATTGTCGTCGCGCATCATCCCCTGCTGCCGCCCGAGGGCGAGGTATCGCGACAGCTGGCCGGCAACGCGACCCGGGCCCTTACGGCATTCGCGGCCCAGGATGTGCGCCTGGTTCTGGCGGGCCATCTGCACCGAAGCTATGCGCGGCTCAGCGGTGCAGACGCATCTCCGGGCGGAAGAGGGCCGCTTGTGCTGCAGGGCGGTTCGGCGACCTCCACCCGCCTGCGCGGCGAGCCGAATGCGTATAATCGTATCATCGTTTTTGACGATGGCCGCGTGAAGATCGAGGGGCGGATCTGGGCGCAGCGCGGCTGGGAAGATGCGCAAACGCAGCCGATCGTGTTGCCGGGGCGCGAACCATAGAAAAGGTATAATCAAAAGACTTCTGATTCTGCGCCCGCGGATCAATGCAGGGCGTGGCCGGAATCTTGGAACCCGCGAACGGAACAAAAGGCTTTTGGCGCTTTTTCTTCAGAAAAGAACATTCTTCCCTTCCTCAGGCAGGCTTGCGAAGCGCCTTGCCGAGTTGCCCCTGGCTTGCTGCCAGGCGCGCAGCAGCCTCGTCCGCGTCGATCCCGTGCAGCAGCAAGACAGCAAGCTTGGCACGGCCGCCCGCCTGCGCCAGGGCGGTGCTCGCATCACCCTCCGTGCAGCCGGTGAGGTCGCGCACCATCCGCAAAGCGCGGCGGCGCAGCTTTTCGTTCCGCGCGACCATGTCCACCATCTGGCCGCGGAACACCCGGCCGAGCCGCAGCATGATCAGCGTCGAGAGGAGATTCAGCACTACTTTCTGCGCCGTGCCGGCCTTCAGCCGGGTCGATCCGGCAATCGGTTCGGCGCCGGTGCGCACCAGGATCGCATGGTCGGAAGCGGTCAGCAGCGGCGCGCCCTCGCTGTTGGCGATACCGATCGTCAATGCCCCCGCATCGCGGGCGCGGGCGAGGCAGGCCAGCGCGTAGGGCGTGGCGCCGCTTGCCGCGAGCGCGATCACCACATCGCGGGGCCCCGGTTTTTGGGCAGCCATGTCGGCATTGGCGAGATCCACCCGGTCCTCGGCATTCTCCACCGCGCGGGTCAGGGCCGGCAGGCCGCCGGCGATCAGCAGGCCAAGCTGCGCCTCCGGCCAGTCGAAAGTAGGGGGCAATTCGGCCCCGTCCTGAACACCGATGCGGCCTGAGGTGCCGGCACCGCAGTAGATAAGCCGTCCGCCTTGGCGAAGGCGGGATGCGGCGGTCTCGGCCGCCGCGGCCAGTTCGGGCAAGGCCGGGCGCACTGCCGCTACCGCCGCCATCTGCGCCTCCAGCAGCGCATCAAGCGCCACTAGAGAGGGCCATTCCTCCAGCTCCAGATAGCGGGGATCGACCCCCTCCGTCGCCGGCAGGCTCCCCACCGGCGGGGGCCCTTCAGACATCCAGGTCGGCAACCGTGGTCGCCCGTTCCTGGATAAACGCGAAGCGCAGTTCCGGGCGGCGCCCCATCAGCGATTCGACGAGATTGGAGGTTGCCGCCCGGTCTTCCGCGGGAATCACGACTTTCAAAAGGGTACGCTTGCCGGGGTCCATGGTGGTGTCCTTCAGGGTCGCCGGCGGCATTTCGCCCAAGCCCTTGAACCGGCTGATCTCGACCTTGCTGCCCGCCTTGAAACCCGACTTGATTTTCCGGTCGCGATCCTGGTCGGTCATCGCATAGACCGATTTAGCGCCCTGGGTCAGCCGATACAGCGGCGGCTGCGCGAGATACACGCGGCCATCACGTATCAGCGCGGGAAGCTCGCGATAAAAGAACGTCATCAGCAGCGAGGCGATGTGGGCGCCATCCACGTCGGCGTCGGTCATGATGATTATCTTGCCGTAGCGCAATTTTGCGGCGTCGAACCGGTCGCCGACGCCGCAGCCGAGCGCTTCGATCAGGTCCTTAAGCTCCTGGTTCTGGCGCAACTTTTCCACGCTGGCGCTGGCGACATTCAGAATCTTGCCCTTCAGCGGCAGGATCGCCTGGGTTTCGCGGTTGCGCGCCTGTTTTGCCGAACCGCCGGCGCTGTCGCCTTCAACCAGGAAAATCTCGGTGCCGGTCACGCCTTCCAACGTGCAGTCGGTGAGCTTGCCCGGCAGCCGCAGTCGCCGTGTCGCGGATTTCCGTGGCGTGTCCTTTGCCTCTTTGCGGCGAAGGCGTTCCTCGGCACGCTCGATCACAAAGGCGAGGAGATTATCGGCCTGGGACGGATCGCCGGCGAGAAAATGGTCGAAACGGTCGCGCAACGCGGTTTCCACCAGGCGCGCGGCTTCGGGCGATGTGAGTTTTTCCTTTGTCTGGCCCTGAAACTGCGGATCGCGGAGAAATAACGAGAGTTTCGCGGCCAGACTGCCCATCACGTCTTCAGCGGTTATCTGCGCCGCGCGTTTGTTGCTGCGCTGTTCGCCCCAGTTGCGCAAGGATTTCAGCAGCGCGTTACGAAAACCGGTTTCGTGCGTGCCGCCCTGAGGGGTGGGCACAGTGTTGGTATAGGAGTTCAGAAACGGCTCACCCGACTCCAGCCAGTTCGCCGCCCATTCCACACGTCCGGAGCTGCGGCCATCCGCGGCGTCGGGCAGCTTTGCATCGCCCGCCCAGATCTCCGGCAGTATGCGCGGCGCTTCGGCGATATCGGCCTCGAGACTGTCACGCAGCCCCCCCGGAAAATGCAGTGTAGCCTCGCGCGGCGTTTCGTCGCGCGCCGGGATCAGGGCAGGATCGCAGCTCCAGCGTATCTCTACGCCACGGAACAGATAGGCTTTTGAGCGGCAGAGCTTGTAGAGACGCGCCGCGCTGAATAGCAGGGGCCCAAAGATCTCCGGATCCGGCTTGAAGCGGATGGTGGTGCCGCGGCGGTTATGCACCGGCCCGGCATTGATCAGCTTACTGGCCGGTACGCCGCGCGCAAAAATTTGCCGGTATAGGATGCGGTCGCGCGCCACCTCCACCTCAAGCGTTTCCGAAAGCGCGTTCACTACCGAACTGCCCACGCCGTGCAGACCACCCGAGGTGTCGTACGCTTTGCCGCCGAACTTGCCGCCCGAATGGAGCGTGGTAAGGATCACCTCGAGCGCGCTGCGCTTGGGGAATTTCGGGTGGGGGTCGACGGGGATGCCGCGCCCGTTATCGCGGACCGTCAGCGTGTTATGGGCGGCGAGCGCCACCTCGATGAAGCTGGCGTGGCCGGCGACCGCCTCGTCCATCGAATTGTCGATGATTTCGGCCGCCAGGTGATGCAGGGCGGTTTCGTCGGTGCCGCCGATATACATGCCAGGCCGACGGCGGACCGGCTCCAGCCCCTCCAGAACCTCGATGTCCTTGGCGGAATAGTCGTTTGAACCGCGCTTGTCGTCGGCTGGGCCGAAAAGATCGTTCATGCTGTGTTCCGGGTGCGAGCCGGGACGCTACCCAAAAGCGCGAGGCGATGGCAAGCGAGAGAATGAAAAGTTTTTTGGTTCTTTGTTCAAAAAAGAACTCCTTTATTGAAACAGAAATGTAGAGAACTCTAATCTCCTCCCTGCCTGTTCCGGATCAATCAGCACCAGCCCGTTCGAGGGCAGGAGATTTGGCCTCCCATGTTCTTTCCAATCGGGTTTGCGGAGCCAGGCTCCGGTGTTCCGCTTGAGCGGCGGCTGAACGCGCTCGGGGCCGCCGGGCGCCGGCAAGCGATGGAGGCGGCCGAGACGCTGGGCTCGGGCGGGCTCGTGATCGTGGTGGATGCGGGGGCGTTCGCCGGCGCCGGCGCCGGTTTCTTTCTGGGCGTGGCAGCGCTGGCGACCACGCCCACGGTGAACACGGCAATCACCTGGGGCCGCGGGCTGACCTGCTTCAGCGTAACCGCCGAGCGGGCGATGGCGCTTGGCCTGGTTCTCGCCGGCGAATACCGCGAGGGCTATCGCGGCCCGATCCTGCTTCGCTCGGTCGAAGCGTCCGAGTGCGACGGCACCGGCATTTCCGCCGCCGACCGCGCGCTCACGTTGCGCGCGGCCGGCGCGCCCGATGCAGGCATCGCCAGCCTGAAATCCCCCGGCCATGTGATGCCGGCAATGATCGGTTACCGCGGCCGCGAGCATCGGGCGAGCGCGGACATCGCACTCGATCTGGTGCGCTTCCTGACCGCCTATGAGGTCGCGGCGTGGACGGATATTCTGGATGATGACGGCGAGGTGGCGAATGCGGCGTATTGCCGTGCTTTGGCGGCCCGATTGGGCGTGGTATGCATCGATGTGCTGGACGCATTCGGGGCGGAGGCATTGGGCGCCAGCGGATAGATGGCGGCCATGGCCGGTAACGCGGGAAGCGTGGTAACCCGCCTCGCGCAAGCGCGATGCGGGTTACGTGGAGACCGGCCTACCTCGCCTTGGCCGCAACACGGGCCGGGGCGGTTACATCCCGACGCAGCCGGTGTTCGCCCAGCAGCAACAGGATCGGGGCTGCGATCATGATGCTGGAGACCGTGCCGATGGCAATCCCGAACAGCATCGCCATCGCGAAACCCGAGAGGCTTTCACCACCGAATATCGCCAGCGGCAGGCTGGCCAAAAATACCGTGCTCGAAGTCCCGAGCGTGCGGTTCAACGTCTCGTTGATCGACAGATCGATCAGGTCGCGCAACGGCATGGTTTTGTATTTGCGCAAATTCTCACGCACCCGGTCGTACACCACCACCTTGTCGTTGGTGGAATAGCCGATGATCGTGAGAATGGCCGCCACCATCACCGAATCGAACTCGATATGGGTGATCACGAGAAAACCGATCGTTTTCGTCACATCCAGCAGCAGTGTCACCACCGCGCCCACGGCGAACTGCCACTCGAAGCGGAACCAGATATAGGCGAAGATCATGCCAAGGCTGATCACCAAGGCGAGCACGCCATTGCGGAATAACTCGGCACTCACCGAGGCGCCGACCACATCGTTGCGCAATACCTTGGTGCCCGGCTGCACCTGCTGAAGGATCTGCTCAACCTTCTTCTGCATCGCCTGGTTGGCGACCGGGGTCGACTGCGCATCCAGACGGATCAGCACGTCATCCGCCGCGCCGAAGCGCTGCAGCCCTGCCGCCGGCACATTGGCCTGCGCGAACGCCGTGCGCAGCTTGGCCACATCAGCATCGGCGGGCGTGCGCGCCTCGATAGTGATGCCGCCCTTGAAATCGATACCCAGTTGCAAACCCGGATACAAGAACAGCCCGATCGACGCCGCCGACAGGATGAACGACCCTGCCAGCCCGAAGAAACGCGCCCGCATGAACGCGAACCGCGTATTTTCCGGCACGAAGCGAAACAACGGTTTCGTAAACATCAGCATGCAGCCTGCAAAAAAATAAAGTGAGCTACCTGATTTCGCAGTAGCCTCAGCCAAGTTTCTTCTATTGAACCCGCACGGATGCCCATTTGCGAAATCCGCTATAAGAATGGAGGAAAAATTATTAACCGCGAAGGCACAAAGGGGGCGCCAACCGCAATTGGCCAGTCTGTAGCGCCGCCAAAGCCGGATGGGGAACCGGGAGGGCTTTTGTTCTTCATCGCTCAGACCGGCAGGAGTTGGGGGCGCCTGGCGGCGTACCAGCGGACCATGAGGAGGCGGGCGAGCACGGTGGCGGTGAACAGGGTCGTCACAATTCCCACGGTGATCGTCAAGGCAAAACCTTTGACGGGCCCGGTGCCGAAGACGAACAGCATGACATGGGCCAGGAATGCCGTCACGTTGCTGTCCAGGATGGTCGAGAAGGCCCGCTTGAAACCGGTTTCCATCGCGTTCAGCGGCGTGCGCCCGTTTTTCGTCTCTTCGCGTATGCGCTCGTTGATCAGGATGTTTGCGTCCACCGCCATGCCCAGCGTCAGCAACAGGCCAGCCATACCGGGTAAGGTCAGAGTCGCCTGGAACAGCGAGAGAATGGCGACCAGCAGCACCAGGTTCACGACAAGGGCGATGTTCGCGAACCAGCCGAACAGGCCGTAAAACGTGCCCATGAAAGCCACCACCAGCAGAAAACCCGCGAGCAGGGAAAAGGCGCCGGCGCGTATGCTGTCGGCCCCGAGCTCGGGGCCGACGGTACGCTCCTCAACCACGGTCAGCGGGGCCGGCAGGGCGCCGGCGCGCAGCAGGATGGCAAGCTGGTTGGTGCTGGCCGCATCGAAATTACCGCCGCTGATCTGGCCACGGCCATTGGTGATAGGTGTCTGGATCACCGGCGCAGTCACCACCTGATTATCCAGTACAACCGCGAACTGCTTGCCCACATTGTCGCGCGACACCTCTGCGAAGCGGCGTGCGCCCAGGCTGTTGAAGGTAAAGTTCACCACCCAGCCGCCATTCTGCGAGTCGGTGCCGGCCCGCGCGTCCGTCAGGTCGGCGCCGTCGACATCCACATGCTTGTAAACAGCGATCTTTTGCGCGGGATTGGCCTGCATCGGCAGGATTACCTCGCCGGGCGAGGCAGGCGCGCCCTGGATCCAGTTGCCATCCACCATATGGAAGGTCAGCTTTGCGGTCTTTCCCAATAGCTCCTTAATTTTGTTGGGATCCTCGACTCCCGGCAGTTCGACCACGATGCGGTCGTCGCCCTGGCGGGTAATCTGCGGATCAACCACGCCGGTTTCGTCGATGCGCCGGCGCACGATCTCGATCGACTCTTCCACGGCATGCGTCGCCGTCTGGACCATCGCATCCGGGGAGAGCGAGAGGGCAATGTTGCCGCCCGGCAGCGGTGCCACATCGAATTCATTTGGCACCGCCATGGGGATGCCGCGCAACTGCGTAAGCGCCGCGTCGTTCTGGGCGGGATCGCGCAGGTGTAGGAAAACCCGGTGGTCATTCGGCCGGGCGCCCAGATCCCGGTAGCCAATCTGCGCCTTCAGCAACACGGAGCGGGCGTTGTCGGCCAGCGCATCCAGCCGCTCATGCTCGACGGCCGCCATGTCCACCTGCATCAGCAGATAGGAGCCGCCGCGCAGATCGAGGCCGAGATGCACCCGCCGCCAGGGCATCCAGTCGGCCGGCGCGGGCATCAGGTTGGGCAGCGCGAGCAGCAGGCCGAGGAGACAAACCCCGAGCACCATGAACGTCTTGGCGCGGCTGAAATACATCATGCTGGGGGACAGCTCTCCGGGATGGCGGGATCGGCGGCGGGGATATGCAGGGTTCGCCCGGGGCAGGCAAGTTTCAGCCTTGCCCGGCAGTCAAACCCCCAGGTTGGACGCCCCTCCACGCAGGATTTCGATCGGGTCGCCGGCGGCAATCTCACCTTCGTTGGTCGGGATCAGGTTTTGGCCGAAGATCACGCCAGAGCCACCCCGGCGGAAGGCCGCCATAGTGCGCAGCGGCTCGGCCTTGTCGGGGCGGGCGGCGGTCTCCTGCTCGATCGTAGTGACCACGCAGCGCTCGCAAGGTTTGGCCACGCGAAAAACCACCGATCCGATACGGATCAGCTGCCAGCAATCTTCCGCCCAGGGCGGCGCCCCGTCGATCACGATATTGCCGCGGAACCGATTGATCCGGATGGGATCGGCAAGCCGGGTATTGAGATCGTCGAGCGAGGACAGTGAGGTGAGAAGCACGGGGAAACCGTCGGCAAAGGCGACCGTCTCAGCCTTCTCGCGCCAAGGCGTCGCAACCGGCCGGCGCATCGGGTCGTCGAGATGCACAAGCCGGCAGGGCGTGCCGAGTGACGCGGTCACGAAATCGTCGACGAAGGCCGGGCAGGTGGCGGCAACGACGGTATCGTCCCAGATTTGAACGGGGATCGGCGGCAAGCTGGCCACAGCCTCGACGGCGCCAACACCCGCCGCCGCAAGGCGCAACCCTGTTCCAACAATCTCCGGCGTCAGCAGCGCCATGCCAGGAAAATCGCGCTGGGTAATGAACTGGCCGTCCGGGGACACCACCATCCACCGCCGATCGCCCTCCAGCCCCCAGAACTTCACCCGCGCGGTCGGCGGCGAAAAGCCGGCCATCGATTTGACCGGGAATATATGGAGCGAGCGAACATGCATTTCGGCCGAGCTATGCGGGCGCGGTATCCGAAACACAAGCCGCATCGGCGGGGCTTGGCGGCCCAAGATTAAAGGTTAAAGACTGGCGAACTGCGCCGGTCGCTCCAGACTTTTTGGCGTTTCTGGGAGGCTGGCTTTATGTCCCTTTTGCGAATCGGCGTGATCGGCGCCGGCCATTTCGGACGCTTTCATGCCCTGAAAATCGCCTCGAGCCAGCGCGCCGCGCTGGTGGGCCTCACCGACCTGAATGCGGAGCGGGCGGCGCTGGTCGGGCGGGAACTGGGCGGCGTGCCGGCGATGGGACTGGCCGATCTGCTGGACGTGGCCGACGCGGTGATCGTCGCCGCCCCCGCCGAAGCGCATTACGACATTGCGGCGCTGGCGCTGGAACGCGGGCGCCACGTGCTGGTCGAAAAACCGATTGCCGCCACGCTCGATCAGGCCGACCGGCTGGCGGCGCTCGCGCGGGCCAGAAACCTGGTGCTCCAGGTTGGCCACCTGCTGCGCTATTCGCCCGAGCATGGGGCGATTTCGGCGCGGATTACCCGGCCACTCTATATCGAGGCCACGCGGATCGCACCCTTCAAGCCACGCGGCACGGATGTATCGGTGATCCTGGACCTGATGATCCACGATCTCGACCTGGTGCTGTCGCTGGTGGACAGCGACATCGAGAGCGTCGATGCGCTAGGCGCCGCGGTATCGAGCCAGTTCGAGGATATCGCCAATGCACGGGTGCGCTTCGCCAATGGCTGCGTCGCCACCATCACCGCCAGCCGCATTTCGCTCAAAACCGAACGGCGCATGCGGCTATTCTCGCAGGAAGGCTATCTCTCCGCCGATTTCGTCGCGCGGCGCCTCACGATGATCGGCCGCGAGCGGGGTATCCCAGTGCCGGGTACGGACGGGTTCCTGCTGGATGAGGCGGCATGGGAGGATCACGACGTGCTGGAGGCGGAACACGCGGCCTTCGTGGCCTCCTGCCTGGATGGCGCCCCCGTGGTGGTGGATGCGATGGCGGGGCGGCGGGCGCTGGAGGCGGCGCTGGCCGTTACCGCGGGCATGGCGCGATCGCGCGCGCAGGCTGAGGCATCGGGGCTGATACGGGGTTAAGGAAGTCCTCCCCTCCCCTTCGACTGATCAAGAAGCTCTAGAACCGCCAGCGCGGCCGACTCGGCAGGCGTTCCTTCGGGCGCCTGCAGGCTCGCCATAACGGGCCCGAACGCAGCGCGCTGCAACGATGCGGCTGCGCCGTCGCACAGTAAGCTCAGCAGAACGGCAGATAATTTTTCCGGCGTGCAATCCTGTTGCAGCAATTCGGGCACCGCCGCCCGCCCGGCCAGCAGATTGACCATGGCCACGTGCTTCACACGGATCAGGCGGCGGGCGAGTGCGGCGGTGACTGGGTTGACCCGGTAGGTGACGGCCATCGGCACGCCGGCCAGCGCAAGTTCCAGCGTGGAGGTGCCCGATTTAGTAAGCGCCGCGCCCGCGGCCGCGTAGGAATCGTGCTTGTCATCGAGATCCGTGATGATCAGCGGCTTGACCGGCCAACTTGCGGCGGCGCGCGCGACCACTTCGGCCACCACCGGCGAACTTGGAATGACGGGCAGGAGCGAAGGAATTTGTTGCCGCAGCAATTCCATGGCGCGGCCGAACACGGGCATCAGGCGGGGCGCCTCAGTGCGGCGGCTGCCCGGCATGAGCACAACGATTACAGCGTCGGTGGGGATCGTGTGACGGTGCCGGAAGCGCGACGCGTCGCCCTGATCAGCGCCGGATTGCAGCACTGGATGGCCGACGAAGCGGGCGGGCAGGCCGTGGCCGGCAAAGAAAGCGGGTTCGAACGGCAGCAGGCAGAGCAGCCTCTCCCATAACCCGGGAAATGTTTTGGCACGGTTCTCGCGCCATGCCCAGACCTGCGGGCCGACATAGTGGAGGCGCTTGATCCCGAGTGGCCTGATCCGTTTCAGCAGGCGCAACGCGAAGCCCGGGCTGTCGATGGTGATGACGAGATCGGGTTTTTGGGCGGCGATGTCGGCTTCGGCCTGGGCCAGGCGACGACCCAGCACACGCAGCCGCGGCAGGATTTCGGCAAGACCCATGACGGCAAGGTCATGCATCGGGAAAAGCGAGGGACTCACCCCGGCCTCGATCATGAGCGGGCCGGCGACACCGGTGAAAACGAGGTCGGGGCGGTGGGCGCGAAGCGCTGCTATAAGGCGCGCACCCAGCACGTCACCGCTGGCCTCCCCGGCCAGCAGCCAGATTTTTGCTGGCGCCATCAGCCGTAGAGCGTGGCCGGATCGGTCTCGGCGGGGGCTGTTTCGACCAACAGGCCATCCCGGATGGCGCTATAGAAGCAGCTTTTGTGGCCGGTGTGGCAGGCGACGCCCTGCTGATCGACCAGCAGCAGAAGCGCGTCCGAATCGCAATCGATGCGCAGCTCAATCAGGCGCTGGGTTTGCCTGGAGGTCTCGCCCTTGCGCCACAATGCCTGCCGGCTGCGGCTCCAGTAGCAGACCTTTCTTGTGGCCAGGGTTTCGGCGATCGACTCGCGGTTCATCCAGGCAAGCATGAGAACCTCGCCTGTATCGTGCTGTTGCGCGATCGCCGGAATCAGCCCGGCCGAATTGAATCTAAGCTCCTCAAACATCGCTCAACTACCTCAAGAACAAAAGTTTTTTGGTTCTTTTTCTCAAAAAAGAACCGCTTGCTTCCGTTGTCTGGCCCGCACTTCGCTCGCTTGCCAAAGAAGCAAGATGGGCACTCCCAACGCGATATCCCGTGCCCGCCTTAAAAGGGAAACGCTCAGGGCCAATTCAGGCGGCTGGCCGAACAACGCGCTGAGCCCGGCATAGGCCGCTTCCTGCACACCCGCATAGCCGGGAACAAGCACGGCCAGCGCCAGCACGGCATGAAGCAACGCTTCGATACCCAGGGCGCCCAAAAAATCGATATCGGCGCCAAGCAGGCGGAAGGCGATCCAGCTGGCGACGCCGGTGCCGAACCAGCCGACAAGGTGGAGCAAGGCGCACAAGGCCACGCGCCCCGGCGACCTATAGATGTCGGCGAGACGGAGTTGAATGGCGGCCATCTGCGGCTCGGCCCCACGCGACCAGGTGCCGAGCAGTCGTCGGCTGAGCCTAATCAATGGTCCACCCGCGCCTCGCTGCAGCCAGACGAGGGCGACGGCCGCGGCAACCGAGATGGCGAGCCCGATGCAGATGGGACGGATAAGGGATGCGCCAGGCACGCGGGCGGAGAGAATGCCCACACCGATCAGCACCAGGCCGATCTGGGCTACGAACTCGGCCGAAAGATCGACCACGGTTGAGGCTGCCGCGTCCGGCCAGGCAATGCCATCGAGTGTCAAAGCGCGGGCGCCCAGCACAAATCCGCCGACCAGGGAGAAGGGCAGGCATTGTCCAGCGGCGTCGCGTACCATCCGGCCCCAAATGAGCACGTGCAGGCGCCAATGGGCATCGCCCGGACGCAAAACGAACCAGCAGAGCCCAAGTAGGGCGAACAGCACGAGCTGCCAGCCAAGGACCGCCAGAAACCCATGCATACCGATGGAGGCGGTGGCCCGCAGGATGTGCCCGAAGCCATACCAGCCGATCAGCAAGGTGCCTAGCGCAAGACCTGCCAGCCCGAGAATGACCGACAGGTTTCTCAGCCTGGCTGAAGGAATCCCGTGTCTCCCGTGCGGCTCGAACTACACGCCCGGGACCAGCTCGGCGATCTGGTGAACGGGCACGTTCAGCTCAACGCGATCGGTATGCAGCGTGCGGCCGCGCCAGACAACCTTGTCCCCACAGAAACTGGCGACGATCTCGGCGACCGACAGCACGTCCCGCAACGGCAGCAGCCAGATCGGGGTGTGCGGAACGGGGCGTGTCCGGCGTGGCGTGAGGTAATGCTCGACCCCGCGCACAAGCAGGGCGCGGGCTACCCAGGCGATTGCTAAACTCGCCAGGGCCCAGGGCGCACCAACCGAAACGGTAACCGCAACGAGGGCCCAGAACAATGGATATTGCACGACGCACCCGGCAAGCGAGATCGGGGCCACGGAGGCGATGGTGCGCGCCCAGCGGAGTTCGTGCAGCCAAAGGGCGCGCATCGATGTTTCCTGCACGGTGACGGAGGGCAGGGTGTTCGCGAGACGCACACTTAGCCCCAGACCACATATCTTGCGTCCAAGTACATTATCGTCGGCGAGGTGATCCGCGAGTGCGGGCAAGCCGCCTACGCGCTCCAAGGTCGCACGGCTCAGCGCCATCGTGCCGCCGAGGCAATCCTGGCGACCAAGCGCCTGGGCGAGCAAAGCACTTGGCAGGAAAATCTGCGCCAGGTGTGCCGCGCCCAAAAGGGATGGCAGGTATGCGCCCGCAGGTTCGCCACCAGGCAAGGTGGTGACGAGGCCGGTGCCGGGCATCAGGAGTTCCGCTACGACACGGTGCACGTAGCTCGGCTCGACATGGAGGTCGCTATCGGCGATAACCAGCATATCATGCCGCGCCAGCGGCATCATGTTCATCAGGTTGGCGATTTTGCCATTGGCGCCCCGGCGGGCGGGATCGGCCTGGATTACGATATCGAGGTGGGGAAAACGCGCGCTGACCCGGCGCGCCGCCTCAAGGGCCGGATCGGCCGGATCATGTGCGCCGATCACGATTTGAACCGGTGCCGCATAGTGCTGGCAGCAGAACGAGGCGAGCGCCTCCTCCAGTAGTGGTTCAGGCCCGCAAACGGGCTTCAGCACGGTCACCGCAGGCGGTTTCACGCAGGGCCGAACTGGCCGAAGCGCGAAAGCCCGCACCGCCAGCAATCCGGCAATTCCCTGCAGCAAACCGAGCGAAATAAGGAGAGTGAGACCTGCCCGTACTAAGTCCACGAACCGATAGCCTTCCGCACAGCAGGAACACAAAGGATGGCTTCCTGAAACAAACTTATGTGCGCTTTCAAGCCGTTTGGTCGACAGAAAACCTCCGGTCGCCCGCTTGGAGCTCCGCCCGACGACATCTCGGTGACCCCCCTGTAACGTGGGATAATATTCCGCTTACACTTTGAAAAAACAAGAGCGTGAACGACGAATTCTACACGGGAAAGTGAATTTCAGGCGCGTTCAACCATCGGTGCGGATAGGGCGCGTGATGGTCGGGCTTGCAAGCAAACATCACAGCGGCGAAATGTGACGCCGATTAAAATAGGGCTTTGGAAGCGGGGGACTACAGTCGTGGTGATGGGTGCTGATGTCAGAAAATGGCGCGAGGACGGGGTTCGGGTGATCAAAGGCGATCGGCTCGACCAGAACACCGCGCAAACGCCTGGCATGTTCCGCCAGGCCGCGATCAACCATGCCAGGGTGGGCGCGCAGAAAATCTGGGCGGGCACGGTGAGCATCCAGCCGGATGCGAAAACCGGCGCGCATCATCATGGCGCGCTGGAGAGTGTGATCTACGTGGTGCGCGGGCGGGCCCGCATGCGGTGGGGCGAACGCCTGGAATTCACCGCGGAGGCGGAAGCCGGTGACTTCATTTTTATCCCGCCCTATGTGCCGCACCAGGAAATCAATGCGAGCCCGGACGAAGTGCTGGAATGCGTTTTGGTAAGGAGTGATAACGAGGCTGTCGTCGTGAATCTGGAGATCGATGCGGTCGAACATCCTCAGTCGGTTCCCTGGGTCGATCCCATCCATAAGCATCCATAGGATTTGCCGACCGATCCCATGGGTTGAGAAATGTAGCCCAGTCTTCGCACTGTGCGATTATCTGTACCTTTATCATCACATGTTCAATATTTTTGAGATCAAGCGTATTTTCCCCGTGCAATCGGGTTAAGATGACGCCTTATGAGACGCCTTTCGCGAGCTTGCGTGTCGGGCCCGATATCCAGCGTGCAGGGCGATGCCTGCGGATCGCCGCAGGCTCCCGATGAACATGGGCGCTTTGCTGACCCTGTGACCTCACAGCAGCGGCACTCACGCCCTCAGCGCCAAAGCGAGAACTGAACGGTTTTGGACGTAATCTCAAAAAATAGTCTTGCTCATCCATAAATAGATCAATATGAACAAATTGTTGATACCGTTTTGCCTCTCCCCGACCCCTCCCATCTGAGCAAAGGAAGTTTAATCGTGAGACAAGTCGTTGCTACCCCGAATTTTCAATTGGCCTGGTTGGGAAGCGCCATGGCTGGCTTTGCCGCCACGGCGGTGCTCGTGGGCGGCTTGGCGGCTAACGCCGCTCCCGTAAACCTTATCCAGAATGGCTCCTTCGAAAACACAACCGCCTACACAAGCAACGGAACGGGTACCGAAATCAGCAACAGCGATCTCACCGGCTGGAACGTGAGCGCCTGTGTATCGAGCTGCGGCTCCAACCCCAACAATCTGTTCATGTTCCTGGCACCGACCAATGTCGGCACGAATGGCGTATGGGATGCCAATGAGGGCGGCGGAATCAATTTCTGGAGCTCGCCCGGCGCCAGCCCGGTTGGCGGCAATGCCATCACCTCCGATGCGGCGAACGAATCCGGCATTCTGTCTCAGACCGTCAGCGGCTTGAAGATCGGGGACACTTACACGCTTTCCTTCTACCAGGCGACGATGCAGGCGACCGACCAGAATTCGGCCTTCAATGCCGCATGGAAAGTGACTTTCGGCGGCTCTCCCGCCCAGTACAGCACGACAATGAACAATCCGGGCGGAACGAGCACGGGTTGGGTCGAAGACACGATGACCTTCACGGCGACTGCGATACAGGAGGCCCTGGGCTTCTTTGCCACCTCACCCCAGGCCGACGATCCGCCATTCCTGCTGCTCGACGGCGTTTCGCTGACCGACACGACAGCCGTGCCGGAACCTGCCACCTTTGGCCTGGCTATGGTTGGCCTTGCCGGCGTGATGTTCGCGCGCCGCAAGCGCCTGAGCCGCTAGGCGACCGCTGGCTCAGCTGCCGTGCCGAGCGTGCATGGCGGCTGAGGCAAGCTCTTTTTGGGTCCTTCCGTTCAGGAAAGACCCGCTGCTTTTATCGACTTAAAGCCAGGATCCCGTCAGCACCGCCATGCACCTGAATGCCGCGATCTATGTAACAGCGCAGGTTGTCGCAAAACTGGCGCTGGTGATGGCGATCTTCGTCCCACTGGAACGGCTTTTCAGCGCCAGGCGGCAGAAGATTTTTCGGCGCGCGTTCCTCACCGATCTCGGCTATTACTTCATCGGCAGTCTGATCCCGAAGCTCTTGCTGATCGTGCCGCTGTCACTGCTGGCATGGAGCGCGCACCACGCGTTGCCCGGCGGTCTCTATGCGATCACAGCGCGAATGCCACTTGGCCTGCGCCTGATGGCTGCGCTGGTTGTCGGCGAAATTGGCTATTATTGGGCCCATCGCTGGATGCACGAGATCCCCGCGCTGTGGCGCTTCCACGCCATCCATCACAGTGCCGAGGACATGGACTGGCTGGTCAACACGCGCGCCCATCCGGTGGATGTTGTGTTCGGCCGGTTCTGCGGCCTCGTGCCCATGTATCTGCTCGGCCTGGCGCAACCGATGGGCAACACGCTAGATATCGTGCCGCTGCTGTTCGCGCTGATCGGCAGCCTGTGGGGCTTTTTCATCCATGCCAACGTGAACTGGCGGCTCGGTCCGATCGAATGGCTGGTGACCACCCCCGCGTTTCACCATTGGCACCACACCAATGACGGGCCTGAGCTGATCGACAAGAACTACGCGTCGATGCTGCCCTGGATCGACCGGCTTTTCGGCACCCATTACCTGCCGCGGCATCTGCCAGGGAGATACGGCATATCGGATGAAATACCCGCGCAACTTCACAGCCAGATTTTCGAGCCGTTGCAGCGGGCCAGATTTCCGGTTGTCAGAGAAAGCCCTACGCATGTCAGCGGATAGATAGCGGCCATACCCGGCAACAGGGAAGCGGCGGAAGATCAAAAGTCTTTTGCTTCTTTTCTTCAGAAAAGAAGTGCTTTCTTATTCTCTGAGATGCTGAAAAGCGTTTTCGAGATCCGCAATCAGGTCGACCGGATCCTCAAGGCCGATATGGAATCGCACCATGGGGCCGTCGAGCTTACCGGCGGTGCGGGTTACGAAACCGGTTGTTGGCAAAGCCAGGCTTTCATAGCCGCCCCAGGAAGCGCCGATGCCGAACAGTTCGAGGGCATCGACCATGCGATGCGTTGCCTCCACGGTCACACCCGGCTCGAAGACCACGCCGAACAGGCTGCAGGCGCCCGAAAAATCCCGCTTCCACAGGTCGTGGCCCGGGGCGCCCGGAAGCGCCGGATGGAGCACGCGCATTATCTCGGGCCGTGTCCCAAACCAGGCGGCGACCTGCAGACCGGACTGCATCTGGCGCTCGAGGCGCACCGCCATCGTGCGCAATCCCCGCAGGGCCAGCCAGCAATCGTCGGGCGACGCATATTGGCCAAGGATGAGGGCTGCGTCGCGCACACGTTTCCAGTGCGCATCTTCGCGCGTGGTGATCGACCCGAGCAGCACATCGGAATGTCCGACCACATATTTGGTGAGCGCCTGGATGGAGACGTCGACGCCATGGGCAAAGGGCTGGAAGGCGTGGATGCCCCAGGTATTGTCCATCAGCACGGCGACGCCTTTGCCATGCGCAAAGCCGGCAAGCGCCGGCACGTCCTGCACCTCGAAGCTGTGGCTGCCGGGGCTTTCCAGATACAACACCCGGGTTTCGGGGCGGAACAGTGGGGCGAGGTCGTCCGGTGTGGCTTCGGCGGCATAATAGGTGGTGTCGATGCCAAGCCGTCGTAGCATTGAGTCGCAAAAACCGCGGACCGGGCCGTAGACACTATCCGGTACCAACAGGTGATCGCCGGCGCCAAGGTAGCCGAGCAGCGGAACCGTGCAGGCGGACAGGCCAGTGGAGACGATCTGGCAGCGCGTGCCGCCCTCGATCTCGGTGATCACGTCTTCCAGCGCGTGGTGGGTGGCGCTGCCATTGAGCCCATAGGTCAGCGCCTGGTCGAAACGGCGGCGCATGAAGGCACGGCGCTGCGCCATGTTTTCATAGAGAACCGTGGAGCCGCGATGCAGCGGCGGATTGACGAAACCATGCGCCTTGGTCCCGGCGCGCCCGGCATGGGAGAGCCTGGTGGCAAGCCGCAGCTTCTTCTCGGAGTCGGTCACGCGCGCTCCTTCGGGGTGTCGGAGCGGCCTGCCCACTCGGTCCAGGACCCGTCGTAAAGGGCGCCCGGGTCATGCCCGGCCAAAGCGAGGCCCAGGCTGAGGATCGCGGCCGATACACCGGTGCCGCAACTGGTGATCACCGGCCTGCTGCCGTCCACGCCCGCCGCTGCAAACCGGTCGTGGAGCGCGCCGGCAGGCAGAAAGGTCTGGTCCGGCGCGAGAAGCTGGGTGGCGGGCAGGCTCGATGCCCCCGGCATGTGGCCGCTCGGCAAGCCGGGCCGCGGCTCAGGCGCCGTACCGTCGAAACGGCCGGCCGCGCGTGCATCGAGAACCAGCGCCTCACGCGTTTGCAGATTTACCAGCATGTCGCCGATGCCGCGCAGACGGGCGGCGCGAAGACTGGCGCGGAAATCACCCGGTGCTGGCGTGGAAGCAGGCCCCAGATCGATAACGCGGCCCTCCTGCCGCCATTTCGGCAGCCCGCCATCCAGCACGCAAACAGCATCGTGCCCGAACAGGCGCATCATCCACCAGCCGCGCGGGGCCGAAAATATGCCCTTCTGATCGTAGAAAACCAGCCGGCTGTCGTTGGAAATCCCAAGGGCGGCCACGAGTTTTTCGAAACGCCCGACGCTCGGCACCATATGCGGCAAATCGGTATCGGGATCGGCAATGTGCTCGATGTCGAAGAACCGCGCGCCTGGGATATGCCCCTGCGCGAAGAGCGCCGCCGGATCGGTCTGTTCGGCCGGCATATAAAAACTGGCATCGAGCACGATCAGGTCGGGCGCGTGCAGGTTATCGGCGAGCCAGGAGGTGGAGACGAGGTTTTCCATGTTGTCCGAAACGAGCCGCACTAGGTTAAGAAAAAAGGAAGCACGTCTTTTTTGAAAAAAAGAAGCAAAAAACTTTTGGTCTTTTGCGCAGGTTGGAGAATCACGCAGTACTGGCCAGCCATTTTTTGCGCAGCCAATCGCGGCGGACAGCAAACCAGAGCAGGCCGATGGTTGCGACCGAATTGGGATACGCGCCGGCGATCGCGCTTTCGATCACCTCTGCCGCCGGGAGCGCGCGCACCAGAATATCCTCGTTTTCCTTGGCCAGGCCACCCATCCCGATAAAGCCGTCGGGCCCCACATGCTCCAACCTCACCCGGCCGGCGAACAGGGTGCACACCTCGTCGCAGCCGCCAGGAGTCAGCAGGAAATCACCGATCTTTTCGAGGGTCTCGACCTGCAAGCCCATCTCCTCCCGGGACTCGCGCAGAATAGTGGCCTCCGGATTTTCGTGCGGATCGACAAGCCCGGCGGCGAGTTCCACCATCACCGGATCAAGGCCGGCGGCATAGGCCGGCAGGCGGAACTGCTCGATCACGACAACCTTGTCGGCGACCGGATCATAGGGCAGCACCGCAGCCGCCTTGCCGCGGCGCAATAGCTCCCAGGTGCGGGTGGCAGAGAATGCCCCGTCGAACCGCCGCTGGCGGAACTTGATCACGTCGAGGGTAAAACGGCCCTTCCAAACGGTTTCATCGGACTCGATGACGATATCCGGGGACGAGGGAAGTGCCATGGCGAGATCGACGATCGTGGGTTGCCCGCCGCTAGATACAGGCGATGACCGCCGCTGAGAACCACCTCACCAGCGGCCGGCGGCCGAGAAGGTCAACTCACTGAACTGAGCAGTGCCCGCACTTCGCTCGCGGCGGCCGGACCCTTGACGGCTTCGCGCCACATGGCTTCGGCCACGCGCTGATGCGCGGAGACGGCCTCATCGGCCCCGGTCATCATGGCGACGCCAGATTGCAGATGCGGGATGGTGTCGCTGCGGAACGGGTTGATCGCGAGCATCGCCCGGTCGCGCGAGCGCAGAATCTGGAACTGCCCGGATGGCTCGCCGCCGGCAAGCAGGCCGAATTGCAGGCCCATCGGCTCGGCCTCGAGAAGATTCGCGATATGCTCGACCTCGGCACGGGCGACCGCCCGTGCCCGCTGGCGGAGCGTCTCCGATCGGGCCATGCCCTGCCCGACGCCTTGCTGCAGGAAGCGGACCACGGCGCCGGCCGACAGCATGGCGATGATGGTGGGGCGGCGCATGCGGAACATGCGCTTGCGCTCGGCGAGGATACCCAGCACCTGCTCGGCGGTCGAGCGTGCGGCGGCGCGTTCCGCGCCGGCCTCGGATGCCGCTTCGAAAAACAGATCCGCCTCGATGGCGTCGAGTTCATCGGATGAGGTGAGATAGGCCAGCGGAAAGCTGACCTGAAGAATTTGATCCGCCGTCTCCTCGACCTGGCGCAGGCGCTCGAAAAACCCGATCGGCCGGTTATAGTATTCGACGCCAATCCCGAGCAGCGACAACGGCGATATTTTCAGCAGCTCGGCCAGCCGGTTCACGGTGTCGAGCTTGATCACCTCGCCTTTCTCGTAGCGATAGAGGGCAGCCCGCGACACGCCCAACCGTGCGGCAATTTCCTCCGCACGCAATCCGGATTCGAGTCGGTACGCCCTCAATTGCTGGCCGATTTCGGTAAAGCGCATCACAACAACCGTTCTCCAAATTTACTGCGGCTCAGCCGTCATCAGGCGCGGTCTTGTTCACTCGACACGCCACTGACATACCGTCATCGTACTTGCGTAGAGAACAATGCCGCGACCGTCATCCCGTTGCAAGCAACATTGCTCTATTTTTTACACAATATCCAGGTTTTGTTTTCGGGACGACGAGTTGTCAGCATGGGGCCCCAGCGTTAGGTGGAGGCGGCACCTTCACAGAAGGTGCACGGAGGCCGCATGATCGCCGAACGGGTAATGATGGGTTTGCTGATCGGCGGAATCGCCATCGGCTGCGGCCTTGTGCTCCATCCGTTCTTTTCCGCCATCCTCTGGGCTGCCATCCTGGTTTATACGACGTGGCCGCTGGTCGGCTGGTTCCGGTTGCGCCTTGGATTGCCGCGCGTTGCGGTTTCCGTGCTGATGGTGGCCTTGACGGCTTTGGTGATCGTGCTGCCGCTAGCGCTCACCGTGCCCGGTGGGGCCGCGGACGTGAAGGAGGCGCGTCAAGCGTTGGAGGCTTGGCTTGCCGAGGTGCCACCGGCGCCGCATTGGTTGGCCGGCGTGCCCCTCCTGGGATCAATCCTTACCTCGACATGGAACGCCTGGGCGGCCGACCTCTCGATCATGGCGGCATTTTTCCGACCTTATCTCGGCATGTTCGCCGAGCAGGGGCTCTCCCTCTTGCTGGGCGTGGCGGGCGGCCTCGTGCAATTCTTCGTGGCGCTGTTCGTTGCCTTTTTTCTCTGGTTGTCGGGAGATACGCTCGGCCCGCGGCTGCAAGCCCTGGTGCACCGCATCGCCGGACGCTACGGACCGCATTTGGTCGCGACGACCACACGGGCGGTCCGGGGCACGGTGTATGGTATTCTGGGCACGGCGATCATACAGGGTTTTTTGACCGCTTTCGGGCTGAGCCTCGCGGGCGTGCCGCGGGTTGTGCTGCTGGGCACGGTCGCCGCATTCCTAGCTGTCTTGCCGATTGGCGCGCCCCTGGTTTGGATACCGGCTGGGCTTTGGCTACTCGCAGGGGAACATACGGCGCGCGGGGTGTTTCTGCTGGTCTACGGCGTAGTGGTGGTTTCCGGGTCGGATCATGTCATCCGCCCATATTTTATTGCGCGCGGCGCGCGCATTCCGTTCGTGCTGACCGTGCTTGGCGTGCTTGGAGGGGTTTTTGCATTCGGGGCACTCGGGATTTTTCTGGGCCCAGTGCTGCTTGGCGTCGGATGGATGCTGATCCTGGAATTTGCGCGCGCCGAGGTCGGTGTGGAGAATGCCACCGCCGCCGCATTGCCGTCCGCACCCTTCGTTTCGTGACTCGTACCCGCCTGCCCGCCGCATTCGCACGATGTGTCGGCGCGTGAGACCGAACGCGTGAGACCGGATGCACGTGCCTGATCTGCGGGCTAGGTATCTCCGCGCGCCGCAGTCGCGGCGGCGTCCCGGCCGGCTGAGACGCGCGTGGGCAGCGTCGGCGGTCGCGCATCTTCTCGTGCTGACCCTGATCCTTTTTCTACGTGCGTTGGTGCCGGTACCGCCTCCGCCGCAAGAGCCGTCGTTCGCCATCGAGTTCGAGCCTGACAAGAGCCAGACCAATGGCGGCCCGAATCCCAGCACCGCTACGGAAACGCCAAAAGGCGACGATAGCTCGCATATGCGGCCGACGCCCCAGCAGGCGCCACAGGACGCGACGCAGCCCCAGATGAATCTGACTCCGCCGGAGTTTTTGCAGCCGCCGCCCCCCCAAACCGAGGAGGCGGAGCCGCTGCCGCCGCCGATGGAGCGCCCGCATTATGCGCGGAGCCCGCAGCCGCGCAGCAATGACCGCAATCCCTTCTCCCACCCAATGACCTACAGTTTTGCGCCGCGCGAGCGGGAGGAGAGTTCGGCCGGGCTGCGGAATTCGCGCAGCCTCGATCTGTCCGCGGGGCCAGTCATAAGCGGGGGCCGGCTGAGGGATTCGGTCGCGCATGTCGTCGGACAAGGCGGCGAGGCCGACTATCTGGCCCTGCTGAGCGAATTCATCGAGACGCACAAATATTATCCGGAAGGGGCAGCCAATAACGGCGAGGAAGGCAGCGCGACCGTGCGGCTGACCGTTCGCCGGGACGGCACGGTTGAAGGGCTGGATCTGACCTCCTCCTCCGGGTCGTCACTCCTGGATGCGGCCTGGATGGCGGTGTTTCGCGACAACCGGCTCCCCGCTTTCACCGACGACATGCCCGGAGCGCGACAAACCTTTTCGCTCACACTTAATTATCAGTTGATTTACCGGCGTTAATTCCGCGGCGTGGTTAGGCAAGGATTAACTACTATCGGTCAACCTAATCCGGCTACGTTCCTATCGGGGTTGGCCGCATGACAAACGCCGCCTTAGGCGTCAGGGCTGAAGACAGTGCCTGCCTTGCCCTCGCAGCGGACGGGTGGCGCATTCTTGGCCGAAGGATGCGAACAAAGTCCGGAGAAATCGATGCAGTGGCCGAAAAGGATGGCCTGGTCGCCTTTGTCGAGGTGAAGGCACGTCGTACCCTCGCGATGGCCGCAGAAGCGCTGCGGCCCAGGCAACAGGGAAGGCTTCTAGCCGCCGCCGAGATCCTTCTCGCTGCGCATCCGGGCTGGGGGCAAGCCGGTGTCCGGTTCGATGTGTTGGTGGTCGATCCGCAACATCGGGTCAGGCGCATCAAAGACGCCATCCGATTGAACTGACCCCACCGCGTGCCGGGTGCTGTTGCCGTGTGCCGCCGCCCTGCTAAAGCCGGTCCGATCAAACCGGGGATGAACGTGATGCAGGCAGCAGGGCTGAAAGTAGCCGTCCAGATGGACCCTATGGAGCCCATCAACATCGACGGCGATAGCACATTCGCCCTTATGCTGGAGGCGCAGGCACGCGGACACGCAATGTGGCACTACGAAGTGCGCAATCTAGCCCTACGAGAAGGTCGAGGCGGCGGCACCGGCGGCCTGCAGGCGCGGCTTATTGCGGTCGCTCGACCGGTGCAGGTGCAGCGGGAACATGGGCGTCATTACAGCTTCGGTCCGCAGGAGACGCTCGATCTCGCGCGCATGGACGTTGTGCTGATGCGGCAGGACCCGCCATTCGACATGGCCTATATCACGGCCACCCACATGCTGGAGCACATCCATCCGGCGACGTTGGTGGTGAACGATCCGGCCGCCGTCCGCAATGCACCCGAAAAAATTCTGGTTACCCACTTCCCGGGTCTTATGCCGCCGACGCTGATCACCTGGGATGTGAACGCCATCCGCGACTTTCGCGCGGAATTCAAGGACATCATCGTCAAGCCGCTGTTCGGCAATGGGGGCGCAGGCGTCTTCAGGATACGCCCAGACGATGAGAACCTGGCCGCGCTGCTGGAGATGCATTTTGCCCGCTCACGCGAGCCCTTGATGATCCAGCGCTACGAGCCGGCGGTGCGGCAGGGCGACAAGCGCATCATCCTGATCGACGGCGAGCCGGCAGGGGCGATCAACCGCGTTCCCGCGCAGGGCGAAGCCCGGTCCAATATGCATGTCGGCGGCCGCGCAGAGAAATCCTCACTGACGGCACGCGACCTGGAGATCTGCCGGCAAATCGGCCCGATGCTGCGCGACCAGGGATTGCTGTTCGTCGGCATCGACGTGATCGGCGACTGGCTGACCGAAATCAATGTCACCTCTCCAACCGGGCTGCAGGAGATCGCCCGTTTCGACGGTAGGAACCTCGCAGCGCAGATCTGGCAGAAGATCGAGGCGAAAAAGCTAGGAAGGCCTGACCACTAGAGCATTTTCCGATCGCGTCGGGTCAGTGCAGTCGTTCGGAAAATGCTCTAACTCTTTGTTTTGGCGAGCATCTTTATCCGGCGGCCGATTGCACTAGCCCGGATCTTGCTCTAGCGTGCCGATTTCGAGATTCGTTGGATTGAAATAATGTCGGAATCGGGACACGTGCTCTTGATTGTCAGTGGCCTGCTTATCCCCAACGCCCGCCGTGAAGAACGGCGAAGTTCGGGGGCAGGATACTAGAGCGGGACGATCCCATATCGCGGGACCGTGTTCGATCAGTTGTAACAAGTGCCTTTGGGAAGGCAAAAGGGCTTCTTTCTTGAAAAAAAGAAGCAAAAGCCTTTTGGCGCTTCGGGCGATCGGCTTCTGAATGGCTTATGGGGAGGGGGCGGCCGATTTCAGCGGACGCCGGCTGTAAAAATGGCGGGCTGCTAGTGCCACCAAAACGGCGAACATAAAGATAACAAGCGTCGAGGGTTCGGGCACCTGGGTGGGGGGTGTGCCAGGGGTTGTGTTAGGCGGAGAAGGGTTGGTGGTGGTGCCCTTCCCCTTGCCTGGCACAGTTGTGCCCGGTGTGCCTGGAAAGCCGAAACCACCGACCAGCCCGCCTATGCCGCCAAGAGCAACCAAACCCGCGCCAGCACCGCCGATTGCAGCAAGCTTGGTAACGGCCGGGGTAACCGGGGCAACCGCCGTGCCGCCATGGCCATAGCCGGGGCCGGCAATCGCGTGTTTCTCGCAGCCGTTGGGGTTTGCCGCACCAGCAGGCGGGCCCAAATGGACAAACTTGTGATGAACTACGCGTTTGACGCGTCCTACGACGTGGTGCGCGACATGGTGCGGATGCAATGGCAGACCGCTCGGTATCGTATTATTCGGAACGGGATTACACGGATCGTAAACCACTTGAGCTCCAATGCGCCGCCGCGAGGCACTTTGTTAATATCAACTTCCCAACATCTTATCACAATCTCTAAAAATGGAAAGAACTTATTTCTGGGTGATGAAGATTACTCGCGTGTTAGCACGAAATCGGTCATAAAATCCGCTAAGTGATTGGCCGTAAACGACTTACGTAAGCTGTTTTCGTCGTAGCCGGATCTGACCCAGTCTAAAAAAGGAAGTCGGCTCTCTCCTTCTTTTGCATAGAGCATAAAGAAGGCATCGAGAATTCCGGTGCGGGCACGCGAGAAGTGGCCGAATCGCCATGATAGCTGGTTGAGCGCCTGGGAAGCTGTGCCACCTTCGAACAGAACGGCCAGACCAGAAGCGAGGCCGGCGCGGTCTGCACCCGATTTACAATGCATGAGGGCGGGAAGCTGCAATGTCGCATAAATCTCGGCAAAACGCAGAATGCGGTCCCGCTGGGGGGCACCCCGGCTCTCAAAAGCCATGTCGACATGGACAAGACCGAGCGTCTGGGCAGCCCGCCTGGACAGGGCATCGGAGCCGCACTGGCGGTGGCCGCGCAAATTGATCAGCGTTTTCAGCCCGTAACGGTGCTTTATTGCGGCGAGGCGGCCCGGTGTCGGGTGGTTGCAGCGATAGAGCTTGCCTGGAACCACTTCGGCAAAATTGCTCCAGGCCAGACGAAAAACGGCGTGATCCACCAATAGCGAATCGGTCCAGGCCTGCATACGGCCGTATCGACTCGCTAGATCGCCTGTGAACATATTCTCAGAGTCCGCTTGTCAGGACGCACCCGGCAAGTTCGTACCTGAGAACCGGCGCCTCAACACCCCTATCCCTGCCGTTCGGCGATGAGCTGCTTGATCTCAGATATCGCCTGCGCGGGATTGAGACCCTTCGGGCAGGTTTGCGTGCAGTTCATGATCGTGTGGCACCGATAGAGCTTGAATGGATCCTCCAGGGCGTCGAGCCGGGCGCCCGTGTGCTCGTCGCGGCTATCGGCGATCCAGCGATAGGCGGCCAGAAGCGTCGCGGGGCCGAGATACTTGTCGCCGTTCCACCAGTAGCTGGGGCAGGATGTGGTGCAGCAGTAACAGAGGATGCATTCCCACATGCCATCGAGCTTGCTGCGCTCCGCCAGGCTTTGCAGTCGCTCGCCATCCGGTGGGGCGGGGCTATCGGCCTTCAGCCAGGGCTCGATGCTCTGCAACTGCGCATAGGCGGTGGAGAGGTCGGGCACCAAATCCTTGATCACCGGCATATGGGGCAGCGGATAGATGGTGACTGCGCTCTTGACCTCGGCGATGGGCTTCAGGCAGGCAAGCGTGTTGCCGCCGTCGATATTCATGGCGCAGCTGCCGCAAATCCCCTCGCGGCAGGAGCGGCGGAAGGTGAGGGTAGGGTCAATCTCGTTCTTGATATAGATCAGGGCGTCGAGCACCATCGGCCCGACGCGGTCGAGATCCAGAGTATAGATGTCAAGAACCGGGTTTTTGCCGTCGTCCGGGTTCCACCGGTAGATGCGAAATTCTTTCGTGTGTTTGGCGCCGGCGGGCGCTGGGAAAGAGCGGCCGCGGCCAACCTTGCTGTTTTTCGGAAGCGCGAGCTCAGCCATATCACCAAACCTTTATGAAAGACGGGCCACACAGCCTGGATGCGGCTTCGTGAAGCGCTCGGCCGAGGCGGGGGAGCGCGCCAGTTCAGCCGCCGGCCGGATCGGGCGGCGAACGAGTTCGCCCGAGCAGTTCGGGCATAGGCCGGAAAAAATCCGGTGGGCGCAATCGGCGCAGAAGGTGCATTCGAAGCTGCAGATCATCGCCTCGGTGGAGAGCGGAGGCAGATCTGTCTCGCAACATTCGCAGTTTGGTCGGAGGTCAAGCATCGTCTCTCACTTGGTCGGCGGTATGGGCATGCGACGTTTTGGCCCACCAAAGTGGCGCGGGTCGAAGGGTGCGGCGATGGGCTGAAGCACGCCCGACCGCGTTCAATAAACCCGCTTCTTGGGGGGAAAGACCTGAACTTCGTTGGTCAGGGTCTGCATGCGAACAGGGCGATAATCCAACGCCACGTCGCCGCCATCACTGACCCAGGAGAGCGTATGCTTCATCCAATTCTGGTCATCGCGGTCGGGATAGTCGTCATGCGCCTGGGCGCCGCGGCTTTCGCGGCGCGCCTCGGCGCTCACCATCGTGGCGGCGGCATTGCGCACCAGGTTCTGAAGCTCCAGCGCCTCGACCAGATCGGAATTCCAGATCAAGCTGCGATCCTTCACCGCCATGTCGGCGAGGCCGCCCCAAAGCTGCGTGATCTTGCCGACGCCCTCCGACAGGCTATCGCTGCTGCGGAAGACCGCCGCGTGTTTCTGCATCGTGCGCTGCATCGCCTCACGCAGTTGGGCGACGCCGGTGCCGCCATTGGCGTGGCGCGTCCAGTCGAATCGGTCGAGGCTCGCTTCGCCGGCACGTGGCGGCAGCGGCGCCTGGGTGGCACCGGGCGTAACCAACTCGGCAGCCCGCTTGCCGGCGGCGCGCCCGAACACCACCAGGTCGAGCAGTGAATTGGTGCCGAGGCGGTTAGCACCATGCACGGAGACGCATGCGGCCTCACCCACCGCCATCAGCCCGGGCACGATCGCATCAGGATCGTGACGCGTCGGGTTCAGCACCTCGCCGCGGTAATTCGTGGGGATCCCGCCCATGTTGTAGTGGACAGTCGGCAGAACCGGGATTGGCGATTTCGTCACGTCGACACCAGCGAACACCCGCGCGGTTTCGGAAATGCCAGGCAGCCGCTCATGCAAAATCTCGGCGCCGAGATGTTCCAGATGGAGCAGGATATGGTCCTTGTTTGGCCCGACGCCGCGGCCCTCATTGATTTCGATGGTCATCGAGCGGCTCACCACGTCGCGAGAGGCGAGATCTTTCGCCGTCGGCGCGTAGCGCTCCATGAAACGCTCACCCTCGCTGTTGGTGAGATAGCCGCCCTCGCCCCGCGCGCCCTCGGTGATCAGGCAGCCGGCGGGGAAAATGCCGGTGGGATGGAATTGCACGAATTCCATATCTTGGGTCGGCAAGCCCGCGCGCAAAACCATGCCGCCGCCGTCGCCAGTGCAGGTGTGGGCGGAGGTGCAGGAGAGATAGGCCCGCCCATAGCCGCCGGTGGCCAGGATAACCGTCTGCGCGCGGAACCGATGGATCGAGCCATCGTCTAGACACCAGGCGGTGACGCCGCGGCATACCCCCTCCTCGTCCATGATCAGGTCGAGCGCGATATATTCGATGAAGAATTCCACATCGTGCTTCAGGCATTGCTGGTAGAGCGTGTGAAGCATGGCATGGCCGGTGCGGTCGGCGGCAGCACAAGCGCGCATGGCCGGCTCCTTGCCATATTCCTTCATATGGCCGCCGAACGGCCGCTGATAGATTTTTCCGTCCTCGGTGCGGCTGAACGGCATGCCAAAATGCTCGAGTTCGTGAACCGCCGGCACGGCCTCACGGCACATATATTCGATGGCGTCCTGATCGCCGAGCCAATCCGACCCTTTTACGGTGTCGTACATGTGCCAGCGCCAATCATCCTCGCCCATATTGCCGAGCGACGCGCCGATGCCACCCTGGGCCGCCACCGTATGGCTGCGGGTGGGAAAAACCTTTGTCAGGCAGGCGGTTTTGAGCCCGGCGGCGCCGGTGCCAAGGGTGGCGCGCAGGCCAGAGCCGCCGGCGCCCACGACCACAATATCATAGGTGTGATCGATGATCGTGTAGGCGCCGTTTGATGGTTTTGAGATCGCGTTCATGCCGGTGAGCTTGCCTCGATCAATGTGCCTGCGCCGCGAGCTTCAGCACGGCCACAGCGGCGATCAGGCCGAGCAGCAGGCAGGCGCCTCTCGTGGCAAGAATGGCGGCTTCCCGCCGCGTAACTACATGTAAATAGTCTTCCAAGACCACCTGCAAACCCAGCTGCATGTGATGAAATGTCATGATGATCAGCGCCAGCAGCAGTGCCGCGTTGAGCGGCGCGCCGGCCCAAGCGGCGACGACCAGCCGCGGCGCGCCGAGATGGGTCAGCACGGCGAAAATGAACCATAAGCTCAGGGGCACCAGGGCAAGTGCGGTGATCCGCTCCGCCTTCCAATGGTGGGCGCCGGATTTTGCAGCGCCAAGGCCACGCACACGGCCAAGCTGGCTGCGCATGATGTGAATGGTTTCGGTTTTGTGTGGCTTAGCCATAAGGCCTATCCCTCCAAGCCGAGATAAGCAGCGAACCAGACAATAACTGTGCCGACCACAGTGAGAGCCAGGATCAGGTAGGTGAGCGGGTTCAAGCTCGGCTTGGCAAAGAGATAGCCCATGTCCCAGGCCAGATGGCGAAGCCCACCGAAGAGGTGGTAGAAAAGCGAGGCTGTCCACCCCAGAAGCATCAGCAGCCCGATCGGAGATCGCGCGATACTTTCTACCTCGGCATAAGCGGTCGGGCCGGAGGAGAGAGCGACGAGCCACCAGACGAGGAAAATCGCACCCGCCGAAAGGGCGATTCCGGTTGCACGGTTGAGTATGGAGGCCACCATGGTCGGCGGCCAGCGATAGATCCCGATATGCGGGGAGAGCGGCCGCTGAACGAAACCGGCGGCCGTGGTCTTGCCGATCATTTGGGCCTTGCGGATGTCGTTCATGGGGCGGGTTGCATCGGAGGCGGCATACTCCTGGCTTAGTTTTTTGGGTGCGGCGCAGCACTGATTAAGTCAAAGGTAGTATGGGGTCAACGCGTGGGAGAACGAGATGATATTTCGTGCGCGGCGGCATTGCACCACCCTGGGCATCGCCTTGCGCGCGGCGTTGTGCTTGGCGCTCGCCGGATGCCAGGCTGCGACGGGCGGTCCTGGTCAGCCTTGCCCACTGCCGGGGCAGATGCCAACGACCGACCTAAAACTCTATTTCGGCCGGACCATCCCGGGCGGCGGCTTTGTGGACGACGCGGCCTGGCGGCGATTCGCCGAGCAGGTTCTCACGCCTGCCTTTCCCGAGGGATTTACGGTGTGGGTGGGGCGCGGCCAGTGGCGAAACCCGAGCAATGGCCAGATCGGCCGTGAGGAGAGTTTTGTTCTGGAGCGTGTGGGACAGGTGGACGCTGCCAAGGTTGAGCAGGTGATGGCGGCCTACCGCACCCAGTTTAGGCAGGTGTCGGTTGGGCGCATGACGGAGGCGGTTTGCGGGGCATTTTGATCATATGGCCGCCGAGAACGTTCCGCTGGCGCTGAGATAAAAGTCTTTTGGTTCGTTTCTTCAGAAAGACCATTCTTCCTTCACTTGCCTGCCCAGTTTTGGCCGGGAGAAAGCTGCGTCACTGGGCCCGCCCTCAACGGGCCGAAACAGGCGCCGCAGGCGATGGCTCCGCAATGTGGAGATTGGCATTGAAGCTTCGCACGCTCCAGCCCAGCCGCGAAAACAGTTTTTTCAGGCTGCTGCTGCTATGCAACGAAATATGGCCGTTGCGCGGTGCGATATACCAGTGATCGGTCGACTGCCGGGGCATTTGATCGAGCAAAAGCGTGGAGAATAGCAAGCAGCCGCCCGGGACGAGCATGGAGAGTGCCTCGCGCGCCGTCTCAATCGGGGTAGGCGTGTGCTCGAAAACCTCGAACGCAGTAACAAGATGAAACGAGCATCTCGGTGGCATGGCACTGGCCTGATCGGCGACCGGATCCCATGACACCGCATCGATTTGCTCAGCACGCAAAAATGTGGCGAGTGTACCGTCGCCGCCGCCGTAATCCAAGACACGCGTGGCGCGCATCAGGTTCAGGACGTTTGCCGCGATTGCCGCATTGCCGCGCGCACGCGAGCCGTCGGCATAGTCGGGGTCGGCGGCAGCGTAGCCATCGTTATAGATTTGCGCGCGGAACGCAGCGACCGACCAGGAATCGAAATCAGGCGTAAACAGGAACCCGCATGACAGGCAGCGATGATAATAGACCGGGATACCAACGAGCGGCAAATAGGTGGCGCGATTTATTTCGCAGGATCGCCCCGCATCGACACAGCCTTGCAGCTCGGTGGCCGCGTTGCAGATTTTGCAATAGATGGCGGGTGAAGACGCGCGTATTGCCGCCACCGCAGTGAACCTGAGCTACGAGGCCCCCGTTCTAGATCAGAAGCCCATGTCGGTGCAATCACCGCACCGGTTCAGATCGGTTTCACGCCCAAGCTGGCCAGGATGGTCGCGATGTCCGGCTCGCCCTGCTTCTCGGCGGCGATATCCGCGTCCCCGTAATGGTCGTGGAACATGGCAACCCGGGCAGCCGCCATGAAGATATAGTCCCGGCTCGTACCAACTCTATCGACCAGCGAATCCGCAGCACACGGCCGAAGCGACGCGGCGCAGATTATCAAAGCCGTAATGCGGTGACGGAAGCTAGCCTGTCGGGGGCGAAACACGGTAGCGTGAAGTCCACACATGCCCGCGTCTATTGCCCAATCTGCAAGCGTTTGTCACGGGCAAAGCATCTGCATCCCGCGCCGATGCCGGCAACTCCGCGGGATGCAGATGCGTTCGCGCGGGAATGCAGGCGATACAGAACATGCCAGAGCCAAGGCCGAACGACCAGCCACAACCCCAGGGCCGGAAACGCCACCAGGGAAGGCGCATCGCAATTTGCGTGTTTGCGCTCACCCCGGTTGCCGCCGTTCTTGTGATCCTTCTGTGGAACTGGGACTGGTTCATCCCGCTGGTCGATGCGCAAGCTTCCGCGGCGCTTGGCCGCAAGGTGACAATCGCCCATCTCCATGTGCGGCTCGGCCGCACTACAATCGTTGCCGCCGACGATGTGGTCGTCGCCAATCCGCCCGGCTTCGAAGATGACGCGCCATTGGGACAGATTGGCCGGCTGAGCGTGGTGGCGAACGTGATGGACTATATCCACGACCGCACGATCGTTTTGCCCTCCATCACCATCGATCGACCCGACATCCACGCGACCGCGCTGCAAAATGGCCAAAATAATTTTACGTTCGCCCTGCCGGCGAGCCCAAACGGCAGCCCCTCGTCGCCCCCGCAAATCGGCGACCTTGTGATCAATGACGGCACGGCGCGGGTCATCGACCGAAAAATGAAATCTGATTTTTCCCTCTCGATCGCAACCCGTGCCAACAACGAACATGCAAGCAGTTCAATCATCGTAGCTGCAAAGGGCACATATGCCGGGCAACCGATTACCGGGCGTTTCGTGGGCGGCGCGCTGCTAAGCCTGCGGGACACAAGAAATCCCTACCCGATCGATCTGCATCTGGAGAATGGCGACACCCACGCATCGCTGGTCGGCACGGTCGAAAATCCGCTGAATTTCGCGGGTGCGCGATTGAAACTGCAGTTTGCCGGACCGGACATGGCGGAGTTGCTGCCGCTTACGGGTATCCCGCTGCCGAAGACGCCACCCTTCTCGGTGGCGGGTAATATCGATTACGCAAAGCCCGACATACGCTTTACCGATTTCGAAGGCCATGTCGGCAATTCGGATTTGGGCGGCGAAATCGATGTCGATCCGCGCGCGGGCGGGCGCCCGGATGTCACGATGAACTTGCACTCACGGCGCGTGGATCTGTTGGATCTCGGTGGCCTGATCGGCGCGCAACCCGGTCACAAAAGCGAGCCCGGCCAGACCGCGTCGCAGGAGCGCAAACTGGAGACAGCGAGCAAATCCAAAACGCTGCTGCCGACCGCGCCGATCAACCTACCCCGCCTGCGCGCCGCCGACCTGCATGTGAAATATCGCGGCGAGCACATCGAAAACCGGTTCACGCCGTTCGACAAACTGGTCGTCGATCTCGATGTGGTGGACGGCAAGATCGACCTGCATCCGCTTGATTTCGTGATCGGCGACGGCAACATAACCAGTCAGATTTCGCTGGCGCCTGACGCGCACGACTTGGTGCACGCCAAGGCGGATGTGCGGTTCCGGCACCTGGAACTCGCTCGCATCATGAAGGCAACCCACAGTTTCAAGGGCCAGGGCATCATCGGCGGCGACGCGGTGATCGATGCGCACGGCAATTCGCTGGCCAGCATGATGGGCCACGGCGATGGCGAGTTGAAGCTGGTGATGGTGAGCGCGGGCGATGTCTCAGCTTTGCTGGTGGATATTGCGGGGCTGGAGTTTGGCAACGCGCTCCTCTCGGCGCTCGGCATCCCGAACCGGGCGCGTATCGACTGCTTCGTGACCGACCTGCCGATGCATGATGGTATCGTCGATACAAAGGCGCTTCTGCTCGATACCAATGAGGCGCGCGTGACCGGGCGGGGCACGATCGATTTCCGCGACCAGACGCTCGACTATTCGCTCACCACCCGCTCAAAACATTTTTCGATTGGCTCGCTGCCTGGGCCGATCAACGTCACCGGTCCGCTGGGCGATCCGTCCATCCGCCCGGGCACCGAGATTGTGGCGCGGGCGGGGGCGGCTGCGGGCCTGGGTGTGCTGCTCACCCCTCTCGGCGCTCTGCTGCCGACCATCCAGTTCGGCGTGGGCAACGACAATGCCTGTACGAAGGCCGAGGCGGAGGAACGCCAACCGCTCCGCGTGCCGCACACGCGAAGCCATCATACACATGCCCGTGTTTGACGGGGCCGCCCTACGCACAGCGGCGCGGAAGGCCTGAGCGAGCCGTGATCGATCAAGGGCCGCCAAGGCCTTGCATGGCAGGTGCATTCTTGTGAGAAGCCGCCATGCAAGCGGCCGATATCCACCTCCAATCCGCCTCAAATCTCCGCGATCTGGGCGGATGGCCCACGCGCGATGGGCGCCGGGTAAGGTCCGGCCGCGCATTCCGGGCTGCCGCGCTTTCGGAATTGTGTTCTTCCGATCAGGCAGTGGTCGCCGCGCTGAACCTGCGCTCGGTTGTCGATTTCCGTGGCGCCAAGGAACGTGCACATCGCCCCGTCCGGATAGAGGGGGCGGAAAGCCACACCTTGCCCATCGAGCCCTCGGTGGGTGGCGAGCTCAAGGATATTTTGCGAACCGGGCAGGCGAGTGGCCATTTCGGGCCCGAAGACATGATCGCGCTGCTCGCGGAAGCCTATCGGGATTTCGCCCTGACAAGCGTGGCCGCGTATCGCGGCCTTTTCGAGGTGCTGTTGCAAGATGATGGCCTGCCGCTGCTGATGCATTGTTCCGCCGGCAAGGACCGAACAGGGTTCGGCTCGGCACTGCTGCTGACCGCGCTTGGCGTGGCCTGGCCTCACATATTGGAGGATTACCTGGCGACGAACCGGTTCTGGCGGCGGGAAACCGCCAGTGATTTCAACCTGCCGCCTTCCATCGCAGAAGCCCTGCTGGCGGCCCACGCGCCATTGCTGGAAGCGGCCTTCGAAGCAATCCGGCAATCCCATGGGTCGGTCGATGCATATCTCGCTGGGCCCATCGGCCTGACGGAGCATAAATGGGCACGCCTGGCCGACCTTCTGCTGGTTGCCTGATCATCTAAATGGACCTGACTGCCAGCCATCTGCTGGAGATCGCGGGGCGGTCTCCACTGCTGCAAGGTGCGGCGATTATCGCCGGCACGTTCATCCTGGAGGATGGTGCGACGGCCGCGGCAGCGATGAGCGTGCAAACAGGTGGCGTTCACGTCGCGGTGGCGCTGATCTCGCTCTATCTCGGGATCGTGATGGGGGATGTCGGCCTCTATGGATTGGGGAGATTAGCGTTCCATCTCCCCTGGGCACGCAGGCTGATCCCTGAGCAGCGGCAGGATCGAGGGCGCGCATGGCTGGAGCGCCACGTATTCAAGGTCGTCTTCGTGGCGCGTTTTCTGCCCGGCGTACGGCTGCCCACCTATACGGCCTGCGGCTTTTTGGGCGCCGATCTGAAAACATTCATCGCGGCCGCCATCGGTGCGACCTTGATATGGACCACGGCGTTGTTCCTGGTGTCGCTGCGCGTGGGCAAGTTCCTGGAGGAACATCTCGGCGCCTGGCGATGGGTGGGCTTTGCCGCCTTCCTGCTGGCTATTGTGCTGGCGGGCCGGCTGGCCGCCCGTGCGCAGGAGAAAACGTAAGACCATGGATAGCCTGACCGCGTTGCCGCCGGGCCTTGCCGCCGAGAGCGGACCGCAAGTGATCGAATCCCGCGATCTGAGCTTTTTTCCGAATGCCGCAGACCCCTCGGGTCCGGCCCGGGCGGTTTCTCCCTTCGAATTCCTGCCCGGGTGGGTGACCTACGGGCCGGTGGTGCTGCAATGGATCGCTTTGGGGCTGCGCTACCGCGATTTCAGCCTGCCGACCGCCGCAAATCCCGCCATCACCACGGGTGGCCTCTGTGGCGAGAGCAAGGCCGCGATCCTGGACTTGGTGCGGGGCCAAGCACGGGACTGGATTGCGCCTTACGCGACCATGGTTACAGGCGGCTCAGACGCAGCTTGCGCGCGGGCGGCGTTGGTGGAAGCGGGTCTTGCGCTGCCGTTGGTGATCAAGCCCGACATCGGCTGTAACGGGACCGGCGTTCGCCTGGTAGAGAACGAGACGGCGCTCGATGCGACGCTGGCGACCTTTCCGCGCGGGGTGCGCCTGGTTTTGCAAAGCCTGGTGCCCTGGGAGGGCGAGGCAGGCATTTTTTATATCCGCCGGCCGGATGACGATATGGGCCACATCTCGTCATTGACCTTGAAGTCCGCGCCATCGGTCACCGGCGACGGTGTGTCCTCCCTTCGGGCGCTGATCATGGCCGATCCCCGGCATGGCAAGCTGCAGCACCTTTATCTGGCGCGGCTGGGACCACGATTGGGCGAGGTGCCAGCGCAGGGCGAGCGGGTGCGGCTGGTGTTTGCCGGCAATCACTGCAAGGGATCGATATTTCGCAACGGCGCGACCGAGATTACGCCGGCGCTCACCGCGCGTATCGATGCGATAGCGCGCAGCATGCCGGATTTCTGCTTTGGCCGCATTGACGTGCGTTTCAGGTCTTTGCAGGGGCTACGCGAGGGGCGGGATTTTTCGATCATCGAGATCAATGGCGTCGGCTCCGAGGCCACCCATATCTGGGATCCCGCGACGCCCTTGCGCGAGGTGTTCGCGGCCCAGTTCGCCCATTACCGGGAGGCGTTTGAGATCGGGCGGGAAAACCGCAGGCGCGGCGCCAAGACGAGCGGCGTGATGATGATGTTGCGGGACTGGCTAAACCAGCGCCGGTTGATGCGGTCCTACCCGCTGAATGATTGAGGTTCTGTTCCGGCGACAAGACTATCTGCCTGCCCTTCGGCACGCCGGCGCCAGAACCGGTACGCGTTGCGGCAGATAGCCAGCCAACAATCGAGTGCGGGGGGATTGTTCACCGCGCCATCCGGCCCCTGGTTGAAACGTGAGATATAGCCGATCAATAGCCCGTCCCGGATTTGTTCAACCGTGCCGGTTGGGTGGGTATCGTCCGCGATGCGCACATCCAGGAGCGTATTCGGGCCATGCCGGCGCAACGCTGCAAAAATACGCGCGATTTCTTCCGATGTACAGGGGCGGTCGCCGAGCTTGAAGACAAATATCTTGCTTGGCTCGGCGAGATCACCCAGCAGCTTGTCACGCAGGAAGCGCAGCCGCTGGCAAGCCATGTCATACATGGCGTCGAAGGGTTTTTCGTTCTCTTTCACCCAAGTATGCATGGTCATCTGAAAGCGCCGGTCTTGCGTTCGGTATTCTCGGTGGGTCGGCCACTCGAAGTAATCGAGCACCGTCTGTTCTGGCGTGCCGACGCCCTCGAAATCGGCCTCCAGCGCCTCGGCCAAGGATAGGGCGGTCATCTGGCTCCAGCGCAGCAGGCTCAATGGCTCCGCTCCCAACGCGCGCTGAACCAGGCCGAACTCACAGCCCTGCGATGTGCCGCCAAGCCCTTCGAACTGCATCATCAGGTCGGCGGTGGAGATATCTCCCCCGACTGACTCGGGCACGTTATTTGCGGGCCGAGATACTTCTGACGCAGTGCCCGGCGCCAGGCGGCAGCCGTGGAATGTGAGACGCCGAATCGCGATGCTGAGACATCGACCATCGGTGCGATCCGGGAAATCGGCGGGCACAATCCCGTCGGGATGGATGAAGCTCAGCCGCCGCAAGCCGCCCCACGCCAGGCCGGGCGGCGGGGCGATGGTAACGGGGCCGGGCCCATGCACATCGGCGCGCCCAATTTCCAGGTTATCCGCGCGGATACGCAACCGCTGCACGGTCCGGTAAGGCGGTATGAGGCATGGAAACAGATCCAATTCCAGAACCACATTCGCCCAGCCCGCCGTCTCGGGCAGCAGGATGTCGCTGCTCTGATCGAGCCCCCAGACGAAGTGAGGTTCCTGGTGCGACCAGCCACTCGCTATGAACCTTTGACTGTTGCCACCTTCGGCGAAATCGATATCCGCTAGAACCGGCAGTGCTGGTGCTGGCGGCACCGGTATTTCATCACTCATCGCCTCGGATACGGGCACTTCGGCAGGGCCAGGCGCCGGCAGAATCACCTCGCTTTCCTGCCGCGAAAAGGCCTGCCGCCTTTGCCCGACCAGCATGCCCAACCAAGACCGAAGGGGAACCGCATGTGCAAACATGACGCGAAACTGCACCGATCTCGTTACTAAATCGTTTGTGTTCGGGTGCGGACCGGCAGCGTGCGGGGCCGCACACGGCGGCAAGTTGGGTGCCCTGTATCGCCCCATCACATTGCTGCAGTGCGGTTGAACTGGCCGCGCACAGACCCCAACCATGGGCCTTGCGTAAATGACGCCGGAGCCCAGCATGGATAGCCAGATCATTGCCGATACCGCCGACCTGTTCGAAGCGGTGCGCCTCGGCCCCCTCACTCTGCCCAACCGCATCACCATGGCGCCACTCACCCGCAGCCGGGCGGCCACCGGCGGCGTTATGGGCGAGATGAACGCACGCTACTATGCCCAGCGCGCCTCGGCCGGCCTGATCATCAGCGAAGCGACCAACATCTCCCCGCAAGGCCGCGGCTATGCCTTCACCCCCGGCATTTTCTCCCGCGAACAGGTGGCCGGATGGCGCATCGTAACCGATGCCGTGCACGCGCATGACGGCCGGATCTTTTGCCAGCTCTGGCATGTGGGCCGGATCAGCCACCCCGATCTGCAAGCGAATTATGCGGCACCGGTGGCCCCCTCAGCGCTCCAGCCGGCGGGACTCGCCTTTACCGAGAGCGGCCTCAAGCCGCATATCATCCCGCGGCCGCTCCGAACCGACGAAATCCCGGGGCTGGTTGCGGATTATGCCCATGCCGCGCGCTGCGCGCATGCGGCCGGCTTCGACGGCGTGGAAATCCATGGCGCCAATGGCTACCTGATCGACCAGTTTCTCCGTAGCAAAACCAATCTGCGGGACGACCGGTATGGCGGCAGCGTAGAAAATCGGGTCCGTTTCCTCGATGAAGTGGTCGAAGCCGTGGTCGACGTTTGGGGCGCCGACCGGGTCGGGCTGCGCCTGGCACCCACCAGCGCCGCGAATGACATCGCCGATGACGATCCGCAGACGACCTTCGGCGTTGCCGCCGAGCATATGAGCAAACTCGGGCTGGTTTACCTCCATTGCGTTGAGGGGCAGACCCAGGGCCCGCGCGATACCATTCCCGGTTTCGATTACGCGGCGCTGCGCCGGGCTTTCACCGGCCTCTACATGGCCAATAATGGCCTGACGCTGGAGATGGCGGAGCAGCGGCGCCTAGCGGATACGGCCGATCTGTTCTGCTTCGGCCGGCTCTTCATCAGCAACCCGGATCTGGTGGAGCGGCTGCGCGGTGGCGCCGAACTGGCGCCAATGCCGGCGCGCGATTTCCTCTATGGCGGCGGTGAACAGGGCTACACGGACTACCCGAGACTCGACGGGTCTGTATAAGACGCGGGTCGTCAGTGACCGGTCGTCAGGCAGGCCTGCTCTCCTGACGTCGGACACCGGAAAGCTGACGACCCATCATGACCTATCTTCATGCCATCGTAATCGCCATCCTGCAGGGCGCGACCGAGCTTTTTCCTGTGAGCTCGCTCGGCCACGCGGTGATCGTGCCGGCCCTGCTCGGATGGAGTTTCGATCAGCACGCCCCCGTTTTTTTGCCCTTCCTCGTGCTTCTGCATCTCGGCACGGCAGTCGCGCTGCTGCTGTATTTCTGGCGTGACTGGTGGTCGCTGCTGGTTGGCGTGCTGGGGCTTTCCGAACAGCACCGTGTGCGCGAGAGCAGGCATATTTTTCTGTTGCTGGTGATCGCCACCGTTCCGGCGGCGGTGCTGGGGGCCGGCCTTGAACACGCGATCCGAAGGCTGTTCGAAACCCCTCTGCTGGCGTGCCTCTTCCTAGGTCTGAACGGGATCTTGTTGCTGGCGGGTGAGCGCCTGCGCAGGCGCACCCCCGCCGGACAGCCGCAGCGGCCGCTCGCGACACTCAGCCTGTTAGACGCCGTTGTGGTGGGGCTGTGGCAGTGCCTTGCCCTGCTGCCGGGCATCTCACGGTCGGGGGCCACGATCACCGGCGGCCTGCTGCGCGGCCTGGACCACGCGGCTGCCGCGCATTTTTCGTTTTTGATCGCAACACCGGTGATATTGGGCGCCACGGTTCTGGAAGTGCCGAAGCTTTTGCATGCCAGCGTGCCGCCCGGCACATTCGCCATGGCATCGGCCGCTGCCGTGGTAGCCGCCGTGGTGGCGTTCGCCAGCACGGCCTTCCTGATGCGGTATTTCCGGCACAATGACAAATGGGCGCTAGACCCGTTCGCTTACTACTGCATAGCCGCCGGTCTTGCGGCGGGCGGCTGGCTCTATACGCATTAGGTTGATGGTGTGGCAACCAACGGCGATTCGTTTCCAAGAGAGAAAGACCTGCTTTTTTTGATCAAAAATAAACGAAAAAACCTTTGCGCCTTGGTGCTGGCCGCACTCTGCGTGGGTGCAGGGGCGTTGCCACCGGCGGCGCGGCCGTATTCGCGGATGGACTTGCCTTGGTGGAAGGCGCGGTTCGAGGCGAAGCAAACCGAATTACGCCAGATGGGCCGCGTCGACCTGCTTTGGCTCGGCGATAGCATCACCCAGGATTTCGAACAGCAAGGTCCGCCGGCGTGGCGCGACTTCAAGCCGGTGTGGGATCGATTTTACGGGGGCCGGCACGCGATCAATCTCGGCTTCAAGGGGGACGCAACTGCGCATCTGCTCTGGCGCATCGAGAATGGCGAGACCGACTTCATCCATCCGCGTCTCGCCATCGTGCTGATCGGCGCCAATAATTTCGGCCATCTGCACTGGCCCGCCGCGCCCACGTTGCTGGGTATAGAAACGATCATCGCCGCACTGCATCTGCGCCTGCCAGAAACGAAGATACTGCTGTTGGGTGTGCTACCGAGTATTCGCAACCCGTGGGTGGACGAGAATACGGCACAGCTCAACCATGATCTCGCGGCGCGCTATGCAGCAGGCGCCGATCCGCGGCTGACTTACATGGACCTTTCACCGCTGTTCCTGAGCGGCGGCCACGTTGACCCGAGCCGTTTCCTCGATCCGCATCTTACGCCGCCCGATCCGCCGCTACATCCCTCGGCACAAACGCAGGCAAAGATCGCACAGGCGATTGAGCCACTTGTCAGCAAGATACTTGGCGACCGAAACAGGCTCGGCTCTTAACGCGCGTTCTCGCCCGCGATCTATGCGGACCCACCTTGCGGGACATTTATGTTTTCTATATCGTAATATAATACCGATTCTGAGGGGGGGTGTCCAAATTGAAAATCCGACAAGGCGGTCTGGCATGGCGCATATGCCGATTTGCCAGATCGTTGATGGGTCCGAGGAAAACCAGTTTTACTGGTGGGCGCGACAGGGATTGAACCTGTGACCCCCGCCGTGTGAAGGCGATGCTCTACCGCTGAGCTACGCGCCCGGACCCTACTTACCAAGCGTTCTCAATAGCGGCTTAGCGCAGATCGTGCAACCCCGTTTCATGCTTTGGTGCGGGATTGGTCAGGTAGTTGTAAAACAAGTAGAGAAGGTTGTAGTGTTCGCGCAGTATTGTCAGAAGAGACCCATGACACCCGAAGACCACAATAAGACGCTTCTTGAGCTGACAGCTCAGATCGTATCCGCACATGTCGCCAAAAATTCTGTGGCACCGCAGGGCCTGCCGGCTTTGATCGAGCAGGTGTTCACGGCCCTGAAATCCGCCACATCCGAGGCGCCGCCCACGGTCGCCGAAAAGCAGGTACCATTCGTCCCCGCGAAGCGCTCGGTTTTCCCCGATTACATCATCTGCCTTGAGGATGGGCGGAAGCTCAAAACCCTAAAACGGCATTTGCGCTCCACCTATGGGCTTTCGCCTGAGCAGTATCGGGAAAAGTGGAATTTGCCCGCCGAGTATCCGATGGTCGCGCCTAATTATGCCGAACATCGTTCCAAGCTTGCAAAGCAGCTCGGCCTGGGGCGCAAGCCGAACGCAGATGAAGATATCGAGGATGAGCCGGAAGCTGCCCGTTCTGTAGCCAGGCCGAGCGCACCGGCCGTCGCACCCGCGGCAATGCCGGAAATACCGCATACGCGCCGCCGGGCAGAGCCGACAGCCGCTTCCGTTTTTTCGAAATTTCCAGGCAAGCCGGTCGAATCGGAGACAGCGGCAGCGGAAGAGAGCCTCGACAGCGTGGGGCCCAAAAAGCGGGGTCGGAAACCCTTTTCGAAGCAGCTTGCGCGTACAATGCGCCAGTAGCCAGGCGATCGCGCCCCAAGCTTTCGTGGCAATGAGCGGGCTCACCTAGCGCGCGGGGCTCAAGGTCCCGCCCCTTCGGGCGTACAGGCCTCCGCAAAAATCTGCGCGATCGCTTCGAAGAGAAGCCGGTCGGACTCGCCAAAACGGTTCAGTTCCGGGCTGTCTATATCCAGCACGCCGGCCAGCCGGCCAGCTATCATTATGGGCACCACAATTTCCGAGAGCGAGGCGCTATCGCAGGCGATGTGACCATCAAAAGCGTGAACGTCGGGCACGACGATGGTTTCGTTCCGGGCGGCGGCGGTGCCGCACACACCGCTTCCAAGCGGGATGCGTGTGCAAGCCGGCAGCCCCTGGAAGGGTCCAACCACCAGCATCGCGCCACGCAGAAAGTAGAATCCTGCCCAGTTCACCCTTGGGATTCGGGCGAAAATCAGGGCCGCAGTATTCGCGGCATTCGCCACCAGATCTGTTTCGCCAGCCAGCAGGGCGCCGAGCTCGGGTAAAATATCATCGGCCATGTGAACAGGATATCCGCTAGAGCATCGTCCGATCGCACAGGATCATCCGTCAGATAAAGACGCTCGCCAAAACAAAGAGCTAACCCATTTTCCTACCGACTTTACGGACTCAGCGCGATCAGAAAATGTTCTAGTGTCCCGCTTCCGAAATTCGTTGGATTGAAATACGGTCGGAATCGGAACACTAGAGCATTTTCCGATCGCGTCGGGTCAGTGCAGTCGTTCGGAAAATGCTCTAGCTCTTTGTTTTGGCGAGCATCTTTATCCGACGGGTAACCCCATGCGGTCGGATGATGCTCTAGCTCTTTGTTTTGGCGAGCATCTTTATCCGACGGGTAACCCCATGCGGTCGGATGATGCTCTAGCTCTTTATTGTCAGTGGCCTGCTTATCCCCTACGAACGCCGTAAAGAACGGCCAAATTCGGGGGCAGGACACTAACCGGAGGGATTTTGAGCGCGGCGCCGTTCATGCAGAATCGCAGGCCCGTGGGTTTGGGACCATCCGGAAACACATGGCCGAGATGGCCGCCGCAGTTGGCGCAATGGACTTCCACGCGGCGCATGCCCAGCGAGCGGTCTTCGGTGGTGCCGACAGCGCGCTTACCGGGAGCATAAAAGCTCGGCCAGCCGGAACCGCTTTCAAATTTGGTGTCGCTATCGAACAGGGCTTGTTCACAGGCCGCGCAGATGAATACACCATCTCGCTTTTCAGCGTTCAAGGGGCTGGTGCCGGCGCGCTCCGTGCCATGCTGACGCAACACGCGATACTGCTCCGGCGTGAGCTCGGCGCGCCAGCTCTCGTCGGTTTTCGTCACCTGAAAGCCATTTGATGACGTCGTTCCTCCTCATAAATTTTGCGGCGTGTACAGCCTTTGTGTGCATTCTGATCGAGCGGTCTGGAAGCGGCAACCACCTCAGTTCACCGGGCGTCGCGAGACGCACCCGAGCGAAACTTTGTGTTGATCCCCAACCCCTTCTGCCATATCAGAAACGAGACGGCGTTGGAGAGGGACCCCCCAAGGTTGTTCACCACCTCTTCGCGAGCCCGGCCTCGGCTTCAATCAAATAGTGTCGGCAACAAGAGATTGATTCCTTATCGCGTGCTCTGGTGGGTGCTCGGCGCGGCGCTTGCCACGGTGGCCATGCAATACCTTCTCTATGCCTTCGCGGCGATCAGCTTTCCATTCGGGCTCGATTACAGCGAGGGCCTGATCTGGCAGCAGGCGCTCTGGCTCGGCGGCCCCCATCTCTACGGCGATATCAGAGAGTTTCCATTCCTGGTGTGCGAATATCCGCCGCTGTATCTCGCGGTTCTGCGCGCGGTGGCGTTCACAGGCGCTGGGATGCTGGAGGCGGGGCGCAGCATTTCGGTGCTCGCGACGCTGGTCACGTGTGCGCTTCTGGGTGGCATGGTCGCACGCGTTTGTCGGCTTTCGACTGGCCCAGGCGTTTCGGCTGCTGCCGGCGTTATCGGCGGGCTGCTCCCACTCAGTCTCCTGCCGGTCAGTTCTTGGTCGGTGCTGATGCGCGTGGACATGCTGGCCTTGGCGCTGACCTATGCGGGCCTGTGTTGCGCTCTGATTTCTTTTAGGCGCGCGAGGGCCATTTACCCGGCAGTCGTTTTTTTCGTGGCCGCTGCCTTTACCAAGCAGATTTTTATTGCCGGTGCGATCGCGATGTTCCCGGTGTGCCTCGTGCGGTCGCCAAGGCACGCGCTGGTTGCCTATGCCGGCGGTGCAGTCCTGGGCCTCTCCGCACTGGGCGGACTTGAATGGTCCACGCAGGGGCGTTTCCTACGCCACATCCTGCTGTATACGGCCGATACCGTCGATCCGCTGGCCGCGCTGCGACAGACCCTGAAATGGAGCGGCGCCTACGCGCTCGATGCCGGTGTCACGCTGGCGGCAGTGGTGATCATCTGGCGAGCCGCACTCACCAGGCAACTCATCCGCCGTGCAAGTCGCGGGCTGCGTCTGATGCGTGACGATGAAGCGGGGGCCTGGCTGGTATTCCTGACACTCTATCTACTGCTCACGAGCCTGATGCTGATCGCCGCTGGAAAGACCGGTGCGTCACGGAATTATTTCATCGAATGGATGTGTTGCTGGTGCCTCTGGATCGGGAGGCTGGCGGGCTTCCTGCTCAAGCAACCTTCAGCGGGCAATGTCTCTGCGTTGGTAATTCCGGCGCTCTTGCTCCTTCAACTTTGGCCCGTGATGTCAGGCATGCGCTCGATGCGAGAAGAACAGTTTTCGATACAGCGACGAGCCGCGTGGGGCGCGCTGCTCACGCGGGTAAAAGGGATTCAGGGCCCGCTGCTCTCGGACGACATGGTGCTGACCATTGAAGCGGGACGCGAGGTAGGGTTGGAGCCTGGTGTGCTACTCGAACTCGCGCGGCTCGGCGTATGGGACGAAAAACGCCTGATCGACAAATTGCACGCGCATTATTTCGGCGCGGTCGTCACCGCCTATGATCCCGGCGATCCCACGTTCAATGCGCGCTACCTTCCTCAAACTCAAAAGACTCTGCTGGAAGATTATCCGCGCGTTGAGAAATATGGCGATTACCGGCTGCGGCTGGCGAGATAATATGCAGGGCTTTGAGGTATTGGCAAGCTTGATCAGCAGGCTGCAACCTTACTTGCGCCCCGTAACAGATCGGCCAGTGGTCACACTGGCCCTGATCGGCATTACCCACCGCGTCACCCTGCTGTTTCAGCTGCGGGGTTTTGTGGACGGCCTTGTGTCACAGCAACCCACCTTTCTGGTGTTTCAGCTTTTGCCACTGGAGAATTATCGAAACCACTTCTGGCGCAGCCTTTGGCTGCTGCAACAATCGCCGCCGATCAATCATTTTATCATGAAAGCGGTGGTCACGATGGCGCCCAACCCGCACATTATGGCGCTGCTGCTGTGTGAGCTTAATGGTGCGCTGTCGATCGGCACAGCATGCCTGCTCTACAGGCTTGTCCAACGCATATCCGGCAGCCCTATCATCGGGTTTTGTCTTGCTGTCTGGCTTCTGCTCTCGACCGACGTTCTCGTTCTGGAATATGCGTTTCTCGGGCAAATCTTTTATGAAGATCTCGGCATGTTCTGGGTCGCTTGCTGTTGTGTGCTCATGGTGGGATTGGATCGGCGGGAGGGGGGCAGTGCCGAACGCAGAGCTGGTCTTCTCGGCTTGACGGCTTCGCTTGCGGCACTGACACGATCTTCCCTGAGTTATTTTCCATTCGCCCTTCTGCTCTATGGGCTTGCGCGCTGGCGCCCACGGGTGGCTATCACCTTCCTTGCGCCCGTCATGGTCTTGAGCCTTGGCTGGGCTGCCAAGAATGCGATTGTCTATGGCAAATTTTCGGTGGAAACCTCGAGTTGGGGCGGCCTCAATGCAGAAAGAGGACTTGATTGGACAAAACAGCGACCGCTCTTATGCCAAGATATCGCGCAGTCTCCGCCCGGCACCTATCCTGACTGGTTTTTACGGATCAATCGCACATGCCCCGTCGCTTTCTCGGATGCGTCGGAAACAAACGCGACCTCACAAACGCAATCTCTGGATGCGGCCGCACAGGCCAGCCTGGGCGGTATTGCCTCTTTCTGGAACTCCCGGGCGCTTGCCGACGAAGCCAGGCAATATAAAAGGGCCATCGAACATTTCGTCCTCGATCATCCGTATCTTGCCTGGATCAGATTCAAAGCCGGTTACAAGGTTCTCTGGCAGCGCATGGCCGATTACGGGATCATGTATCGCGATCCCATTTATGTTGTGGCCGCCGACCGGCCATTCCCCGGTTTGCTGTCCCGCTTCTTTGGCGAAGAGCGGAGCAACATGCTGACCCTCGCCCATGGCTGGCGGGCAGAAAATCAGCCAGAGAGTTGGGGCACAATCAGCCTCGCGCCACTCGACGCAATTTCCATACTCGCCCTGCACATGATCTTCCCCCTGCTCCTCCTGATCGATGGCTTAAGGTGGCTACAGCGCCGCCCGGCTTTTCTGCCGCGGGGCACGGCTGCTTTGGCATCTGTTACGGCCTACGGTCTGATCATGTTCAGCGCCTTCGATATCGGTGAAAATATGCGGTTTCGCCTCGCCATCGAACCCGCCATCATCGCCCTTACCGCAGCCTGCCTCGCTGGCATCTGGCGCGCTGTTGTAACAGCTTGGGTATGCGGTATCAGAAGATCGACAAGTTGATGCAGCAGATTTGTAGCGTAGACATAGAGCATTTTCCGATCGCGTCGGGTCAGTGCAGTCGCGCGGAAAATGCTCTAGCTCTTTGTTTTGGCGAGCATCTTTATCCGACGGGTAACCCCGTGCGGTCGGATGATGCTCTAGCATACTCTATCGCCTGGAATATCGCGCCGATTTGGTGCACTGTGTAGACGCCGCGATGTTAATGCATAGGGCAAAATCGATGGATTATACTCAGAACCCCGCCCCAGCCCTCCTCAAAAGAGGACAGGAAAGAAAGCGGCAGCATTGGCCAAGATGGTTGAGATGCCAGTTTTATTTTTCAATTTTGTAGAGATCCAGATCTGCCGTCTTGGCGACAGACTTCAAATGATCCGGCCACGATGCAGGCGACGCCGCGAAAAAATGCTCGACCAGCAAATAATCGAAGGTTCTTGGCCAATCATGCCAATACACTTTCAGCCCTTCCCGCTGCTCGACCGGCGAGAGCTCAGGCGGGCGGGCGGCGAGGTCGCCGGCAAGTCGTGCGAGCGTGGTCGGGTTGCCCTGGGGCGTGCTGGACGCAGCAAAGTCCGGTCGCACATGCACAGTGGTGAGGCCGGTAAACAGCGTCGGCACAAAAGCGTCCCTGTCGATCACCGCTAGCAGCGGCATGCTCCAGATCGTGCTGCCCGAAAGCCCAGCCGCCTGGTTTTCGCCCGACTCGTTCGTCACCAGCAGCCTTACGCCGCGGGGCAACGCGGATATCACCTGCCGCATCTCGCCAATCTGGGTATCGGTAACCTGTAGTAGGCGCCATATATCAGCCGATTTTGTCCCCAGAAGCACGACCAGCATCGCCGCCACCGGCAAGCGCGCGCGCGCAGGCCACGGCACCGAAATGCCACCAATCAACAGGATCGCGGCAAACAGCGGCAGTCGGAAATCGGTCAGCCAGGTACTGAGGAGTATCTCGGGCATCGCAGCGGCCGCAAGCGCCACCGCCAACACCGACGGCCAGATTTTTGCCGACACGCGAAGCCACTTGGCAATCACTGCCCCAATCACCAAGCAGGCTCCCGCGACCAGGCACTGCACCGCATCGACCCGGAAAACCACGGGCGACATCGCCGCCAACAACTTTTCTCCGACATCGCCATAAGAACTGTATAGTCGCCCTGGCGCGCCGGCCGACGCGTTAAGTGTCGCGGCCAGAAACAGCGCGGGCGCAGCCGTCAAGCCCGCGCAGACCCAGCGGGCAAGAATTTTGCGCGCCGGCGCAAAACCTGCCCGGATGGCTGCGGCGACTTCGAACCCGGCCACGGCACAACAATACCCGGCAAACGCGAAGGCATGGCCTAGGTAAAGGAGCGTAACCAGACCCATGAACAGCGCGACACGCAGCTTAGGCCGCCAACTTGTGCTCGCGATCCACAACGCTAACACCGACGCTGCAATCCCCATCATGAACAAATAATTCAGGAAACCAAGCTGCAACAGGTAATTCGCGCCGAGCAGCAGCGCGGCGGCGGGTACCAGGCTAAGCCGCCGGTGCACGGCATAATGCAAAGTGGCGGCGCCAAAACAGGGCATCAGCACGCAGGCCGCGATAAATATCTTTGCTGCGCCGTCAAGCGAGAACAAATGGGCCAGCAGCGGCACCAAAAAGTCCATCGCCAGATAGGGTATCGGCGACCAATGCACAACATAGAAGCGTTGCAGATCCGGCGAGTGATCGATCGTTGCCAAGATATGCATACGGGCGAGATGATTGATCGTATCGCCAAGACCGGGCAGATGAACGGCAATGAAGGGCGCCAGCGTAATCGCGATCGATACGGCATACAAGGTTACTGCCGTAGTATTCCGCACGGACGTCATTCTCCCAAGAAGCAGGAAGGGCCTTCTTTTCTGAAGAAAAGAAGAAAAAGACTTTTATTCTTTTCCCTTGGCCTGGCTAGAACCGGGGCATGGCTGGTGCGACGTTGGTATAGGCGTTCATTTTCTTGTTTCGAATAGGAACGATCAAGGGTCGATCGTGATCCACGCCAAGTCTTCCACATTTGAATTGATGGTGCAGGTATCCGTTCCCGTGATGTTGACCGGGACATTGCGCGCCTGGGCCGTCAGCACCGCGGCAATCGCCGCCGCCCCAGCCGCCGTATTCGGATTGATGGAGAAGGCGCTGCCATATTGCCCGTTCACGCAACCCGGTGAACCGCTCGTCGGGTTGTTCAGGATGAGCAGGACACCATTGAACTGGGTTGCACCAAAGCTCTGCGTGTTAAAGGCAACACGCAAAATCGTCGTTTGCGCAATCCCGCCGGCTTGCGCGGCAAAGCCAGGCGCCAAAGCGATCAAAAGAGCTCCGATCAGCCTCTTCATCATTTCCCTCCCAATGAACGAACCTGATTGCTCAGCAAATAGGTGACGATAGCGGCGAGCGGCGGTCCGCCGATATACAGGTTGGCCGCACCGGCATTGAGGCTGCCGAAACCGGCTGTGTAATCCCATCCCGGCCCCGCGCTATAGGAACCGTTGGAACCAGAGACCACGTCGTGAAAAATCTGCGCTCGGGTCGCAGCCTGGGAACCGTAAAGCTGCCACACGGGAAATGGCAGGCCGTTATTTTGCGCCGCCTGAAGCCGCGACATCAACCCGATAAAGATCGGTGCGGCCAGGCTGGTGCCGCCATAGGTGCCTGTCGTATCATAGGCACCATTGATGATCAGCTTGATCCCGGTCGCCGGGTTGCCATCGAAAGCAAGATCCGGAACGCCGCGCGTGGCACCGCCGATAATGCCGGCCTGCCATAACGGGCGTCCCTCGAGCGCGCTTGGGCCGCCACCACTGTCCGACCAGGCGGTTTCGGAACCATAGGCGGTGCCACTCACCGTCAGTGTTGTGCCGCCGACCCCAAGCACATAGGGCGAACTTGCCGGGTAATCCTGCCCTGGCCCCGGCGTACATTCGGCCGAACCATCATCGCCGCTGGCCACAGCGAAGGTTTGTCCTTGCGCCACGGCTATTTCGAAAATTTGGTCGTCCGTCGCAACCGCGCCGTCCTCGTTGACCTCGGTTTCGCACAGACCGAGCGATGTGCTGATGGATTTCGCCAAGGGCGTGGATATGGCGGCATTGTAGGCGAGTGTCAGATCGGGATCTTCAAGACTGGTCGCCACAAAGAAGATCAGGCTGCCGAGCGTGCCGCCGGCCACGCCGAGTATGGTCTGGCTGTCGAGATTGTATTCGCTCATGGCGCTGGTGTCGGATCCGGCGGGCCCTGCCATGACAAGCTTCGGTGCAAGCTGCGCGTAACCGTGCACCGATTCAAAGGTATGGAGATCGGATACCGTCTGAGCAGTATTGCCATCAACGATGATCCCCACCGTCGACGAACCCCCGTTCGGCAGGCTTGCCGCATTGTAGACGGAGGGAAATAGGGAGGGATCGAATCCCGTGAACTGCGCGGTTGCCGCGCATCTTATGCGGATGCCGCAATCACCGGCACGGCTGGACCGCATGATCATCGGATGCGCACGGTTCAACGTGTTCAGCCCGAGAACCGAAAGCACGGTGCCGCCAAGTTCGGCAGGCACCTGGGCGGGCGTGAGATTGACCATCCCGCTCCTGCCGCCTGACTGCACCTGCGCCAGCCTGGTGTTGAAGGCGCTCTGCGCCTGACCCACCGTTCCGGTCGCGGTGACCAGAAGGTTGTTGCTGGTTGCACGAACCTTGGTGAATCCCGCGCTCCGTAGATAGGCGATCACCGCGGCGGCTTGATCCGCCGTGGGCGCGAAACGGAACCTTATGAAATCGGAATCGATTCCCCGACGGGAGGCGATGCCGCCAGCGTGCAGCAGGGCATCGAGATCGGGCTTGCTCCTGAGCTTGAGACCGACAACGATACGAATAGTCTCGCCCTCGTCGGCCGCGCGCTGAACGACCGCGCTGCGTGTGTCAAAAGCCTTGGTTGCGGTAGAAACCCAAGCGCCCTGCGCGACCGCAAAGCCCAGCTGAGCGGCTAACCCGGCCAAGGCAAAAAAAGGCAGTTGAAAAATGCGGTTTCGGTAAATCTCGCGTATCCGTCTACAGGCCCGTATTGGCTGGGTGCACATTAAGAAGCATGCGAAAGTCTGGAACCGTGCGCCCACCGTGAAGTGGTGTCAATCAGAGCATCGCTTGGATGGGCTTAGTCACGCTTTATTCGATACAGGTCCATGTCTGTTCCATGCGCGAGCAAGCTGAGGTTATCGGGCAAGGGGCCTGGGTCGGCGCCAAAGCGCTGCACCAGCACGTCATCAAAATGTCTTGGCCAGTCGAGCCAATAGATGCGGCCGCCGGGGTTTTCGCGGTCCGCAAGGTCTGTAGCCGAGGCGCCCGAGGCGTGCATGCCCTCACGCAATTGGGCAAGGGAAATCGGCAATCCGTTGGGTGTGCTGTGCAAGAGATAGTCTGGGCGGATGCGCACCGTCGTGAGCCCATTGAAGAAATAGGGCAGGAATGCATCCCGGTCGATCACCGCGGTCGCGGGCATGTGCCAAATGCTACTAACGGGTACCCTCTCCCGCCCAGTACCGCGGCGGATCACGTTCACCACAAGCAGCCGTGCACCATGTGGCACGGCCGCAAGGATTTGGCGGGTTTCGGCGATCTCGCCATCCACCTCGTGCAGCATGGTCCAGGCATCGGTGGATTTCGCGGCGAGCAGGCAGAAAACCGCCAACGCCGCAGGCCAGCGCCAGGCCCGCGCGCGGGGAAAAGATGCGCCGGCGATGAGCAGAAGCACTAGAAACAGGGGCAGGCGCAGATCCATGCCCCATGTGCTGGCCAGCACATGGGGCATGGCGACCGCCGCGAGTGCCACCGGAACGCAAGCTGGCCAGATTTCTGGTGCCAGAACCACCCGCGTCGCCATCAGCAGCGTGAGTGCTCCGGCCGCCAGCAGCACGACCGCATTGACGCTGTCGTGCAGAAACAGCACGGGGGATACCAGCGCCAGCAGCTTGCTGCCCACATCGCCCCAATTGCTATGCAAATGGCCGATATACCCGGCATCGACGTTCAGGGTCGCCGCGAACAAAAGTGCGGGGCATGCCTGCGCCAGCGCCGCCAGCAGGTCTGCCGCGATCGCGCGGGCCCGGAACGGCCGGGCCCGCAGCGCACGGTTCGTCTCGAAGCCGGCGACGGCGAGGCAGTAGGCGCCACAGGCGAAGGCATGGCCGAAATACAGCGCCAGAACGGGCGCCGCGAACAGCGCGCCTCTCCGCCAGCGCGGCCACCCGGCGCTGGCAACCCAACCGGCAAACAGCATCAGCGCGAGGCCGAGCGAAAACAGGTAGTTCAGAAAGCCGAAGGCAAGCAGCGTATTATAGCTGACGAGCCAGGCTGCCAGCGGCACGAGCGAGGCCCGCCGGTGCACCGCGTAATGCAGGCAGGCAGTGCCGGCCACGGGGGAGGCCACGCAGGCCAGAACGAACAGCTTTCCGGCAAAATAGATCGGAAAAATCCGTGCCAGCAGCGGCACCACCAGGTCCATCGCCAGATAGGGGATTGGCGTCCAGACCACCTGATAAGCGCGCTGCAAATCCGCCGACTGCCCGATCGCGAGCAGCACATGCATGCGGGCCAGGTGGTTTAGGTAATCCCCGAGACCAGGCACCTGTACAAGGCAGAGCGGCGCGAGCGCTACGATCGTAAACAGCAACCAAACGAGGCGAATCGCCTATTTCCTACCGGGTACAAAAGCCAGGTTACATAGGGTCCCAGCACGAGACCAGTGTGTCCCTTGTCTTACCAAAAGAACCAAAAGGCTTTTGTTCTGGTGCAGGCGGTAAGATACCGGCCATGGCCGGCAACGGGCAAGCCGCGGAAAATAAAAGTGTTTGCTTCCACCAAGCTTTAGCCATCTCTTCAGAAAAGAAGACCTTGCCTGCCTTACTCCGCGCGGCCCAGTAACCGCGCCAAAACCGCCGCCTCGATCTCCGCCACAGCCGGTCCCGCGCGCCGGGGCCGCGGCAGGTCCACACGCAGATCGAGTGCAATACCGCCATTCTCGATCAGCAGGATGCGGTCCGCCAGCAGGGCGGCCTCCGCGACATCATGGGTCACCAGCACGGCGGTAAAACCGCTCTGGCGCCAAAGATCCTCGATCAGGCCCTGCATCTCGAGGCGCGTGAGGGCGTCCAGCGCGCCAAGCGGCTCATCCAGCAGGATCAGGCGCGGATCGGCGGCCAGGGCGCGGGCCAGTGCCACGCGTTGCTTCTGGCCACCCGAGAGCACGCGCGGCCACTCCTGCGCGCGGTCGGCCAGGCCCACGGCCCGTAGCGCCTCCGCCGCACGAGGCAACTGTGCCCGTGGCTGACCGAGCGCCACATTCTCGATCACCCGCCGCCACGGCAGTAGACGGCCATCCTGGAACATCACACGCAGCCGGCCGGGGGTTACCTCATCGCCAAGATGCACGTTACCACCATCCGGGGTTTCCAGCCCCGCGAGCAAGCGCAACAGCGTGCTCTTGCCACTGCCACTGCGGCCGATGATCACGACGAACTCGCCCGGCTCGATAGCCAGGTCGATGTCGTGCAGCACGCTGCGCGGGCCGTATTTTTTCGTGACCCCCTGCAGGCGCACCGGCAGGCCGGCCTGCACCGCCGGCGACACGGGGCGCAGCGGCGCGGCCCTGATCGAGCGGTCGAGGAAACTCATGCCTGACCGAAGGACGGATGCCATGCGAGCGCTCCCTTCTCCACGTAACGTGCCGCCATGTCGATCAGCTTGCCGAGGGCGGCATAGAGCAGGATGCCGAGCAGAACGACGTTCGTTTGCATGAATTCACGCGCATTCATCGTCATGAAGCCGATGCCGGAATTGCCGGCGATGGTTTCGGCGACAATCAGCGTGAGCCACATGATGCCCAGGCTGTAACGCACACCCACCAGGATGGAAGGCAGGGCACCAGGAAAAATCACCTCGCGGAACAGGATGAAACCGGAAAGCCCTTGGATGCGCGCCATTTCCAGCAGGCCGCCATCGATGGTGCGAATGCCGTGATAGGTATTGTAGTAGATCGGGAAGAACACGCCGATCGCAACCAGGAAAACTTTTGCGCTCTCGCCGATGCCGAACCAAACGATGATCAGCGGGATCAGTGCCAGATGCGGCACCATGCGCAGCATTTGCAGCGTGCCATCGAACAGGTTTTCGGCGAGGCGGCTGACGCCGGCGGCAAGGCCAAAGGCAAAGCCGAGCGCCCCACCGATCAGGAAACCGGTGGCGGCGCGCAAGGTGGAAACGAACACATCGCGCGTCAGTTCGCCGGAACGCAGCACCCCCCAGAACGCGACCGCCACGCTATGCGGCGAGGGCAACTTCCGCTGCGGCACCAGGCCAGAGGCAGACACCACCTCCCAAACCGTCAGCAATAATAGCGGGACGAGCCAGGTGACGATATGCGGCAATACCAGCCTAGCGCGTTCCTTGACCGGCATTGGTTTTAGGAAGCCGCGGCGAGAACGGGCGCGTGCTCGTTGGCGATGATTTCGCCGAACGGGCCGTTCAGCGCCACCTTGGCCTTGGCACCGCCGGCATGGGAGAGTGGCAGGCGGGGGAACAGAAGTTCCGCCACCCGGTACGCTTCCTCCAGATGCGGATAGCCGGAGAGGATGAAATTATCGATACCGAGCGCCTGGTATTCCAACAGCCGGGCAGCGACCGTATCGGCATCGCCCACCAGCGCGGTGCCGGCGCCTCCGCGGACCAGGCCAACGCCGGCCCAAAGATCGGGGCTGATTTCCAGCTTGCCACGATTGCCGCCATGCAGTGCCGCCATGCGCTGCTGGCCAACACTGTCATAGCGGGAAAAAACTTTTTGGGCGTCGGCGATAACCTTGTCGTTCACATAACGGATCAGGTCATTCGCAGCCTCCCAGGCGGCGGCGCGGGTCTCGCGCACGATCACGTGCAGGCGCAGTCCGAAGGTGAAGGCACGGCCTCGTTTTTCGGCGGCAGCACGCGCCGCCGCGATCTTGGCCGCAACATCGGCCGGCGGTTCGCCCCAGGTGAGGTAAACATCGCAATGCTCGGCGGCGACATCGATGCCGGCCGGCGAGGAACCGCCGAACCAGAGCGGCGGATAGGGGTGCTGCACGGGATGAAACGCCAGACGCGCATCCTCAACTTGATAGTGCTTGCCTTCAAAATTGACGGCCTCGCCGGACATGACGCGCCGCCAGATTTCCAGGAACTCAGCAGTCATCACGTAGCGTTCGTCATGCGGCAACCACAGGCCATCACCCTTCAGCTCCACCGGGTCGCCACCGGTGACCACATTGATCAGCAGGCGCCCGTTGGTGGCGCGATCAAGGGCGGCAGACATGCGAGCGCCCATCACCGGTGAAACCAAGCCGGGCCGCAGCGCGATCAGGAAGCGCAAGTTGCGCGTGGCGGGCGCCACGGCGGAACCCACCACCCAACTATCCTCGCAGGACCGGCCGGTAGGCAACAACATCCCCCAATAGCCAAGCTGGTCGGCCGCCTGCGCCACTTGCTGCAGATAATCGAAGGTGAGCGCCCTGCCGCCAGTGGATGACGCGAGATACCGCCCGTCCCCATGAGTCGGCAAAAACCATAGAAGCTGCATGAATATCTCCGCAGGGGGATGTGCAATAAGCACGCGAGGTAAGAAGGCTTTCTTCTTTTTTAAAAGAAAAGAAGCAAAAAACTTTTTTCCTTTAGCTGCCCTTGGGGGGGCGGGCTTCCTGCACGTCGATTTTGTCAGGGATCAGGTTGAGGCCCGCGAATACGTCGGCGATGTTTTGCTGGGAAGCATAAAGGGCGTCGGTCATCGGTTGCACGCCGAAGGCTAGGCGGTCGATGGCGCGTTTGACCGCGGCGGGATCCATGCCCATCGCGGGTGCGAGCAGCTTCACCATTTCTGGCCGGTGGGCGGCCGCGTAGGTTTCATTTTCGGTGAGATCGGCGAGAAGAGCACGCACGATATCGTGGTTCTTCGCGTCAAAATCGCGGGTTGCAAGAAAATATTCACGGTTTTCGTCGATCACCTTGCCGGCAGGCGTCACACCATCCGCGATCATCCGTGTTTTCAGCGCGGTTTCGGCGGCGGCGAGATACGGATCCCATATCACCCAGGCATCGACCGATCCGTTTTCGAAGGCGGGACGCGCGTCGGAAGGCTTCAGATAAATGGCGTTCACGTCGGAGATCGTCATGCCGTTGGCCTGCAGCACACGCACCAGCAGATTGTGAACGTTAGAGCCACGGTTCAGCGCAATACGCTTGCCACGAAGATCGGCCACGCGCCTGATCGAAGAGCCGTCGAGCACGATCAGCGCCTCGCCATGCGGGCTCGCGGGCTCGACACCGACGTAAACCAGGGGGACACCGGCCGCCTGGGCGAATATCGGCGGCGCGTCGCCGGTGATGCCGAAATCGATGCTCTCGGCGCCCATCGCTTCCAGCAAAGCCGGTCCGCCCAAAAACTCGGTCCAGGTGACACTCACACCCAAAGGCGCGAGGCGCCTCTCCAGAGTCCCGCGGGCCTTTTCCAGAACCAGCGTACCATATTTCTGATAGCCAATCCGCAACGTACGGGTTTGAGCACCCGCTTGCATGGTGCCCAAAAACAGGGTGGCGAAGGTAAACAGGGCGCACGCTAGCTGACGAGGCCGCATTGCGAGGGTCCTTAATCTCTACCAGACTAGTATGCTATGCCGGGCAACCAGGCTGCAAGCGGAAAAGCGTTAACGGGGCGCGCCGGCAGCCCATGCTTTTGATAATGCTATACCTTTCGATCGGCCAACGCGGCACCCGTGACGGCACCCAACAGAAGCTGGCACGCGTTGAACACCTCGCGCGGCGAAAGCCCGGTCAGGCAAGCGAGGGCCCGCGGGCAATCGGCGGCGAATTCAAGGTAACACGGGCTGCAGATCATGCTGCGGCGCAAGGCCATGGCTTGCGCACCCAGCGGCGCCCATTCCGCCGCATCGACCACACCGGAATGGATGCCGATGGCAGGCAAGCCAAGCGAAGCGGCGATGTGCTGCGGGCCGCTATTATTGCCGACGAAGAGCACGCATGCCCGCATGACCGATGAGAGATCGGCAAGCTTCACCCGGCCGACAAGGGATTCGACCACGGCCGGATCGGCGACGCTTCGGATGATCTCATCGGCAATCGGCGCCTCCTCCGCGGCGCCAATCAAAACCGCGTGGAGGCCGGCCTGCCCCGCGAGCAGCCCGATCAGCGCAGCGTAAGAGGCCGCCGGCCATTGGCGCACCACATTGCCAACGCCCGGATGGATACAGACAAGCGGCCGGGCGAGAAAAGCGGCGGGCAAGGAAGCGAGGGCGTCCGGCCGCTTCGCCTTGGGGGCAACGACCGCGGGCGGCACCCATGTATCGCTGCACGCATCGGCGGCCGCGGAGACGAGTTGGACAAGGCGCTCCGAGACGTGGGCACGCTTGCGGACCAGGCGGACGTCGCCCTCCCATTCCAGCGCGATATCGAGCCAGGGGTATGTGTTGGCGTGGTCGTAGCCCGCGAGCGTGGCGGCCCCCGTGTGCCGCAGCACCTCACGGGTTTCGGGGTGCATGCGCAGATCGATGGCGAGATCATAGGCGTTGTGGGCGAGGCGCGCATGCAGAGCCGCGAACTCGGCCTCGCCCACTCGCCGTTGCCCTTCCCCAGAGCGGGCATGGAAGAAATCAAATATCAGCACGTTCCGCACGGGCAGCGTGGGGTCGGGGATGCCGCCTGGCGCCGCCAGCGACGCGGAGGCGGAAGGAACCAGCAGATCGATATCGGCGTGCGGAAACCGCCGCCGCAGCGCCTGCAAGGCAGGCAGGGCGGTCAGGAAATCGCCGATATGGTCCAGTTTGAGCGCCAAGATGCTGGCGATCGCCGCCGCCGGCGGCAGGCGGCGGCCGGCATAAAGGCGCGTCGCTGGTTCAGGTTCCATGCCGTAATGGTCGGAGTTTTTTCCCAGATGCGGGTTACGAAACGGATCGCCGAGCAGGAAACGGTCACGCCAGGTAGATTTGAAGCGCGCCTCATCATAGGAATCCTCGAGCTGCGCGCGGCTGGCGAGCTCATGGTGCACCATCACCGAATGCGGCGTGTAGATCACCGCAAGGCCGGTGCGCCAGCTGCGCAGGCAGAAATCGAGATCGTTGTTGACGATGCTGTGGGCTTCCTCATAGCCACCGAGGCTTTTGTAAACCCGGCGATGCATCATCTGGCAGGCGCCAGTCACCGCGATCATTTCGCGGGCAACCGTTGCGAGACCGAACGGGCCCGGGCTGTCGCTACCTGCGAAGCGGAAGGCGTGCCGCGCGTGAAAATCGGCAAGATACTGGCCGGCGTGCTGGATTTTTCCGTCGGGATACAAAAGTTTCGCGCCGACAATGCCGATGTCGGGGCGCTGAGCATGTTCCAGAAGCGCCTCCAGCCAGCCGGGCCCGCTGATTTCGATATCGTCGTTCAGGAACAGGAGAAACTCGCCGCGTGCGGCAGCTGCGCCGGCATTATTGAAGCGCGACCAGTTGAAACCTCCTTCCATGGGGATTACTGTGTCAGCATTCTTTTTCAGCCAGGTGCGGGCGGCTTTTTCCTTGGGCGGCGTATTGTCCACGGTGATGATTTCAACCGCGATGCCGCCCTTGCGGGCCGGCGCGGTGGTCGCGCGGATCGAGGCGATAGCGGTGCGAATCAGGTTTTGCGCGCTGCATGTGGGGATGATGATCGAGACAAGACCCGGCAGGAAGGCGGCGGCGGCGTGCGCGGGCTTTGCCGACACAAGCTCGTGGCGGATACGCCATACGCCGGAGACCGGGCCTGGTTCAGGCGTGGCTGCGATCGCGCGGCGTTTCAGGGCGGCCACGAGAGCGGCCCTTTCCTCGGTGATGGTGTCGGTGGCGTTGCCTCGGGCACACAGAACGCGTGCAACGTGTACGATGCTGTTGGTCTGCTCGGCAAGGCGTAGCACGGCGTCATAATCCGAGGCGGCTGCCAACGCATCCTCGGTGAGACCTGCGGCTTCTGCGACGTCGCTGCGCGCGCAGCACAGCCGGCCGATGTAATTCATCGCCAGCAAGAGATTGGGCGACCAATCGGGCTTAAAGAAGGGTTGCTGGCGAGATTGGGTAGGATCAACACGAAGCTCGTCGGAATAGAGCACGCCCGCGGCGCGGTGCACGGACGCCTCCAGCGCAAGCTGCAGCAAGGCGTCGGCGCCGAGCCGATCGCCGGCGCGCAGTTTGATTAGGTAACGCAGCGATTTGGATTTCTTTGTTGCCTGCCTGGGCTTGGCGGACGCGAAGTTGATCCGGCCAGCCATGTCCTGGGCCTCCGGTAGCGCGCGCGCGTCCGGCGCGGCTTCGGCCCGCACGAATATGGTCGCCGTCCAGGCCTCGTAGGCCTGCGCGGCAAGACTTTTCAGCGTGACGGCCAGCGCGTCGGCGGTTTCTGCGCCGGTCGCGATTGCAATTTTGAAACAAGGGGCGAAACCCCTGCGCGCGAGCAGGGAGAGGCCAAATGCCGCCTCGGCCTGCGGCACCCGGGCACGCAATTCGGCGCCCGGGGGCAAGTCGTGGAATTCGGCCGCATCGAGCAGAAAGCGGATTTCGGCGGTAGTTGGCTGCCCCCTGCCCTGCCCTTTTGCGCTGGCCCGCACGATGATCGCATGGCGACCTGGCGGCAAAGCGCCGGGTGGCAGAACAAGCGCGTAGCCGGCAAAAAGCGAGTCCGGAAAGTCGCTGAACGCAGCACCAATATCCTCGCGCCGCATGCCGAGATGCGCACGGCCAAGAAGCTTGCCGTTGCACAGAACATCAACGCCGGCAACGCCGGCGCGCGCCACCACCCAGCCCGAGATGGTCAGCGCGCCGCGCAGGGTTTCTCGTGCCTGGTCGCCATCCAGTTCGGGGGCGTCGAGCTGCAGGCGAATATCGGTTGAATTGCCGGTTTCGGCTGCGGCGGTCGCCTCGGGGGCGGTGTCGGGGCGATGGGCTTCGTGCGACCGCGGAATGGTAACAGGCAAGATGGTTTGGCGCGACAATCCGTTGGCATCGGTTGCCTGCACGCGGACGAAAGCCGGGCCGGCCGGCACGTCCTCGGCCAGTTCATGGTTGACGGCAAAGCCGGAGGAGGCGGCGTTGGGATAGTCCGGGTAGGCCTTGGCGATGTCCGGGCGGGCGAGCCCATGCCTGATCCCATCAAGGGCGGCGTCGCCAAGATGGGCAGTGATGCCGGAAATCGCGGTTCGCGCGGTCGCCCAGCCGCGCAGCCGGAGCACCCGTCCGTCATCGACCACCGCTTCGTCGACGGCAAGCCGCATCGGCCAGGAATCGGTGACGGAAGAGGCCGGCTCGTCGGCGCCAGATGGCGCGGGGGGTTTGACGCGCAGGCTCTTGGTGCCTTCCTCGCCGCGCGCCGTGCGCACGCGAACGATCAGTTGCGAGGCGGGGGCGAGGCGGGCGGCAGCGGGGATCTCCGTGGTGAAGGCGAAGCCGCAGTGATCGACATGGCGGTAATGGGGAAAGCTTCGGGCTACATCCGGCCGCGGCAGCCCATAGCGCGCGTGGGTCAGCAAGTGGTCGTCGAGCAGGATGGCAACCTCGGAAATGTCGGCGGGGGCGATAGTCCAGCCGCTGCCGCTGACCATGGCGCCTGCCTGCAGCTTGTCGCCTGGCTTTGGCTGCTCGAGGTGAATTAGAACGAAGCCTTCATCGGCGTCGGTTGAGGCGATGTGCGGCGCCGCGGGCTCGGCAGGCGCGCCGATGCGCTTGGGTGGGAGCGGGACACCGGGAATGGCAAGGAAAACACGCAGAAAATCGCGCCAGGTGGGCGCGCTGCGCAGCATCGTCTCGGCGTAGCCAGGCACGGTGACGAAGCGGAAAAGCCAGTCGAGCTGCGGGCGGGTGGGCGCGATCGCGGCGGCTTCATGCGGCACCGGGCGGCCGGAGTCGAGCCGATCGAGCACGGAGCTCTGAAATTCGCCGGAGGAGACCAGGGCGCGTATAAAGGCGGCGACGGGGCTCGATTTCGCATCGGCAATAACGAAGGAGTTTTCCGGGTCGCGCCCCAGCAGAATCTGGTAGCCCATCAGCACGTCCAGATCCGTGCCGCCGGCATCGGCGGCCGGTGTGAAGCCGAGCATCGGGGGGGGAGCGGGCGGCTGGATCGCGGCGCGCTCTTCGGGGGCGAGGTCTTCGCCCGGCCGGAAACCTTCGGACTGCATGGGGGTGTCTTACGGGGGGCAAGCGGCGTAAGGAAGCATGTTCTTTTTTTGAAAAAAACCAAAAAAACTTTTGTGCCTCGGGCGCTTACTAAGCGATCGACGCGTAACAGGACGCGAAAGTTTTTGGCTTCTTTTTTTCAAAAAAGAAGGCCTTGCTTTCTTACGCCAGCGACACGCCACCGGATCGCTTGCAAACAGCGAGCGTCGGCGACCGGAATGACGGGGGGCGCGATGGCCGCAACCTGGACTCTGCGGCGGAAAAGGACGCTTCTAGAGCATCATCCGACCGCACGGGGTTACCCGTCGGATAAAGATGCTCGCCAAAACAAAGAGCTAGAGCATTTTCCGAACGACTGCACTGACCCGACGCGATCGGAAAATGCTCCAGCTCCCGCCTTCTAGCACGTTACCGCATGCGGAGCCTGCCACCCACAAAGAGCCTCAGCCGGGCCTGGGTGACCGATGAAATAGCCCTGGGCAAAATCGCAAACCGCGTTGCGCAGGAAGGTAAGGGTTTCGCTGTCTTTCACCCCTCGGCAGTGACGGTCATACCGAGGCTATGGCCCAAACCCACGATGGCCGCGACGATCTTGCGGGATTCGCTCGACCGGCGAACCTCGCTGATGAAAGCGGCATCCACCTTCAGTTCGGAGAATGGCAGGCGGGCCAGCTGGGCCAGGGAAGAATAGCCGATGCCGAAATCATCGATCGACAGCTGAAAGCCTTTGAGGCGCAATCGCGTGGCAAGGGCGACCGTGGCCGCAGGGCCGCGGATCAGAGGACGCGCGGCGCCTTGAACGGCAGCATGAACTGGACCAGCGGCATCTCGAAGCGATCGAGCGACAGGCTTTCGTGCACCGCTGTGACGTCCTCGCCCAGCAGCCGGGAGCGTAGGACAGACCTGGAATAGAAAGGGGCGTCTTCCAGCACCTGGGTCACCTCGGCATCTGCTTCGGAGCGGGTGATCCGTGGCATGCGCCAGAACGTGCGCGGCAGAATCACTTCCGGTGGGGGATCGAAATTCTCCACGTTGCAGTCACGGTCGTAGCGGAGTGCCACGCAAAAGCGCTCGGCCGAGCGGCGCAGGCCGTGGTAAAGCACGGCGGTGCCATGGCCGACCCGCGCGCGGCTCCAGTTCCAGCCAATGAAGGCCTCTTCCAGGGGCGTGTCGCCGGAATTGGTGTCAAGATAGGCGGTGCCCTGCCAGCGTAGCGCGGGGTTCTGCATTTCCACCTCGATGCGGGCGCCCGGGGCGATCGGCGACCAGCGATGCAGGCCAGCCCCATCGAGCAGCACCTCATGGGTCGCCAGCCCCTGGGGGTAGATGCGCAGGCGGCCACGGAGGCGCCCGGGAATGGGCGCGGTAGTTTCCGCGATCTCAGCCGTCAGCACCGTTCCATCCCAATGCAAGCCGGATGGGCCGATCCGCAGGGTGGATGCATCGCGATGCAGGGCGACGGCTTTGCGTTCCGTCATTGCCCAGCGCTTGCCGGCGGCGCCGTATAGGGCGACGTTCATGCAGACATGGTTTTCAGGGCGGGCCAGGCGCTGGCCGCGCCTGGCGAATTTGTACCAGGGTGAAAAGACGCTGCCGATAAAGGCGATCAGGGTGACGCCATGCGCGCCATCATCGCTGAGGGCGTCGAGATACCACCAGATATAGCCGCGGGGATTTACCGGCGGGTCGAAACGCCATCCGCGATCACGCGTGCGGCTGCCAGTCGGCCCGAAAGGGCCGCCATCGGCACGCCCGCCCCCGGATGGGTGGCGCCCCCCGCCAGGTAAAGGCCCGGAATGCGGGTTTTCGCGCACGGCCGCCGGAACGTCGCCATCGAGCCATGCACCGCCTGGCCGTAGAGCGCTCCCCCTGTTCCCGGGAACAGCGTGTTGAACCGGTCTGGTGTCGTGATCGTGGCCGGCGCCTCCGTCTGCTGCACGCTGAGGCCGCAGGTTTTCAGCTGCGCCCATACTGTCTCGCTGCATGCTGCAATCTCCGCTTCGGTATAGGTTTTGCGATCGCCGTCCGGCGGCGCGTTGATCAGCAATAGAAGGCGCTCAGGGCCTTCGGACAGAGGATCCGCCTCATCCCGATCCTGCGCGCACACATAAACGGTGGGCGCGGCTGGCGGGCGGCCACGGCCAAATACATCGTCGAACTCGGCCGGATAGTCGCGCGAGAAAAATACGTTGTGCCGCGAGAGGGGGAAGCCAGACGTGGCGGCCCGCACTGTCCATGTAATGGCGGACTGGGAGCGGCTCTGCGGCTTGATAGGCTGAATGGCGGCCGCCGCCTCGCTACCGAAGAATTTTTGTGGCAGCGACGCGGGATCGGCATTCAGCACGATCGCGTCGGCCGCGATCCGCCCGCCATCTGCCATGATGATGCCGCTGGCGCGGCCGCGCGCGATTTCGATGCGGCTGACCTCGGCCGCGCAGGTGATGGTGACACCTTGTTCGGTGGCAAGCGCCGCGAGCGCCCTGACCAAGCGGTACATGCCGCCATGCACCAGCCAGACTCCGTCGCGCTCCACATGGGCGACCAGCATCAGCGTGGCGGGCGCCAAATACGGGGAGGAACCGCAATAGGTGGCGTAGCGGCCGAAAAGCTGGCGGAGACGCGGGTCCGCAAAGAATTTCTTTAAGGCTCCGCTCAAGGTTTCGAAAGGGCTGATGCGCATCAGGCCAGGCAGGCCGGCAAGACCGGCGCCGGCGGCGAGCGAAACCGGGCTGGACAGCTGCGCGCGCAAAAACGGCTTTTCCAGCGTGTCGTAAATATTTCTCGCGCGGGCGGAAAAGGCGAGGAAGCCGCGTGCCTCGGCGGCGCCGGCAAAGCGGCCGATCGCGTCTGCGGTTTCCTGGAGGTCGGCGTGGAGATCGAGCTGTGCGGTATCGTTCCAGGCGTGGCGGGCGAGAACCCTCGCGCGCCGTAGCGTGACACGATCATCGAGGGCCGCGCCGGCATTGCCGAAGATCTCGTCAAACACCCAGCGCATGGTGAACACGGTGGGGCCGGCATCGATGTCAGGCCCAAGAACACGAAGCTTGCCGCCCAGGCCAGGCTGGCGCTCCAGCAGCGTGACCCCGTAGCCCGCGACCGCAAGGTCGATGGCGGCGACCAGGCCACCTATCCCGCCGCCGACCACGGCGATCTTCCCCCGCATGCGCGCTCCATGTTTGTCGCGAGACACGAGGTAAAGGTTCTTGACATAGGTGTCACGTCTGATTGACAGTTTGGGCGACATAAAAAGTTTACACCGGTGCGGGAGCATGCGCATGGATCCCTTGTCGCGGATCGAACAGGCGTTAAACGCGGCGATTGCCCAGGCTGAAGCGCCAGGATGCCCGAAGCTGCTTGGGGCTGCGATGCGCGCCAGCGTGTTTCCGCGTGGCGCGCGCATCAGACCGCGGCTTTGCCTGGCCGTGGCCGCGTCGTGCGGGGACGATGAGCCAGGGCTTACGGACGCGGCCGCTGCGGCCATCGAGCTGCTGCATTGTGCATCGCTGGTGCATGACGACCTGCCCTGCTTCGACGATGCGCATACCAGGCGCGGGCGGCCCACGGTGCACCGGGTTTTTGGCGCGCCGCTGGCAGTGCTGGCGGGCGATGCGCTGATTGTTCTGGCTTTCCAGATCCTGGCCGAGGCCGCTTCCTGCGCGCCCTCGCGGCTGGGCCGGCTGGTCACCATCGTCGGCCGCAGCGTCGGCGTGCCGCGCGGGATCGTCGCCGGGCAGGCCTGGGAGTGTGAGAGCGAAATCGATCTGGCCGAATATCAGCGCGAAAAGACCGGGGCGCTGTTCGCCGCGGCAACCCTTGCCGGCGCCGCTTCCGCGGGGGTGGAGGCGGAGCCCTGGCGGGCGCTGGGGCTGAGGCTGGGCGAAGCCTACCAGGTGGCCGACGACATTCGCGATGCCACATGCTCCGAAGCCGAGCTCGGCAAGCCGGTGGGCCAGGACGAAGCGCATGACCGGCCGAATGCAGTGCGCAAGCTCGGCCTTGGCGGCGCGATCGACTGGCTGGAGGAATTGGCCGCCCAGGCGGTCGTCTCGGTTCCCCCCTGCCCCGGCCAATCCGCCTTGCGCAGCCACATTCTTTCCGAAACCACACGGCTTCTGCCAGTAGAGCTGTCCAGGCATGCTGCCTGACGCGCCAAGCTTGCGTTTGAGGAACAACTTGCCAACCGCGGTAAAGGGGGCACCATCCGGGGCCTTCCCATGGTCGGTCGCATCGATCGTCGCGCGCCCGGCCTTTCGCCGCTGGGCAGCACGTTTTTTCCTGACACGCCCGATCGCCAGGGCGCAGACGCGCGCCTTGTTCGATATCTGCGCGGGCTTTGTCTATGCGCAAATCCTGCGCGCCTGCCTGGAGGTGCGGCTGTTCGATATCTTGCTGCAAGGGCCGGCGAGTGCCGAAATGCTGGCGCCAAGGCTGCGGCTGCCGCTCGATGGGGCGCTGCGCTTGCTCGATGGCGCGGTGGCGTTGAAACTCGCGGTACGCCGGCGCGGCGGCCGCTATGCGCTGGGGTCGCTTGGGGCGGCCTTGGTGCAGAATGAGGCGATCGCCGCGATGGTGGCGCATCATTCGATGTTTTATGCCGACCTGTCCGACCCGGTGGCGCTGCTGCGCGGCGAGACGAGCACGGCGCTCTCCCGTTACTGGGCTTATGCGCGGTCGGAAGCGCCGGCCGACATGCTGCCCGCACAAATCGGCGAGTATACGTGGCTGATGGCGGCATCCCAGCCTTTGGTGGCCGATGAAATTCTCGATGCCTATCAAGTGCGGCGGCACACTTGCCTGATGGATGTGGGCGGCGGCGAGGGTGTTTTTTTGAGTGCCGCGGCCAAGCGCGCGAAGGATCTACAGCTGATGCTGTTCGATTTGCCACCTGTGGCGGAGCGGGCCGCATCTCGCTTCGCGGCGATCGGCTTGCAGGCGCGCACCCGCGCCGTCGGCGGCAGCTTCCTGCACGACCCGCTGCCGCGGGGCGCCGACCTGATTTCACTCGTTCGTGTCGTGCACGACCACGACGATGACGCGGTGCTGCATTTGCTGCGCGCGGTGAAAGATGCCCTGCCGCGTCATGGCACGCTGCTGCTGGCAGAACCCATGGCAGGCACCAAGGGTGCCGAGCGCATGGGCGACGCGTATTTCGGGTTTTACCTGCTGGCGATGGGATCAGGGCGGCCACGCACGGTGGAGACACTCACCGCCATGCTGCGCAGAAGCGGTTTTGGCAACATATCCCAGGCGGCGACGCATACGCCGCTACTGACCAGTGTGCTGGTCGCTCGCCCTGCATAAACCACCCACCACTGTACATTTGGAAAACTGTAAATCTGGATTGACAACTTGGCTTGTCGGTTTAGGTTGACACACTTGCCTAACGTCACCCGCTATGTCGCACAGAAAAGGGAGCCGAACTTGCAAACACATGCTGTAGTATTGAGCGGCCCCGAGCAACTGAACCTGCGTCAGGTGGATCTGAACCCGCCCGGCGATGACGATGTGGTGGTGGATATCGCCTGGAGCGGCATCAGCACCGGCACCGAGCGGCTGCTCTATACCGGCCGCATGCCGCCCTTCCCCGGCATGGGATATCCGCTCGTGCCCGGTTACGAATCGGTGGGCCGGGTCGCTTCCGCCGGAAAGAACGCCGGTGTCGATGTCGGGCAATTCGTGTTCGTGCCCGGCGCCAACTGCTACGGCGACATACGGGGGCTATTCGGCGGTGCCGCCAAGCGGCTGGTCACCGGTGGCGCGCGCGTGGTGGCGTTGCGCGAGTCGCTCGGTGAAACGGCAATCTTGACGGCGCTGGCTGCAACCGCCCAGCATGCCATCGCCATAGGCGGCTTGCCGGATTTAATCGTAGGCCACGGCACGCTTGGCCGCCTGTTGGCGCGGCTTGCGGTGATTGCGGGCGGCAAACCGACCGTTTGGGAAACGAATGCCGCTCGTCACGACGGCGCGCTTGGCTACCAGGCGATCGATCCCGCTGAGGATATCAAGGGCCGCTACAAGACGATCCTGGATGTGAGCGGCGATGCCGGGTTGCTCAACACGCTGATCGGGCGGTTGATGCCGGGTGGCGCAGTTGTGCTGGCCGGCTTCTACGACACGATCAGCTTTTCCTTCCCCCCCGCCTTCATGCGCGAAGCACGCGTGCTGATCGCCGCCCAATGGCAGCCGGCCGATCTCGCGCATGTGGTGGCACTGTCCGAAAGCGGTGCTTTATCGCTCGACGGCCTGATCACCCACCGGCGCCCCGCCTCGCAAGCCGAGGATGCCTACCGAACCGCCTTCGGGGATTTGGCCTGCCTGAAAATGACCCTCGATTGGAGCACCTGCGCATGAACGCACACGTTCGGACGCCGAATCCCGACACCGCCCGGGCCACCATGGCCGAGGCATTGCGCGCCGAGGCGGCGATCGAGCCTGATCCCGTTTCCACTGTGCCGGCCAAGAAGGAAACGCAGATCATCGCGATCTACGGCAAGGGCGGAATCGGCAAGAGTTTTACGCTGGCCAATCTCAGCTACATGATGGCCCAGCAAGGCAAGCGCGTGCTGCTGATCGGCTGCGACCCCAAGAGCGATACGACATCGCTGCTGTTCGGCGGCCGCTCCTGCCCCACCATCATCGAGACATCGTCGAAGAAAAAGCTGGCCGGCGAGCAGGTTTCGATCGGCGATGTCTGCTTCAAGCGCGACGGCGTGTTCGCGATGGAATTGGGTGGCCCGGAAGTGGGCCGCGGCTGCGGCGGGCGCGGCATCATCCATGGGTTCGAGCTGCTGGAAAAGCTCGGCTTCCATGAATGGGGCTTCGATTACGTGCTGCTAGACTTCCTGGGTGACGTGGTGTGCGGCGGCTTCGGCCTGCCGATCGCGCGCGACATGTGCCAGAAAGTGATCGTGGTCGGCTCGAACGATCTGCAATCGCTTTACGTGGCCAACAATGTGTGTTCGGCCGTGGATTATTTTCGCAAGCTAGGCGGCAATGTCGGCGTTGCCGGCATGGTGATCAACAAAGATGATGGCACCGGCGAGGCGCATGCCTTTGCGGCGGCCGTGGGTATCCCCGTTTTGTCGGCGATCCCCGCCGATGACGATATCCGCAAGAAGAGTGCGAATTACGAGATCATCGGAACACCCGGAGGGCGCTGGGCACCGATGTTCGAGCAGCTGGCCGTGCAAGTGGCCGAAGCGCCGCCGGTGCGGCCGACGCCGCTCACCCATGAGAACCTGCTGAACCTGTTCAAGGGTGATGCGGTGGGCCGCAATGTTGTGCTGGAACCGGCCACCGAGGTGGATATGTGCCCGGCCACGGTGGTGAACAAGAAATCGCTGGAAGTGATCTACGAGGGCGCTTGACCATGGATGGAGCCATTCCGCCGGTCACCGGCACAGGCTGCCATGGCGGCCGGGATCGCATGCTGGATGCCGCGCGCGAGGCAGGCAAAGCCGCGGGCATGGCGCAGCTGCTGAAAGACTATCCGCGGGGGCCACATGACCAGCCGCAATCCATGTGCCCGGCCTTCGGATCGCTGCGCGTGGGTCTGCGGATGAAGCGGGTTGCGACCATCCTCTCCGGCTCCGCCTGCTGCGTTTACGGGCTGACCTTCACCTCGCATTTTTATGGCGCAAGGCGGACCGTGGGCTACGTGCCGTTCAATTCGGAATCGTTGGTCAAGGGCCAGCTTTACGAGGATATCCGCAACGCCGTCTACGAGGTGGCGAAGCCGGCCGATTACGACGCGGTGGTGGTGATCAATCTGTGCGTGCCCACGGCATCGGGCGTGCCGCTCGATCTTCTGCCCAAGCAGATCGATGGCGTGCGCATCATCGGTATCGATGTGCCCGGTTTCGGCGTGCCGACCCATGCCGAGGCGAAGGATGTGCTGACCGGCGCGATGCTGAAATATGCGCGCACCGAGGCGGAGAGTGGTCCGGTCGCCCGCCCCAAACATATCGATGAGCGGCCGACCGTGGCCATGATCGGCGAGTTGTTCCCCGCCGATCCGCCCGGCGTGGGCGCCTTGCTGGCCCCCTTGGGGATGGCGGTGTCGCCAAACCTGCCCTGCCGCGAATGGCGCGACATGTATGCCGCCCTCGATTGCGACGTGGCTGCCGCCGTGCACCCCTTCTACGTGGCCTCGGTGCGTGAATTCCGCGCGGCCGGGCGCCCTGTGGTCGGATCGGCCCCCGTTGGCTACGAAGGCACTGCCGAATGGCTGGGGGCCGTGGGTGCGGCCGCCGGCCGTCCAAACGCCGCGATCGACGCCGCCAAGGCTGCGTGCCTGCCGGCGATACGCGCCGCGCTCGATGCCCACCCCATTCGCGCCCGCATCACAGTCTCGGGCTATGAAGGCTCGGAATTGCTGGTGGCGCGGCTCCTGATGGAGGCGGGTGCCGAAATTCCCTATGTCGGCACGGCCTGCCCACGCACCGAATGGAGCGATCCCGATCGCCTGTGGCTCGCGCAGCGCGGCACCCATGTTCAATACAGGGCCTCGCTGGAACAGGATATCTGCGCGATGCTAGATGTGAGGCCCGATCTCGCCATCGGCACCACACCGCTGGTGCAGAAGGCGAAGGAGCTCGGCATCCCCGCCCTGTATTTCACCAACATCGTCTCCGCACGCCCGCTATTCGGCGCGCCAGGTGCCGGCTCGCTTGCCGCTATCGTGGCCGCACAAACCCGCGGTGCGGCGCGGTTTTCGCGCATGGTTTCGTTCTTCGAGGGCGTCGGCAGCGGCCAAGCCGCCGGCTACGGTTTTAAGGGCAAACCCATCGAACCACCGGGCGCGCGCGACCGCATGCGCAAGGCGCGCATCGCCAAGGCAAAATCCCTCGAAGCGGTGGGGACCTAGGGTCATGCTGGTACTCGATCATGACAGGGCCGGCGGCTATTGGGGCGCGGTCTATGCGTTTTCCGCCGTGCGTGGCCTGCGCGTGCTGATCGATGGCCCTGTGGGCTGCGAGAACCTGCCGGTGACCGCCGTGCTGCATTATACCGATGGGTTGCCCCCCCATGAATTGCCGGTCGCCGTCACCGGGCTCTCCGAAGACAATCTGTCGATGGACGGCACCGAGGGCGCGATGCGGCAAGCGGCAGCCTCCGGCGACCAGGATTTGCCCGCGGTGGTGGTCACCGGCAGCATCGCCGAAATGATCGGTGGTGGTGTCACGCCTGAAGGCAGCAACCTGCTGCGGTTCATCCCGCGCACCATCGACGAGGATCAGTGGCAGGCTGCCGACCGCGCGATCTACTGGCTGTGGACGGAATTCGGCGCCAAGAAAGGCAAGATCAAGCCGCGGCCGGAACGGGCTGCTAGCGTAAAGCCGCGCGTCAATATTATCGGGCCGATCTATGGCACCTTTAACATGCCCTCGGATCTCGCCGAGATCCGCCGCCTCGTTGAAGGCGTAGGCTGCGAAATCAACATGGTGTTCCCGCTTGGGTCCCATGTAGAGGACATCACGAAGCTGCCCGATGCAGACGTGAATATCTGCATGTACCGTGAATTCGGCAGAAAACTGTGCGAAGCGCTGGATCGTCCCTATCTGCAGGCGCCGATCGGCATTTTCGCCACCACCAATTTTCTGCGCGCCCTGGGTGAGCTCACCGGTATCGATCCGGAGCCGTTCATCGAGGCCGAAAAGCATACGACGATCAAGCCGATCTGGGATCTTTGGCGCAGCGTTACCCAGGATTTTTTCGCCACCGCCACGTTCGCCATCGTGGCGACCGAGACCTATGCGCGGGGCATGCGGAATTTTCTCGAAGAAGAAATGGGCATTCCTTGCACATTTGCCTTCTCGCGCACGGCGGGAACCAAGCCGGATAACGCCGCGGTGCGTGCGGCCCTGAAAAGCAAATCGCCCCTGGTTCTCTACGGGTCGTACAATGAACGTATGTATGCGGCCGAACTTGGCGGGCGCTGCATGTATATCCCGGCCTCTTTCCCGGGCGCGATCATCCGCCGCGCCACCGGCACGCCGTATATGGGATATGCCGGTGCCACCTACATCGTTCAGGAATACTGCAATGCCCTGTTCGATGCGCTGTTTCATATCCTGCCGCTCGGCACCGAGATGGACAAGGTGGACGCAACACCAACGCGCGAGAGTGATTGGAATGCGGCGCCGTGGGACGAGGATGCGCTTAGCCTGCTCGACGAACGTGTCGAGAGCGAGCCCTTCATCGTGCGGATTTCGGCGGCCAAACGGCTGCGCGACCGCGTGGAAGCCGATGCCCGCATGGCGCGCGAAGGCCGCATTTCGGTCAGCCGCGTAAAAGAGTCTTTGCTGGCACTGCATGCATGAAAAGCGGCTTGCCAAATTACGGAATAGGACAAAGTGCAGGTGATGCCGCCTTTGCTCCAAGCAAACCGACCGGCAGTGCCGGTTGGCGTATGGCCCATCCGGCTTTCGGCATGGGTGACCCGGCCGCGCGGGATCATCGCGGCGATGGACGGAGGTAGATCACATGTCGGACGTCACCAGACGGCCCGCTTCAGCATCAGGATTAACTGAGGCCGAAGCAAAAGAGTTCCATAGCATTTTTCTCACCAGCTTCATTGGCTTCACGGTCGTGGCGATCATCGCGCATTTCCTGGTTTGGCAATGGAGGCCTTGGCTGCCAGGCGTGAACGGCTACCAGACCTCGCTGCTCGACAGCGTGGCGCTGGTCAAATCGTTCCTGGCATAAGGGGGGCACGCACATGTTCCGCATATGGCTGCTATTCGACCCGCGCCGCGTTCTCGTGGCCCTGTCGATTTTCCTGTTCGTGCTTGCCGTTCTGATTCATTTCATTCTGCTCGGCACGGACCGTTTCAACTGGCTGGAAGGCCCGCATCACGGCATGGTCGCCCAGCAAATGGCACCGCTGCCGTCGACTGCGAAGTAGCGTATTCACGACCGGCGGGGGCGGGCACATTACCGCCCGCTTCCGCCGATGCCTGGGCCTCGTGACGTAGCGAGTCAGGCAAAACCGGCTTGCGTTTCGACCTGGAGGGTCAGCTCATGGCTATGCTAAGTTTCGAAGCCAAATACCGCGTGCGGGGAGGCACCCTTGTCGGCGGCGACCTTTTCGACTTCTGGGTCGGCCCCTTCTTCGTCGGTTTCTTCGGCGTCACAACCATCTTTTTCGCGAGCCTCGGCACTGCGCTGATTCTATATGGCGCGGCACTCGGCGGAGTCTGGAATGTGTGGCGCATCAATATCGCACCGCCCGATATCAGCTACGGCCTTGGCTTCGCGCCGATCAAAGAGGGCGGACTATGGCAGGCGGTTACCATTTGCGCGATCGGTGCGTTCGTTTCCTGGGCACTGCGCCAGGTGGAAATTTCGCGAAAGCTGGGCATGGGCTATCATGTGCCGATCGCGTATGGCGTAGCGGTATTTGCTTATGTGACCCTCGAAGTCGTCAGGCCGGTGCTGATGGGTGCGTGGGGTTACGCTTTCCCCTACGGCATTCTCAGCCATCTGGATTGGGTGTCGAACACCGGATATCAGTACCTGCACTTTCACTACAATCCGGCTCACATGCTGGCGGTTTCCTTTTTCTTCACCACCACGCTCGCACTTTCCTTGCATGGTTCGCTCATTCTCTCGGCGGCCAATCCAGGCAAAGGGTTACCCATGGCCACGGCCGAGCATGAAAATACCTTTTTCCGCGACATTATCGGCTATTCGATCGGCACGCTCGGCATTCACCGGCTCGGACTCTTTCTGGCCCTGTCGGCCGGGTTCTGGAGCGCCATCTGCATCGTGATCAGCGGCCCGTTCTGGACGAGCGGCTGGCCGGAATGGTGGAACTGGTGGCTGAACCTGCCGATCTGGTCGCATTAATCGAATAACGGACCCGAACCGAAGGATACGCCATCATGGCTGAATACCAGAATATCTTTACCCGCATCCAGGTGCGTGGGCCCGCCTATGCGGGCACGCCACTGCCTCCCAGCAGCAGCTCCAACCGCATCGGCACGCCCGGCTTCGTCCATCTGTTCGGCCGCTTCGGCGACGCGCAGGTGGGCCCCATCTATCTCGGCACGCTGGGCGTGCTGTCGATCGTCTGCGGCTTCATCGCGTTCGAGATCATCGGGCTGAACATGTGGGCCTCGGTGAACTGGGACCCCGTGCAATTCATCCGCCAGCTTCCCTGGCTGGCCCTGGAACCCCCGGCGCCCAGCTACGGGCTGCACTTCCCGCCCCTGAACCAGGGCGGCTGGTGGCTAATGGCGGGCTTCTTCCTCACCACCTCCATCCTGCTCTGGTGGGCGCGCATCTACCGCCGCGCCCGGGCACTCGGCCTCGGCACGCATACGGCATGGGCCTTCGCCGCCGCGATCTGGCTGTATCTGGTGCTCGGTTTCATCCGCCCTTTGCTCGTCGGCAGCTGGTCGGAGGCCGTGCCGTTCGGTATCTTCCCGCATCTGGACTGGGTGGCGGCCTTTTCGCTGCGCTACGGAAACCTGTTCTACAACCCATTCCACATGCTTTCGATCGTGTTCCTCTACGGTTCGACCCTGCTGTTCGCCATGCACGCCGCCACCGTTCTCGCCACCAGCCGCTTCGGCGCGGATCGTGAGTTGGAGCAGATCGTCGATCGCGGCACCGCCTTCGAGCGCGGCGGGCTGTTCTGGCGCTGGACCATGGGGTTCAACGCCACGGCCGAATCGATCCATCGCTGGGCCTGGTGGTTCGCCGTTCTCTGCCCACTTACGGGTGGCGTGGGCATTTTGCTGAGCGGGACAGTCGTGGATAATTGGTTCATCTGGGGCCAGCATCACGGCCTGGTGCCGGAATATCCGCCGGTCTGGGGCACCGTTATCGATCCCGCCACTCTTCCGGGAGCGCCGCAGTGAGCGACTATATCAAGCAAGGTTTCCTCTATGGGATTTGCCTCATAGGGGTCACAGCAGGCACCTTGTTCGGCCTGAGCATGGCTTCGGAAATGTCTCTGCCGCCGATCACCGGCGTGCAGCGCGGCTTCCGTGGCACTGGGCTCGACCAGATCTACTCACCGTCGGTGCTGGCCGCCCTGCAGGAACAGGCGAAGGTGCCGCGCAGCCTGCCGCCGGCAAGCCCGGTGGGGGTGAAAGCCTCGGTCGCCTACAAGAACGTGCGGGTGCTGGGCGATCTTAGTGTCGGCCAGTTCACCCGGCTGATGGTATCGGTCGTGCAGTGGGTGGCGCCGAAACAGGGGTGCGCCTACTGCCATAACGTCAAGAACATGGCGGACGACTCGAACTACACCAAGGTCGTCGCGCGCCGCATGTTCCAGATGGTGCAGAACATCAACGGCAACTGGCAGAGCCATGTCCAGAAAGTGGGTGTCACCTGCTACACCTGCCACGGCGGCAACCCGGTGCCGAAATACATCTGGTTCAACAATCCGGGCCCTGAAGCGGCCGGCGGCCTGGCTGAAACCCATACCAGCATGGGCCATCCCACCGCTTTGGTCGGCAGCACCGGCCTGCCCGACGATCCACTGACGCCTTTCCTGGAGCAGGCCAACCAGATCCGCGTGCAGAGCGACACGGCGCTGCCGACCAACAACATGTCGTCGATCGATCAGACGGAATGGACCTATGCGCTGATGATCACGTTCTCGAAATCCTTGGGCGTTAACTGCACATACTGCCACAACAGCCGGGCCTTCAGTAACTGGGCTGAAAGTTCGCCCGCGCGCGTCAACGCCTGGTATGGTATTCGGATGGTGCGTGACTTGAACAACAATTATCTCGACCCGCTCAACGGCGTCTTTCCGCCCTACCGCAAGGGTGTGGAGGGTGACAGCCCGAAAGTCTATTGCATGACCTGCCACCAGGGCATCTACAAGCCGCTCTTCGGTGTCAGCATGCTGAAAACCTTCCCCGAACTGCAGGGCCCGCCGGCCACAACCAAGGCGTTGCTCGATCCTTATGTTCCCGCGGCAATGCCGGCGCCTGCGGTCTCCCCGCCAACGCTCGCGTCGCCGGCGCCGAAGTAAAATCAGCTACCGGCCAATAAAAACCGCCCCTGTCGACAGGGGCGGTTTTTTTATGCGTTAACGAAACGTTCAGACCTTGAACGTCAGCGTCGTCGAAGACCAGCTACCCTCGACTGTCGTGGTGTTCCAGCCTGGGCCTTGAACTCCCGGGCAGAACATGCGCCCGCAATGCTGCGCCGCAATATTATTCCGCCAGCCCGGGGTAAACCTTCCGTTATAGTCTTCGCAATCGCGTGAGACGAAACAAACTTGTCCTCCGTGTCTTTTTTCCAATTGTGCCGTTCCAAGTTTCTGCTACTTAAGTCCTACTCAAAAAGCCGACCACAGCCATACTGTGTAAGCATAAAAAAGGAGGAGAAAGCTGATGAGCGACGATACCAAGCGGATTTCGCGCCGGACAGCGTTGAAGGCGGGCATGACGGTTCTGGCCGGCGGCCTGGCGGTGACCGAAGCCCGCGCGGATGCCGATCCCGATATCGGCAAGCAGTCCAAGGCATCCGTCAACTATCGCTACCATCCAGCCGCGAACGGCAACCATTGCGCCATATGCGCAAATTTCCTTGCCGTGGATAACCCAGATAATCCAACCCACAAGGATATCCGGTGCAAACTCGTGGCTGGCGTGATCGATCCCAATGGGTATTGCATCGCTTTTGCGAAGAAAAAGACAGCCTAGTTGCGTTTAGGCCAACAGACTGGGCTCGCGTTGTGTCGCGAGCCTGCTTTGGCACACCATGGATTGCCGGCGCCGCACGCGGTGGCTTGACACAAGCGATGTGCGGATCGGCTCAGAGGACGAAAACGTCCCTGTATAAATAAGGGCTCGCGACACATTCGCGCGTCCCTGGGAAAACACATGAAAACATGTGGGGGAAACATGGAGTCGACACGTCGAATTGTTAGGCGTTCAACCCGGCTTGCACTCTCGGTATCGGGGATCGCCCTTGCCGCGGGCACAGTACAATCAGCCCAGGCAGTGCCGTCATTTGCCGCCCAAACGGGCGCCGCGTGTCAGGCGTGCCATATCGGCGCCGAAGGCCCCCAGCTCACGCCGTACGGACGAAATTTTAAGATTAAGGGTTACACGCTCACGGGCGGTGAAGGTATCGCCTCAAAAGTCCATTTTGCGCTCTGGACGCAGGAGGAATACAGCAACATTCAAAAATCTCCGCCGCCGGATGCGACAACGCCCGATTTCGCCAGGAACAACAATCTTTTCGTCAACGCGGTCAGCCTGTTCTACTCCGGCAGGATCACCGACAATGTCGGCGCTTTCCTGCAGCTCACCTGGGACAATGTCGGCAAGGCCCTCGCCCAGGATAACTCCGACGTCCGTGTGATCGGGGCGGGCAAGATATTGGGATATGGTGTCGATTACGGCGTGAGTTTCAACAACGCACCCGGTTGGTCGGACCCCTACAACTCCAATTATCTTTGGGGATACCCCTATATCAGCAACGGCATAGCGCCTGGGCCGAATGCGGCACCGGTTCTAGCCGGCGCCCTGCAGGATAACAGCCTGGGTATCGTAGGTTATGCCTGGGTCGACCAGCATATCTATGTCGATTTTGGCGGTTATGAATCGCAGCCGCCCGGCTACATGAAGCTGTTCGGCGAGGCCTATGGCCCGGGCAGCTCCACCGGCATTGAGCCCTGGGCGAGCTTTACCTATGCCTGGTTCTGGGGGAACAGCAACGCGCATATCGGCACCCACCTCTTCTATAGCCGCTTCAACCCGACCACCGGCGCCAAGGCGCGCAGCAGCGATGGCCAGTTCGGCCACGACAAATACGCCGATGCCATGATCAGCAACGGCTACCAGTATCTTGGTGACGATAACGTCAATATCTTCACGATTGATGGCTTCATCGATTACGAAGCGCAGGACCTGCGAGGATCGAGCTCGCTGTTCAACCCCAACCAATCCAGCAGCCGGCCGATCAACCGCCTGACCGAATTCCACGAGTGGGCCACCTACTATTTCCAGGATACGTATGGCGTGGTCGTCGGGTGGGACAAGATTTGGGGCAACCGCAACCAGCTGCTCTACAATACCGGCGCAGATGACAGTAGCGGCAGCATCAAGGGCTCGCCCAACAGCACGGACTGGACGTTTGAGGTAAACTGGGTGCCCTTCGGCAAGGAAGGCAGTTTCGGCTGGCCATTCCTGAACGCAAGAATTGGCCTTCAATACACGCTCTACACCCAGTTCAACGGGTCAGGCCATAACTACGACGGCTTCGGCCGCAACGCCTCTGACAACAATACGACTCTGCTTTATATCTGGGACGTGTTCTAACCTTCTCCCGCTCATGCCTTGTGCCCCGCAAACAACGCACGCAAACCCGTGGCGTCAAAAAACTACTTCTTCGGTTCGGCTTGTGGCGGTGCTGCGGCGGCCGGCGCGGCCGACTGCTCATCGGGTGGCGGAATATAGGGGGCCATCAAGGCGGCCGTCGTCAGCGGCGGGCCGCCCAGCTCACTTTTGAACGTAGTCACCATGCTCACCCCATAGAGCGGCTTGTAGATCCCCTGGTGGCAGGTGGCGCAATACACTTTTGGGCTGTCGCCCAATGGACCCTTGCGGGCGGCCGGGAAAACATCTTTTAGCGGATCGAGATAGTTGTTGTTCAGATCGCGCACCATGCGGATGCCATACCAGGCCGTGACCCGCGCGGGCGTGCTCTGCGACCAATCACGCAGCGCTCGCGTGTTGTGGCAATAGTCGCAATTCACGCCAAGCGACTTGGAGATCATGATCATCAGCGAGTAGGTCCATTCAGTCTGCTTCATACTGGACATATTGTCCGTCGGCAGCGCCGTCGTACTCTGCACGCGGATATTGTTGGCCTGCTCCAGGAAGGGTGTCAGCGGATCCCATGCCAGCGCGCTCATGCCGGCGATCGGATTGGGATGGCCGAGACCCTGGCGGGTTTCCGCAAACCCAGCCGCTTCCTTCGGCCCCGGATTATTATACCAGATGTATTTCGGCACCGGATTGCCGCCATGGCAGGTATAGCAGGTGACGCCGGTATTTTTTACGTGAGATTTCCAGTTGGCGTTGATGTTCTGCGTCATCTGCAGCATGCGGCGAGCAACGACCTTCGTGTAATTGGAATCGTCCGCCATGTTCTCCACGTTATGGCAGTAGGCACAGCCAACATCGGGCGCGACCCACGTCGCCATGCTGGCCATCAGCCGGGTGAACTGGCTGACGCTCAAGTTTTTCAGAACGCGAACATTCTCGTAGGAATCGCCTGCCTTATCGCCATCCGCGCTGGCGGGCGGCAGGATGTACGGAATCTTGGCCTGAACCGCCAGCTTCGCCAAAGTATCGGGATTGTAGATCTGGTCCAGGCCGGTGCCGCGAAAACCGCGCTGCACACCCACGATGGGCGGATGTTGCATCCTGCTCAGATTAATAACACCAAATACGATGGCGGCAGGCAAAGCCACGAGCACGATGCCGTAGAAAACGCCCGATTTCATGGGTGCGCTCATGTCGGTGCTCCCACATCGCGGGTCGGAACCTGAAATGTGCGAAACATGATAAAGCCAGCACTGAAGGCTGGCGTAGCGTGTTCCGTGCGAGCCTGAGCCGCTGCGACATATCTCTCGGCTAGGGTGGTGAACAGGGCTAACCTGCTCCGTCTCGAAGCATCCATCTTCCCGTCCCCTCGCGCCATTTGTTAACTTGGCTTTACACTCAAAGTGTCAGCCTTTGTTGACGGCACTGTCAAGCAAGGAAATCGATGTCAAGCCGGGAAAGAGTTTATGCCACAAGCCGTCTATGCGGCAGGTGTGCTTGGCTAAGAGCAGGTCACCGCGCCCCTGGTCCAGGGGCGCGGGGAAGCAAAAACGCTTAACCCTTCGGCGCGAAAGCCACGCACCAGCCGGTGGGCACGATGTTTCCCGAAACCACCTTGCAGGCATTCGGTGCCACGAAATTCACGCAGCCGCTGCATTGCTGCCCGTTATTCGGTTTCGTCTGGTACATCACCGTGCTTGGGTCCACCTTGTCATCGTCGGCATGAGCTGCTGTGCTGGCCAGTACCGCACCAGCCAGCACGGTCAGGCCACCCTTCAGCAGGCCGCGGCGCTTAAACTTCTCGTTCTCCATGTCATTCTCCTTCAGGCGATAGGAAGCCACCGAACGTCACCCGCCGGCTCGTAGCAAAACGCACACGTCGGTCAAAGCCCGGGTTTGGCAAGTGTGATGAAAGAATGTTCATTTCCAAAGAAAAGAACATACTTGCTTAAGTCATTGACTCATCTGGCTCGCCCAAAAATCAGAAAGCGGCCCTAGGCCGCCCGCGCCAGGGACATCTCGGACCAGATGGTCGAAAGAGACGCTACCAGGTGCTCGATATCGCCCTCGCTATGCAGGGGCGAAGGGGTGATTCGCAGCCGCTCGGTGCCTTTCGGCACGGTCGGATAATTGATCGGTTGCACATAAACGCCGAACCGCTCCAACAGCGCATCGCTGATGCGCTTGCACAAGGCGGCGTCGCCCACCATCACAGGCACGATGTGGCTGGGATTGGCCTGGTGGGGCACCCCCACCGCGTCGAGGCCCTGGCGGAGCTGGGCGACGCGAAGCTGCTGCATCCCCCGTTCCGCGCTGCTGGCCTTCAGGTGGCGCACGCTAGCGAGCGCACCAGCCGCGACGGCCGGCGGCAAGGCCGTTGTGAAGATGAAGCCGCTGGCGAAGCTGCGCACATAATCCACCAGCGAGGCGGAGCCAGTGATGTAGCCGCCGATCACGCCATAGCCCTTGGCGAGCGTGCCCTCGATAATGTCGATCTGGTCCATGAGGCCCCGCTGCTCGGCAATCCCGCCGCCGCGGGGGCCATACAAGCCAACGGCATGAACTTCATCAAGATAGGTCAGCGCGTTATGGCGCTTTGCAACCTCGCTGATCTCGGCGATCGGGGCGATGTCCCCATCCATCGAATAGATCGATTCGAACATCACGAGCTTCGGCAATGCGGGGTCGAGTTCGCCAAGCCGCCGGTCGAGATCCTCAGGGCTGTTATGGCCAAAAATCTCGACGCGCGCGCGGCTGTGCCGGGCGCCCTCGATCATCGAGGCGTGGTTCTTGGCATCCGAGAGGATCACGCAGCCCTTGAGGCGAGAGGCCAGCGTGCCGATCGTCGCCCAGTTGGACATGTAGCCGGAGTTGAACAGCAACGCAGAGTCCTTACCGTGCAAATCGGCAAGCTCCTCCTCCAGCATCACGTGGTAATGGTTGGTGCCGGCGATGTTGCGGGTGCCACCGGCGCCGGCGCCGCAACGATCGAGAGCCTCGTGCATGGCGGCGAGCACGGCCGGATGCTGGCCCATCCCCAGATAGTCGTTGGAACACAGAACAACCACTTCATCACGCGCGCCATTGGGTGCGCTGGTGCGGCGGTGCGTGGCACGGCCAGGGCGGCCGACCTCGCGCTCGAGATTGGCAAACACCCGGTAATTGCCCTGGGTCCGCAGGCCATCGAGTTCGGTGCGGAAAAAATTCTCGTAATTCATGGCTCGCCCCGTGATACCGCCGGTTCAGCCGGCGAAAGGTTGAAACTGCGGTCGTGAAACCATCCCGGCCCCGGCAGGGAAAGCCCGCCGCCCGTCATTTTGGTCCGCGTCGGCCGCCTCGCAAACCGCTGCCATGGAGGGCTGAGCTGCACGCTGCGACCGGCGCAGCCAGAAACCCCACAGGGCCGTGAAAGGCAGAGGCAGCACTAGCAGGGCATGCTCCAGCACAGCGAGTGCCAGCAAGGTGATCAGGCAGCTATACCCCGCCGCCTGGAAGGGCGTGGTGCCAGGCAGGCCAGCCCGGCGCACCAGCATGGCGACGAGAAACAACCCGCCAAGGATGGAGACAGGCATCAGCCAGTTCATCCGGCGACGCTTCATGAAGCTGATAAGATAGGTAAGGTGGGGCGGCAGAAATGCCTCGCCGAGATTCAGCACGCCGAGGAAGACGTTCAGCTTGGAGCTTTGGCGCATCCCCCACAGGGCCATGAAGGTCCAGCAGCCAACCTGGTTGGGCGCACCCCAGCTTGCCCATAGAACGGCCACGGCGGTGCCCAGGATGGCCAGTTCGTGATCGATACACGCAGAGACGCCATACTGAAAATGGCGCCAGCCGCGGGTGCCTGGCGGGCAGGCGGTTTTTCGCGGGCCAGTGACGAAACCCATGAAGAACGCCATCTCGTGCCAGCCCCAAACGAGCACGCCATAGGTGAAGGCTGCATAAGCACCTGTCACCGAGGTATCGTGGCTACCGGCGGCCAGGCGGTAGAGCGATATGCCGGCGACCAGCGTCCCGGCGCTCATGCTCCAGCGGAAGGTTTTCTGGGGCAAATTGTTCAGGAACACGATCACGCCCGTGGAAAACCACCAGACAAACAGGCAGTACAGCGCCGGATAGGCGTAAGGGTGCATGAAAATCGCGGCCCGCTACCAAGACGCGGCCATGCGCACCTGCGCCGGCAGCGCATCGTGCTTGGCTGGCAGCAGGAACATCTGGATGAAGGTGGCGGCCGCCTCGATCATACGCAGTCCGATGCCAAGCTTGCCGAGGAAACCGCCCTTTTCGCGCGCGGCCGCGTTGGCCACGGTGATCCGGCGCATACGCTCCAGCCCCGCCGCGAAATTCGGATTGTCGAGATCGAGAGTCACGGGGAACACCTGCTTGCTGATCTCGGTTGTGATGCGGAATACCTGGAAATCGTACTCGGTCGGGTCGATCCCCATGGCGGCATGGAAGGCCGGCCGGGCGTGATCGCGAACATACATGGTCGCAAATACCGCGAGCTGGAAAAACCGTATCCAAAGCTTGTTGAAACCGCTGGTAAGCTTGGGATCGGCGCGCATCAGCAGCGCAAACGCCTCACCGTGGCGGAACTCGTCGTTGCACCAATTCTCGAACCAGCTAAAAATTGGGTGAATCTGGCGCTCCGGGTGGCGCTGCAAATGCCGGAAGATCGTGATGTAGCGGGCATAGCCGATCTTCTCGGAAAGATAGGTCGCGTAGAAAATGAATTTTGGCTTGAAGTAGGTGTATTTCTTGGTTTTTGTGAGGAAGCTCAGGTCGACGCCTACGCCGAAATCCTTGAGCGTATCATTGATGAACGCCGCGTGGCGGGCCTCGTCGCGTGCCATGAAGGCGAACAGATCGTGGATATCGCCTTCCGGGATACGCTTCTTGATCTCCGCATAGAGCACGCAGCCGGAGAATTCAGCGGTGACTGAGCTCACCAGGAATTCCAGAAACTCCTTGCGGAGTTCGGGCGACATCGGCCCCAGGTAATCACCGTTGAACACGTCGGTGCGAGTGAAATGGTTCTTGTTGCGGTCCGCCCGCAGATCGGCGATCAGCTCGTCCCATTCGGCGCGCACCATATCCACTTGCAGACGTTCCATGGCGGCGAAATCGGTGGTGTAGAAGCGCGGGGCCAGCACGGTGTCCTGCTGGGCCAGGGTGGTTGTCTCGTTCTGCCCCTGCGGGCGGGTGATGGCGTTCATGCGGACTCCCTCGGACGCAGGCTGAGCTCTTCGGCAGGCAGAAAACCGACCTCGTATAGCCCGGTCAATTCGAACACGGACGACCATTCTGTCCAGAGGCGACGCAGCAGGCCGGCCCGCAGAACGGTCGCACGGGCCCGGTAGGTGCGGCAATCGCCGAAATCGAGATGCGTGGGCATATCATGTACGATCACCTGGTCGCCGGGGCAGATATCGAAGCCGACAGGCACGGCATAGGCGTGAAAACTGTCGAACGACCGCTCCAGATCGACCTCGCATTCGATATCGACGCGGCGGCCAAACAACGACATCAGGTTCCACCACCGGCCGGTGTTGCCGCAGCCGCCTCGGCTTGCGGCTGCATGGTCAGCAGCCGCGCGAAGACGGCCGTATTTGTCGACCCGAAAGCCTGAAGATCCACTTGCCGGCCGGTGGAGGGGTCGAACAGCACAAGCCGCCCGTCTGTGTAGCCAGTGAGTGTCATGGGGGGCATGGAACCCAAACCATGCTCATGTCGGACGCGCGCAAAACCCCGCAGCGTGCCGCGCAGAAAGCCGTTCTGGCCCTCCGCCACGTCGAGTGTCTTGCCACTATCCGCCAGGGTTACCACGACCGCACCATCCGAACGGTCGGCAAAGCGCAGCGTCCGCTCGGCGACCACTTTCCCGGGCTGCTCCGGCCGTGCCATTCCCGTGAGGCTGCCATAGGCGGCTAGCAGGATTGACGAGCTCACCAGAAGGCCCGCGCCATACAAAGGCAACCGGGGAAAACGCGAGTGGGATGTCGATACTGCCACGTTCCACGCTCCCTTATGCAGCCTGGGCTGCCGGACCTTGCAACGCCGCTAATTGGCGAACCTGCGCGCCAGCCAGATACGACACTGGGCATTCCGCATGGGCTGCCAAGGCGCGTGCCAGAATGGCGGCTGCTGCCTCAGCCTGGGGAATGCAACGCAGCATAGGTTCGGCCCGCGCCATACGCCAGGGCCGCGCATGCGGCCATGCCATGAAATAAGCCATACGTTCACTCGGCAGAAGCTGTAAGGGGATGTTACCCAGGCCGCCGGCATAGATTTTAAGTCCAGCCGACTCGATGCGCGCAAACGGCAGGTTGACCGACATCGGCAAGGCCAGCCCGAAGCTCATCACCACCCGCCGGCTGGTGATCGTGTAGACCGTGCTGCGCTGCACACCCCAACAATATAAAGCCGCGAGCCCAAACGGCACCAAAGCCACGCCCACCAGCTTTCCGGTGGAAAGCGCTACCGCGGAGATCGACTCGCCCCCCGACAAGGAGCTCACGGCCGACCATAGAATAATCACGGCAAAATAGACCGACATGAGCCTCGCATGAAAAACATGGCCCAGCAGGGTTTTCCAGCACGGGGAACCCTGCCAAAGAACCCGCTCGCCCTCCGGCAGACTCTCCGGAAGGCCGCGCCCGCCGGAATTCTCCATCAATCCTTCCGGGTTCATAGCACGGGCTCCACGCGGCCGGCCTTGCCGTAAAGTTGTCCGCCAGCGAAATAGCCCATCAATCGGTCCTCCTCGAGGAGAGTAATCACTTCGGGATTCCTAAGCTGCGGCACCGTCGCAAATTGGTCCGAGGCCAGGAAATTGCAGCTGACCTCATGGGCCTTCGCCTTAATCTTGATGAAGGTGGAGGGCAGGATAACGGTGCCGCCACCAAGCGATGGAACCCGCCCCATTTCGAGGTATCGAATGATATACTCGGCCCGGTCGATCCAGACATCGCTGATCTCGCCCACGAGCTTGCCGTCATTTGCAAATACTTCAAAACCCCGCGGATCGGTATCCTCGGTGGCGAGAAAGAAACCGGTTGCCGTGCGCAAGGGCACGATTTTAGGCAGGCCGTCATCATAGGCATGGTCCGGAATGTCGGCACGGTTGGCATAGGCGGCCGGCCCTACGCCATCTACCAGCGGGTTGCCGGTCGGCGTGAAAGGTGCGCCGGCCCAGGGCAGCATCTGCTCGGCCTTAGTGGTTTCTGGCGCTTCCGCACGCGGCGCCAGCACTTCGTGGCCATCCGCCATGATAAAGGTCTTTGGTGTCGGCAATGGAGGGACGCTGTAGATATCCTGCTCCTTGTATTCGCCGACCAAAGGATAACCCTCCCGATGGTCCTCACGGCGGAGATACCAGATCAGGGCAAAAAACGCGCCCCAAAAAACATAAATCGCGATCTGCGCTACATCGAAACGGGCGAGCACTGCACCGTAGGTCATGGTCGTTCCCTCAAGCTGCTGAACGGTTTGGCAAGGAAGGCAAGCAGTTTTTCTTTTGACAAAAAGAACCAGAAAACTTTTGTTTCTTTAGGTCTCCTGAACGAGAACGAGCGTTTTTCATCACACCAACTCTGCCAGAGCAGCGCCCGATATTGATTTGGGCATGGGTCGGAAACTGACTAGCGGTCCTGCGGCAATCAGCGTCGCGAACAACAGAAAAATCTCGATCGTATAGACAACCCCATAGCCAGTCGCAGGGTCAGCCAGGATCGGGCCGAACGTCCCTCTCGCTGCAAGCAGGTCGACGCCATCGCGTATCAATCCGCCGGCAGCCACCGCCACACCCGCCGCAGAGGCCTGAACCGCACCCCAAATGCCGAGCGCAAAACCGATCTGGTTGCGGCCCGCCATCGCCATGGCCGCTGTCAATGTGCAGTGGCCGAACAACCCTGCACCGAGGCCAATCAGAAATACGCCGGAGGCGAATAGCCAGGTTGAGTGCATCGGTGCGGCGAACAGAAGTGCCGCGAACGCATAAAGTCCTGCCGTGGCGCCGTAGCCTGCCAAGCGGTACGGGTCCATGCCTTGCCCGAGGCGTTTCGCGGCAAGCCCAAAACCAATCAGGCCGCCCACTGCCAGCAGCGCCGTGAACGCGGTTGTAGCACCGACGGGCAGATGCAGGATCTGGCCGCCATAAGGCTCCAGCAGAATATCCTGCATGCTGAAAGCCATGGTGCCGAAACCCAGCGCCACCAGGCGCCTGCGCGCACGGCCACCTTGATTGAACTCTGCCCAGGATTGCGAAAAACTTGGCCGCTCCAGATGTTTTGCCGTGGCCGCGGGATTGCGCGGCTCCTGCTTCCACAAAGCGACGGCATTCAGAACGATGGTGAGAACCGCCGCACCCTGGATCACCTGGACAAGCCGAACTTCGGAAAAATGCGCGAGCACAAGGCCAAACACCAAGGCGCTCGCTACCATGCCGATCAGAAGCATCATGCACAGCAGCGCCACCACTTTCGGATGTTTTTCCGAAGGCGATAGGTCGGTGGCGAGAGCCAAACCGACTGTTTGCGTGGTATGCAGCCCGGCGCCGACCAGCAGGAAGGCAAGCGCCGCCGCAACCTTGCCGATCACCAGCGGGCCGTTGCTGTCACCGGAGAGGATGATCAGGGCGAAAGGCATGATAGCGAGGCCGCCAAACTGCGTCATGGTGCCAAGCCAAAGATAGGGCACACGCTTCCAGCCGAGCACCGATTTATGCTGGTCAGACCGAAAACCGACCAATGCGCGGAACGGGGCAAACACCAAGGGCAGCGAAATCATCACCGCCACCAGCCAGGCCGGCACGCCAAGCTCCACGATCATCACGCGGTTGAGCGTGCCGATCAGCAGCACCGCCGCCATGCCGACAGTAACCTGGAATAGCGACAGCCGCAGCAGGCGCGACAGCGGCATGTTTTCGGCCGCCGCATCCGCGAAAGGCAGAAACGCCAGCCCGACACTACTCCATTTACCGGCGAGCCTCGCGTTGAGGCGCCGCACAGGCAAGGGAATGGGCGCGGCGACGCTCAATTGCGTACGAGCTCCAGCGCATGCGACGTGTAAAAGCCGCTCGAAACACGCTCGCTATGACCAATCTTCCATCCGGCCAGATTGCTCTCCCCGATCAGCCTGTTGGAAATCGCGGCCTCCCCAACCGGCTCGATCGCCGGCGCACGGTCGCCGCGCGGAAATAGGCGCCCGACACCGTGCATCACAGACAGCATGGGCGTGCGCGGCGCGAAGGTGAACACAATCCCGCGGCGCGTGCGTGCGGCAAACGCGGCGACAACGCGTGACATGTCCGGCGCCTTGTAGTGGATCAGAGAATCCATCGCCACCACGTAATCAAAATCGCCAAGCCCCGAATCCATCATGTCGCCAACATGAAAATCAATCTGGCCCGCGCCCAGATCGCGCGGTGTTCTCTCGCGCGCCAAATTGACCAAAGTGGGCGAGAGATCGATCGCGACCACGTGCGCGCCTCGCCTGGCGGCTGCCACGGAAAACGCGCCGGTGCCACAGCCGGCATCCAATACCCGGGCCCCATGCAGATCGGTCGGAACACAGCCCAGAAGGATGGCCCTCATCCGGTCGCGCCCCGCACGCACCGTGGCCCGTATGCCACTGACCGGCGCTTCCGATGTCAGCCGTGCCCACGCATCGGCGGCGGTGCGATCGAAATAGATTTTAAGTTCACCACGGCGGGCGAGATAAGTCGCGGTCGTCATTATTCGTAACCCAACAGATCGAAGATTTCACGGTCACGCAACGGCGATGCGTCCAGCGCTTCCGTGCCGGCCCAAAGCTTCGCCGCCAGACGCATATATTCGAGCTTCACCAACTCGAGCTCAGGTGAACTCTCCATCTCGAACAGCGTCGATTTTTTCAGCCGCGACCTGCGGATCACATCGAGATCGGGAAAGTGAGCCAGCGTTTTCATGCCGGAGGCGGCATTATAGCGCTCAATCTGGTCGGTGGCGGAGGAGCGGTTGCAAATGACACCGCCCAATCGGACATCGTAATTCTTCGACTTCGCCTTGATCGCGGCCACAATGCGGTTCATCGCGAAAATACTGTCGAAATCATTGGCCGCCACGATCACGCCGCGTTCGGCATGTTGCAGAGGCGATGCAAAACCGCCACACACAACGTCGCCCAGCACGTCGAAAATCACTACATCGGTTTCTTCCAGCAGGTGATGCTCTTTTAGGAGCTTTACCGTTTGGCCAACAACATAGCCGCCGCAACCGGTGCCTGCCGGCGGCCCCCCGGCTTCCACGCACATCACCCCGTTATATCCCTGAAAAACAAAATCCTCCACCCGCAGCTCCTCGGAGTGAAAGTTTACCGACTCCAGAACGTCGATAACGGTGGGCTGCAGGTGTTTGGTGAGCGTGAAGGTCGAGTCGTGCTTAGGATCGCACCCGATCTGCAACACCCGCTTGCCGAGCTTGCTGAAAGCTACAGAAAGATTGGAGGAGGTGGTGCTTTTGCCGATACCCCCCTTGCCATAGACGGCGAACACTTTCGCGTTGCCGATCTTCAGCTCGGGGTCGAGCTTCACCTGCACGCTGCCATCCCCATCGCCGCGCTTTGGCAACAGGTTGGTCTTTTTCGGGCGATCCAGAATGTCGGTGCTCATGCTGCCATCTCCACGCCCACGCCTTCAAGCCTATCTTCCAGTTCCTCACCCGCCTTACGCAAGGCATCGAGTGTGGCGGAGTCAGGCGACCAATATTTGCGATCGCTCGCTTCGATCAGCCGGTTCGCGATTTTCAACGATGCTTTCGGATTGAGCGTCGCGAGCCTGTCCCGCATATCCTCATCCAATACGTAAGTCTCAGCAAGCTTTTGATAGACCCAGGGAGACACTTCTCCGGTGGTGGCCGACCAGCCCAACGTATTCGTGACATGGCAGTCGATTTCACGAACACCCTCATAACCGTGTTTTAGCAGGGCTTCATACCATTTTGGATTCAAGGCACGTGTTCTCGTCTCTAGGGAAACCTGTTCGGAGAGGGTGCGCACGGTGCCGTCGCCACGCGTCTGGTCGCCGATATATACAGCCGCCGCGGTGCCACCGCGGGCCCGGCGCACTGCGCGGGTGATACCGCCCAGCGTGTCGAAGTAATGGTCGACCGTGGTCACGCCGAGTTCGATCGAGTCGAGATTCTGGTAGGTGATATCGACGCTTGAAAGCAAATCACCCAACACCTCGTTATGCCTTTCCGGGCGCCCCGAAAGGCCATAGGCGAAACCCTTGCGGCTCACATAGGCGTCGGCGAGTTCGTCCTCGTCATTCCACACGCCGCTGCCGACCATCTCGTTCACATTGGAACCATAGGCGCCATCGGCATTGCCAAACACGCGTAGTGAAGCTTGGGCCATATCGCCACCCTTCTTGGCAATAAATTCCAATGCGTGTTTGCGTATGTGATTTTCCGAGAGTGGCTCCTCGGCGGTTGCCGCAAGATAGGCCGCCTCAGCCAATAGCTTGGTTTGCAGCGGCAGCAGATCGCGGAAAATGCCGGAGAGCGTGAGGATAACATCGACGCGCGGGCGGCCAAGTTCAGAAAGCGGCAGAAGCCGCGCACCAGCAAGCCGCCCATAAAAGTCAAACCGGGGTGCAGCACCCATCAGCCAGAGCGCCTGAGCGATCGGCCCGCCCTCGGTTTTCAAATTATCGGTGCCCCATAGCACCATCGCGACCGTTTCCGGATAGGATTTGCCATCCTCGGCATGGCGCGCCAGCAGGCGGTCGGCCTGACGGGCCCCATCCTGCACCGCAAAAACGCTAGGCAGGCGAAACGGGTCAAAACCGTGCAGGTTTCGCCCAGTCGGCAAAACATCCGTCGTGCGCAGCAGATCACCGCCCGGTGCTGGTCGCACATAGCCGCCATCAAGCGCGCGGATCAGCGCGGGGAGTTCATGATCCTTCGCCAGAAGCGCATCGATCTCGGCACGGCGCGGCTGATCAAAAATATCGGCGGCATCCAACATGCCGGCACGCGCTTCCGCATCGGGCGGTTCGCCGATCACATGCAGGCCATGCGGGATCAGCGTGTATTCCAGTTCAATCAGTGTCACCGCAAGCCGCTCAACCTCGCCTTGCGAGGCCTCACCCCAAAGCGGCTCGGCCTGTGCGAGATCGACCGAAGCCGCCTGGGCCTGGATCAGTTCCGCCAAATTCGCGGTTTGCTCGGGGTCGGCATCGGCGCACTGGCCGCGCCAGCGATCGAGCGAGGTTTTCAGCTCCAAAAGTTCGCGATACAGGCCGGCCGTTGCAACAGGCGGCGTAAGATAGCTGATCAGCGTGGCGCCAGCCCGGCGCTTGGCGATCATGCCCTCCGATGGATTGTTGGAGGCATAAAAGTTGAAATTTGGCAGATCGGCGATCAGCCGATCGGGCCAGCAAGCTTCCGAAAGCCCCGCCTGCTTGCCAGGCATGAATTCCAGCGCGCCATGGGTGCCGAAATGCAGCACCGCATGTGCCGCGAAATCCTCCCGCAGCCATCGATAGAAGCCGGCAAAGGCATGGGTCGGCGCAAAGCTGCGCTCAAAAAGCAGCCGCATCGGGTCGCCTTCGTAGCCAAACGCGGGCTGGACACCGACGAAAATATTGCCGAAATGCTTGCCAAGCACAAAGATGTCACGCCCGTCGCTTTGCGCGCGGCCGGGGGCAGCCCCCCATTGTTCCTCGATCTGGCCCAGCCATTTCTGCTCGCGCACATGGTGATCGGCGCTGATCCGTGCAGCGACATTGGCGTCTGTTCCATGGGCGGCCGCGTTCCCGATGAGGATCGAGTCGCGAAGCGCGTCCACACTCTGCGGCACCTCCACGCTGTACCCGGCCTGGCTCAGCGCGCGCAGTGTATTGAGCAAGGATTCGAATACCGCCAGGTAAGCGGCGGTTCCGATCGCACCCGCATTGGGTGGAAAGTTGAATAGTACGACGGCGAGGCGACGCTGCGCGCGCGGGGTGCGGCGGAGCGCCACCATCGCCGACACCCGCGCCGCCAGCATACCCGCACGCTCATCATGGGACACCATATTCTTGCCGCAAGATTTGCCATCACAGCCGACGCAGGGCGGCTGGTTTTCCGAGCGGCCGCAGCGGCCGCCGAATGTCATCGGAAGGATGCCGCCATCGAGTTCGGGGATGGCGACCATGATGGTGGTTTCCACCGGTTGCAGGCCGCGCGGATCTGCCTGCCATTGCGCCAGGGTCTGGAATTCCACCGGATGCGCGGTAATGTAAGGCACATCGAGCTCGATCAGCTGCTGCTCGGCGGCATCGCGATCATTGTAGGCGGGGCCGCCCACCAACGAAAAGCCAGTGAGCGAAATCACCGTATCGACGATCGGCGCGCCATCCCGGAAAAAGAATTTTTGGATCGCTGGGCGCTGGTCGAGGCCGCTTGCAAAGGCCGGGATCACCCGCAAACCTTTCGCCTCAAGTGCCGCGATTACGCCATCGTAATGCCTGGCATTGCCCGATAGAATATACGAGCGCAGAAGCAGAATACCCACTGTGCCGCCGCCCGTGCGCGGGAGAAGATCGACATGTTCGATGACGCGCCCCGGAATATCGGGATGATACAGGCCCACATCCGGATACTCGACGGGTGCCTCCACCTTCCTCAGCCGGCGAGTCTTGCTGTCGGCTGGCGCGGCATACCGGTCCACCAACATGCGAACCATGTTCGTGAGATTCTCTTCCGACCCGGCGAGCCAATATTGCAGCGCCAGAAAATAGGCCCGCACATCCTGCGCGGTTCCAGGAATGAAACGCATTAGCTTCGGCAGGCGCTTCAGCATCTTCATCTGCGCCTGGCCGCTCGATCCTTCGGCCGATCCTTTCCCCGCTGGCTTGCCGCGCAGCTTCTTCAGTATCGCCAGCGCACCGGTCGCTTCCTGCGACATGTCGAACTTGCCAAGTTTTGTCAGCCGCGTGATCTCACCAGCCGACATGCAGCACAGCATAGCGCCGCAGGAGTCACGGCGCGCAGCCAGCGCGGGCTGCACCGCGCGCACGTGGTCTTCCAGGAACAGCATGGTGGCGATCACGATATCGCCCGAGGCGATATCATCATGGCAGGCCGAGAGCGCTGCGTGATCCGAGCCCCATTCATCGGCCGCATGCACCACCAGTTCGAGCCCGGGAATTTCCCGCCGCAATTTCTGCTCGGCGCGCGCAGCGGCGGCCGATAAATGGCTATCCATGGTGACCACGACAACACGCAGCCTTGCCGCGTCGTTTGACCCCAAGGAAACGATGTTACCGTGCATAATGCGCCTTTGCGTCGTACAATGTCTCCAACGTGATAGTAAACACTCCGCGTTCCTCCGCGAATTTTTCAGTATTTCGCCGAACCTTGCCGCGGACAAAGAACGGAATTTTGCCGAGCTCCTTTTCCGCATCTCCCGCCCACACCATATCACCTTGTGCGGGTATCTTGGCGGCCTCCACCAATTCCTGCGGCAATGCCCGTGGCGTTTGCTGCGTGCTGCCCAGGTGGGAGGGTGCCGCATCCGTGCGGAATTCGAAATCCTCGCGGAACATGGTGATCAGGTGTTCTTCCAGCCCCATCATCAACGGGTGCACCCAACTGTCGAATAGAACATTGGCGCCCTCAAAACCCATTTGTGGTGAGTAGCGTGCGGGAAAATCCTGCACGTGGATGGGGGCGGATATCACCGCGCAGCCGATCCCAAGGCGCTTGGAAATATGGCGTTCCATCTGCGTGCCAAGCACAAGTTCCGGCCGCAATTCGGCAACCTTGGCTTCCACCTCGAGATAATCGTCGGTGATCAGCGCCTCGACACCATATTTCTTGGCAGCATCACGCACATCGCGGGCAAATTCGCGTGAATACGTGCCAAGGCCCACCACCGAAAATCCCATTTCCTCACTGGCAACTCGGGCCGCCGCGATCACATGGGTTGCATCGCCGAAAATGAACACGCGTTTGTTGGTCAGGTAAGTCGAGTCGACGGAACGCGAATACCAGGGAAGATTGCTGGTTGAACGTTTCAGCGCCGGCGCTGCATCGATGCCGGCAAGCTCCGCGACCTCCACGATAAAGTCACGTGTCGCCCCGTAACCGATGGGAACGATCTTGGTGCTCTTCTGACCAAAGCTGCGCTGCAGCCAGGAAGCCGCCTGGCCGGCGATTTCCGGATAAAGCAGCACGTTGAAATCAGCGTCTCCCAGCCGGGCCAGATCGGCCGGCGTGGCGCCGAGCGGGGCAGTGACATTGATGTCGATACCAAGGCTTTTGATCAACGTGCTGATCTCGCGAAGATCGTCTCGATTGCGGAAGCTCAGCGCGCAAGGACCCAGGATGTTACAAAGGGGGCGGGCATTTCGCACCCGCTCGGCACCTGGCGGCGGCACATGAGGGCCAGCGAAAGCGCGAACCAGCTGATAGAAAGTTTCAGCCGCCCCCCAATTCTCCTTCTTCTGGTAGGCCGGCAATTCCACGGCAACCACCGGCACTGGCAGGGCGAGCGCGCGGGCAAGCCCGCCCGGGTCATCCTGGATAAGCTCGGCCGTGCATGAGGCTCCAACCAGCAGCGCTTGCGGCTGGAAGCGGGCATAGGCGTCGCGCGCGGCGTTTTTGAAAAGCTCAGCTGTATCGCCGCCGAGGTCGCGCGCCTGAAAGGTCGTGTAGGTCACGGGCGGGCGTTTTTTCGATCGCTCGATCATCGTGAACAGCAGGTCGGCATAGGTATCGCCCTGCGGCGCGTGCAGCACGTAATGCACGCCTTCCATGGCGGTCGCCACACGCATGGCGCCCACATGTGGTGGGCCTTCATAGGTCCAGAGCGTCAACTGCATCGCTACACCGCCAGCTTCATGCGGCGCACCAGCGGACGCGCGAATAATTCGGCCAAATCTGCGGCCTGATGAAAACCCTGGATCGGCGTGAACAGCAGCTCGATCGACCATTTGGTCGAAATGCCTTCCGCCTCCAGGGGGTTCGCAAGCCCTAGCCCGCATACGACAAGATCGGGTTTTTCCGCGCGGCATCGGTCGAGCTGGCGCTCCACATCCTGCCCTTCGCTCAAGCGCGTCTGTGCTGGCAGCATCGCCAGTTCCTCGGCGAGATGCTGGCGGTGCAGATAGGGCGTCCCTGCCTCCAACACATTCATATGCAGCTCCCGCGAAACAAAGCGCGCCAGGGGCAGTTCAAGCTGGCTGTCGGGGAAGAAAAATATCCGCTTCCCCGCCAATTCATCATGAAATTTGGCAAGGGCGCGTTCCGATCTTTCGCGCGCGGGGGTGGTCGCGGCCAGGAACCGCTCATGGGAAACGCCGAATTCGCGTGCCGCCGCCTGCAACCAATGCGACGTGCCTTCCGCGCCGAGCGGGAAGGGCGCAGGCAGCCTTACCGCACCACGCGACTCGAGGGCACGCGCCGTATCGGCCAGAAAAGGCTGCGCCAGCAGCATGCGCGTATCCGGCCCCACGGCAGGCAGATCAATCGATCGGCGCGGCGGCATGAAGGCCACGCGTTCGATGCCCATGGCTTCGAACATGCGGATGAACTGGTCTTCCACGACCTCGGCCAGCGCGCCCACAATCAGCAGCAATTTCGGCGATCCACGCGGCGCCTTGGGCATAATCGGCACCAGCGAGGCCAGGCACGCATCCTCGCCCTGGGTGAAGGTGGTTTCGATGCCGCTGCCCGAATAATTCAGCACCCGCACCTGCGGCATATGCGTTTGCGAAAGCCGCTGTGCCGCGCGAGACAGATCGAGCTTGATTACTTCCGATGGGCAGGATCCCACCAGAAACAACATCTTTATTTCCGGCCGGCGCGCGAGAAGCTTGCCTACGACGCGGTCAAGCTCGTCATTTGCATCCGACAGGCCGGCAAGATCCCGCTCGTCGATGATCGCGGTCGCGAAGCGAGGCTCGGCGAAAATCATCACGCCGGCGGCGGACTGGATCAGATGCGCGCAGGTGCGCGAGCCGACCACCAGAAAGAATGCATCCTGGATCTTGCGGTGCAGCCAGATGATCCCCGTCAGGCCACAAAAAACCTCCCGCTGCCCCCGTTCCCGCAATACCGGGGCGTCTGCGCATCCGGAAACAGTCACCAACGCGGCGGACACCTAGGCGTGCTCCATGCCATGATGGTCCCAGCGATCAGTAGCCAGGCGGGCGGCGCGCAACTTCAACACAAACTGTGCCGCGTTCACCACATAGGTTGCGTAGGCTGCAAGTGCGAGCAACATCATCGACTGGGTATCAAGCGAACCCGTCACCAGCGCCAGGAGATAGGCGGTGTGCAAGGCGATCACGATCATGCTCACCGCGTCTTCCCAAAAAAAGGCTGGCGCAAAGAGGTATTGCCCGAAGACTTCGCGCTCCCAGATCGCACCCGTCACCATGATGGTGTAAAGCGCGCCCGTTTTAACAACGACGGACAGGATCGCCGCCTGCTCGCCAGTCCCGGTCATCAAGTAACGGATCACCAGGCTCAAGCTGACTGCGAATACCAGAAACTGTAACGGCGCCAGCACACCTTGAACCATGGTCCAGGGCGTTGCGTCACGTCGCCGCTTTTCCTCTGGCGTATAGAGTGGCTGGCGCGTCATGCCGCGCCGCGGCAAACCGATCGCCTCGCCCCAGCCAACTGAAACATGCCGGCCGGCTGATGCGCCCCAAGGCGCACAATCCACAGAGTCCATGATGCGGGCCAGAACGGATGGTGCGAACATAGTTGACAACGCCTCCCCGTACCGAGCGCCAGCCAGCGGGAGAAGCACTCGCCCGATGTCACTCGCTCGTCGCGTCATGCACGGGTGCTTTTGAACACCCGCTGTGCGAGGAACCGCCGGAGATCGGTGGCCCTGCTCGCTTGAAAGGGAGGCTAGAGCGGGGCGTACCAGACTGTCAAGGAAACCTTACGTAAATCTAGCTTGACACTTCTGGCCAAAACGGGCCTTCAATGGTGCCGAAGTAGCCGATGGCGCCCATGAGACAACAGCCAATCACTGATGACAGTTTCTCGGAGGCGGAGGCGATGCGCATCATGCGTAGCCTGTCGCCCGGCGGTTCTGCCCCGCCGCGGCAAAATGCCCGGCCCCATACGCGGGCCGTGCTTGCCCGCGTGGCCGAGGATCAGGTCATCCCGCGGCTGCTGGCGGCAATGCGGCCGGCAAAAACCACCAAACACTGCGCCACGGCGCCCGCCGCAACGCCCGTCGAGCAACTGGTAGGCCTGCTGCTCTCGGGCACGCCGGATCAGGCCTGCCACTATGTCGAGACGCTGCAGGTGTGCGGCGCGGACAGTGACGCGGCGGCGCTCGACCTGTTGGCCCATGCGGCACGCCGTCTCGGGGAAATGTGGGAAGAAGACCTCTGCGATTTCACCGAAGTGACGCTCGGCGTGATGCGACTGAACGCGATGCTGCGATTGGTCGACTCGGCCTTCGATCCGGTGTCGCTGCCGGCACCGGGCGCGCCGCGCGTGCTGCTGGCGCAGGCGCCGGGGGAGCAACACGGATTTGGGCTCGCCATGGTCGCCCATGCCTTCCGGCGCGATGGCTGGCATGTGCGCACCGAGGCGGTCATCGGCCACCGCCAGCTGATCGATATCGTCGGGCAGGGCTGGTTCGGCGTGGTCGGCATTTCGGTCTCCTGCGCCGATAACCTGGATGCACTTGCCTCGAGTATCGCGGCGCTCCGCAGCGCATCATGCAACCAAGCGATCGGCATCATGGTGGGCGGGCGCGTTTTCTGCGAGCAGCCGCATCTGGCAGCAAGGGTCGGCGCGGATAGCACGGCGGCCGATGCAAATCTGGCCGTGCAGCAGGCCCGGCGTCTGCTGGCAAAACAAGGGCAACACGTGCCGGCGCGAGACCGATGACGCGCAGATCGGGCCGGCCATCGAAAATCGGATTGAACAATCGGGCCAGAGTGTCAGGTGGCCGCAGCCTGCTTAAGGAACGCCAAAAACACTGTTTAGAGTTTTAGGCGGGGCAACGGGAAATGCAATGGAGGATCTCGTCGCTCGTGAAAGCTTTTGTCTCCCCTCAATCGTCGCTCGGTGCGCTCGATGCACAGTCAGTCGCAACGCTGATTGCCACGGCGTCCGACATCGCCCTGATCATCGATGCAGACGGCACGATTCGTGACATCGCCTTGCAAAGCGACGAACTATCCGACGACCTCAATACCAGCAGCACCTGGGTAGGCCGCAAGCTCGGCTCCACCGTCGTCGCCGATAGCCGCTCCAAGGTCACGCATCTTCTGGCCGATGCCGCTGCACACAACACGAAGCCCAAATGGCGCCATCTCAACCATGCTGCGTCCGACGGCAGATCGATCCCGGTGCTCTACTGCGCCGTGGCGGTAGGCGACGAAGGCCGCGTAGTGGCTTTCGGGCGCGATTTGCGCGCGATGTCCTCCTTGCAGCAGCGCCTGATGATGGCGCAGGAAACGCTCGAGCGCGATTATTCGCGCATGAGGGAGGTGGAGGCACGCTACCGGCTGCTGTTCCAAATGTCCTCGGAAGCGGTGGTGATCCTCGACACCGTGCGCCATCGTGTGGTGGAAGCAAATCCCGCGGCACGCGGCCTGTTCGGCACGCGTGCGGAACAGCCATCGGGTCAAAACCTGTCGGAAATTTTCTCGCCCGATACGCTGGAGAGCGTGCAGGAACACCTACAGGCGATCCGCGCCGACGGCCGGCCCGAGGAATTTCCCGCGCGGCTCGCGACGACCGGCGCCGACGTTATGGTCGCAGCGTCGATCTTCCGCCAGGAGAATGCGACGCTTTTTTTGATCCGCATTTCGCCCGCGCCAGCCAGCACCCCGGCCGTGCCGGACGTCAAAGAAAAGCTGCTGAAACTCGTGGAAAGCGCGCCAGACGGGTTTGTCGTCACCGACAATACCGGCAACGTGCTCACGGCGAACGCTGCCTTCCTGCAAATGGCCGGGCTCGCAAACGAGGATATGGCGCGTGGCGAGTCGCTCGATCGCTGGATCGGCACGTCGGGCGTCGAGCTCGATGTGCTGATCACCAATCTGCGCCAGCGCGGCTCGGTGCGCTTCTTCACCACCACCGTGCGCAGCGAGGATGGCAGCAGCACGCAGGTGGAGATTTCCGCGGTCTCCATCGGCAATGGCGGTGCGCCATCCTTCGGTTTCGCGATCCGCAATGTCGGGCCCCGGCTGCAGGTGGAGTCGCCGCAGGCACGCATGATGCCGCGCTCGCTCGAGCAGCTCACCGAGCTGATCGGCCGCGTGTCCCTGAAAGACCTGGTCAGGGAATCCACCGATGTCATCGAAAAACTTTGCATCGAGGCCGCCTTGCAGCTCACCGGTGACAATCGCGCCTCGGCCGCCGAAATGCTCGGGCTGAGCCGCCAAAGTTTCTACGTCAAGCTCCGCCGCTACGGGCTTGGGGATCTGGCGGCCAATGAACAGAGCTAGCACACTGGGCGCACAAGCCCTCCCGCGCGACGCACGGGTAAAAAAGCTGCGTGCGCAGCGCGCGCCGCACACCGGCTGGGCTGCTTATGCGGAACTGCTGAAGCCGATCACCTGGTTTGCGCCGATGTGGGCGTTCATGTGCGGGCTCGTGTCGTCGGGCCGGCCGCTCGGCGCCCATCTTTGGCTCGTGGCGGCCGGCGTCGCCCTGTGCGGCCCGCTCGTCACCGGCACCAGCCAGGCGGTAAATGACTGGTACGACAGGCACGTGGACGCGATCAACGAGCCTGGCCGGGCAATCCCCTCGGGCCGGGTGGCCGATCATGGCGGGCTCGCCCTCGCCGGACTCTGGACCTGTCTCTCTCTGGCACTCGCGGCCTGGCTTGGCACCTGGGCGTTCGCGGCCACGGTGCTGGGGCTGGCGCTCGCATGGGCCTACAGCGCCCCGCCCTGGCGGATCAAGCTGAACGGATGGTGGGGCAATGCGGCCTGCGGCGCCTGCTATGAAGGACTGCCGTGGTTCACAGGGGCCGCCATCATGCAAGACGCGCTGCCCTCTTCCGCAATCATCTGCGCGGCGGTGCTGTACAGCCTTGGCGCGCATGGCATCATGACGCTGAACGATTTCAAATCCATCGAAGGCGACCGCCAGCTGGGCGTGCGCAGCTTGCCCGTGAAACTCGGCGTGCCGACCGCGGCCCGTCTGGCCTGCCTGGTGATGGCGGCGCCGCAATGCCTCGTGGTTGTCCTACTGCTGCACTGGGGATTTCCAATCCATGGCCTGGCGGTGGCGGCACTCCTGGCGGCGCAAGTGGCGCTCATGGCAGTGTTCCTGCGTGCGCCACGCGAAAAAGCGCCATGGTACAACGCCACCGGCACCAGCCTTTACGTGATCGGCATGTTGGTCACCGCCTTTGCGCTGCGCGGGGTGGCACCTTGAGTGCAAAAACCCTCGGCTGGTTCGGCATTGTCCGGCTCGGCCTGGTGCAGGCAACGCTCGGCGCCGTGGTGGTGCTGACAACTGTCACGCTGAACCGGGTGATGGTGGTGGAACTGGCCTTGCCGGCGATCCTGCCCGGGGCGCTGGTGGCATTGCATTACGCCGTTCAGGTGCTGCGGCCCCGGCTTGGTTTCGGCTCCGATATCGGCGGCTGGCGCACCCCCTGGATCATCGGGGGCGTCGCATGCTTGTCGCTGGGCGGGGTAGCCGCTTCCTGCGCCACTGCGCTGATGGCAGCCCACCTCCTGTTGGGGATTTTGCTGGCGGTCGCCGCTTTCGCAGCGGTGGGTGTCGGCGTTGGCGCCGCCGGCACCACAGTGCTGGTGATCATGGCCAAGCAGGTGGCCCCGCACCGGCGCGGGGCTGCTGCAACCATTGTCTGGGTCATGATGATCTTCGGGATCGTGGTCACGGCCGCCTCCACCAGCCGGATGCTGCATCCCTTCTCCATGCCGCTGCTGATCGGCGTTTCCATGAAAATCGCGGCGGCCGCGTTCGTGATCGCCTGTGCGGCGGTTATCGGCGTTGAACAGACCCCCGGTCCGGCAACAGCACCCGCGGAAAACCCCAAGCAGCCGTTCATGGCCGCCCTGGCAGACGTGTGGGCGGAACAGCGCGCCCGCCAGTTTACCCTGTTCGTGTTCTGCTCCATGCTGGCCTACGGCGCGCAGGAACTGATCCTGGAGCCGTTTGCCGGCGCGGTGTTCGCGCTGACCCCGGCGCAAACCGCGGGGCTCACCGGGCTGCAGCATGGCGGCGTCATAGCCGGCATGGTGTTCGTAGGCCTCGCCACGCTGCGCCCCGGCGCCGGGCGGGTGCAGGCCATGCGGGCCTGGACAATGGGTGGCTGCGCCGCCTCAGCGCTGGCCCTGCTGGTTTTGGCCGGCGCCGGATTTGCTGGGCCGGGTGTGCCCTTGCAGCCGATGATTTTTGCACTTGGCGCGGCGAATGGCGCGTTCGCCGTATCGGCGATCGGCGCGATGATGGCCCTGGCAAGCGAGGGCGCCGGCGCCCATGAAGGCGTTCGCATGGGGCTCTGGGGCGCCGCCCAGGCGCTGGCCTTTGGCGCGGGCAGCCTGCTCAGCCCCGCCACCAGCGATATTTTCCGCGTGCTGCTGGGCACCCCTGCGCCCGCCTATGCCGCGGTTTTCTGCTGCCAGGCTCTGCTTTTCCTGGCCGCGGCGAAACTCGCCGCCGGCCTGTTCCAAACCTATCCCACCGACGCCCGGGCCGTGGCCCGGGGCGGCAAGCAGCTGAAGGAGATCGCAGCATGAGCGAGTCTATCTACGATGCCGTTATCGTTGGCGGCGGACCTGCCGGTGCCACCGCGGCCGCCGATCTGGCCAGCAAAGGCCACACCGTGCTGCTGCTCGATCGCGGCGGCCGGATCAAGCCCTGCGGCGGCGCCATCCCGCCGCGACTGATCAAGGATTACGACATACCGGAGTCACAGCTGAAGGCGCGCATCCGGGCCGCACGCATGGTCTCGCCCAGCCACCAGCAGGTGGATATGCCGATCGATGGCGGGTTTGTGGGGATGATCGATCGCGAGCATTTCGATGAGTGGCTGCGCGAGCGCGCGGTGTCGTTCGGCGCAGAGCGGCGCACCGGTTTCTTCGATGCGGTCGAGCACGATGCAGATGGGGTGGCCGTGGTCGCCTATCACAGCAAGAGGGCGGATGGAGCCACGGAAACCACCCGTGTGCGCACGAAAGTGGTGATCGGCGCCGATGGCGCGAAATCGGCGGTGGCGAAACAATGCATCAAGGGAGCGGACAAAATCCCCTATGTCTTCGCCTACCACGAAATCGTCCGCGCCCCCGAAAAGGCGCAGGACATGCTGGGCCGGCTGTTCGAGCCGAGCCGCTGCGACATTTTTTACGAGGGCCGGCTGTCGCCCGATTTCTATGGCTGGGTGTTCCCGCATGGCGACACGGTGAGTGTCGGGTCAGGCTCCGCGAAAAAGGGGTTTTCCATCCGCGGCTCGGTGACAGCCCTGCGCGAGGCGGCCGGTTTGGCCGAGGCGGAAACGGTGCGTCGTGAAGGCGCACCGATCCCGATGAAGCCCCTCAAGCGCTGGGATAACGGGCGCGACGTGGTGCTGGCGGGCGATGCCGCCGGCGTGGTGGCACCCGCCTCCGGCGAAGGCATCTACTATGCCATGGAAGGCGGCCGGGCCGCGGCCCAGGCGGTGGAGAAACTGCTGGCCACCGGGGATGCCCGGGCACTCCGGGAGCCACGCAAACGTTTCATGAAGGCGCATGGCCGCGTGTTTCTGATCCTCGGGATCATGCAGTGGTTCTGGTATAGCAACGACAAACGGCGGGAAAGTTTCGTTGCCATCTGCCGAGACAAGGATGTCCAGAAGCTTACGTGGGACGCCTACATGAACAAGCAGCTGGTGCGCGCCAAGCCGGCCGCCCATGCCAAAATCTTCTTCAAGGATCTGGCGCATCTGTTCGGCATGGCCACACCGTGACAGCGGATGCTGGCCGTGCAAGCTAAGGGTCTTGCGATCAAACCAATGGTGATCGCCGGACTATGCGCGATCTGCGTGGCCGGCGTCGGCGCGCTGATGACGCAGCTCGGGCCCTGGTACGAAAGCCTTCGCCGCCCGTGGTTCCAGCCGCCGGACTGGGCATTCGGCCCGGCCTGGACTGCCATCTTCGGCATGGCCGCGGTGGCTGGCTATCTCGCCTGGCAGGCACGGCCCCCGCTTCGCGCCTGGGCGCGGATATGCGGGCTGTTCGCAGCCAACGGCGTGCTGAACGTTGTGTGGAGCGCGATCTATTTCCGGCTGCACCGGCCGGACTGGGCGTTGGCCGAAACGGCCGCGCTGTGGCTCTCGGTGCTGGCGCTGATCGTAGCACTACGCCCTGTTACCCGTACCGGCAGCCTGCTGCTCGCGCCCTATCTCGCCTGGGTCAGTTTCGCGGCTGTACTCAATTATGCCGTCGTAAGGCTGAACTATCCGTTTAACGGGAGCTGAAACAGTGCTGCTGGACACATCTCTTCTGACCAAGACCGACCTCGCCGCACCCGCGGTGATCAAGCGACGCACGCGGCCGCATATACGCAGCCTCCCGTTGCGCGTCGGCACACGCAAATCGCCATTGGCCTTGGTGCAGACACGTGCCTTTCTCGATGTGCTGAAAACCTTCTGCCCGGTGCTGCGCGGCATGGATGTGTTCGAGGAGCATCTTATCCAGACAACCGGCGACTCGGTGCTGGACAGGCGGCTCGCCGATATCGGCGGCAAGGGACTGTTCGCCAAGGAGATCGACGAGGCTCAGCTGGACGGGCGCATCGATTTTGCGGTGCACAGCCTGAAAGACCTGGAAACGCATCTCCCCGCCGGCATCGTGCTCGCCTGCACCATGAAGCGTGAGGATGCCCGCGATACACTCATCTTCGGGCACCCCGTGGCGCAGACCGCCGATCCCTATGCATGCCTCGCGCAGAACGCCGTGATCGGCACCTCCTCGGTACGGCGCCAGGCGCAGCTTCTGCATGCGCGCCCCGATCTGCGGATCACCATGATCCGCGGCAATGTACAGTCCCGCCTGGCCAAGGTGCGGGCCGGGGAGTGCGAGGCGAGCCTGCTGGCGCTCGCCGGCCTGAAGCGCCTCCACATGCAGCACGAGGCAAGCGTGATCCTCGATCCCGAAATCATGGTGCCGTCGGCAGCACAAGGGATCGTGGGCATCACCGTGCACGAAGATGACATCGAGCTGCGGGAGATGCTGGCCGCCATCGAGGACCCGGAGGCCCGCGCTGTGGCCACCGCCGAACGCGCGATGCTGGCGGTCCTGGATGGCAGCTGCCACACGCCAATCGGCGGCCACGCCCGCATGTTGCCCGACAGCACGCTGCGCCTCACTGGCCTTGTGGCGCGGGCGGATGGCACATTCATGCTGAAGCGCGCCCTGGAGGGTTCGGCTAAGGAGGCGCAGCGTCTGGGCGTGGAACTCGGCAAGTCGCTGAAGCGCGATACGCCGGCGGATGTGTTTCAGTAAGAGTGTTCCGAAAGATTTTACCTCTCGCTGGGTTCCACGGTTCCGGCCATGGCCGGCCTCGTGCCGCCTGCACGAGAAACAAACGTCTTTTGGGTCTTTTCTCCAGCAGAGAACACGCTTGCCTTACGCTTGCCTTACATATCGAAGCACGGAGCCATCCTTCACCCTGGCCTGCAGCGCCGTCCAAATTTGGCTCCGATCATACCAATCGTCGATCGGCACTTTCCCGTCCAGCGAGTAGCGCATCGCCTCTATCCGCTTGCCGTCACCGAGTGCAACCATATCCAGCCCGCACCGCTTGCTCACCGCGTGAAGGGGTTTTCCGTCCTGCGGGTTGAACAGGCGGGTCGACATGGCAGCAACATTCCAATGCGTCAGCGGCAGCGCATCGCCGGGCAGAACTAATGGCGCCAGATTGGTGGCTTGCACGCTGATTCCCTCGGCCACGCGCCGCGCCGACACCGCCAGCGCCTCGCCGTTATTGTCGGTCCGCGTCTCCAGGCTGGCAAACTGGCCGTTCCGCCAACGCTCCTCCCCTTGGTGGTGATAGCGGAAGAACGTAATCGGCCCGAAGCCCACGCGCATGCGTGCTTCGATTCGCACCACCAGGTCGTCGCCGGATTGTTCAAAGCGAAGCTCGTGTTGCCCGATCTCGCATCCGTTTCGCAGCACGGTAAAACTTAACCGCTTGCCGGGCGCCACCGGCAGCTCCGCGCGCACCGGGCGAAGCCCCATGATTGATGCGGCCACTGCAGCCCCCCCGAAACCGCGCCGCGTCAAAAGACCGCTTGTCAGAACTGGGCCGCCCATCACGCTATACTCGCGGCGCGTGTCAGTTCATAAATGCCCACCTCGATCGATCCCGCCCTGAATCCAGCCTCGCAATAGGCCAAATAATATTCCCATTTGCGCTTGAATCTCTCATCGAATCCTTGAAATCTTATGGACGGCCAAGCGATCTGGAAACGCTTTTGCCACTCCCGCAATGTCGCGGCGTAGCTGGCCCCGAAATTCTCCGCCACTTGCAGCACAAACCCGGCCTGATCGATCTGCGCCCGCAATTCCGAGATCGAAGGCAGCATGCCACCCGGAAAAATATGGCGCTGGATGAAATCCGGCTCACGTCGGTAGCCCTCGCAATAATGCTCGGCGATCGTGATCACCTGCAGTACCGCGCGGCCGCCTTCCGCCAGGCACTCGCCCAGCCTTGAAAAATAGGTTGCCCAATATTCCGCGCCTACCGCCTCCAGCATCTCGATGGAAACGATCCGGTCGAACACCCCCTTCACGTCACGATAATCCTGCAGCCGCAGATCGTGCTGGCCATCCAGCCCACCCCGCCGCAGCCTGTCGCGCGCGTGCTCAAGCTGTGCGGGAGACAGCGTCAGTCCGGTCACATGGCATTTTGCCTCGCGTATCAGGCGCTCAGCCAGTCCGCCCCATCCGAAGCCGATCTCGAGCACCCGCTCGCCGCCCTGCAGTGCAAGGCCTTGCAACACACGCGCCTGTTTCTCCTCCTGGGCGCATTCGAGTGAAATCTCCGGCGGCGTGAACAGCGCCGATGAATAGGTCATCCCGCTATCGAGCCAGGCCGCATAAAAATCGTTTCCAAGATCGTAATGGGCGACGATATTGCGTCTGCTTCCGGTCTTGGTGTTCGCCCGCGTAAAATGCTGGAGCCGGGCGAATAACCGGTGCAGCCGCGTGCCCGCCAGTGCCGCCTCCGCCGAATCCTGGTTCAGCGCGGCATACTCGATCAGTGTTGCGAGATCGGGGCTCGACCAGTCGCCATCGATATAGGCTTCGGCGAAACCCAGCCGCCCGCCAAACACCAGGCGCCGCACCGCATGCCACCGATGCAGCACCAGCACGCCGTGCGGGCCAGGCTTGCTGCCGGCCCAATCGACAATTTCGCCATCTGGCAGGTGCAGGGTCACCCGTCCGATATCGAAGCGTTCCAGCAGCCTTTGCAAGAAACGCCCATAAATACTGGCACGACGCGGAAAACGCGTGGCGCTCTTGCCGGAAAAATAGGAACGCGGTGGAGGTGGCGACATGTTCGGCCCTTCAGAGCGTAACGGTGACGGGAATGGTCGGCGGCACGGGCCGCGTCTTCAGGCGCAAACCGCGCGCAAAAAGCCGGGCCGCTTCCCAATGGATGGCGGCCAGAACTTTCAAACCCAGAAACGGCATGCGCAGGAAGCGGCAGAGCAATATCAGGTCGGTCAGCGCGCTACGTTTGCCGGCGAAACAAGTGGCGATCATCTTGCCGGCCGAACCCTCGGCGTCGATGCCCATCGAAACGCGCTCACCCGGCCGGCTCACACGGAAACGGTAGGTGAGTTCCATCGGCATGAAGGGCGACACATAGAACCGCTTGTCGCAGCTTTGCCTGACCGGATCGGCATCGTCGCGCACCGGCATGAGATAGGCATGCCGCTCCCCGAAAGTGTTGTTCACCTCGTAAAGCATCGCCGTCAGGCTGCCGTCGCGCAGGTGGCAGAAGAACACGCTGATCGGATTGAACGCATGGCCGAGAATGCGCGGCATGCACAAAACCCGTATCGGGCCGCCATCATCCTTGATGCCCGCCTCCCGCAACCGCGCCCTTATCCAGCCGCGCAGATCGCCGCCGCCCTCGCCGTGATCGCGATCATAAAACGAAAACAGGTTGAAACGCCCGTGGGAGAACAATGCCAGCCTACGCGCCAGGGCAGGCACCTCGTCCAGATCGAGCAGGAACATGAACATCTTGTAGCGCAACCGGTGCCTCACCGGCCGCAAGCGCTGGTGCATCACGCTGCCGCCGTAGATCGCCGACCAGGTCATGCCGGCTCCAATACCGCGCCGGCCGGCGCACGCGGCCGCAAATGGATGCGCCCCGACTCATTGGCAACCGTCCAGGGCCGGCGCACACCGCCGAGCGCTTCGGCCACCGCAAGCCCCGACTGTAGGCCATCCTCGTGAAATCCGGCACCGAACCAGGCGCCGCAAAACCACGTGTTGCGCAGCCCCTGCATTTGCCAGAGCCGCCTTTGGGACTGCATGGCCGCCACGTCGAACAAGGGATGCTGATAGCGCTGGGTCATGAACACCCGGTCGGGCGCCGGCGCCCGCACCGGATTGAGGGTTACGAAGATTTGCGTCTTCGTCGCCAACTTCTGGAGATTGTTCATCCAGTAGGTCACGCAGGGCGGCGCCTCGGGGTCACGCCCGCCAATAAAATTCCAGCTCGCCCATACGCCCCGCCGCTGGGGCATCAGCCGCTCATCCGCGTGCAGAACCGCCAGATTCTGGGTCGCCCCAAAAGCCCCAAGCAGTTTGCGCTCCGCCGCATCCGCATCGCCCAGCAGCGCCAGTGCCCGGCAAGCGGGCACCGCAAGCACCACATCGTCGAACGTTTCGGCTCCACCCTGACTATCCTGCACGATCACGCCCGTTGGCGTTCTGCGTATCCCGGTCACCCCGCAGCCAAGCCGGATGCGATCGGCAAACGGGGCCGTAAGCCGGCTCACATATTCGCGGCTGCCGCCGCGCACGGTGCGCCAACTCGGGCGATCATTCAGCCTTAGCAGCCCATGATTGTCGCAAAAGCGGAAAAACGCGGCCGCGGGATAATCCCGCACCGCGCCCGCCCGGCTCGACCAGATCGCGGCCGCCATCGGCAGCAGATGGTCGCGCTGCACGGCGTCGCGATAACCGTTCACATCCAGCCAGGCGCCCAGGCTCACCAGATCCGGATCTTCGATCACGGCATGCCCTGGCGCATGCGCATATAACCGGCGCAAATCCAGCAGCATCGACCAGAAGCGCGGCCGGAACACGTTGCGCTTCTGCGCAAACAACCCGGCCAAACCCGTCCCCGCATATTCCAGGCCGCCATCATCAAGCGAGGCCGCGAACGACATGTCCGACTCATCGGTTGGCACATCCAACCGCTTGAACAAGGCCGTGAGATTTGGATAGGTCGTCTCGTTGTAGACGATGAAGCCGGTATCCACCGCGACCCGGCCCTCCGGCAACACCACATCGACGGTATGGGAATGCCCCCCGATACGCCCGGCTTCCTCATAGACGGTGATGTCATGCGCCTGATCGAGGAGCCAGGCACAGGACATGCCGGCGATCCCGCTACCAACTATAGCGATCCGGCGCCTGATTTGGTCATCCTGCATACGTCGATCTGTCACTACTTTGTATGTATCCCCTGACTTACGACCCGCCTAGCCAACCGGATGCGTCCTGCCCGGAGTGCGCCGGATAAGCGGCCTGCATCCGGCCTGATCAACCGCGCGTTACACCTGCCATGCACGTCTATAGGCTGGCTTGGCCAGAGCCCACAGCCCTGGATTCCGGCACAGAACAGGCGGTATTGATGTTGACTCTAGCCCTCTTCACCACAGCCGGGCTCTGTGCCGTCATGTCACTCGCCTGGATTGTTCAGCGCCGCCTGCACAATGCCGGCTGGGTGGATGTATTCTGGTCGTTCAGCACTGGCATCGCCGCCGCGGGGGCGGCGCTCATTCCCCTTCCCGGTTCTCCCGCTGCTTGGCCGACCCCGCGCGCGCTCACCGTGGGTTGCCTCGCCCTCTTCTGGGGTTGCCGCCTCGGCCTCTACCTAGCGAACCGCACCGCCCACGCACACCGCGAGGATGTGCGCTATGCGCGGTTTCGACAGGATTGGGGAAAAGACTTCGAGCGCCGCCTGTTTTGGCTGCTGATGATCCAGGCCGCTGTCGCCGCCCTTCTGGCGCTCTGCGTCATGCTCGCCGCGCGCAACCCCGCCCCCGATTTGCGGACGGCCGACCTCGTAGGCAGTGCCGTGCTGGCTGCTTCTGTTTTTGGTGAGGGGCTTGCCGACCGCCAAATGGCGCGGTTCCGCGCCACCCCCGGCAACCGAGGCCGCGTGTGCGATACCGGCCTTTGGGCGCTCTCCCGCCATCCCAACTATTTTTTCGAATGCCTGGCCTGGTGCGCCTACCCGTTTTTCGCCATCGGCCCCCATTTTCCTTGGGGATATGCATCCTTGGCCGGCCCGGCCGCCATGATCTGGCTGCTCACGAAAATCTCTGGCATCCCGCCATTGGAACGCGAGATGCTGGCCGATCGCGGCGACGCCTACAAAAACTATCAGGCGCGCGTCAGCGCCTTCTTGCCCTTGCCTCCCAAAAGGACCGCCCTTTGATCCGACTCGTCACCGCCGCCGCCGAGCGCCTGCCGCTCCCCGACCCCATGCTGCGCCTCGGCATCGACAGGCTGGTCGGTGCCACCGCGGCACGGCTGGCAGCCGCACCACCCACCGCCGATGCCGAATTCATCCGCAATTCGGCCCCTCTGCCGATCGCCACCCATGTCGATGATGCGAACGCCCAGCATTACGAACTCCCGCCGGAATTTTTTGCGCTGGTGCTCGGTCCGCGCCGGAAATACTCATGCTGCTTGTTCGAAGGCGACGCGGATACCCTCGACACCGCGGAAATCTGCGCGCTGCGGGAAACCTGCGTCCATGCCGGCCTTGCCGACGGCCAGACAATCCTGGAGCTCGGCTGCGGCTGGGGCTCGCTCAGCCTCTGGATGGCTGAAAACTACCCTGCCTCCCAGATCGTGTCCGTTTCCAATTCCGCCCCGCAGCGCGGCTTCATCGAAAGCCAGGCCGCGTCGCGTGGCCTGCGCAACCTGCGCGTAATCACCGCCGACATGAACCATTTTGCCCCGGAGCAGCGATTCGATCGCGTTGTCTCCGTGGAAATGTTCGAGCACATGTCGAACTGGCCCGCCTTGCTTGGCCGCGTGCATGGGTGGCTGGTGCCGGATGGCCGCCTGTTCGTCCATGTGTTCACCCACCGGCAAACCCCCTACCGGTTCGACCACACCGATCCGGCGGACTGGATCGGAAAATATTTTTTTACCGGCGGCATCATGCCGAGCCACCGCCTCCTCCCCCTGGCCAGCCCGCTTTTGACACTCGAGGCCGAATGGTCATGGAACGGCGCCCATTATCAACGCACCGCGCGGGCCTGGCTCGACAATTTCGATACCAATCTTCCCGCGATAAAACAGCTGCTGGCAGGCGTGTATGGCGCCGATGCAGCCGTCTGGCTGCGTCGCTGGCGCCTCTTCTTCCTCTCAACCGCCGGGCTATTCGGCTACCGCCACGGCACCGAATGGGGCATCAGCCACTACCGCCTGAAACCATCCTAATAACGCTGGTCATAGCTCTTGACCGGCGCTGCCGCTCTTTTCTACCTTCCGAATATTGGCACAGCCGAGGGGTGGGGCTCTCGGCATGACTCATTTATGTCGGCCACTGGTATCATACCTTCTCCCGCCAGCCGAAGGCCAAGCCGTTATTTGGCGGCGCGCAGGATCGCGTCGGCGGCCAACACACCAAGCGCTGTCGCGACACCGCTTACGAACGCGCCCCACACAATATCCGTTACGGTCAGCCGCAAGGTCCACACCTTGAGCGTCGCGTAATTCGTCAGGTCATACGTCGCGTAGGTAAATACGCCATAGAGTGCGCCGAACAGCAGGGCCTGCTGCCAGCGATGCGCGCCCCCGGCGGCCGGCACGGCAAACACCATCAACCCGGCAATATTGATCAAATAAAATACGATCGCCGGCGCTGCCCGGAATTTGTCAAGCAAAATATCCCCAAGCGTAGCTCGATACATGGAGGCGGCAATAACCCCCAACCAAACCGCATCGATCGCCCCGAAAATAGTCAGCGTGAGCGTGTAGGTGAGTGCGTAACGAAGAAACATGCATGCTCTTCCGTGATCGATCAAGCAACGCCGTAGTGGGGGAGATGTACCATGGGCCGAGCAGAACACAATTCACAAACTGCTTTGTCCCCCAGGCCAGCACTGCAGCGCCGTGGGGTGAGCTTCAGCCAACCATCTGTGGCGCTCAGCTTGCACATATCGGCCCGTCAGCCAAAGGCAAGGCGTTCCTTTCTGAAGGAAAGAACCAAAAGACTTTTGGCGCCACGCGCCCGCGGATAGGTACCAGCTATGGCCGGCAATGTGGAACCTTCCGACACACAGAAAATTACTTTCTGCCCTCACCAGAGAAGAATCAAGTCGCAATCTGCATTTTTTGCAACGATTCCTCCAACTCCTGGAAAGTCGGCATGAATTCGTTCGGCACCATCTTGCGCCCCGTCTCCACGCTCACCTGGGGCGCGTTCCCATGCAAATGGGCGACCAGAACCGCCCGGATCACATCGCTATACCTAAAATCTCCCTCAACGATCCCCTTAATCCGCACGGCGCAAGGTGCCGCGATCCCATAAGCCAGCAGCACCCCAAGGAACGTGCCCACCAGCGCACCGCCGATCATCTCGCCAAGCACCGCCGGCGGCTCATTGATATGCCCCATCGTCTTGATCACGCCGAGCACGGCCGCCACAATGCCGAGTGCCGGCAACGCATCGGCCATCGTCTGAATCGCGTGGCTCCCATGCAATTCCTCGTTCAGCGTTTTTTTCAGCTCCCGCCCCATCAAATCCTCGATCTGATGTGGATCGTCCGCATTCATCCCGATCATCCGCAGATAGTCGCAGATCAAGGCGGTCGTGTGATGATCCGCCAAGATTTTCGGAAAATGCTTGAACGCCGCACTCTCCTCCGGCTTCTCGATATGCGGCTCCAAAGCCATGGCGCCACGCTGCCCCGCTAGCCGCGCAAAAAAGAACAGCAGCGATAGCAGCTCCAAGTAATCCGGCTTCTTGTATTTCTCCCCTTTCAGGATCATGCTAAAGCCTACAAGCGTGTGTTTCACGCCCGTCATCGAATTCGCCATGATGAACGTGCCGATCGCGGCACCGAGGATGGTCAGCAACTCGAACGGCATCGCGCCAATCAACGGTCCGATCGCCCCGCCGCTGGCCACAAAGCTGCCGAACACGCAGGCCAGCAGAAACCCAAGGCCGCCGATCGTCAGCATAATAAGCTCTTAGTGCGCGGCACTGCTCTGCACCACCGCCGCTGTCCGGATAAGAAGGATGGCGATCCGCCGGTTGCTCGCGGCCTGCGGTTCGGCCGGCAAAAGCAAATCACGGTCGCCATGCCCCGTTACCTCACGGATGCGCGAATCCGGCAGCCCGAACGCGCCCAGAATACGGCGCGTCGTGTTCGCGCGGTCAGCTGAAAGATCCCAGTTGGTGCGGCCAACACCGGCATAGGGCGTGGCATCCGTATACCCGCCGATCGAAATCGGCTCACGCAATCCCGTCAATATCGGCGTCAATCGTTTCAATACCGCCATGGCGCGCGCATTGGGCTCCGCCGAGCCAGTAGCGAACATCGGCAAGCCTTCCGAATCGCGTATCTGCACGCGCAGTCCTTCCGGTGTCAGGTCGACCGAAAGCTGCCGTGCCAACGGGGCAAGTTCAGGATCGGCCATGGCCTTCCGCATCTCCATCGACGCATGCGCGAACTGCGCCTGTTCGGCACGCCGCGCCATTTCGGCGGCGCTTTTCTCGGCCTGCCCAGCCGGCCCCGTCTGCGTCGGCGGAAGCCCCCCTGCCCCAGGCGCGGCCTCGGCGTGAACCGTTTTGGTGGCGAGTATGTCGCTGCCATCGTCATCCACATCCACCGGGGGCGCATTCTGGTTCATCACCGCCACCGTGCCGCGATCGGAAATGGCCTCTCCGTCCTCGAACGGCGACCGCCCTGCCAGTGGCAGCCCCGACCCGGAATGCGAGCTGGCCACGGAGACGGTCGGGCTGAAATAATCCGCAAGCCCACGCCGCTGCGCTTCGGTGGTGGCATTCAGCAGCCACATCAGGAGAAAAAAGGCCATCATCGCGGTCACGAAATCCGCATAGGCCACCTTCCAGGCGCCGCCATGGTGGCCACTCTCAACTACCTCTTCACGGCGGATGATCGTCGTCGTCTTGGCGTCACGCTTGGCCATGGGGTTCCACCGGGCGCTGCATCGCCAGGCAGCATGGCAGTCCCCCCTTAATCCTGCCCTAACCCGCCAGTCACGTCCCCACGCTCAGGCAGACGCGCGGCCGTTTCCCCCGCAGCAGCCGTCACTTGATACAAGCCGTAGGTTTCGGCCACCACGCCGTGCCGCGCCCTGGCAAAATGGCCGATGAGAGTTACGGAGCCCCATAGATGGGGATCGGGCGAACCGGCTTCGCGGTCGCTCACCAGCAGCAGACCGGTGCGCCCGGCCAGCGAAACCCGTGGTACGCCAAACAAGCGCCATCTCGGATCCGTGCTGTCTACCTCGCCATGCAGCCGGAACGCCAGTTCCGACGCCAGCCCATACTCGTCCGCCACTACAAACGCGGCATGGACGCGCGCTTGCGCCACATAAACCTGACCCGCGAGGTTCGCCCATCCGGCCATCCGGATGAGCGTGAAATCGACAGCTCGGGGCAACACAAGCGGCGCCGCGCTCGCCTGCAGGTAAACCGCCGCCACCACCGCCAGCCCCAGCGCCGACGCCGTGCGCCAAAGCCAGGAGGTGCCGATTGCTGCCGCGATCGCCGCCCCAGGAAAAATCACCGCCGGCCAATTGGCCTGAACCCGGTCGCCCAGCGCATGCTGCAGAAACACCGCGGCCGGCAACACGGTCACGCATGCCAGCAAGCCCGGCCTGGCCTGCCGCCGCAGCAACCCCCTGACAGAGGCAACCATGCCGCCGACAAACAGCCAGGCCACGAATGGCGTCGCGAGCCCGGCCTGGCCCGCCAGCAGCTCCGACAGATACCGGATCGCGGCGGCCGGCTGCCAATCGACTGCGCGCCCGCCCTGCTTGGCAAAGCTGGCCCATCCATGGGCGGCATTCCAAAAAACCACCGGCGCGAAGCAACCGGCCGCCACCACACCAGCCGCCCAGAACTGCCAGCACCGGAACCAGCGCCTGGCCGCGGGCACGGCAAGCACCCAAGCGAGCACGGAAGCGCCAAGCAGGGCAGCCGTGTATTTGCTGTCCAGCGCAAGCCCGGCCAGAAGGCCGAACCCCAGCCACCAGCCGGGCCGCCCTGTTCTCAGCAACCGCGCGAGGCACGCAAGCGCCGCTGTCCAGAAGAACAGCAACGGCGTATCCGGCGTCATTACCACCGCGCCCACATTCAGCAGCAGCGTCGCGTTCAGCAAACAGGCTGCCCGCACCCCGGCCCCACAATCCGGCCAAAAATTCTCCGCCGCCCGTATCAGCAGCAGCGAGCCGATCAGCACCGAAACCGGGCCCAGCAGGCGCACGCCCAGCGGCGTATCCCCGGCGACCAGCGTACCCAACCGGATCCACAGCGCCACCATCGGCGGATGATCCAGATAACCAGGCGCCAGCGCCTTCGACCACACCCAGTAATAGGCTTCGTCCGGCGACAGCGGCACCGTGGCCGCCACTGCCAGCCGTATCCCGGTCAAACCAAGAAGCGACAGGCGGAACCAGCGGGGAAGCCGAAACGCAGAGGCTCCGCGGCCAGATCCACGCCAGCCTGAGCGGTCAGGCGCCTGCCCTCCCGGGATCGGCTCGCTCTTCCGATTGTTCGTCATCCGCTACGCGCGCCTTAGGGCGCATCACCGAAGGTCAAGCTCATTGCACGGCCTCATCCGGCGTCGCCACATCGATCCCGAACGGCAGAAAATGCTTCGTCGACGAAACACGGTGGCGCAATATCACTCCCACTCGATTGTCCCGGGCGGTTTGCTCGTGATGTCGTAAACGACCCGGTTGATCCCGCGCACTTCATTGACGATCCGGCCGGCGACGCGGGTTAAAAAACTCATGTCGAACGGATACACATCCGCCGTCATCCCGTCCGTGCTGGTCACCGCGCGCAAGCCACAAACCTGATCGTACGTGCGGTAATCGCCCATCACGCCAACGCTGCGCACCGGCAACAACACCGCAAAGGCCTGCCAGATCGCATCGTACAAGCCGGCCAGACGTATCTCCTCCAAAAAAATTGTGTCGGCGCGACGCAAAATCTCGAGTTTCTCAAATGTCACTTCACCGGGGATCCGGATCGCCAGGCCCGGCCCGGGAAACGGGTGCCGGCCGACGATGGCCTCCTCGATACCCAGTTCACGGCCGAGCGTCCGCACCTCATCCTTGAAAAGATCCCTCAGGGGCTCGACCAACCTCATGCGCATACGCGCCGGCAGCCCGCCTACATTATGGTGCGACTTGATCACCACCGAAGGCCCGCCACTGACCGAAACACTCTCAATCACATCCGGGTAAAGCGTGCCCTGCGCCAAAAAATCCGCGCCGCCGATCTTCGCAGCCTCCTCCTCGAAAACATCGATGAAAAGCTTGCCAATGGTCTTGCGCTTCGTCTCCGGGTCGGTGATGCCGGCAAGCGCGCCAACAAAGATGTCCGATGCATCCCGGTGCACCAATGGCACATTGAAACGGTTTCGGAACGTGTCGACCACCTGCGCCGCCTCGCCGGCGCGCAAAAACCCATGGTCGACGAAAATACACGTCAGCTGCTCGCCAATGGCTTCATGGATCAGCACCGCCGCGACCGAACTATCCACTCCGCCCGACAGCCCGCAAATCACCCGCTTGGTGCCCACCTGGCCGCGGATTTGCTGCACCGCCGAGTGCCGGAAGCCGGCCATCGTCCAATCGCCGTTACAGCCGCACACGACCTGCGCAAAATTCCGCAACAGCGCCGCGCCATGCGGCGTATGCACCACCTCCACATGAAACTGGGTGCCATAAAATTGCCGCGTCTCATCGGCGATCGCCGCGAAGGGCGCGCCCTCGCTCCTGCCAACCGGCTTGAAACCAGGTGGCAGCGCGCTCACCCGGTCGCCATGGCTCATCCACACGGTCTCGCGCCCGCCGACATGCCAAACGCCGTGGAACAGGGCGCAATCATCCACAATATCCACCACGGCACGCCCGAACTCGCGGTGATCACTGCCCTGCACCTCGCCGCCAAGCTGCTTCACCAAAAGCTGCTCGCCGTAGCAAATGCCCAGAATCGGCAATCCCATCAGGTAGATCGCCGGGTCGGCCAAGGGCGCCCCCTCATCGGTCACGCTGGCCGGACCGCCGGAGAGGATCAGGCCGCGCGGCGCAAAGGCGGCGATCCGTGAAGGGGCCGCGTCGTAGGGAAAGATTTCACAGTAAACACCCGCCTCGCGCAGCCGCCTGGCAATCAGCTGGGTGAGCTGGCTGCCAAAATCCAGGATCAGAAGGCGGCTTTGCATGGCGATATGCAGCACAGAGGGCGGGCGTGCCGCAAGGTAGGTTAGGCGAGCATATGATTTTCATCAGAAAAGACGACGCTTTCTTAACTGGGCCTCGGGAGCAGCAAAAATAGAGATCCCCCGCCCTGCATAAGTCCAGCTTCCCGCTCGGCAGTCGGCCCAAAACCAAAGAAAATATCCGCCCGGGCCGCACCCTTGATATCGGTGCCTGAATCCTGGGCGAGCAGCAGATGCCGCCACGCGGCCCCGGTTACCGGATCAACCGTGTCGATAAAGATCGGTGCCGCCAGCGGCACATAATGCGGATCCACCGCCGCACTTCGGCCCGCCGTCAGATCAACGCCAAGCGCGCCCGGTGGGCCAAGCGACGGGTCGCGATCGTCAAGCCGCCGGAAAAACACGTAATCCGCGTTGCGATCCATCACGTCCTTCGCCTGGGCGGGGTGTGCCGCAAGCCAGGCCTTGATGGTTTGCATGCTCACATCCGACGCAGCCAGCTGGTTTTCGGCAACTAGCACCGCCCCGATCGGCGTATAGGGTTGGCCGTTCTTGCCGGCGAACCCGACGCGAATGATGCTGCCATCCGGTAACCGCACCCGCCCCGCGCCCTGAACCTGCAGAAAAAAAAGATCGGCCGGCGAACGCAGCCAAAGCAGGGGATATGCTGCGTCACCCATGGCGCCCGCTTCGATTTCCGCGCGGGTCCAGTATGGCACCAGCATGCCGCCGGCCAGGCGGCCGACAATCGGGGGCGCGCCCGGCACGCCGGCAGGCCCAGCCCGCTGGATCAGATCCGCCGGCCGCGAGAACATGGGCACCCGATAGCCGTCGCCCGGATCGAGCGCCCCAGCCACCTCCGGCTCGTAATACCCGGTGAACAGGGCCTGGGCGTGTACACGGTACGGCTGGAACCAAGTCTCGTAAAAATGGCGTATCCCGGTCGTGTCGTTCGCGATAAGCGCGAAGGCGGCGGCGCACGGCCCCGCCCATTGGCCCGCTTTGCCACCATACGAAGCGGCCAGCCCCTGTCCACCAAGCGCCGTGTCGGGTGGCAGCAGCGCCAGCCTATGGCACTCCGCCTTGAGACCCCCGACACTCTCCGAGAGTGGGTCGTTTCGCCAGCCCGTTATCTGGTCAAAGCCTATCGCTTCCAACGCCAGCGGCGGCGAGGGCGGTGTCGCACAGCCGCTCAGCAAGGCGGCCAAAACCGCGGCCGCACGCGATCCCGAACGGATCAAAACTAGATGCTGCGTGCAGCCGCCAGCCGCCAGGTGAGATCGGCCTGACCCAAGCGGCGCTCGAACGTCCACAAATCGCCGATCTCGGTGAGCGCATCGGTGCCGGCCACCGGATTGCCCGCCTTGTCCAGCGTAAGGTTAACCTGTCGCGAGACAAACCGAACACCGATCGAGGCCAGCGAGCCGGACAAGCTTGCGTCGACGATCGACACGTCTTCGATCGCCCTGATCTCGGTCCGCTGCGTCTCGCCCGCCGCCTCGCGCGCGGAAATCACCCGCTCGAACGCGGCGTATGTCTCGTCCGCCAGAAGGGTGCGCAGGCGGCCACGGTCCCCTGACGCGAAGGCGGCCACGATCATCCCGAATGCGTGTTCGGCGCCTGCCAAAAACTGGGCGGCATCGAAGCGGCGATCGAGGCCGTGCATCGCGGCGAGCGTGCGGCCCACCGGGCCGGCCGGATCGGGAAGCCGGCGCGCGCTCGGGGCGGCCGTCTCCGCATGCCCATCGACGATCGGCCCGCCCTTCTTGGGAACAGGCCGGACAATGGCGGCCGGTGCGCCCTCGAAGCCGGTGCGCTTGCCGAGGATGCTCCTGAGCCGAAGCACCAGAAACGCCGCGATCATCGCAAAAAGCACCAGATCGATCGGGAATCCGCCCGTCGCTTGCACCGCCACACTCCCGTTTGTCAGAGAACGGACATAGGGCCGGCAAGCTGTATCGGCAACGCCCCATGACCGGGCCACGGACCGTCGTCACGAAATGGCATGATGGCTGGCAGGGTGCGCACGGGGAGATTGCCTTATGCAGGCGTCCGCACTAGCTCCCGCCCATGATCCTGCTCCGCCACGGCCAAAGTGAATTCAACCTGCATTTCACGGCGACCAAGCGTGATCCCGGGATCGCCGATCCGAGGCTCACGCCGCTCGGGCAAGCCCAGGCCGAACATGCGGCGCGTGTGCTGCTCGATAGAGGCATCAAGCGCATCATCGCCTCTCCCTACACGCGCGCCCTGCAAACGGCGGTGCCTATTTCGCGCGCGCTCTCCCTGCCGGTGGAGGTGCACCCCGGCATTCGTGAGCGATTCCATTTCATCTGCGACATCGGTTCGAAGCGGGCATCTCTCGCCTCCGCCTGGCCAAACCATGATTTCGGCCATTTGCAGGAGACATGGTGGCCCGCCGAAACAGAGACGGCCGAAAGCGTGGAGGAAAGAGCGGCCATCTTCCGCAAGGAAATGCGCGAGTCAGCCTTGTGGAGGCACACCCTGGTCGTCAGTCATTGGGCGTTCATCCTGGCGCTGACCGGCCAAAGCCTCGAGAACGGCGCTTGGCTCGACTACAATCCATACACGCCGGACCAACCGGTGCCGCCCGCATAAGGGCGAAGCTCGGCCACACTGGTCCCAAACCCGCCCCGCCTCTTTGCGCCGCTCAACGCCCGTGCTACCGCGCGCCCGAGTCAGGAGAACGCCTATGTCAGAGTCCGCCGAGCCAACCGTACAAGCCGGCCAGCCAGTACCGCCTTTGGTAGTGAACGTACAATATATTAAAGATCTGTCGTTCGAAGTGCCGAGCGCACCCGAAATCTACGCGACACTGCGCAGCCAGCCGCAAGTGTCCATCAATCTCGACGTACAGGCCCGCGCCCTGCAGGAAGGCCAGAATGTTTACGAAGTTGTCCTCGCCGTGAAGGCCGAGGCTCGTGAGCCTGTGCAGAATGGCGGCGAAGGCCGCCCCGTTTTCATCGCGGAAATGCAGTATGCCGGCGTGTTCACCCTGACCGGTGTTCCCCAGGAATCAGTCGAGCCCCTGCTGCTCATTGAATGCCCCCGCCTGTTGTTTCCCTTTGCCCGCGCCGTCTTGTCCGACGTTACGCGCGAAGGCGGTTTCCCGCCCGTGCTTCTACAGCCCATCGACTTCGTCGGTCTCTGGCAGGCCCGCCGTCAGGCCGCCGCCGCCGCCAACTGATACCAAGGGCCCTACGCCGTCACCTTCCCCACCCTGCTTGTGGGGAGGGCCGGGGTAGGGGACCCTTAGCAAGCGCCATCAATTTCGGCCGCCGGTATGGGCTAGTGTCCTGCCCCCGAACTTCGCCTTTCTTCAAGGCGGGCGTCGGGGATAAACAGGCCAATGAAAACAAAGAGCTCGTGTCCCGATTCCGACCTATTTTGATCCAGCGAATTTCGAAACCGGGACACTAGAGCATCATCCGACCGCACGGGGTTACCCGTCGGATAAAGATGCTCGCCAAAACAAAGAGCTAGAGCCAAAGAACCTGGTCGATCCTATCCGCACCCGAAGCCATCATGGCCAGGCGATCGAAACCCAGGGCAATACCACTCACGCGCGGCATGCCATGCGCCAAGGCCGCCAGAAAATCCTCGTCCAGCGCCCAGTCCGGCCCATAAATCTCGTGCCGCCGTGCCCGGTCGGCCTCAAATCGGGCCCGCTGTTCCGTTGCATCGGTCAGCTCCTCGAAGGCGTTGGCCAACTCGATCCCGCACACAAACAATTCGAAGCGCAGAGCGACCCGAGGGTCGTCGGGGTCTCGCACGGCAAGGGCGGCTTGGCTGGCTGGCCAATGCGTGAGGAACGTCGGTTGTGCATGGCCGATCCGCGGCTCGACCCGTTCCAGAAGGAGCCGGAAGAACAAATCCTCCCATGTCTCGCCATCTCGGAGGCGAGCCCCGGCCGACCGGGCAAGCCCTGGCGCGTCGCCCGCAGTACCAAGCAGGTCCGCCCCCGCATACCGGCTGAACGCCTCTGAAACGGTCAGCCGTTCGAACACCGAGAGATCCGTCGAAACGCCGGCACAGCTCACCACCGGCGGCAGCACGGCGCGCAAATATCGCTCGGTCTCTTCCATCAGATCGGCAAAACCCGCTCCCGGGCGATACCATTCCAGCATGGTGAATTCCGGCGCGTGAAGCAGGCTGGCCTCCCCGTTCCGCCACACGCGGGCGAGCTGGAAAATCGGCCCGGCGCCCGCCACCAGAAGCCGCTTCATCGCGAATTCGGGACTGGTATGGAGCCAGAGTTTCTCCCGCCCCCCCTCCGGCAACACCCTTTCCGTGCCGAACCCACGCAGATGCACCTCTTCGCCCGGCGCCGGCACGGCGTAGGGTGTCTCGACCTCGGCGTATCCGCGCCCATCGAAATAGGCGCGTGTCGCCTGGGTCAGCTTTTGCCTGCGGCGCAGAAATGACGCCCGGTCCGCCAGGGAAAGTGGATGCCAGCGAGGACGCATCAATCGCCCGCCATTGCTCAGTGATCCGCCCAGTGTTACGCCCCCGCCCCCCATCTGACGACCCCATGCGAACGGCGGCCACGATCCATGCCAGACGGAACCATGCGCACGGCCAGCGATCTTGTCGCCGCTTGCCTCCTGCCGGCCGACCAGCAGGCCGCGATTTCGGGCGTAGCCGCCCGATATGCCATCGCCGTTCCAGCCGGCCTGGCCGCGCTCATTACGGAGCCAAACGACCCGATCGGCTTGCAGGTGCTGCCCGACCCAGCAGAATTGGTCACTGCCCCGCATGAGCGCGGCGACCCGATCGGGGACAGCGCATTTTCCCCGGTGCCCGGCATCGTGCACCGTTATCCGGACCGCGCCTTGCTCAAGCCGCTCTTGGTATGTCCCGTCTATTGCCGCTTCTGCTTCCGCCGCGAACATGTTGGACCCGATGGCGGCCTGCTGTCGGAAGCCCAGCTTGCGGATGCCCTGGCCTATCTCCGGCGCACGCCGGCGATCCGCGAAGTGATCCTCACCGGCGGCGACCCGCTTCTGCTCTCACCACGCCGCCTCAAATCGATTCTCTCCGCCCTGGAGGCGATCCCGCATGTCGAGATCCTGCGCGTGCACACCCGCGTGCCCGTCGCTGATCCGGGGCTGATCACGCAAAGGACAGCCGATGCGCTCACCACCGAAAAGCCATTATGGCTTGTGCTGCACGCGAATCACGCCCGCGAATTTTCCGACAATGCCCGCACCGCGCTCCGCCTCATCCAAGGTGCCGGCATCCCAGTGCTCGGCCAATCGGTTCTTCTGCGCGGGGTGAACGACAGCGAGGAGGCGCTCGAAACCCTGTTCCGCGCCATGCTGCGCGCGCGGGTAAAACCTTACTATCTGCACCACCTCGACCCGGCCCCCGGCACCGCCAGGTTCCACGTGCCGATCCAGGAGGGGCGCCATTTGCTCCGCGCGCTGCGCGGTCGGGTGAGCGGCCTCGCATGGCCCACCTACGTGCTGGACATTCCCGGCGGCCACGGAAAAGTGCCGGTCGGCCCGGATTACCTGGCCGAGGATGGCTGTGTGACAGACCCCTGGGGCAACGCGCACAAGCTTGCTGAGCCGGTGCACAGCCGGTAGAAGCCCCCACCCCCATTCCAAGTATTGCTCGAGAGACCCGTCAGCCCATGAAACAGCAGGCCAACCTTATCCGCGCCGGCCAAGTGATCGAGCATGATGGCCGCCGCTGGACCGTGCTGAAGCAGCAGATCATCACCCCGGGAAAGGGGGGCGCCTTCATCCAGGTGGAAATGCGAGACCTGAAAACCGGCAACAAGACCAACGAGCGCTGGCGCACCGCTGATACGGTCGAGCGGCTGATGACCGACAACAAGGACTTCACCTATTCCTACACTGAAGGCGACAACATCGTTCTGATGGACCCTGAGACTTTCGAGCAGACGATCATCCCGCTGGTGCTGCTCGGCGACCAGGCGCCTTTCCTGCAGGACAACATGACGATCGATG
>Ga0116226_10000002_pt1 | contig 162406 bp, 133 predicted proteins | sample S1TSphfallax_FD_89692 | JGI IMG/M metagenome (GOLD analysis project Ga0116226, IMG submission 89692) | Host-associated microbial communities from peat moss isolated from Minnesota, USA - S1T2_Fa - Sphagnum fallax MG | ecosystem: Host-associated > Plants > Peat moss > Unclassified | place... | reverse complement strand
GGACCTGCATGGGAAAGACGCCGACTTTGATTTCCGGCAGCCCAAAGCGCGCATGATCGGCGACGACGATGAGATCGCAGAGGGACATGAGGCCCATGCCGCCGGCGATGCAGTCGCCATTGACGCGCCCGATGATCGGAATACCACAATCGCGCACGAAGCGGGCAAGCTTACCGAAATCGGTCATCGGCTCGTCGAGGCCAAGCGTGAACGTGCCGGTGCCGGTTGAAAGATCCGCTCCCGCGCAGAAGGCTTTTTCACCCGCACCGGTAAGCACGATGGCGCGGATGTCCGGTTGCGTGGCAGCCTCGCGCATCGCGGCTTCGATGCCGGAGAGAACGGCTTTATTGATCGCGTTACGACGGGATTCGCGGTCGATCCAGATCCACAGCGCGGGGCCGCGACGCTCAGTGCGGATGGGGGCGGGTTCGGTCATTTCAGAAACTCCGAATTATGCTCACCAAGATTCGGCGCGAGGCGGCGCAGATTGGCGGGCGATTTGGCGTAACGCACCGGGTGGCGCGCGACGTTGAGCTTGCCCTCGGTCGGGTGCTCGGCCGCCTCGAAAAAGCCGACGGCCAGCAGATGCGGGTCGTGCATCAAGTCTTCGATTGCGTTGACCGGACAGGCCGGAATGTCGATGCCGTTCAGTAGCGTGATCCATTCAGCCGTGCTGCGCGCGGGAAGCTGCTCGCTCAGGAAATGCCCGACCTCCTGTGCGTGCTGGGTACGGGATTCCTGGTTTTTGAACCGGGGATCGGTGTGAATCAGATCCGGCTGGCCGATGAGCGCGCCGAAGGCTTCCCAATGCTTGTTGGTGTAGACGACGAGGGCGAGATAGCCGTCTTTGGTAGGATACGGGCCGCGGGTGCGCGAGAGCAGGCGCTTATAACCCATCTCGCCTTCCGGAGGCGCAAAAGCGTCGCCGCCGACATGGTCCGAGAGGACGAATTGCGCCATCGTCTCGAACATCGGGACTTCGACCTCCTGCCCCTCCCCTGTTTGGGCGCGATGATAGAGTGCGGCGGTAACGGCGTTGACGACGTAGAGGCCGACGATGCGGTCGCAGAGATTGACCGGGGCGTAGCGGGGCGCGCCGTCCACCCGGCCGAAGAGCCCGGCAATGCCGGAAGCCGCCTGCATCAGATCATCATAAACCGGCTGGCCGGATTGCGGGCCGCCCGCGCCGTAGCCGACGGCGGCGACATAGATGATTTTAGGATTTTCCCGCGCGATGCTGGCATAATCCAGACCGAGCCGGGCCAAGCCTTGCGGACGGACATTGGAGACGATGACATCCGCCTGGCGCGCCAATGCGATGGCGGCTTCTTTGCCTTCAGGAGATTTCAAATCCAGCACCAGGCTGCGCTTGTTGCGGTTGGCCCAGAGGAAGAGCGGGCCCATGCCCTCATGCCGCCAAGGGCCGATCCAGCGCATGGAATCGCCTGCTGCGTTCTCGATTTTGACGACGTCTGCGCCGAGATCACCCAGTGTTTGCGTGGCGGACGGGCCCATGACGACGGTGGTAAGGTCCAGAACGCGCACCCCGCGTAATGGGCCGGTGGCGGGGCATGTATCCTCCGCCCAGGCGATGGCGTTTGCCACGTTTGACTCCCGTTAAATGTTCGCTGTACCGAAAATAATTTCGTATTAGCGAATAACTAAATTTACGCAGCGGATTTGTCAAGCACGGCGAGGCCCGGGCGGCTTGCGCCGCCCGGGCCTTTACAGAGGTTAGAAAATGAAACGGATACCGGTCGCGATCGTGCTTGCGGTCGCGCCATAATCCAGCGTGGAACCATTCTTGGTAAGTTGGGTCGGCAGGACCGCGCTTGCGCCCGTACCGCCGACATCCTGCGCGCCCAGAAGTCCCTGCGCGGAGTTCTTGTTGTTGGTGACCAGCGCGCCCTCAAGATACAAGGCCGTACCGGGAACTTTCGTAAGGTCGTATTCGTAGCTGGCCTGCGCCACGGAGTATTGCGCCTTGGTAGAGGTTTCGTTGTACAGCGTGCCGTAGGAGAAGCGGAAGTTTTGATGGTCGAAGGTGGGCACCACCGCGCCGATCATCCAGTCATGCTGGTCCACCGCATCGTTAAGCGCGTTCTTGCGGCCATTCTCCTGCACGTTGAACTGCGCAAAGAGGCGCGCCCAGGGCGTGAGGTAGGAGCCCGCGACGGTAACTTCGACCAGACGCGTCTTCTGAGTCCCGGGCAATGTCGGAATAAAGGTGTTGCTGAAGGGTGCGTCACCATCGGCGAGGTTGATCCCGTCGATCTGGTGATATCCCGCACCCAGCCACCAATGCCGCGTGCCATAAGAGGCGGAAGCGCCGAATTGCTGGCCCGCACTCGTCGGGCTCGCGGCGGTGCCGTTATCACCGCCTGGGGCGTACATGGCCGCAAAGCCAAATCCCTTGGAGGGCGACGGGTCCAGCATACCCTCCCAGGTGTAACGGTAGTTATAGGTAATCGCGTTGCTCACGCGGGAGTTCACGGCAAGCGTTGGGTCGAGCGCCACGATGCCGCCGAGATAATTTCCGGCATAAGGGTCCGCGACCGGGGCGGCGCTGACGGCCCAGATCGGCGAGTATTGGCGACCGTAATCGATATAGCCGTATTTATCGTTGCCGAGGCCGACAAAGGATTCACGGCCGAAGGCGAAGCCGGTGATGCCGTCCGGATTGCTCGCACCGGTGCCTTGGGCGACGTTGAAGCCGCCTTCGATCACGCCGACAGCGCGCAAGCCCCAGCCGATATCCTCATAACCCTCCAGCGTGATTCGGCTGGCGCGCATGAGGCCAGATTGTACCGAAAGGATGGAATGGCCGGCACCGCTATCGAGCCGCAAGCCGGCATCGATGGTGCCGGCGATGAAGAGCGCACCACTATTGCTGGCATAGAGGGGCACGCCGCCAACGACAGGTTTTAGAAGTTTGGGCTCCAGCGGCTGCGTGCCGCCGGCGGGGAGGATGCCAGTCCCGGGTGCGGCCTGGGCCAGTTGCACTGGCGCGGGGGCCATCGGCGCAGGTGCGGGCTGGGCCTGCGCGACGGCGAGCTGCTGCTTAAGCTGGGCGACCTCAGCCTTGACCTGCGCCAGTTCGTCGCGTTTTTCCGGCGAGTAGCTGCGCGATTGCGCCTGCATGTCCTTGATCTGATTCTGGATGATGCCAAGCTCGACCTTGAGGTCGCTAAGTGAATCCGCATGGGCGGCGAGTGGCAGCATGGCGGCCTGGATGGCGAGCATCGAGGTGGCGATAATTCGTTTTGATATCAAAACATTATAAGACATAGACAACCTCCTGGACTTTTTTTTGCGTAAATTTTTAGCTGTCAGGTTGGGCGTTGCGGGCCGGGCGCATGGCCCGTCCCGGCGCTAAAACGCCCCGTGATGAGGGGGAAAGAAGACGGCGTTTAGCTCGCGGGCGCCTCCTGCGTTTTGATGACTTTTTCGGGATTCTCATCGTAAGGTGGCGAGTAGATCACCAACATTTTGATCTTCTCGCTGAGAATCTTGATGTCGTGAAAGACATAAGCGGGGAAATACATCATCTCGCCCGCCTTCACGTGATGCGGCACGCCGTCGATATTCGCCATCGCCTCGCCTTCGAGAATATAGACGGCCTGTTCCAGATCCGGATGCGCATGGGCAGGGGAACCTTCATGGCGCTCGATCTCGCCCAGCGCGATTTCCAGATATTTGGCGCCGTTCACACGCGGGCCGATGAGGCGGGTATTCTTGGTGCCGGTATGGTTGGCAGGGCTGTAGGACGGCATTTCGCACGGGATGATGTGGTATTTCGGCTTTTCGGTCATTGCTTGGTCTTTCATGGTCAATTCAGGAATTTTCTGAGACGCGGGCGGCTTGCGCGCGGGCGATGGCCGGGCCGAGATTCAAAATGCGCGTCGCGTTTTTGTGGAAGAGTTTTTCGATGATGCCGGGTTTGAAGTTTTCCATCTCCCATTCGTCGCAGCACTGGCCCGGGCTCCAGCCGGGATAGTCCGAGCCGAACATCACCTTGTCCTGCAGGCGGCGCTGCATGTCGTATTTCAGTGGCGCTGGGATATATTTCGGGCCCCATCCTGAGATATCGATGGCGACATTGCCCTTGTGCAAAGCAACGGCAATGAGCTCCTCCGTCCAGGGCCAGCCGGGATGCGCTGCGATGATGTTGAGCCGCGGGAAATCCGCCGCGATATTATCGATATTTGGAATCGGGCGTGCATATTCCAGCTTGAAGCCGAGGCCGCCGGGCTCTCCGGCGCCGATGGCGGTCGTGCCGCAATGAATGAGCACGGGCGCGCCGAGCGACTGCAACAAGTCCCAGATTGGATAGAATTGTCTATCCGCCGGCGCGAAGCCCTGCACGGGCGGCTGGTATTTAATGCCCATGAGCCCGAGCGTTTTGATGGCGTGCTCGATCTCTTCCAGCCCTTTACGGCCGCGCCAGGGGTCCACCATGCCCCAGCCGGGCAGAAACACGTCGGGGAAATCCTCTGTGAGCTTCGCAAGCTCGGCATTGCTGTAGACTCCGCCAGCCGCACCGTGTTCAGCATCCCAGGCAATGGGGATGGCGAGCGTGTCATCACGCCGGAAATCATCGGCGATGCGGGCATCGGGCCGCGCATCGAACTTGTCTCCAAAGAGGCGTTGTGTGGCTGGCATGAAAGGCAGGCTGGCCTGGAAATAGGCTGCATTCATCGGGTGAACGTGAACGTCGATCGCGCGCATGGTCTTGGTCTTTCGTCAGGCTGCGATGGCGAGGGTGAAATCGGCAATGGCGGCGGACCAAGCGGCTTCGATCACGCCCCGCGGCAGGCCGCGGGTGATGAAGACGATCCGTGTCCGCCGATCCGCATCGGGCCAGGCTGGGAGTTGCACGGGGCTATGCAGGACATGATGAACGCCATGGATGACGACCGGCGCGGGATTGCCGTGAAGGTTCAGGATAGCTTTGAGGCGCAGGAGTTGCGCGGCATGGGCGAGACGGGTTTTACGAAGCCACAGCTCCAGGGTTTTCCAGTGCAGTGGCGCCTCGGCCGTGAGCGAGATTGCCTGCGTGTCTGCCACATGGGAGGCGGCGGGAACGCGCTCCGCAATGAAGACGCGGCGCGGCGCGGCGATGTGAGCGGGGTTCAGGAAGGCGGCTGGAAGCATGGCCAGCGGGTCGATAACGCCGTTCCGCGCGATGAGAATTTCCGCGACCGGGTTTAACGCTTGTAGCTTCGCATTAAGGATTTGAAGATCCTCAGGTGATGCCATATCCGCTTTGGTGATGACGAGGCGGTCCGCCATGGCGATCTGCTTGGCGGTCTCGGGATGCGCCTCGAGCTGCTGTGCGGCGAAGAGGGCATCCACCGTCGCGACGATACCCTCCAGCCGGAAAGCGCTGGCGAGGACCGGGTTGCGCAGGATGGCCTGAGCGATGGGGGCCGGGTCCGCCAGCCCCGAGGGCTCGATGATGAGCCGCTCGAAGCTCGGCAGGCTGCCGGATTGCGTGCGGGCGAAGATGCGCATGACCGCATCTTCCATATCCCCCAGCACGTTGCAGCAGAGGCAGCCATTGGCCATGACGATGGTCTGCTCCGCATTATGCTCGATGAGATGCGCATCGAGCGGCACTTCCCCGAACTCATTGATCGCCACCGCCGTGCCGGACAGGCGGGCATCGCGCAGCAGGCGGTTCACAAGCGTGGTTTTGCCACTGCCGAGAAAGCCGGTGAGGATGAGCACCGGAAGGCGCGAGAGATGTTGATGGGGGGAGAGGAACATCGCCTTAGCCCCTTGCGTCAGCGATGACGTTGGCAGCGTTTCGCGCGCGCTGCTGGGCGGAGCCAACGATGTAAAACACGATCGAGACGATGATGCTGAAAATCGCGATGGTGAGAAAGCCGGATTTATAGTCGCCGGTCAGCCCTTTCATATAGCCGACGAAATAAGGCGCGATGAACCCGCCGGTAACGCCCATGGCGCTGACCGCCGCAATGCCGCCGGCCGCCGAGGCGCCGGAGAGAAAGGTGCTGGGAATGGCCCAGAACGGCACCACCATGCAGAGCGTGGAGGCGAAGGCGATGGAGACGGCGATGCCACGAAGAATGGGCTCATGCACGGTCATCGCAGCTAGAAGGGCGATGGCGGCGAGGAGGTTCGCGAAAGCGGCGTGGCCGATCCGCTCCTTTTTACGGTCCGAACGGCGGCCCCACCAGAGCATGGCGAACAAAGCGAGGACGCTGGGGATGGCCACGACATAGCCGACCACCTGCACGCTGAGACCGTAGCTTTTCACGATTTGCGGCAGGAAGAAGACGATGCCGTTCAGCAGGCAGACATTGCTGAAATAGAGCAGCGCCATAAGGATGACGGTGGGGTTGGTCAGCGCATGGAGGATCGACTGGGTCTTGCGGGTTTCGATGACCCTCTTCTCGGCGGCGAGGCGCTCGATCAGCCAGGCGCTCTCATCAATGTCGAGCCAGGTGGCCTCGGCGGGTTTGTCCTGCAGATAGATAAGCGCGATGGGTGCGAGGATGGCGGAGGGCAGACCTTCGATGATGAACAACCACTGCCAGCCGGCGAGTCCGCCGACGCCGTTCAACGCAAGCAAATGGCCTGACAGCGGCGCGCCGATGATGCCGGTAAGCGGAATGGCGGTGAGAAAAATGCCGTAGATGCGGGCCCGATGGTCCGAGGGAATCCAGAGGGTGAGGTAGAACAGGATGCCGGGGTAGAAACCCGCCTCGGCTGCACCCAGCAGCAGGCGCATGGCGTAAAAGCTATGCGCGCCCTGGACGAAGGCGGTGCCGGCGGCGACGATGCCCCAGGAGAACATGATCCGGGCGATCCAATTGCGGGCGCCGAACTTGTTCATCAGCAGGTTGGAGGGAACCTCCAGAAAGGCGTAGGTGACAAAGAAAAGCCCCGCCGCCAGGCCGTAATCCGCCGGCGTGAGGTGGAGTTGCTTGTTCATCTGCAGCGCGGCGAAGCTGAGATTGATGCGGTTCAGCCAGCAGAAGAAATACGCGAACATGAGAAACGGCACGAGGCGGAGCATGACGCGCCGGACGGTGCGCTTTTCAAGCTCGCTGGCAATCTGCGGCGCGGCGACTGCGCCCGATACTGGACTTACGACGCTGGACATCTAAGACTCTCCCGTTTTCGGCACTTATAGTGCTCTCGACTGATTTAGTGCTCTGGACTGATAGTACGCACGCCTGATCATACTCACGCCTGAAACGAAATTTTTAACGCTTCAGCGGATATTTTTACGCCACCCCGTAAAGCATACCCAAATATCTTCGTCAACGTGAATAATATTTCGCTACACCGAAAAATTTGAACTGCCTTTTGATCGGCGTTTGGGCAGCCCAGGTTGTCAGGGATCGCCCCTGCCCTCACGCCCCGGCCGACGCGACAGGTCAGGTGAAGCGGACAGGCGCAACGGCGAAGTTTTCCTACGCAGAGCCTGTGACTCCGGGGTTTTGTTGTTTTATGGTAACGGTTTGTCCATTACGATTTCGGATTGTTTTTCGCGTTTATTAACGCGGGAAAAATATGCGGGCGGAACCGTGGCGCTGCACGAATGTCACCTAAAGCGCTGAAAAAAGCTCGCATAGCGTGTATTTTTATTAAAAAAAGCCTTCCATTTTTCAGCGGGTTTAGATAAACATAAATTAAAATATCCGTAACTTTGCGCTTCGACGCGCCATTTCGTTGCTAGTCATTAACGTATTTTTCGTTATGATGTTATAATAATTTAGCTCTTTGAAAGGGTATCGCTACAACGATGAATACAACAATCAATTGTTATTAATAGAAAAATCTCGCGACGTTCGGAACTGGGTGAAGGGAATTGGTCTTGGCTGACATCCCCTCCAACCAAGACGTTCCGAAAGCGGTTAAATCCGCCTACCCACCTCCCGCTGCGATTCCGACGCAGGAGGGGCCACGCGGCATCCGCTTCGACTTCAACCTTGGCGCGAGGATTGCTTTACCGTCGGGCTCGGACTGGTGTTTGGTTTTGCGCGACCTGGATACGGGAAATATCCTGTTCGAGACTCGAAATGAGGGTGCCACCGTTACGAGTTCAAAGCGATTTTATGTGCGGTTCAGCATTGAAGTATGGGAAAATGGGGAGCGTGTTTTCCACCACGACTACAATGCCGGCGGGCGGGAGGTGCTGATCCAGTTCCCGGTTGGCACACTCGGCGATATTTTGGCCTGGCTCCCCTATGCGGAGCGTTTTGCGGTGCAGCATGGCTGTTCATTGATATGCGCAATGTCCCCGCTGCTGATCGGACTTTTGCAGGATGCGTATCCAGCGATCACGTTCAAAGACCATGAGCAACTGGTGGCCGAGGACGTCGCAGCGCGGGTTTACGCGACCTATTGCATGGGACTTTTTTTTGACGATGCACAGCATATCTGGCAGCCGACGGATTTCAGGCATGTCGGGCTGCACCGGACAGCAGGATATATTCTGGGCGTCGATCCGTCCGATGCCAGACCAAGACTCAAGCTGGCCGATGAGTCGCGGCCGGTTGCCGAGCCCTATGTCTGCATTGCCGTGCAAAGCTCCACGCAGTGCAAGCATTGGAACAATCCGGAGGGCTGGCACGAGGTTGTCGCGTTTTTCAAGGCGCAGGGGTTCCGGGTTCTGTGCATCGACCAGAAGCGCGTCGGTGGGGCGGGGCTGATATGGAACCATATTCCACACGGCGCCGAGGATTTCACTGGCGACCTGCCTCTGGCGGAACGCGCACAGTTTCTGCAACACGCCCATGCGTTCGTTGGGCTGTCCTCCGGGCTTTCCTGGCTGGCCTGGGCGGCGGGCGTGCCTGTGGTGATGATCAGCGGCTTCACGCATCCGGATAACGAATTTCATACCCCATACCGCGTGATCAACTGGCATGCCTGCAACAGTTGCTGGAACGATGTGCGGCTGCGCTTCGACCATCAGGATTTCATGTGGTGCCCGCGCCATGCCGGCACGGACCGGCAATTCGAATGTACGCGGCTGATCACCGGGCATCACGTCATCGAAACCATCAAGCGTATTCCAGGGATTGTTCGAGAGGCGGCGGCACTGCCCGCTGCGGCCTGAAAACCAACGTGCCTTCGCACCTCTTCACCGTTTTTAAATTAAGGAAAAATCAATGGCAGGCCCGATTATCTCCACTACCGTCACATCGAATTACGGCACCGTTTCATCCGGCGTGAGCGTCGTCAGCGGCGGGGTTTTTCAGGAATATGGCACGGCGAAAAACACCTTTATTTCCGCGGGCGGCGATATTACCATCGGCAATAGCGCCTGGACCGGGGGCGCGGAATATAACACCACGGTGTTGAGCGGCGGGTCCGATATTCTGTTCGGCGCGGACGGCATGGTGATCGGCGCAGACACCGTGGTGTTCGCGGGCGGCAGCGAGACGGTGCTGAACGGCATAGCCTTCGGCACCGTGCTGAGCGGTGGGAAGCAGATTGTCGAGCAGCAACTTCATAACGGGGTGGCGGCGATTGCCCGCGATACCGTTATTCTGGACGGCGGCGTGCAGGTTGTGGAGATTTACCCGGGCGGCGCAGCGGGAAGCGCGGTTTCCGCCGTGGTGAGCAGCGGCGGAGTGCAAATCGTCTCCAGCGGCGGGGTGGCTTCGGCCACCACCGTAAAAAGCGGTGGCGAGCAGCTCAGGGATGGTGGGGCGATTGTCTCGGGCACGGTTTTCTCAGGCGGGATTGAGGGCATTCAGAGCGGCTTCACGACAAGCGGGCTGGTGCTGAGCCGGACGGGCGTTGCGACGCTGGCCGTCGGTTCTGGCGGTACTGCCTCGGGCACGCAGGTGACATCGGGCATGTCGGAAATTGTCTCGGGCGTAACAGCCTTGGGGAGTGGCTCGATCGTGAGCGCCGGGGGCAGCGAAACGGTGACCTCCGGGGGCAAGGAAATCGGCGGGCGGGATAGCGGCATGCTGAGCGTCGGATCAGGCGGCGTGCTGCAGAACGAGACGGTGGCCTTCGGCGGTTCGGCCACGCTGTCGGCGGGTGCGGTTGCAAGCAATACCGTGATTTCCGGGGGTACATTGGTACTCTCCGGCGGGGCGAATGCCACCGGAAGCATCGATTTTGCGGGCAGCGGCGGAACGCTCGTGATCGAAGGTAAGACCATGCCGACGGGAACGGTCTCGGGATTCAATCCCGGTATGGGGGATACGATCTTGTTCTCGGGCATCGCCGCGAGCGGCGCCACGCTGACCAGTTCGGGCAACAGCCTGACGATCCACGAGGGCGGAAGCAATTATACGCTGAACATATCATCCTCCACGCCGGGCTTTACGTTAGTGAATGATGGCGGGGTGGTCGAGCTGTTGCCCGATATTCCCTGCTTCGCGGCCGGCACGCATATCCTCACCGCTGAAGGCGAGTTACGGGTTGAAGATATCGCAGTGGGCGATCGCGTGATCACCATGCGCGAAGGGGGCCCTGCAACGCGCAAGGTGGTGTGGACGGGCAAGCGCAGCGTGGATATCGCGCGCCACCCTGAGCCCGAACTGCTTTGGCCGGTGCGTATTCTGGCGGGCGCGTTCGGGCCCAACATGCCCGAGCGCGATTTGCGGCTCTCGCCGCATCATGCGGTCTATGTCGACGGGCATTTCTTCGAGGCGCAGAGTTTGGTGAACGGGGTCAGCGTGATCGTGGAGAGAACCACGCGGTATATCACCTATCATCATATCGAGCTGGAAGCGCATGACGTGATGCTGGCGGAGGGGCTGCCGGCGGAGAGCTTTTTAAATACCGGCAACCGCCAGGTTTTTGAACAGGGTTCAGCGCCGGTGACGCTGCATCCGGATTTCCGGCCGCAAGGGGACGATGGGTTCTGCGTGCCGATGGTGCGGGAGGGTGAAAAGCTGGCGGCGCTGCGGGCCTGGTTGAACGAGCGTGCGCGAATCCACGGTGCAGGCATGGAAGCAGGCCTCGCCCGGACTGCGTAGCGCAGGTTTTTGCGCTGGCTTATGAGTGTCATGGCGGGGGACCGCCATGACATATTTTTTTGCGCCGCCGTTCCGGTACTGCACAAACTTCCGGTTGCAGATATTGCCGGATACACGCATTACGTCCTACGATAAAATCGGACCACACTCGAAGTTGAGTTGAGGGGGAGGATGCCATGATGACGCGAAACGCAACCGCTAAATGTCCGCCGATTGGCGGCGCATGAACCAGAATCCAGCGTGGTTTCTAAAACCGCCTGCATGGGCGTTCCATTAAGCACTTGTAAGCAACGGCGCGATAAATTTTGCCGGCTATTAATCATTTTGGACCAGAAGATAGGCCACGAAGCGTGACCGATATCGGATGTTCCGGATGCGCTTTTTGGAACGGCGACCATTGAAACATCCTCGCCAGAATTGACTGGATTTGAATCATGGCATGGTGGAGCAGGAAGTTTGATCGACGAGAAGCCGCACTGACAGCGTTGCCAGAAGCGTTGGCGCAACGCGAACGCGTGCTCTCCGCGCTGCTCGACGCCACTGCCGATCTCTCGAACGCGCGAGAGACGGAAGAGATTTTTCAATGCATCTGCGATTCGATCGTCAATGCGAGTCCGCATATCAAGCTTGTCTGGGCGTGGTTCGGCGAACCGGACGCAAATGTTATTGTCCCGCAGATTTATGCCGGGCCAGCGGCGGAATACGCACGAAATCTCGTCATCCGGAAAAACGCGTTGACCGTGCGCGGGCCAGCCTTCCGCGCATTGCTGGCCGACCGGGCGGACCATATGAGCATTTCGCCGATGTCGCTCTACGGACCCTGGCGGGATGCGGCGCGGCGCTACGGGTTTGAGGTCGCGGCGGCATTTCCCATCCGCGCGCCGGATTCATCGCAGCGCGGGATTTTGATTTTCTACGCCGATGACAAGAATTATTTCGAGACAATCGGCGTGGCGCCGTTCCAGGCGCTGGCGCGGGTGGCTGAGGCCGCGCTCAACCAGGCGGCGCTGCGCCGCAGGTTGCAGCATCAGGCGGAAACGGACCCGCTGACGGGCCTGCCCAACCGGCGCTATATGGACCGCGAACTCGCGCGGCTGCGTGCGATCGACAGCAGGCATCACTGCCCCTTCGTGATCATGCTCATCGATATCGATCATTTCAAGACGATCAACGACACGTACGGGCATCAGGTAGGGGACGAAGTGCTGGTCCGTCTTGCGGGCGTTCTGCGGCGCGAGCTGCGCGGCGAGGATCTGGTGGCGCGGCTCGGCGGGGACGAGTTTTTATGCGCCATCCCCCATGCCACGCTGGCGGAAGGCAATGCCCTCGCCCAGCGCCTGCAAGCGGTGGCGGCGGCGGACCCGTTCGAGACGCCGGACGGGCTGGTCCGGTGGCGGATCAGCATCGGTGTTGCAGCCTCCGGCATGCCGAACGAGCCGTTGCAAAAGCAGTTGAAAACCGCCGATCTGGCGCTGTATGCCGCAAAAGCGGTGGGGCGGAGCCGGTTTGCTGAACAGGAAGAAGCCGTTCCCGTAGGCTGAAATCCGGCCGATTTACGAAGATAGCTTTGCAAACACGCAATCGTTTGGGCGTTGTGGAAAGACCCAAAGCCAGCGTTGGGCGATATTCGCCGATCTGGAATGAATTTCTCCGGATGCCGGATGCAGCACCGGACACCGTTCGACGATGCAGCGGCGTGACACCAAACCCGCAGGAGATGGCGTTGTCAGAAAATTCGGACACGAACGTAGTGTCGAGCCGTATACCGGCAGCGGCCGATATTGGCGCGTCGCGTCGGGATATGCTGCTTCGGGGAGCGGGGTTCGGCGCCGCAGCGCTTGCCATGGCCGGGGGCTCTACAAGCAGCGCGGCGGCAGAGCCGCAAAAGATGCATCCGCCCTTGAACATGAAAAACAACGGCGGGGGTTATGTTGTTACCGAAGATAACACGATGATATATTACAAAGACTGGGGCAGCGGCCAGCCGGTCGTCTTCTCGCATGGATGGCCGCTGCAAGCGGATGTCTGGGATAGCCAGCGCATGTTTTTGAGCCAGAACGGCTTTCGCACCATCGCGCATGACCGGCGGGGCGGCGGACGCTCCAGCCAAAGTTGGGACAATAACAATCTCGATACCTATGCCGATGATCTGGCAACCGTGATTGAGACACTGAATTTAAAGGATGTGATTCTGGTTGGGCATTCCACAGGCGGCGGCGAGGTTGTTCGCTATGTCGCCCGGCACGGTTCTGCACGTGTCGCGAAGGTCGTGACGATCGGTGCGATCCCACCGCTCATGCTGAAAACGCCTTCCAATCCGGGAGGGCTGCCATTATCGGTTTTTGACGCTATCCGTGCCGGGGTACTGGCCGACCGTTCGCAGTTTTATAAAGATCTCAGCCTGCCTTTCTATGGCGCCAACCGGCCGGGGTCGAAGGTCTCGCAAGGCGTGCTGGAGTCGTTCTGGCTATGGTCCATGCAGGCAGGGTTGAAAGGTACGTATGATTGCATCCAGGCCTTCTCGGATACGGACCAGACCGAGGATTTGAAAATGATCGACAGGCCGATGCTGATCATCCATGGCAGCGATGACCAGATCGTTCCGATTGACGATTCGGCGCTGATCTCGGCGAAACGCGTGAAAAATGCGACCTTGAAGATTTATCAAGGCGCGCCGCACGGGCTGTTCGCAACCAACCAGGACGAGCTGAATGCGGATTTGCTCGCCTTCGCCAAGGCCTGATCGGGGAGGTCAAGTGCTTTCAAAGCATGCTTGCGTAGTCAAAGGTTTTTTTGATTACGTTGTGATCAGCAGACCGAGGCGTATGAGATTCCAGTACGGCAAGGCGGCGCGTGTTGGCTCAGGTATCAGAACGTTAACGTGGTAAGGCATATTTGATCGGAAGCCGGGCTTGCGCATTGCGCGGCCATTCCGCAAGAACCGGGTATGGAACGAAACGCGATTGGATTTGTAACGGGGCTGGCGGCGGAGGCGAAGCTTCTGCGGGGCAGCGGATTTTTGGTCGCCGCAGGGGGCGGCCTGCCGGAAGGTGCTGCGCGTGCGGCTGAAGCGTTGCTCGCGCAAGGCGCGCGGGCCCTGGTCAGTTTCGGACTGGCCGGCGGGCTGTCGCCGGAGGTCGAGCCCGGCACGCTGCTCGTGCCGGAGGTCGTGTTGGAAGGCCAGCGGCGTTATGTTTGCGACGCCGCGCTGATCACACTTCTCGGTGGTGCGGCGGGGGGGCCGATCTTTGCGGGACGGGAAATTGCCGTCAGCCCGGGCGACAAGGCAGCGCTCTTTCGCAAGGCCAAGGCCGTGGCGGTGGATTTGGAATCCGGTGCAGTCGCGCGTGTGGCGACGGCGCGCGGGATTCCATTTGCCGTGTTGCGGGCCGTTGCGGACCCGGCGGGGCGGCATTTACCGCCTGCTGCGCTGATCCCATTGAAAGACGGCGGCGGAATTAACCTCGCCGCGATCATTCGTTCCGTGGCCGCAAGTCCTGGTCAGATACCTGAATTGCTCGGGCTGGCGCGGGATGCCGGTCGGGCGCGGGCCGCATTGGTCGGGCGCCTGAAAGCGTTGGGGCCGGAGACGGTTTAAGCAAAATGTGAAGGCCCGACCTTCGCCGGGCGTGACGGCCTGTTCCGGCCGTCGCGATGTTCGGAGGCCGGGGCACAGGCCCCGGCTTTTGGCTTACTCAGCGGCGACGCGTGCAGCTTTTTCCGCGTGAATTTCCGCCATTTTGGTCTCCACATGTTTGGAGAAAACGAATTCGGCCTTGCGGGCCTTATCCAGCGGAATGTCCTTTGCCATGGCGCCCTCGAGCTTCATGCCCTTGAACGCCAAAGCGGCGAGCTTCCACGGCTTCTTGACCGAATCCATCACCGCGGTCGCCTCGAAGCCCGAATGGACCATACAATCCGAACATTTTTCGTAATTGCCGACGCCGTATTTGTCCCAATCGGTGCTGTCCATCAGCTCCTTATAGGTTTTGGCGTAGCCCTCGCCCAGCAGATAGCAGGGGCGCTGCCAGCCAAAAACATTGCGCGTCGGGTTGCCCCAGGGCGTGCACGCATAGGACTGGTTGCCGGCCAGGAAGTCCAGGAAGAGCGGGCTCTGCGTGAATTTCCATTTCTTGCCGCGCTTCTTGCTCTCCTGGCCGCGCTTGAAGACGGCGCGGAAGAGTTCCTTGGTGCGGGTACGATTGAGAAAATGCTCCTGGTCCGGCGCGCGCTCATAGGCGTAGCCGGGTGAGGTCATCACGCCTTCGATATCCATATCCGCGATCGTGTCGAAGAAGGCCGCCACGCGGTCCGGGTCCGCACCCTCGAACAAGGTGCAGTTGATGCTGGTGCGGAAGCCCTTGGATTTGGAGAGCTTGATCGCGTCCACCGCGCGCTCATACACACCTTCCTGGTCCACAGATTTGTCATGCATCTGCTTGTCGCCATCCAGATGGATGTCCCAGCAGAAGTTTTTATGGGGCTTGTACTGGTCTATTTTCTTCTCGAGCAGCAGCGCGTTGGTGCAGAGAATCACGAATTTGCCCATTTTGAGATAGGCTTCCACGATCTGCGGCATTTCCCGGTGCAATAGCGGCTCGCCGCCCGCGATGGCGATGATCGGGGCTGGGCATTCGCGCGCGGCTTCAATCGCATCCGCCACCGAGATGCGTTGGTTCAGAATATCAGAGGGATAATCGATTTTCCCACAACCTGAGCAGGCCAGATTGCACCGGAATAGCGGCTCCAGCATCAGCACCATCGGGTAGCGCTTCACGCCGGTCAGGTGGTTTTTCAATACATAAGCGCCGACTTTGAGCGCCTGGTTCATGGGGACCATGTGTTTTTCGTCCTTAGACTTCGGCCACTTCGGCCGGCAATTTGAATTTCACGTCTTCCGGCGTACCGGCCAGCAGTTCGATTTCAACACGCCCGAAGCGGCGCAGCCCCTCGATCACGCCTTGGACCAGAACTTCCGGCGCAGAGGCGCCTGCGGTCAAGCCCACCGTGCGAATGCCGTCGAACCAGGAGGCCTGGAGATGGGCGGCATCGTCGATGAGGTAGCTGGGACGGCCCAATTCTGCGCCGATTTCCCGTAACCGGTTGGAATTAGAAGAGTTTTTGCTGCCGACGACCAAAATCAAATCCACCAGTTCGGCCAGATGATGTACCGCTTCCTGCCGGTTCTGCGTGGCGTAGCATATATCGCGAACATCCGGGCCCACAATGGCGGGGAAACGCTCCTTGAGCGCCGCGATGATCCCGCGCGTATCATCCACCGAAAGCGTGGTCTGGGTGATGTAGGAGAGCTTATCCGGGTTCTGGACTTCCAGGACGCCCGCATCCTCAACCGTCTGCACAAGGTAGACGGTGCCGTCGATCTGACCGATCGTGCCTTCCACTTCCGCATGGCCGGCATGACCGATCAGCACGATTTCACGCCCCTGCCCCGCATAACGCCGGCCTTCAGCATGGACTTTTGCGACGAGCGGGCATGTCGCATCGATGACCGGCAGCGCGCGGCTCTTGGCCGCGGCCTCCACCTTGCGGGCAACGCCATGGGCGGAGAATACGGTCATGGCACCCTCGGGCACCTCGTCCAGCTCATCGACGAAAACCGCCCCGCGGGCGCGCAGATCCTCGACAACATGGCGGTTGTGTACGATTTCGTGCCGCACATAGATTGGCGGGCCAAATTTCACGAGGGCGCGCTCGACAATATCGATGGCGCGTTCCACCCCGGCGCAGAAGCCGCGGGGCTGCGCCAAAATCACACGCATTGTTTTAGCAGGTTGAGAGCCGTCCATATCCACTATCCTGTTGCCAGTCTGTCACGCTGCCAGTCTTTCTGTTACCAGCAATAGGTCATTGCCTCCACAACCTGCAAGCATGGGCGTAAGGAGTACATTCATATTTGGTTGTTTTTCGGGCATCATGTCTGCCCTGCACGCGGGGATTGGGCGCTGGCAATTCGGTTTCTAGTCTCTTATGTGACAAATTGCAGGGCGAATCGGAGACTGTGGTTGAGTTGTCACAGTTCCTGAGATTTTAGGTTTAAGCGAAGGATAAGGTCATAATGCGGATTACAGTGGCGCGGTGTCTTGGAGGACTTTCATAATGCCGCCGCAGACGCCGCTACTGGACCGGGTCAAAATCCCATCGGATATGCGCAATCTGTCCGGGGACCAGCTGAAGCAATTGGCCGATGAACTGCGGGCTGAGACCATCGACACGGTGTCGGTCACCGGAGGCCATCTCGGCGCCTCGCTCGGCGTGGTGGAGCTGACCGTCGCCATTCACGCCGTGTTCGACACGCCCCGCGACCGGCTGATCTGGGATGTGGGCCACCAGACCTACCCGCATAAAATCCTCACCGGGCGGCGCGACCGGATCAGGACGCTGCGCCAGCCGGGCGGCCTCTCGGGCTTTACCCGGCGCTCGGAGAGCGAATACGACCCGTTCGGGGCGGCGCATTCCAGCACGTCGATCTCCGCCGGGCTGGGCATGGCCGTGGCCCGGGACCTGAAGAAGGAAGAAGATCCGCGCAACGTGATCGCCGTGATCGGCGATGGCGCGATGAGCGCCGGCATGGCCTATGAGGCGATGAACAATGCCGGGGCGATGAAATCCCGGTTGATCGTGGTGCTGAACGACAACGACATGTCAATCGCCCCGCCTGTAGGTGCGATGAGCGCCTATCTCTCGCGGCTGATTTCTTCCCGCAGTTTCATGAGCTTACGCGACTTTGCTGCGAAAATGGCGAAGCGTTTCCCCCGCACCCTGGAGCGCACGGCGCGCCGGGCGGAGGAATATGCGCGCGGCATCCTCACCGGCGGCACGCTGTTCGAGGAGCTGGGCTTTTATTACGTCGGCCCGATCGACGGGCATAATCTGGACCATCTGCTCCCGGTCCTGCGTAATCTGCGCGATTCGGACGGGATGGAGCCGGTGCTGCTGCATGTCGTGACCCAAAAGGGCAAGGGCTATGCCCCGGCCGAGGCGGCCGGGGACAAGTATCACGCCGTGGCCAAGTTCAACGTGGTGACGGGCGAGCAGAACAAGGCACCGCCCGGCCCGCCCTCCTACACAAACGTCTTTGCGCAAGGGCTGATTGCCGAGGCGGAAGTGAACCCGAATATCGTGGCGGTGACCGCGGCGATGCCGGGGGGCACTGGGCTCGATAAATTCGCGAAGAAATTCCCGGACCGGATTTTCGATGTGGGCATTGCCGAACAGCATGCCGTGACCTTCGCCGCCGGCATGGCGACCGAGGGCATGGCGCCGTTCTGCGCGATCTACTCGACCTTCCTGCAGCGCGGCTATGACCAGCTGGTGCATGACGTGGTGCTGCAATCCCTGCCCGTGCGCTTTGCGATGGACCGGGCCGGGCTGGTGGGCGCGGATGGAGCGACCCATGCCGGGGCCTATGACCTCTGCTATCTCGGCGCGATGCCGAACATGGTCATCATGGCGCCGTCCGACGAGGCGGAGCTGATGCATTGCGTGGCAACAGCCGCCGCGATCAACGACCGGCCCTCCGCCTTCCGCTATCCGCGCGGCGAGGGTTTGGGCGTGGCGCTGCCCGCGCGCGGGACGCCTTGGGAAATCGGCAAAGGCCGCGTGGTGCGGGAAGGCTCAAAAGTCGCCATTCTGGCCTTCGGCCCGCGCGTGGCGGATGCGCTGAAGGCGGCCGATGAGCTGACGGCGCGCGGTTTCACCACCACGGTGGCGGATGCACGCTTCATGAAGCCGCTCGATACCGTTCTGGTGGACCAGCTGGCGCGGCATCATGAGGTGCTGATTACCATAGAGGATGGCGCGGCGGGCGGCTTTGGGGCTGCCGTGGCGCATCATCTGGCATGGACCGCGGCGTTCGATTCCGGGTTGAAATTCCGGCCGATGACGCTACCAGACCGGCTCGTGGACCATAACAGCCCGGCGGCGCAGCTGATCGATGCCGGGCTCACGGCCCACGATATCGTGACCCACGCCCTGGCGGCATTAGGCATCGAATCTTTGCATGATCTGGTTGCAATACCGGCCCAGTGACACCCTATATCTCTGCCATGAAAGCCTTTTTCCGGAATACCATCTTCGTTCTGGCCCTTGGGGTCCCGCTGGGGGCTCTGGCGGATACACCTGAGGACGCGCCCGTGAGCGCGCTGAATGCGGGTTTGATCGCGACGATGAAAGCCGGCTCGGCGGGCAAGGATTTTCAGACGCGCTATAACGCGTTGGCCCCGGTGGTCGAGCAGAGCTTCAATATGCCGGTGGTGGAGCAAAACTCGGTCGGGTTCCTGTGGTCAACGATTCCCGCTTCCCAGCAATCCGAGTTGGACTCGGTATTCGAGCAATTTACCGTGGCGAGCTATGTCAGCCAGTTCAACGGCTATAGCGGCCAGCAGCTGGTGATCTTGCCCGGCGAAAAAACGCTGGGGAATAAAAAGATCGTGGAGACCCAGCTGGTGCCGGGCGATGGCAGCCAGCCGGTCGAGCTGGATTACGTCGTCGCAAACGGGCCCTCGGGCTGGCAGATCACCGATGTGCTGCTGAACGGAACCATCAGCCAGGTCGCGATTCACTCCTCCGATTTCAGTTCTTTGGTGACGTCCGGCGATGCTTCACAGCTGATTTCCGCGCTGAAAGCCAAAGTCGCCGCGCTCTCAAGCAACGCCGGCGGGCAGTAGGATGCCAGACCTCCCGGTAAACCGCGCCTGGGGTAAGGCGCGCCGCTGTCGTGCTGCCTGCGCCTGTTGCTGAAATGCATATTCTTGCAGGGATCGCCGGTGTCTTCGCGCTGATCGGGGTGATTCAGCAGTTTCTGGGTACGCTAATCGTGCGAAGCTTCTACGGCGCGGCGGCGCCCGTCATCACTGTTTTCCCGCCTGTCTCCATTCTCAAGCCGCTATGCGGGGTTGAGCCGCTGACGGAGCTGGCGCTGGAATCGTTTTTCCTCATCGAATATCCGCAATACCAGCTGGTGTTCGGGGTGCAGAGCGAAACCGACCCGGTGCTGGAGATTGTGGCAAAGCTGCGCGCGCGCTACCCGGCGCATGACGTGGCTCTGGTCGTCGATGCGCGGCTGCACGGCACAAACCGGAAAATCTCCAATCTGATCAACATGTTTTCGGCTGCCACCTATGACACGCTGGTGATGTCGGATGCCGATATCCATGTGCCGCCTTATTTCCTGGACCGGGTCGTCGCCGCCATACAGGTGCCAGGGGTGGGGCTAGTGACGACGCTCTATACTGGCCTACCGGGCACGCCGCATCTGGCGACGACGATGGGCGCAAACCAGATCAACTACACCTTCCTCCCAGGCGCGCTGCTGGCCCGCAAGCTCGGGCGGCAGGACTGCCTGGGTGTGACCATGGCGCTGACCCGCAACGTGCTGGCCGAGGTAGGCGGGCTGGAGGCGGTTGCGAACAATCTGGCGGATGACCAGGTCCTCGGCCGGCTCGTCGTGGCGAGGGGCTATAAGCTCACTTTGGCGCAGGTAATTCCAGCCACAACCGTGCCGGAGCATGATTTCCGGGCGCTGTTCCGCCATGAATTGCGCTGGGCGCGGACGATTCGCGCGCTCGTGCCGGTTCCCTATGCAGCCTCGGTGTTGCAGATTTCGCTGTTCTGGGCGCTGCTTACGGTCGTGAGCGCGCAAGGCGCAGCGCTGGCCTGGCTGCTGTTCTTTATCGTGCTGATGACGCGCTATATCTCGGCGCGCCAGATTGATGCGACGCTAAAGCTTGCAAAAGCAGGCGATGCGTGGCTCTTTTTGGTGCGAGATATATGTTCGGCCGTCGTGTATATTGCCAGTTTTGCGGGTGACGAAGTGGACTGGCGAGGCCAAATGATGCGAGCCGATGCGGGCAAGCTGCCGCCTAATTGATATTGAGAGAGTGATGATATGTTGAAGACATTGTTTCTGCAGCCGCCTTCCTTTGACGGTTTCGATGGGGGTGCCGGTTCGCGCTATCAGGCAAGGCGCGAGATCAAATCCTTCTGGTTTCCCACCTGGCTGGCGCAGCCGGCCGCGCTGGTACCGGATTCGACCCTGATCGACGCGCCGCCCGCACGCCTGACCATGGAAGATGTGCTCCCGCACGCGAAAACGCATGACCTGCTGATCATTCACACCTCGACCCCGTCCTTCGGGAATGACGTGAAGGTGGCGGAGGCCTTCAAGGCCGAGAATCCGAACATGCTGATCGGCTTCGTCGGCGCCAAGGTGGCGGTGCAACCGGAGGAATCGCTCTCCCGCGCCGCAGTGGTGGATTTTGTCGCGGGCAATGAGTTCGACTTCACGATCAAGGAAATCGCCGAGGGCAAACCGCTCGCTGAGGTGGACGGGATCATGTACCGCAACGCCGAGGGCGCGCTGGTGAAGAACAAGGACCGGGCCATTCTGCACGACATGGACCAGCTGCCTTTCGTCACCGATGTCTACAAGAAGCATCTGCGGATCGAGGATTACTTCATCGGTTATCTGATGCACCCATATATTTCGATGTATACGGGGCGCGGCTGCAAGTCCCACTGCACCTTCTGCCTTTGGCCGCAGACGGTGGGCGGGCACAAATACCGCACGCGCTCGGTCGAAAACGTCGTGGCTGAAATCCGCCATGCGAAGGAAATGTTCCCGAATGTGAAGGAATTCATGTTCGACGACGACACTTTCACCGATGACCTGCCGCGCGCAGAGGCCATTGCCCGGGAACTGGGCAAGATGGGGATCACATGGTCCTGCAACGCCAAGGCAAATGTGCCGTATAAGACATTGAAAGTGTTGAAAGAGAACGGGCTTCGGCTGCTGCTGGTGGGCTATGAGAGCGGCAACCAGCAGATTCTCTACAACATCAAAAAGGGCATGCGGATCGATGTCGCCAAGCAGTTCACCAAGGACTGCCACACGTTGGGGATCAAGATCCATGGCACGTTCATCGTCGGTCTGCCGGGCGAGACTCAGGATACGTTGAAAGAGACGATCGCGTTCGCCAAGGAAATCAACCCGCACACCATTCAGGTGTCGCTGGCGGCACCCTATCCTGGTACATTCCTTTATAATCAGGCCGTTAAGGAAGGCTGGCTGGATATTGAACATGCCGAGCTGATCGATGAGCACGGCGTGCAGATCGCGCCGCTGCATTACCCGCATCTCTCGCATACCGAGATTTTCAAATCGGTGGAGACGATCTACCGGAAGTTCTATTTCCGCCCGTCGAAGATCCTCTCGATTTTGAACGAGATGATCCGCAGCCCGGATATGATGAAGCGCAGGCTGCGCGAAGGCGTGGAGTTTTTCGCCTTCCTGCGGGAACGCTCCGCCGCTTAAAAACAAAAAGCGGGGGGTTATGCCCCCTGCCCGGCTTGCCCGCCGGGGCTGGACCGCCGGGAGAGATATGCCAAACCCGATATTCTCCGCTGATGATTTTGGTCTCACAGCCGCGGTGAACGAGGCCGTGGCGTTGGCGCATGTGCAGGGCGTGCTGACCCAGGCGAGCCTGATGGTGGGCGCCCCGGCGGCGGCCGATGCGGTGGCGCGCGCCAAGGCATTGCCTGGGCTGAATGTCGGGCTCCATCTGGTGCTGGTCGACGGCGCTTCGGTTCTGGGGCACACGAAATTGCCGCATATTACTGGGCCGGATGGGAGATTCGGGCGCGATCAGGCGGCGCTCGGCGTGAAGTATTTCTTCTCACGCGCGGCGCGGCAGGAATTGCGGGGGGAGATACGGGCGCAATTCGAGGCATTCGCCGCAACCGGGCTGAAGCTGCACCATGCGGATGCGCATAAGCATATGCATCTGCACCCGACGGTGGCGCAGATCATGATCGAGACCGGGCGGGAATTCGGGCTGACACGGATCAGGGTGCCTGCCGAATCCCCAAGCGTGATGCGGCGCTGTGGAGAGCGGCTTGGCTTTGGGGATTACGCGCTCTATGCCTGGAGCCACGTGTTGCGGCGGCAGGCGGGAGCGATGGCCGCAACTCAGCATGTGTTCGGGCTGAAATGGTCTGGGCATATGACCACGGCGCGCATACGCAGGTTGCTGGAGAACCTGCCAAACGGGTCTTCCGAGATTTATTTCCATCCGGCGGTAGAACGCGATGCGGTATTGGCTGGGTTGATGCCGGGTTACGAGCACGCAGAAGAGCTAAAGACGTTGCTCACCGTCGGCGCTCCAGAAGCCTGAACAGCGGACTTACTTTCCGATCATCACATCCGAGGATTTGATGACGGCGGTGACAGCGTCACCGATTCTCAACGAGAGGTCATCCACGGCGTCGTTGGTGATGGAGGCGGTGACGATGTTGCCGCCGCCGATATCGACCCGGATATGGGCCGTGGTTTGGCCTTTGACGATCGCGATAATGTTGCCGGCGAGCTGATTGCGTGCGCTGAGCTTCATCCTGAGCCTCTCCCGTGATGTTTCATGGCGTTACTGCCGGGCCGCGCCGTTGAAGAAGAGCCGGGCCAAGTCCGCTGGCGAAGATTAGGCAGGCATAAACGCTCCGTTCAAGGCAGGTGAGGTGGCGCGCGCGGTTTTAGAGCCGGGTGACATTAAGTTGAACCGCGAGCGGTTCATCTTAATGTCATCGCACTCTAGCGTCGCCCTGGAGCATAAAAACGCCGCGCATAAAAAAACCCGGATTTCTCCGGGTTTTTTGGTAGCATCAGCGCTTGCTGAACTGGAAGCTGCGGCGGGCTTTCGCCTTGCCGTATTTTTTGCGCTCGACCACGCGCGAGTCGCGGGTGAGGAAGCCGGCGACCTTCAGGATGCCGCGCAGATCCGGCTCGTAGAGGGTGAGCGCGCGGGAGATGCCATGACGGACCGCGCCGGCCTGGCCGGAGAGACCACCACCGTTGACGGTGCAGAACACGTCGAACTGGTTATAGCGGTCGGCGACCAGGAAGGGCTGGGTGATGAGCATCCGAAGCACCGGACGGGCGAAATAGGCCGGGGCCTTTTTGCCATTGACCAGAATCTCGCCCTTGCCGGGCTTGATCCAGACGCGGGCGATCGCATTCTTGCGGCGGCCGGTGGCGTAGGAACGGCCCTGCGCGTCGCGCTTGGGTTCGCGCTTGGGGGTTGCTGCCTCTGCGGCGACGACGCTGGGGAGGTCCTTCAGGCCGGCGAAAGCGTTGTTGGTGTCGGACATGATTAGGCTCTCCGGTTCTTGGCGTTCATGGCGCCGACATCGAGGATTTTCGGCTGCTGGGCGGCGTGCTTGTGCTCGGGGCCGGCATAAACGTAGAGGTTCTTCATCTGCTGGCGCTGCAGCGGGCCGCGCGTGATCATGCGCTCAACCGCTTTTTCCACCACGCGCTGCGGGTGGGCACTGGCCAGACGATCCTTAATCGTGCGGCCCTTGATCCCGCCGGCATAGCCAGTGTGGTAGTAGAACACGGATTGCTCGGCCTTTTTGCCGGTGAGCTTCACCTTCTCCGCGTTCACGATGATGATGTTGTCCCCGCAATCGACATGCGGAGTGAATTGCGGCTTGTGCTTGCCGCGCAGGCGGCTGGCCACGATGGCGGCGAGACGGCCGAGGATCAGGCCCTCGGCGTCGATCAACACCCATTCCTTCTGCACATCCGCTGGTTTAAGCGATATCGTCGTTTTCATAATTTCTGCACCCAGTTATCTAGCGTGCGGGCTTATGGGTATTTTGGCGCTTTAAGTCAAGCGTTTGGGACTGTGGTATGATGATACCGCGCCACCTGGACGAAGGATTCCGCCAGCGTTTCCGCCGGGCTCCAGCCGATGGCGCGGGCGCATACGGGGTTGGCGATAAAATTTCCCGAGAGGCTCTGCCACATGGGCGCGCGGCCCAGCAACGTGGCGGCGGCGGAGAGCAGCTGGGATGGGCAGTCGAACAGTTTGTCCTTGGCCTCCAGCCCGTCGGCCAAAGCGCGTACGAGGTCCGGTGTGGAGATACTCTCAGGATGCGCGGCGAGAATGCTCTCAGGCGGCTTTTCGGCGGCGAGTGCGGCAAGAACGATGGCGGCGAGGTCGTCCCGGTGGATGAAGCTGCGGCGATTCTGAATGCCGGCGACAGGCAGCGGGATGCCGCGCCCGATGAATTTGAGAAGCAGCTGGACGTTGCCGGGGCAGGACGGCCCGATGACGGCGACAGGGCGAATGATGGTGAGCCCCGGGCCGAACACGCCGGCGACATCATGCTCCGCCTGGAGCTTGCTCTCGGCATAGAAATCCATGGGGCTGGGCGGCGTGGTGTCCGTCACCAGGCCGGCATGGGTGCGGCCATGGATATAGGCGGTGGAGATGAGGATGAAACGGCGCGCACCAGCCTCGCGGGCGGCTTTCGCGAGGTTGACCGCGGCATCGACATTCTGGCGGCGCCAAGTCTCGGCGCTGACGCCACGCCGATGGCCGAGGCCCGCCGCATGTACCACCGCCTGCACCGGCGGGAGCTTCAGACCGGGTTCGGCAAGGTCTCCGGTGATAAGAGGGCCGATGCCCTCGTGCAGCGGCTGGCTCTTACGCAGGCCGCCGAGGGCGGGGACGCCGTGCGCTGCAAGCGCACGCAGAATGGCGCCGCCGATATACCCGGTCGCACCTGAGCAGAAGACCGGGAGGTCTGTGGGGGATTGCAGCAAATCAGTCCAGGCGGGGCTCGGTGCGGCGCTGTGGGCGTGGCTGAACGCTGGGGGATGGCGACATGCGCTCGCGCGCCGGTGTCACCGGCGTGGGAACCGGGGCGTTGTAGCGTGGCGGCAGGACAGGCTGCGGGGATGGCTCCGGGGTAATGCTCCGGGATTTTTTGATGCGGCCGAAATTCGGCACGTCGTCATAGGCATCGAGCTGCGTGGAGGCAGGCGGGAGCGCGCCTGAAGCGCGTATGGCCATCATCCGCAAATCCTCATGCAGCGAATCGATCTGCGATTCGAGCGATTCAATGCGGGCTTTAACACCGAAGACGCTGAAAGGCATGAGCAGAAAGGCAAGCACATAGAGCAAGACCGGCAGGAGCAGGAGCAAAAACAGCCAGCTCGGCATCCAGTCCGGCAAGGAGATCGGCAAATTTGTTAACATGGCGCTCATATATACCCATCTTGGCGGATCGTCATGGAGGAAACTAGCGGCGGAAGACGCAAACTCTATCGTATGGAAGTTTTAAGTCGCCTTGCCCGGTGGTCGCTGAGCATGGCGGCGAATTAGTGGCGGAAATGGCGCATACCGGTGAAGACCATGGCGATTCCGGCTTCATCCGCCGCGGCGATCACCTCTGCGTCCCGGATCGAACCGCCGGGCTGAATCACGGCTTTCGCCCCTGCGGAAATGGCGGCTTCCAGGCCATCGGCGAAGGGAAAGAATGCGTCGGAGGCGACGACGCAATTTGCAAAATCGAGTTTCGCGGCGGCACCGCGCCAGGCGGCAATGCGGGCGGAGTCCACACGGTTCATCTGGCCCGCACCAACGCCGATCGTGGAGCTGTTCTTGGCGTAGACGATGGCGTTGGACTTCACATGCTTGCAGACGCGGAAGGCGAAGATGAGATCAGCGATCTCGGCCTCGGTCGGGGCGCGTTTGGTGACGATTTGAAGGTTTTCCGGGGTGATGCGCCCGGCATCCCGGCTTTGCAGCAGGAAGCCGCCTGCGAGGGATTTGAACGTCCGTTCGCCAGACGCTGAAGGGTCCGGAAGGCCGCCGGTGAGCAGCAGGCGGAGGTTCTTTTTCTTCGCCAGTACGTCCCGGGCGGCGTCATCGGCGTCCGGCGCGATGATGACCTCGGTGAAAATGGTGGCGATTTTGGCGGCAGTGGCGCCGTCCAGCTTGCGATTCAGGGCGACGATACCACCGAAGGCGGAGACCGGGTCGCAGGCCAAGGCGGCATCCCAGGCATCCTCGATGCGGGTGGCGGTGGCCACACCGCAGGGATTCGCGTGTTTGACGATGACGATGGTGGGGTCGGCGAATTCGGCGACGCATTCGAAGGCAGCGTCCGTGTCGTTGAAATTGTTGTAGGAAAGTTCCTTACCCTGGATCTGGGTGGCAGTGGCAACGCCGAAGCGCGCGGGGGGCGCGGTATAGAAGGCGGCGGATTGGTGGGGGTTCTCACCATAGCGCAGGGTCTGTTTCAGCGTACCGGAGAGGGTGAGCGTGGCGGGGTATTCCTCGCCATTCTGGGCGGCGAACCAGGCGGAGATGGCGGAATCATAAGCGGCGGTTCGGGCATAGGCGGCGGCCGCCAGGTTGCGGCGGGTGGCGAGCTTGGTGCCGCCATGGGCTGCGAGTTCGGCCAGTACCGCCGCGTAATGTTCCGGCGCCGTGAGAATGGCGACGAAATCATGGTTTTTGGCGGCGGAGCGGACCATCGCCGGGCCGCCGATATCGATATTCTCGATACAGTCCTCAAATGCGGCACCGCGGGCCACTGTGGCCTCGAACGGGTAGAGATTAACTGCCACAAGGTCGATCGGAGCGATGTCGTGCTCGGCCATTTGCGCAAGATGGGAAGCGGAATCCCGCCGCCCGAGAATGCCGCCATGGATCTGCGGGACCAGGGTTTTGACGCGGCCATCCAGGATTTCGGGGAATCCGGTATGGTCGGAGACTTCCTTCACCTTGACGCCGGCATCGCGCAGCGCCTTGGCCGAACCGCCGGTGGAGAGAATTTCCACGCCATGGGCCGCGAGCGCGGTGCAGAATTCGACCAGCCCGGTTTTATCCGAGACGGAGACCAAAGCGCGGCGGATGGGGACGATATCAGTCATGGCGCGGCGAATCCTTAGTTGGAGGCAGGGACGGCGGAAACGGCATTGGCCGGGGAGCCGTGCAGGATTTTGGTGCTGATGAGAACGTAGACCAGGGTATTGGTCTGCGTATCCACCATGCGGGTGATGATGAAATGCTTGAACAGGAAGGAGGCGGAGATCGCGCCCATTTCTTCCTGTTGCGGCAGATCAGCGGGGATGGTGACGGGACCATGCGCGACGCAGTTGATGGCGAATTGGCTGGGGTCGGTCGCCACACCCAGGCTGCCGCTGATACCGCCGGTCTGCGCGAAAGAAGCGAAGCAGGAGACATTGGCGACCTTCGGGTCGTCGAAACGCTCCACGACCACCTTATCATTCGCGCCGAGCAGACGGAAATTGGTGCTGACACTGCCGATGGTCTGGTCCGCATGGGCGAGGCCGAAGCCGGTGAGAGCGATGAGCAAGGCGATAAGCGATTTCATGGCGCGGCTCCTGGGTTAAGAACGCCGGGGTCGGTAACGCTTGGTTGGGTGGCTCCGGCGGTCATGGCCTCATATACGCTGAGCGTTTGCGCGCAAATGATCGAGTCGGAGAAATATTCTTCAGCGCGGGCGCGGGCCGCCGCGCCGAATTTCTGGCGCAAAGCGGCATCGGCGATGAGCTTGCCGATGGCTTCGGCCAAGGCAAAAGGGTCGCCGGGCGGGACGAGGAAGCCGGTTACGCCGTCCAACACGGCCTCGCGGCAGCCGGGAATGTCGGTTGCGACCAGGGGCTTCCCGGCGGCCATGGCCTCCAAGGCGGATTTGGGCAGGCCCTCGCGATAGGTGGAGGGCTGAACGGCGATATGGGCGGTGCGCAGCAGCGCCGCGATGTCCCGCCTGGGGCCGAGCCAGGTGATGACGTTCTCATCCTGCCATCCGCGCAGCTCAGAGTCGCTGATGCTGTTGGGATTGCCGGGATCGGGCGCGCCGACGAGGACAAATTCGGCCTGCCCCTGGAGCAGACGCGCGGCGGCGACGAAATCGGCGATGCCTTTCTCTCGGATCATGCGGGCGATGAGAATGACGCGGATGGGCGGCGGGGCCTCGGGCGCGGGGGTAAAAGCGGCGATATCCACCCCTGCCCCGCGGATGAGGATAGAGGCTTGCAGGCGGGCCATGCCGTTCTGGGTGAGGGCTGCGAGGTCGTCCGGATTTTCGAAAATCGCGCGCGCGCCTTGGGGCGTGAGGGTAAGGCGCAGGGCGAGCGAGACGAAGGGCTTGAGGAGTTTCGCGAGCGGCTTGGAGGAAGAGAAGACGAAGCCGAGACCGACCGGGGCGTTGACGATGGGTTTGATGCCCGCGAGCCGCGCCGCGACGCCGCCAATGACGATGGGCTTCAGCGCAATATGGTGCAGAATGGTGGGTTGGAGCCTGCGGTAGAGTTTTGCGAGCTGGAAGGTGAAGCGCAGCTCCGCGAACGGATTCAGGCGGCGGCGGATGAAGGGGACGGGAATGACCTCGATGCCCGAAGCGCGGATGCGTTGGGTTGCCTCGCTCTCATGCGCCACCAGCACAACACGCCAGCCGGCTTGCTTGGCGGCCAAAGCGCGAACCCAGAAATGGGAGGCGAAGAACCAGTCCTCCGTAAGCAGAAAGACGAGGGTGCGGGGGTGGATGGATTCCGGGCCTTGAGACATGGGGCGCGGCTTAACCGAAACTGCGCGGACGCGCCAATATGCATGTCAGCCGCCTGGAAAAGGGCCGGGGCGATGAGAAATTTATGTGATTACCTGCGTCATAGCGGCGCATACGGCTTACGCCCATTTAACGCTGCGCCGGGCGATAACAGAATAGAGTTTCTCGCAATTTCAGCCCAGGAGAATGCCATGGCCAAAACGGTTGCCGACCAGATGGTTGAAACCCTTGAGACCGCCGGGGTGCGGCGGATTTACGGCATTGTCGGCGATAGTCTGAACGGGTTTACCGATTCCCTGCGCCGGAGCGGGAAGATCGAATGGCTGCATGTCCGCCATGAGGAGGTTGCGGCCTTCGCCGCGGGCGCGGATGCGCATGTGACCGGCGCGCTGACGGTATGCGCCGGGAGCTGCGGGCCAGGAAATTTGCATCTGATCAACGGGTTGTTTGACTGCCAGCGCTCGCGCCTGCCGGTGGTGGCGATTGCGGCGCAGATCCCCTCGGCGGAGATCGGGCTCGGTTATTTTCAGGAGACGCATCCGGAAAACCTGTTCAAGGAATGCAGCAGCTATTGCGAGCTGGTCACGGTGCCCGAGCAGATGCCGCGCGTGTTGGAAATCGCGGTGCGCCGGGCGATTGCGGAAAACTGCGTCTGCGTGGTGGTGATTCCGGGCGATACGGCGCTGAAGCCGGCGGTGGAGAACAAGGCGGCGCCGGCGGCGGGGCTGGTGCTGCGGCCGGCGGTCGCAACGCCGGAGCCGGCGAGCATTGCGGCACTGGCCGCGATGCTGAACGAGGGCAAAAAGGTGACATTGCTCTGCGGCGGCGGCTGCGCCGGGGCGCATGACGCGCTGGTGGCGGTGGGCGGCGTGCTGGGTTCCCCCATGGTGCACGCGATGCGCGGCAAGGAGCATGTGGAATGGGACAATCCGTTCGATGTCGGGATGACCGGGCTGATCGGCTTCTCCTCCGGCTACCACGCGATGGAGCAATGCGATGTGCTGCTGATGCTGGGGACGGATTTTCCTTACCGGCAATTTTACCCGAAGCATGCGCGCATTGCGCAGGTGGATATGCGCGCTGAGGCGATCGGCCGGCGGACTCCGGTGGATCTGGGCGTGATCGGCGATGTGAAGGCGACGCTGGAACTGCTCCTGCCGCATCTGATTCAAAAGACCGACCGGCGGCATTTGGATGCCAGCGTGGCGCATTACAAAAAGGCAAGGGAGAGCCTGGATGAGCTGGCCGATGGCAAACCGGGCGGGCGGCTGCACCCGCAGCATATCGCGCGAGTGGCCAATGAGATGGCGAGCGAGAATGCCGTGTTCACCTGCGATGTTGGCCTGCCGACAGTCTGGGCCGCGCGTTATCTGCACATGAATGGCAAAAGGCGGCTGATCGGCTCGTTCTGGCATGGCTCAATGGCCAATGCGATGTCCCAGGCGATCGGCGCGCAGGCGGCGGATCGCAAGCGGCAGGTGGTGTCCCTGTCCGGCGATGGCGGATTCACCATGCTGATGGGCGATTTGCTGAGCTTGGTGCAACTGAATCTGCCAGTGAAGGTAATCGTGTTCAACAATGGCGCGCTCGGGTTTATCGAGTTGGAACAGAAATCCACCGGATTTATCGCCAATGGGACGGGCCTGACGAACCCGGATTTCGCGCAGATGGCCGAAGCGGTAGGGATTAAGGGGATTCGGATCGAGGACCCGGCGGAAGTTGAAGGCAAGATGGCAGAGGCCTTTGCGCATCCTGGGCCGGTATTGATCGATGCGGTAGTGGAGCGCATGGAGCTGGCGATGCCGCCCGCGGTGAGCGCGCAGATGGCGAAGGGGTTCACGCTCTATATGCTCAAAGCAGTGCTGAGCGGTCGGATGGATGAGATTATCGAGCTGGCGAAGACCAATCTGATCCGTTGAACGGCGAAGCGCCCGCGGTTTCCCGCGGGCGCTTCTTGGTTAGGCGGCGTCGACCAGCACGACTTCAGCGTCCTCGACGCCGACGAACTCGACGCTGCCGACATCGGTGATCGCAGCGCCGTCTCGGGCGTTCACCCGCACGCCGCCGACATCCACGCTGCCGCGGGCCAGCACCAGATAGGCGTGGCGCTTGGGGTCCAGCTCCAGCGTGACGCGCTGGCCGGTTTTAATCGTCGCACCCATCACGCGGGCATCGGCGCGGATCGGCAAGGCGGTTTCCTTATCAGCCTCGAAACCGCTGGCCAGGGTGACGAACTGGCCGTCTCGGCCATCTTTCGGGAAGGGCTTGGCGCCCCAGGACGGCGTGCCGCCGCGCGTGCCGGGCTCGATCCAGATTTGGAAGATGCGGGTTGTTTCGTTTTCCAGGTTGTATTCGGAGTGGCGGATGCCGGAGCCGGCCGACATGACCTGCACATCCCCAGCCTCGGTACGGCCTTTATTGCCCATGGAGTCCTGATGGGTGATGGCGCCGTCGCGGACATAGGTGATGATTTCCATATCCGCATGCGGGTGGGGAGGAAAGCCGGTCTGGGCCTGGATTTCATCGTCGTTCCAGACGCGGATTTTGCCCCAGCTCATGCGCTTCGGATCGTAATAGCCGGCAAAGGAGAAATGGTGTTTTGCGTTGAGCCAACCGTGGTTGTCGCCACCCAGGCGGGCGAAAGGACGAAGTTCGATCATGTGATGCTCCTGACGAAGAGGGGAAAGCCGTTTGACAGGGCGATACATGAACCTGGACATAACCGTTGAAAATAGAAAGAATAGAATTTCATAGTTTCCATTATGGAGGGTTTGGATGCGGATACCGGACCTTGAAGGCTGGGCGATTTTTGCGAAGGTCGCGGAGACCGGATCTTTCGCCAGGGCGGCGGCGGAATTCGGGCTTTCGGCGGCCACCGTGTCCAAGGTCATCCAGCGGCTGGAACATCGCGTGGGCGAGCGGCTGGTGCATCGCACATCGCGCCGGTTTGCGCTGACGGAGACCGGGCGGGTGCTGGTGGTGCGGGCCGCGCAGATTCTGGCGGAGGGCGAGGCGGTGGAGGCCGAAGCGCAGGCGAAATCCGCCATGCCGCATGGGCGGGTGCGGCTCGCCGTGCCGATGTCGTTCGGGCTGCGGCATGTGGCACCCTTGATGCCGGCGTTTTTTGCGCTCTTCCCGCAGGTGAGCGTGGATTTGCTGCTCGACGACCGGATGGTGGATCTGGTGGCCGAACGGATCGACATCGCGATCCGCATTGCCGACATGCCGGATTCCAGCCTGATCGCCCGTCGGCTTGCCTTGGTGTCGCGCTGGGTGGTCGGCAGCCCGGATTACTTCGCCCGGCATGGCGTGCCAAAGCGGCCACGCGAGCTGAAGGACCATGCCTGCCTCGGATATAGCTACCTCGCCACCGGCGATCACTGGCGGTTTACCGATACGAATGGGGTGGAGGAGAGCGCTGCTGTCCATGGGCCGATGACGGCGACCAATGCCGATGCGCTGCAGATTGCGCTGGAGGCAGGGCTAGGGGTGGCGCTGCACCCAGATTTTCTGGCCTGGGAAGCCGTGCGCGATGGACGACTTGTGGTGGTGATGGAAGATTGGACGGCCCCTCCCCTCACCCTGAGCCTGGTCACGCCGGCGGGCGGGCCGCGGGCGCAGCGCGTTGCGGTGCTGATCGAGTTTCTGGTCCGGCGGTTCGGGTCGGGCGCCGCGCCCTGGGCGATGGGATAGCCGGCAGAGTCAGGGGGTTTTTACGAAGGCGATTTCCGCTGAGGCGAGTTCGACGCCAAGCTTGGTGAGGGTGGAATGGTCGATGGCGACGGTATCGCCTTCGCGCAGTCGCCAGTCATTCACCGTGACTTCGACCTGGTGCCCGCCAATGGGGATGGTTTGGCGGAAGATGAGGTGCCAGGCATTGCCCTGTTGCTCCCCCGTCGCGGTGCCGATGACATCCGCTGCGGTGCCGGTCCAGCTGCCAGGGCTGGATTCGACGAAATGCCAGATGCGGTCTGAGGGTTTGCTACTGGATTGCAGGTAGACCGTATGCTCGACGAGCGTGACCGTGCGGGTTGCCGGATCCCAATTGCCAACCTCACGGATATGGAACTGGCTTTTCACGGTGCCGAAACGATCCCGGATCACGCCATAGCCCTCGACATCCCCCACCATCCAGATATTTGGCGCCATGCTGGGCTGGCCACTGGAAAAACGCTGGATATTTTCGCTGCTGCACGCGCTGAGCAGGAGAACCGTCAGCGGCACAACTACGCTAAACTTCATTCGGAAACTCCATCAGGCACGGGATATAAGGATTTGGCCCACATCCGTCCAGCGCGCGCGGAATCCCGCCTCGCAATAGGCGAGATAATATTCCCAGAGGCGTTTGAACCGTGCATCGTAACGGGTTTTTGCCGAGGGGAGTGCTGCGATTTTTGGCCATGCCGCCTGGAAGGCGGTTTGCCATTGTTTGATTGTCTCGGCGTAGTCGAGCCCAAACCAGTTGGCACCCCGCCATTGCAGACCGGCACGCTCGGCCTCGTGTTGCAGCCGGGAGGGCGAGGCCAACATGCCGCCTGGGAAGATGTAGCGTTGGATGAAATCGGCGGATTTCCGATATTCTGGAAAATATTGTTCCGCGATGGTGATGGCCTGGATGCAGGCAAGGCCGCTTCGCGTCAGGCGGTCTTTCAATGTTTGAAAATACGCCGGCCAATATTCCTCGCCGACGGCCTCGATCATTTCGATCGAGGCGATGGCGTCGAACTGGCCGCGCGTGTCTCGGTAGTCTTCGAGTTTCAAGGTGACTTTGTCGGAGAGCCCGGCCCGGGCGATACGCGCCTGACCGTAGGCCAGCTGTTCGCGCGAGAGGGTGATACCCGTGACATGCGCGCCGAATTCCTTCGCGGCGAGTTCGGCGAAGCCGCCCCAGCCGCAGCCGATTTCCAGCACGCGCTTGCCGGGAGCGAGATTTAGCGCTTCGCATATCGCGCGCATTTTATGCTCCTGCGCGGCTTCCAGGCTGTTCGTCTGCGGGCTGAAGCGTGCGGAAGAATAGGTCATGCTCGGGTCCAGCCAGAGGCTGTAAAAATCATTTCCGAGGTCGTAATGGTCGGCGATGTTGCGCCGCGAGCCGGATCTGGTGTTGGGACGCAGCTTGTGCGTCAGCTTGGAGAGCATGCGCATCCATGGCTTGCCGGCAATCACTTCGTCCCAGTTCGCCTCGTTCGCAGTGCCGAGCAGCAGCATGTCGGTCAAAGTCGGGCTGTCCCACCAGCCTTTGAGATAGGCTTCAGAGAAGCCGAGGCTCCCGCCGGCGATGGTTTTGGCGACGGTACGCGGGTCGTTGATGATGAGCGTGGCGGTCGGGCCGGGCTCAGCCCCTTCGAACCTGTGGATGTCACCGCCCGGAAGATGGACGGAGAGCTTGCCGACGCGCACGAGATGACCAAGTTGCAGGCCAAGGCGCAGGCGGCGATCCCGGAGGCGGGGTTGAAGGGCCATGGTTGTGGTCGCCGTTTCGCTCATGCGTTCAGACTTTCAAAAAATTTTCCGGCCCCTGCAGCCTGATTGAGTTACGGTAGGGCTGGGAGGATGGATGCACGGAGCGCGTTGTTTTTTTATGAAGCTTTGTTGATTGATGGGGGGCTTGCCGGTAGAAAACATCAGGCCGAAATGTCTTAAACCTAAACGGATGACGGGAATGGGCGACATGCGGCGGATCAACGAATGCGCTCAGACCAGCACATTGCGATGCGCGAATTGACAGGTCCGTGAGCGTGATGACGGCGGTGCAAGAAGAAGCGCGGCTTGCTCGGGCGGAGCTGACTGCCTGTTTGTACCGGATATCGATGGGCGAGCGGAGCGCGCTGGCGGAGTTGTACCGGCGGACCAGCGCGAAACTATTTGCCGTCTGCATCCGTATCTTGTCTGACAGAGCGGAAGCCGAGGATGTTTTGCAAGAAGTTTATCTGACCGTTTGGAATAAGGCCGCGCAATTCGACGCCGCGCGCGAGGTGAGCCCGGTGACATGGTTGGCGGCGATTGCGCGCAACCGTGCGCTGGACCGGCTGCGTGCAAAGGGGCGGCGGTTTGCGGGCCTGGACGAGGCAGCGGACGTCCCCGACATGGCGCCGCGTGCCGATATGGCGCTGGAGATGGGAGAAAGTGAGCGCAGGCTGGCGGCGTGCCTGGGCGCGTTGGAGGCGCGGGCGGCCAATGCCATACGCTCGGCGTTTTTTGGCGGCCAGACCTATGAAAATCTCGCCCGACAGGCGGAGATGCCGCTGGGTTCGATGAAGAGTTTGATCCGGCGCGGGTTGATGCGGCTGAAAGCGTGCCTGGAATCATGAGCGGCACCGAATTCGACCCGCCGGAAGATGATCTGGACGTGCTCGCGGGGGAGTTCGCCCTGGGGCTGCTGGATGCGGACGGCCTGGCGCTTGTGGCAATGCTGCGCCAGCGCGATGCGCGGTTCGATGCGGCGTTGATGGCGTGGGAGGCGCGGTTGATGCCGCTGGCCGAGGGGCTCGCCCCGGTCGAACCGTCCCCGCAGGTCTGGACGGCGATTGAGGCGGCATTGGCGAAGCCGCAGGCAACGCAGCGCGGTATCTGGGAGAGTTTGCGGTTTTGGCGGTTTGTCAGCCTTGGCGCCGCTGGAATTGCGGCGGCGGCATTGGCCGTGGTGCTGTTGCGCCCGATGCCGCCAGCGCAATCGGCCGCCGCTGTCGCGCGGCTGAACCTGAAGGATGGCGGCGCGTTCATCGCTACCGCGCAGCCGGGCAACGGTGAGGTGGTGATGGTGGTGAGCCCGGCGGGTGTGACCGTGCCTGCCGGAAAATCCGATGAGCTATGGTTGATTTTGCCGGGCGCACAGCCGAAGGCGCTCGGGCTACTGCCAGGGGATATGCCTGTGGTGATGCATATGCCGGCCAGTGAGGTGGGGGGTGCCCTGAGCGGGGTGACGCTGGCCGTGTCCACGGAGCCGCTGGGCGGTTCGCCGACCGGGATTGTGACGGGGCCTGTGATTGGCTCCGCGCAATTTACGCCGCTTTGAACGAAAGCATGGTGGTTTAATACCAAGGGCCGCGGACGATGATTCGTTATCTGCGGCCCTTGGTATTGCGCGCGGGGTTGGCGGGGCGCGCCGCGCGCCAAAAAAGACGCTTAGACCAAGGGTCATTCTTTATGACCGTTTGTATAAGACTCAAAAGTTCGATGACGGTTTCGCTACGTTGCATCTTTATCGCGGCCGCTTCCGTAGCTCCCATATCCTTCCCGTAACGGCGAAGGAATATTCATGGGAGTTGAGAATGAAAGCGAACACAATTCGGTTGTTGGTTACCGCGATGTCGATCGTCGCGCTGCCAGCCGGGGCTTTTGCGCAGTCGATGGGCATGTCTTCCTCTACCGATCCGATGGTCGGGGGTGCTGCAATGTATCCGCAGAAAAATATCGTTCAGAATGCCGTAAACTCCAAGGATCATACGACGCTCGTGGCCGCCGTGAAGGCAGGCGGGCTGGTAAGCACGCTGGAGGGGCCAGGCCCGTTCACCGTATTTGCGCCGACCAACGAGGCATTTGATAAATTGCCGCCTGGCACGGTGAGCACGCTCGTGCAGCCCGCCAACAAGGCGACGCTGGATAAGATCCTGACCTATCACGTGGTTGCCGGGCGTTATACCGCGGCGGATTTGATGAATATGGTAACGCAAGGCGGCGGCAAGGCAACGCTGAAGACGGTTGAAGGCGAGCCATTGACGGTGACGACAACGGGCGGCCATCTCGTGCTGACCGATACGAAAGGCGGCATGTCGACCGTTACGATTCCCGACGTTATTCAATCCAACGGCGTGATTCAGGTGGTTGACACCGTGCTGATGCCCTGAGGCAGATGATCCTGCCTGGGCATGCGCAGGCAGGATCATTAATCGCGGACATTTAATGCTTAAGCGGGCCGGGGCTTTGCGCACCCGGTCCGCTCTTTAGCAGGCGGTGCGATAGGGTTCGCGGTGGATGGCGGTGTGGAGGATTCCGTCCGGGCCGGCGAAGCCGCGATACATGCCGGTGGAATTGAAGGGCAGGACAGCTTGCCCCGTGGGGCCGAGGGCGATGAGCCCGCCATCGCCGCCATGGGCCAGAAGTTCAGCGACGACATCCCTGGCGGCTTGTTCAAGACTTTGACCTGCGTAGCGAATGCGGGCGGCGATGTCAGCGGCGGCGGTGAAGCGGATGAAGACCTCGCCGGTACCGGTGGTGGAGACGGCGCAGGTGGCGTTGTCCGCATAGGTGCCCGCGCCGATGATCGGCGTATCCCCTACCCTGCCCGGACGCTTGGCCGTGATGCCGCCGGTAGAGGTGCCGGCGGCGAGGTTGCCCGCGGCATCGCGCGCGACAGCGCCGACGGTGCCGTGGCGGTCGGCATCCGAACGGGTGTCCGGGGCACCTGCGGCGCGGCGGGCGAGTTCGAGATGCAGCGCGTCCAACCGTCGCTCAGTGGTAAAGTATTCCGGCGGCATGATCTCAATGTTCTGGGTGGCCAGAAACTCCAGCGCGCCCTGTCCTGTCAGCAGCACCGTGCCGGAGGATTCCATGACGGCACGGGCGGCGAGGATGGGGTTGCGCGGACCGCAAATGCCCGCGAGCGCGCCGGCCGCATGGTCGAGGCCGGACATGATGGCGGCGTCCATCTCCAGCCGCGCATCCGAGGTGAATACCGCGCCACGGGCGGCGTTGAAGAGCGGGTCGTCCTCCAGCGCCATCACGGCGGCGGCGACGGCATCGAGCGAAGGACCGCCTTTGGCGAGGATTTTCCAGCCCGCTTCGAGCGCGGCGCGCAAGGCGGCGTGGTGGGCATCGGTGGCGGCTTGGTCCAGCGCGGCGGCGGGAATGGTGCCGGCGCCGCCATGGATGGCGATGGTGGGTTGGTTCAGGCTCATGGCTCCGTTGAACCGGTCCGGATGGTCACGTCAAGCGGCGGTTATCGCGGGTCGTTTCCGGTATCCTCCTCCACCGCGCGGGTGAGGATGTAGGAGGGAATGGTCGGGCTGAACGGATTGCTGCCCTTGAGGACGACCCAGCCGATGGCAAGCGCGATGGCGACAATCGGGATGGCGGCGATGGTGTAGGTGCCGTCCGGATAGTCGAACCCGGTGAGGACCAGCACGGCGAGGAGGAAACCCAGCGTGAGCCAGGAGGAAAGCGGCGCGAAGGGCATGCGGAAGGACACGGCGGGGACGTCGCCTCGGTTGATCGCACGGCGGAGCATCATCTGACAGATGACGATGAAGGCCCAGGTCGAGACAATGCCGAGCGAGGCGATGTTGAGGACGATCTCAAAGACCTGCGATGGCACGACGTAGTTCAGCCCAACGCCGACGAGATAGATGATGAGGGTGACCACAATGCCGCCATACGGCACTTTGGCGGCATTCATCTTGGCCACGAAAGGCGGAGCGGAACCGCCCATGGCGAGTGAGCGCAGAACGCGGCCGGTGGAATAGAGGCCAGAGTTGAGGCTGGAGAGTGCTGCGGTGAGAACCACGATATTCATGGCCGTGCCGACGCCGGGCACGCCGAGTGCTCCGAAAAAGGTCACGAAGGGGCTGGTGCCGGCGTGATACGCGGTCCAGGGCATCAGCAGCACCAACAGCACGACCGAGCCGACATAGAACAGCGCGATGCGGTACATGACGCTGTTGATCGCGCGGGGAAGGACTTGTTTGACGTTCTGCGCCTCACCGGCCGCGGTGCCGATAAGCTCAATGCCCGCATAGGCAAAGACAACGCCTTGCACGATGATGACCGCAGGGAGCACGCCATGCGGAAAGAGCCCGCCATTCTGCGAGATGAGATGCAGGCCGGTGGCCTGCCCCGCGACATGATGACCGCTGATGAGAAAGACAACGCCGACGATGAGGAACAGCACCAAAGCGCCGACTTTGACGAGCGAGAACCAGAATTCCATCTCGCCGAACCAACCGACGGCGACCATGTTCATGGAGCCGACCAGCACCAAAGCGACGAGGGCGAAGACCCACTGGGGTACATTTGCGAATGTACCCCAGTAATGCATGTAGAGGGCGACGGCGGTGATATCGACGATGCCGGTCATCGCCCAGTTGAGGTAATACATCCAGCCCGCGATGAAGGAGCCGCGCTCGCCCAGAAATTCCCGCGCATAGGAGACGAAGCTGCCGGACGTCGGACGGTGCATGACCAACTCGCCCAGCGCACGCAGGATAAGAAAAGAAAACAGGCCGCAGACGAGATAGACAATCGCCAGCGCCGGGCCGGCATGCTGCAGGCGCCCACCCGCGCCGAGGAAGAGCCCGGTCCCGATCGCGCCGCCGATGGCGATCATTTGCACCTGGCGTGGTTTTAACCCTTTGGCGTAACCATGCTCGTGCGATTCAAGCCAGGCCTTACGGTCGCCAGCAGTGCCGGGGTCTTGCGTCTCTGACATGATGCTCATTCTTCCCTGGTGAAATGGTCACACGAGGCACATTCGGGGGTTGAATGCCTTAGGAAAGATGAGCAATTATTTCGGGTTTGAAAGGCCGGACGGGCATTTTAGCTGCGTTTGCAGGGTTATTTTCCGGGATGACCAGGAAAAAGGCGCTCTCAGGGATGGCCGCGCGTTTTTCGCGGCCCCCCGAAAGACACCGGCATCACGGATTGGACCGCACGCCGTTGGACGGAAATTTAGTTGGATTCGACGGACTGGTTGTTCACCGCTGCATATTGCGGAGCGGAATCCGACAGAGCCAGACCGGCCGGAACGTTGGACGCGGCAGCACGGCCATGAACATTGGCGGCCGATTGAGCGCCGGAAACGTTCACAAGATACTGCTGGTGGGCCTGCGCATGCACCGGACCCCGCGCCTGGGCGGCGAAGGGGGACAGAGCGGCGGCGAGAGCCAGCACGGGGAGAAATTTATTGTTGATCGACATAGGAGTCGTCCTTAGGTTAAAAACACGATAACGATTATCGCGATAAACAATATCTATGCCCTATTAATTTTCTTGTCAATAGATAGTTTATCGTGATATCTAAATTCGCGATAAACATATCTGCCCTGCCCAATTCGATTGCCGGCTGCACGACCATAAAGGAACCACCCGATGAATGCTGAGACGGAACTATTGGTTGAAACCGAGACGGCGCCCGAGGGCCGCAAAATCGATCTCGACGATCATCTGTGTTTTTCGGTCTATTCCACAAGTATTGCGATCCACCGGCTGTATAAGCCGATTTTGGATCAACTCGGCCTCACCTACCCGCAATATCTCGTATTGGGTACGCTGTGGGAAAAGGACGGCCAGGGCATTGGCGGCATCGCGGAACGGCTGGCGTTGGAATCCAGCACGATTACGCCGCTGGTGAAGCGGCTGGAGCAGGCCGGGTTTGTGACGCGCCAGCGCAGCGCGGTGGATGAGCGCCAAGTGCATGTGCGCTTGACGGAAAAGGGCCAGGACACGAAAGCCCGGACCCATTGCCTGAAAGACGCCATGCTGGAAAAATCCGGCATGAGCGAAGATGAGATCGTTCGGCTGAACCAGGAGGTTCAGCGGCTCCTCAACTCAATCGCGCGATAAGGTGTTGGTCCGCGGCGCGTTATAGAATAGATCGCGGGCGGCCGGTTGCAGCGACGAGATTTCGCTCAACCTGAAGCATACATCTTGAGCGACGCTTCATAAATTTTGTTCAAATCCAGAAATAACAAAAATCTCATGTAAGCTAAACATTCGAAGGAGAAGATTTCCTACGCATGTTGAAGCTTGAACCAATGCCACAGTCCGCCTACGCGTCGACAAATCCTGTCGCGGACTGGGTGCGCGCACTCTCCGCCATGAAAGACGTCGAGGGCGAGCGTGACGTTACGTTATTGAGCGATCTACGAGGGCGCACCGCGAAACAGCTGGACCGCATGGCGCTGATCGGAGAGAATCAACGGCTGAGCTATCGTGAACTCTTCTCACGCTGCGAGGCTTATGCACATTGGGCCGTCCGCGAAGGGCTCGCGCCCGCCGCGACGGTATGCCTGCTAATGCAAAACTGCCCGGAATATGCAGCCATATGGCTGGGGCTGACGCAGGCCGGGTGTGTGGTGGCGCTGTTGAACGTCAATCTTACGGGAGAAGCGCTCGCCCATTGTATCCGTACGGCGGCATCGTCGCATGTGATCGTCTCAGCCGCATTGGCGCCTGCTTTACTAGAAATCCGCAACCTCTTTCCGGAGAGTTTATCTATTTACGTCCAGGACGGCGAACGGATGGCCGGGTGCAACGCGCTCGTGCTGTATGGCGAATTTGATGCATTGCCGGAAACAGGGATGGCAATTCGTGATACCGCCCTGCTGATCTATACGTCCGGTACGACCGGGCTCCCCAAAGCCTGCAAGATAAGCCATGGAAGGATGCGGCGCTGGTGCGCGTGGTTTGCTGGAATGATGGGGGCTTGCCCGGAAGACCGGTTGTATAACTGTCTGCCGATGTATCACAGCGTCGGCGGGGTGGTCGCGATCGGCGCGATGCTGATGGCGGGCGGTACAACAGTGTTGCGGGAGAAATTCTCCGCACGGGCTTTCTGGGATGACATTGTCAATGAAGAATGTACGATCTTTCAGTATATCGGCGAGCTATGCCATTACCTGACATCTCAGCCCAAGCATCCGCGGGAGCGCCAGCACCGGCTGCGCCTTTGCTGCGGCAATGGTCTGCGCGGCGATGTATGGGAAACATTCAAGGATCGGTTTGCGGTGCCGCGGATACTCGAATTCTACGCCGCGACCGAGGGGAACATATCGCTTTATAATTGCGAAGGACGGCCGGGCGCCATTGGCCGGGTTCCACCGTTTCTGGCGCACCGGTTTCCGATCGCGATCATCCGCTATGACGTGGAGACGGGCGAGCCGAAGCGCGGGGATGAGGGGTTGTGCGTTGCTTGCGATGTCGATGAGGCGGGTGAGACCATCGGCAAAATTTTTGGGTCTGGGTCGCAACAGTTCGAAGGATATACTGACGCGCGAGCTTCTTCCGGAAAGTTACTGCATAACGTTTTTGAGCCGGGAGACACCTGGTTTCGCACCGGCGATGCAATGCGCAAAGATGCCGGGGGTTACTATTATTTCGTGGATCGTCTGGGCGACACGTTCCGTTGGAAAGGTGAGAATGTATCGACGACCGAAGTTGCCGCAGTCGTATCGAAAGTTCCCGGGGTGCGCGATGCCGTGGTTTTTGGCGTGAACGTTGCCGGCCATGCAGGCCGCGCCGGCATGGCCGCCGTAACGGTAAACGAGGCTTTTAGCCTGGGCGGGCTGATCCAGCATTTGACCAAGAATTTGCCCGATTACGCAAGACCCCGGTTTTTGCGCGTATGCGCGACATTAGATACAACCGGCACCTTCAAATTCAACAAACAAAAATTACAGAGCGAGGGTTATTCCGCAAGCAGCGAACCCGTGTGGTTTCCCGATTATAAGAATGGTGCATTCATGCGCTGGAACGGCGAAGTTGAGGAAGCTGTAAAGTCGGGAGAGTTTCGAATTTAAGCTGTGTTACCTGCATCCACGGTCATCACCGTACCTGTGATATTTTTTGCCTGATCGCTGAACAGGAACTCAACCGTATTCGCAACATCTTCGACCGTCGCCATGCGGCCAAGCGCGGAGCGACGGGCGATCCTCGTTCTGTGCGCTTCATCGAGACCGTGCGTCATTTCCGTTGCAATGAAACCGGGAGACACGGCGTTCACGGTTATTCCAAGCGGGCCAAGCTCTCTTGCCAGCGAACGCGTGAAACCGATGAGGGATGACTTCGACGCGCTATATACCGAAAGACCGTTATATCCAGTCGCCGCTACGATGGATGCCATGTTCACAATTCGGCCGCCAGTGCCCGTCATCATCGATCGGGCGACATATTTTGTTAGCAAAATGGGAGACGTTACGTTGATTTTTAGGACGTTTTCAATTTGATCGTCCGGAAGGCTCGTCAAGATACCGGCAAGGCTCTGCCCTGCGTTATTTACCAGGCCATAAAGCGGGCCGTATGCTTGGCGCAGCGTTTTGACCATGGAGGGCATTTGGGTCAGATCGGAGAGATCGAAACCATAAAACTCCAAAGCACCGGGACCGTTTACGTCCTCCGCCGCGTGCATGAACTCATCCGTTTTTTTACGGGCGAGCGTAATGACGCGATAGCCGGCCGCTGCAAGTTTGTTTGCGATGGCAAGGCCGATACCGCGGGTACCGCCGGTGACAACCACATTACGCATGGGGTCTCCGAAGAAGTTTTCCCGAAGGCGCTATGTCCAGATGGGGAACCTGATAGAGAAGTGCTGGGACTTTATACGATGGAAGGCGCTCGCGGCAGGTTTGCAATATTTCCTGACGAACCTTTCCAAACCCACCCTCATGGAGATCGGCGCCAATTTTGACCACCACATTTGCGGTGACGATTGCTCCGGTGATCGGGCTTGACCTCGCCTGAACGCGCGACATTTGCACGGAGGGATGAAGGTTGACGATCGCCTCCACCTCCTCAGGGTAAACCTTATAGCCGCCAACATTGATGATTCCTTCACGTCGACCGACGAAATAATACCGGTCGTGCCGGCGTTCAACAATGTCGCCGGTATCGACAAAATCGTCGGGCCCTGCGAAGGTTACAAGCTGTGCCCCAGCATACCCCGCGCCCGTTCGCAACGACCGGATACGCAAGGAGCCGTTCACGACGAGTAATTCGACGCCGCCAAGGTCGCTGCCGATCCATGCGGCCGGAAACCCCTCAAGGCCGTCGCGAACCTCAAAACCGACGCCCGCCTCCGTTGAGGCGAACGCATGTGAAATGCATGCTTCCGGAAAGACGACGCATAACCCGTCCAGAATCGCCTGATCGGCAATCTCCCCGGAAAGGCGCACATATTCGGGTTTGAAAGCCCCGATGCCGCCGCTCATTAATACCCCGCGCCAATGCGAGGGTGTACCGGAGATATGGGAGACTCCGGATTCCCCCGCCCTGGTGATGAATTGCCGGATCGACTCTCGCGGATCCGAGAGGACAATTGAGCCGCCGCCGACAAAAGCACGCAACAGTATCTGTAATCCGCCATAACGGCGGATATCGTAGAACGTTCCCCAGACGGGCGACTTTGAACGCGGCGGCTGATTTTGTAATGGTCCGATTAAGCTCTGTAATGTATGGATTACGAGCTTTGGACGACCGGTCGTGCCCGAGGTGAACAAGAGCCATTCTGTGCTTTCGCTTCGAACCACCTCATCTTCGGTAAGTACAACTTCGCCGTTAAACTCTACAACCTCTACATTATCGTAGCCGTTAGAAAGAGGGTAGTCTGTGAGGATAACATCCACGCTACCATCAACAAGAACCTGGCCGATATAGGACGGTTCAAGACCTGTAGGCGCCAGGACAATTCGGCGCGCAACGCCATCCAGTTCCAACAGCGCCACGGCGGCCGTATATTGCCTCGCCGTTAAAATAAGGACCGAGAGCCCTCGAAATTTTTTAAGGTCAGCAAAGCAGGAACCTAGATGGAGCTGTTCAAACTTTACCAAAATATCGCCGTCCGATATGAAGCGATCGGCCAATTCACCTTTGCCTACCATGAGGCCTTTCAAACTGGGATGGTCAGACTCCGGCAAGTTCATACATCCGAACAAAATCACCGATCGTCACTGGAATGACGGCGTTGCTTCCCGAAAACGGATCCAGGTCCAGCTGATCGTCGAGACTGGCCACAAGAATTGCAATGCAAAGCGAGTCCAACCCTGAATCGACCAGCGGAAGATCATCGTTTAACTCGCCCAGCACTTTGCCCTGCTGAGCCGCAATCTCACGCATTTTTTGCATGATGGTGATGCGTATCGCGGACGCGGTATCGTCATTAGCCATCCGCCATCAACTCCGCCTTCTCGTGAACTCGCACTACCAGACCTGGGACGAAGTCGATCAACAGGTCCTTGAAAGCCTGCCATAGCGGCGTGACTCGGTCATCCACAACGATGCCCTTGCAGAGGGCGCCATGTCCTTGGTCGGCATCGCTATCAAACCCGATATGGGCTTCCGCAAAGTGACGGAAACCATCCATCGGATAGACATCCAGACCGGGCATACGAAGCATCGCCGTAAATACCACCAAGAGACCGTTATCTTCATAGCTGGCGATGCTCAGAGCACGTGACAACGCATCCTGCGCCCGAATGGCTGACAAATAACGCTCACCTTTCATTTGAAAGCTGACATATTCCTCTTCGCTCACGGGCGCCAACGCCAGAACGCGCCGAACGAATTCATCATGATCCAACTTCTCTTCAAAGTCGGCGATATCGGGAAATGGAGACAAATTTGACGTATCACACTCTTCGCGTTTCAGACGCTGGAGTGCTTCGTCTTCCGGAAACAATTCGCAGGCCGTGAACATATTTTCTCTGAATTGTATCGAAAAGAAATAATATGCCCATACCGCCCGAACAACCTCATCCGGATTGAGATTCTCCCAACCAAGCCCATCGATCTCTTGAACGATATTCTTATACGACAATCCTTCGATTCGATCCATTTTCCGATCCTATATGTTTGAAGAATCTGCCGGCGTTGATACAAAATATTCGTAGTATCCCCAGATCCCTAGAATGTTCTTATAAGTAAACCGATATGAAATCACGCGACAAAAGCCACATTTAAAAAGAATTAAATCACATAATTTTACAGCATTTCGCTGCTCTTTTGTCTTGGTGCTTGGAAACTTCTGATTTAATGATGTCCGTTGAATTTATATTGCCGTGGCGCCCGGAGGAGCGTTCTCATTAGAGGGTTATGAGCGCCAAGGATCGCACCAAAGACTTATTGTCCGTCGGAGTTTAACAATTTTTTAAAAGGTTTTTCGATGCGACCTGAAACAATCGCAATCCATGCCGGATATGATGGGGACCCGACGACAAAAGCGGCGGCAGTTCCTATATATCAAACGGTTGCGTTTGAGTTTGACAGCGCAGAACATGCTGCCGGACTGTTCAACCTCGAACTCGAAGGTTACCGTTATAGCCGGATTAGCAACCCAACCGTTGCCGTCCTTGAGAAGCGCCTGGCTGCCCTTGAAGGCGGCTCCGGCGCTCTATGCGTAAGTTCTGGCCAGGCTGCTCTTCATCATGCCATTTTGACGTTGGCCGACCAAGGGCGAAATATCGTCTCCGTTCCTCAGCTTTACGGTACAACGCACACGCTCTTCATGCACGTGCTCCCGCGTCTCGGTATTCAGGTTAAGTTTGCTGCAAGCGACCGTGCCGATGATATCGCAAAGATAATCGATGAACAGACGGTGGCGGTATTTTGTGAAAGTGTCGGGAATCCGGCGGGGAACATTTGCGATATTGAAGCCATTGCCGGCAAGGCGCATGAGAAGGGCGTACCCCTTATCGTCGACAACACCGTGGCAACGCCGATATTATTGCGGCCGTTTGAGTTTGGCGCCGATGTGGTGATCCATTCGCTCTCGAAATTTCTCGGCGGCCACGGCACAACCCTCGGTGGCGTCGTGATCGACGGCGGGAGTTTTCCGTGGCGAGAACATGCCAAACGATTTCCTATGCTGAATGAACCGGATCCCTCATATCATGGATTGATATATACTGATCATTTTGGACCACGCGCCTATATCGAACGCTGTCGCAATTTCGCGTTACGGACGACTGGCGCTGCATTATCGCCACTCAGTGCATTCATGTTGCTTCAGGGCGTCGAAACAGTCGCATTGCGCGTTGAACGGCACGTGGAAAACGCGCGCCTCGTTGCCCAGTTCCTCAAAGAAGACCCACGAATTTCTTGGGTAAATTATGCTGGTTTTCCTGATAGCCCATATTACCCGCTTGTCAAAAAATACCTGGTGGGTAATGCGTGCTCGTTGCTTACATTTGGCCTGCGTGGCGATAGCCGACAAGCTGAAGCGTTCTATGATTCTCTTCGATTGATTAAAAGACTGGTAAATCTAGGCGACGCAAAATCCCTCGCCTGTCACCCCGCCTCGACGACCCACCGCCAGATGAATAAGGAAGAGCAACTTAAAGCCGGCGTTACGCCGGGAATGATCAGAGTTAGCGTCGGTATTGAACATATTGACGACATCCTTGCCGATATAGAGCAAGCATTATGCGCCACGGGCATCACTTCGTCGCGTCCGGTTGCCGATCTTGTCGTATAATTCTCTTCATACAGCGGTGTCGTCACGTGTCCGAAAGGTACAAAGAGACATGATTTACAGCGAGACGTTGCGGATTGGATTGGTGAATATCATGCCGGTCGAAGCGATGCATGCTACGACGCAACGCTTTCTAAAATTACTCAATGCAAGCCAAAATGGAATCAATGTCAGCGTAAAACTATATACGGACCAACAAACGTCGCCGAAGGACGAAAAAGATTCTCCTTACATTTACGACACGCTCGATAGCCTGTTCGCTGACACGATGGACGGGATAATCGTAACCGGCACAAACCCACAAGCCGTCCAAATTTCAGAAGAACCTCGATGGCCCGCTATCACGTCATTAGTGGAATGGGCCGGCGAAAATTGCCAATCCGCAATCTGGTCCTGTTTCTCCGCCCATGCGGCCGCGTTTCATTTAGATGGCGTTTTACGAGAGCGGCTGCCTCACAAATATAGCGGTGTGTACGATTGCGTTAAACGCGTTGATCATCCAATACTTTCAAGCTTGGATAACCATTGGAAGATTCCGCATTCGCGGTATAATACGATTAGCAAAAATGCCCTGGCCGAGGCCGGATATTCCATTTTATCCGTAACGACCGACCACGAGCCTGACATTTTCACGAAACGTTTCGGTCGGAGCGAATTTCTGTTCTTTCATGGTCACCCGGAATACGGGCCTGAAGTTTTGCTTGCCGAGTATCGCCGGGACTTAAAGCGCTTTCTTACTGAGAAGGCTTTAAGCTATCCGTCTCTTCCAGAGCAGTATTTTGCTCCAAATACGATTGCTGCGCTTGAGACGCTCAAATCTAACTCGGAGCGCGAGTCACAAGTCGATTTGCTTGCCACGTTCGATCGAATCGCAAAGCCATCCAACGCTTATAGTTGGACTGCTACTGCTGACAGCATATATGCCGACTGGCTGCGCCACCTGGCACGAGAGAAATTTACCGCCGCGGTGTTAGCTGCATGAGCGACGAACAAAGCCTCTTTGCAGACGTCAAGGAGGTATTATTCCCTTCCGCCGACATGCGCGTACATACCGATGACCTACTCACCCGTGTTTTGTCAGAGGCTCAGGATCGGGTAAAGCGTGGTCCTGTTAATCCGCAGCTGACCTTCGACGACACCGTCGCGGAGCTCGGGCAATTCGATTTCCTTTCACCGATAGACTGGCGCTTTTTAGAAAGTTGGACAGTACAAAAGTTGGAACATGGGTTGGTCCATGTTAATCACCCAAGATATTTTGGGCTGTTCAATCCCGCTCCCACATTTCCCTCGCAATGCGCTGACCGAATTGTATCGGCCTTCAACCCTCAGCTTGCATCCGCGACGACGTCTCCGGCAGCAGTCGCAATTGAGGCGCATGTTATACGATCTGTGGGCGTACGCGCTGGGCTGGGCGCAGACGTCGCTGGACATTTCACGACGGGAGGTTCGGAAGCCAATTTTACTTCTCTCATTTGTGCTTTAACCCATGCAAACGCCGAATATGCCCAGTTTGGTAGCCGCGCATTTTCCGGTCCGCCATGCTTTTATGTATCCCAGGATTGTCATCTCGCATGGATTAAGATTGCGCATGAGGCGGGCATCGGACGCAGTGCTGTTCGGTTGGTTCCCACCAATGGCGCCGGCCAGATGGCAATAGATTTGCTCGAACAGGCGATAGAAAATGATCGGGCTTCCGGCATGCACCCCGTCATGGTGGTGGCAACAGCGGGCACCACCAATGCGGGTGTGGTCGATCCGCTTCAGGATTGCGCTGACATCGCCCGCGATGCAGGTCTTTGGTACCATGTAGATGCCGCATGGGGTGGCGCTTTAATCGCGTCTCCACGCCTATCGAGCCTGTTGGAAGGCATTGAACGCGCCGACTCAATCACCATCGATGCTCATAAATGGTTCGCGACGACAATGGGCTGTGGGATGTTCCTTTCCCCACACGCGTTAACGCTGACATCCGCTTTCGACGTTTCCAACGATTTTATGCCATCTCGGCTGGCAGGCGTCGATCCGTATCTCACAAGCGTCCAATGGTCTCGTCGATTCTTAGGACTGCGGCTGTTTCTTTCACTTGCCGTAGCAGGCTGGTCTGGATATGCCGCACATGTTGAACGTAGCGTTGCACTCATTAGCTTGTTTTCACGGCGTATCCGTCGAATAGGCTGGATTGTGGCGAATAACCCAGCACTGGGCGTTGCATGCGTTGAACCGCCACCCGGTTCCGCCTCTGTACGGGAGATTGTATCGGAAATCGTCAAATCTGGGCGGGCATGGGTTTCGGTAGCAAAATTCGAACAACGAGACGTCGTCCGAGTTTGCGTACCTAACGGTGAAACATCACGCGCAGATATCTTATTACTTGTAGACTTGATGGAAGAGTGCCGGCGGGGTCGAATCATAGCTTAGTGACGCGGCAAAACAGACCAAAAAATGGTGTACTAACCCAATGATAACGCTTGAAGCATCAGAAAAAAACGATCTTATCCAGCATAATACAGTTTCATTTACTGGTAAAAACTGCTTGCCTGGCTCTCCAATGCGATCTGCCGTAGTTTTTAAAAACTGCGTCGGTTGGCTACACCAACGGCAATATCTACAACGTGACGACGTCGGTATTTTGATTTGCCCGGCCTTGAACAGAGATGCACTCGACTCGCATCACTCCCTTCGCATATTGGCCGATGCCTTCGCTGCCGAAGGATATCCCACGTTGCGATTTGACTATGAAGGAGCAGGCGACTCTGGCGACTTGTACGCTGCCGACGATGGTTCTGAGTTTGTCTGGTCTTGCTGGAAAAAAAACGTATGCGACGCAATAGACTGGCTCCGTGGCAATTCCGGCGTCCAACAGATCATCATTTGTGGCTTACGCGCCGGCGCAATGATTGGAGCGGCGGCGGTGGTAGAGCGACCCGATATTGCTGGCTTTTTGTTTCTTGCACCAGTTTTGCGCGGACACTCGTATTTACGCCAGATCTGGATTGAAGCCCAGTTGCAGACCGGTTCGGCTCAATCATTAACCGAAGGATTAAAATTCCAAGAGCTGCATTTTTCTCCTGAAACCGTTAAGGCAATTTCCCAAATCGATCTTCGAAGAATGGTATTTTCTGCGCAACATAAGATTGCGATCTTTACACAAGGCGACTCCAAAATTGTATCCGACTGTGCGGAGGCTTGGCGCTCTCAGGGGGCCGATGTAACGGTAAATAGCTTTGATGGGCTCGAACCGATGCTCCATCATAATTTACATGCCGGTCCTGACCCAGCAGATATGTCTTCTGTACTGGCATGGCTAAAATCGGCATTTCCGGCAGAAAAAGACTTTGTCCGCGTGAATCTAGCTGCGCCTTCGCCCGTACTGAGGCAAGGGGACTATCTTGAGCAGCCCGTACAGTTCGGTCCTGACCAAAGACTTTTTGGAATTCTTTGTCAGCCTGAAGCCGATACAAAACAGAATTGCGTTATTATGGCGAATAGCGGACGGGATCCCCATCATGGTATCGCACGCTTTAGTGTTGAATTTGCTCGGCGCCTGGCGGCGGTCGGCATATCGTCATTTCGGATCGATTTCTCCGGACTTGGCGATAGTCTTGGTCCGGAGGGAGCCGAAAATCTTCTGAGCCCTGTATTTGATACCGACCGCACCTCCGATTTGAGCGCGGCCGCTGATGTTGTTGAGAGACTTGGATACAAGACGATATCGGCTTACGGACTTTGTGCCGGTGCCTTTCATGTGCTCCACGGGGCAATTCGTGACGAGCGTTTTAAAATATTGATCCTACTGAACATGCCAACCTTTAGTTGGCAGGCCGGCGATTCGATCGAATATGCCAGGCACAAGATGCTTCCGGCTTCGTACTACATACAAATGATCGTGAAAAAAGAGTTCTGGATAAAATTTCTAAGTGGAAGACTCGATTTCTGGTCGATTTTAAAAGCAAGAATTGCTCGTGTCGAAGAGGCCTTATCAATTCGTTTTCTACCCGCAAATACCGAAAAGAGGACTATCGCACCACCAGACGAAGCTCATACCGCGCTGCGCAGGCTTTCCGAGCAGAAAAGACAAGCAATATTTCTATTTGCGCCTGATGACGAGGGTATTCTTGACCTTGAACGCCGTTTTGGTGAAGGCGCCGAAAAATTATCTTTGCTTCCAGGAATGGGAATGCGTATCGTTGATGGAATCGATCATATGTTGACGGCCGATACGCATCGGAAAGTTGCTGGCGATGTCATGATTTCATATCTTATAGACAAAACACAGCATGGATGAATTAATGGATCGCGCGATCCTATAGTACCGTCCGTTATTTACTTATATGTCCCGTTAGTACGGTATCGTCATCCGGCAGAGCATGTTCCGGTATGTACCTGAGCAGCAGCAATGCTGGCTTTTGGCTTTTCAGAAGCTCGGGCAACGCGGTCTGCAGGTTGAAACATAAAACCGACATTCCGGATCGTATGGAGCGTACTCTGTCCAAAGGGGCTGTCGATTTTTTTGCGCAAGCGCGAGAGATGGACTTCGATGACAGAAGTTCCCGGATCAAACCGCGTCTTCCATACCACCTCGAGCAATTCTTTTCGCGTCACAACCTCACCTGGGCGGCGCATTAGGTATTCGAGAAGCTTGTATTCCCGCGGTTGCAAATCAATTCGCCGACCCGCCCGCGTTACAATTCGATTCAAGAGGTCGATATGAATATCACCACCTCGCAACACGATGGGGACAGCATCTGTCTTCTTCGGAAACGTCAATGCTTCAACACGGGCGACCAATTCCATGAGAGCGACAGGCTTTGACAAATAGTCGTTAGCGCCAGCACGCAGCCCATCGATCCTGTCTTGAACGCTGCCGAGACCGGAAATGAGAAGAACAGGCGTCATCTCTCCTCCGAACCGCAATCTTTTCAAAAGTTTTAATCCGTCTCCTTCACTACCCAAAATTCGGTCGAGTATGATGACATCGAAGCTACCGGAACTGGCAAGTGTAAGACCTTCGCTGTCATCCGTGACGTGAACCACCGCGTGACCGGCGGTCTCAAGCGCGTCAGTTACGGCATGGGCGACATCGAAATCGTCTTCAACCAACAGAATTTCCATATTTGCAGTCTCCGGTCTTCAGCCATTCATGATTTGCCGGTAGAGCCAGATGCCGACGATCAATAATGTGACGTTATTTAAGTTTTTGCTCAAATGAAAATTTGGGCAATACGGTTGAATTCTTGTTAAGTTACGATTACTTCGGTGATAATAATCTAATAAGCCCAGGTTTTTCATATCACAGCGCGTAAAACTCAGAACTATAATCAATCTAAGATTGATCAGGTGAGGAATTCGGGAATTTAAGATTTTGGTATTCAAGAGGTGTAGAAAGCGAACTGGTAATAGGCCAAGATTTTATTTCGCCTGAGTTTCAAGGGCGACGCGCAACGTAACGCGCCGACGATCGCTACGACCGAAAGTGATTACATGGAACGACCGATGCGCAAAAATCGAAAGCATATTGCACCACGCGGCGAAGCTCGGCGTAATTGTGAACTTGTGTGACATTTCAATACATTCAACGAACTGGGGTTTAAGATTAATTATAACAAATCCCTTTGACGAAAACATATAAGAAACGCGATGTCTTCGAGGTAATCTCGATGAGTTTTTCCTTAGGGACTATCGCCCTCCGGCCTGAACTCATGAGGCAGCGCATCCTACGGGATGCACTAACGCGCTGGAGTGTATGAATGGACGATCTCGCAACGACGCTTACGCTTTACAACGACACCGCGTCGCAGAGGGAAAACTACGTCCATTACAGCGAGGGATTTACGCCCGCGAATTATCCATTGACGATGTTTCCACTGCTTGCGGTCGTCTGCGACCTTACGTTGTTGGCGGCCTTCGTAGCATGTGTTTTCTTTATACCGCTTCATTCCCAGGTTCACCTACGCAACGGGGTCATCTGCGCCATTGCTGTAGGGTCTGGGTACATTTTCGGTGCAAATCAGAAAAGCTTTCACCTCGAAAATATCGCATTCTTTTCAAAAATGACGTTGATTTCGTTGAAGTCGTTAATGTTTGGGCTCGCGACGATTTTCGTGCTGACCTTCATATCGACTTCAAAGCTTTTTCAGCATTCAGGAAGTCCGTTAGAGACAACCACGGATATTCTAGTTCTGGTTGCATTTTTTCTGGCGTTTGCAATGTCGCGCCTGCTGATTTCCATATTTTTTAGATTTTGCGTTAAAAATAGTCTTGTTTCTCATCAAGTTGCTCTGATCGGCGCTTCATCGCATGTCGCGACCTTTATTAATGCAATTGCTGAGACGAGGATGGGAATATCTGTGAGGGCAATATACGACGATCGACCGGAAATGCGTGGATGCGTCATCGAGGGCGTCACCGTCGTTGGAGATATCTGGGACTTGTTAAACGATCACAAGGACAGTCCCATCGATCATGTTGTCATCACGGCGCAAGGGCTCGACGACACTGCGCTCGAGACTCTGAAAAGCCGGTTAAGCATGCAGCCGATACGTGTTCGGCAGTTTCCATCGCAAGCCGATATACAGTCTGACAAAAATTATTATGCCGGCTTTGGAGAAATTCCAGGGATCAAACTCGCACCCGTCATGGATCTACCCCTGGGAAGGTTAAGCCGCTTTTTCAAGTCTTTGTTCGATCGGCTTTCTGCGGCGATGGCTTTGCTCTTTCTGGCACCTGTATTGCTCGTCTGCATCGCAGGTATCAAGCTCAGTAGCCCTGGGCCAATTCTATTTCGCCAAAAGCGGATTGGATATCGAAACAAAATATTTGAGGTGTACAAGTTCCGCTCAATGCATCTGGAGGCGTGTAATCTCACGAGATTGACCGCCCGCGATGACCCGAGAGTATTTGGCTTCGGCAAATTCATGCGGAAATTGAGCCTGGATGAACTTCCGCAGCTCTTCAACGTACTTCGCGGCGAGATGTCGATGGTTGGGCCGCGTCCGCATATGCGAGAGGCGCGTGCCGGCGATCATTTGTATTATGAAGTTTGCCCCGATTACGCCGCAAGACATTGTGTAAAGCCGGGGATAACGGGATGGGCACAGGTTAACGGTTGGCGGGGTCCCACTGAAACGGCAGAAGCTATCAGAAACAGGGTGGCACACGACCTACATTACATAAAAAACTGGTCATTCTGGCTGGATATAAAAATTTTGATACGCACGGCTTTGGGAGGTTTTTTTGGCCATAACGCTTTTTGATCATCGTATTTGCTGCGCTTTCGGAGCAAGAAATCGGCGCGGTTCGGCGCCTTCCCTGCTCGGCTTGGAGCTGAATTAATGTTGATGGTTGGTAGCATGAGGAACATGCGGCACTTCGCGCTTGGTATGGCAGTGGCAAGTATGACGTTGGCCGGCTGCAGCTCCCCCCCAACTGCCCCTGTAACGGTAAGTCAGATACCGGCGGCCACACCGATTGTGTCCGCCCAGACAGAGAGCTTGACCGCTGCGGACATGAGCGACGTTATGGGCGCAAACACGAATTCGGCCTATGTGCTTGGGCCGAATGATGTCATTTCGATTTCCGTTTACATGCACCCGGAACTCGACGTTCCCGTGCCTTCGGCAAACGGTGCCGAAGGCGGCGTGCTGATAACCAGTGATGGCTCGGTGCAACTTCCGCTGATTGGAAATATTCAGCTCGGCGGTCTCACCTTAGCGCAGGCGGAGAATAGAATAACATCTGCCTATGCCCAGTATGTCAATAATCCAGAAGTCGCAATTGAGATTCAGCAAGCGCAAAGCCTGCGATACTATCTCCTGGGCGCCTTCTCGTCGCCTGGTGTGAAATATCCCGGGCATCAGCTTACATTGCTGGATGCGCTAGCGCTCGGTGGAACGGTGAATATCTCCGATGCCGATCTCTATCAGGCCTATGTCACGCAGAATTCCACGAAACTGCCTCTCGATCTCCACGCGTTGCTGGTCGACGGGGATCTGACACAAAACATCACCCTAGCTTCGGGTGATACGATCGTTATTCCGACATCGGCAAACGAAAACGCATTCATCTATGGTTCCGTATCCAAGCCGGGTGCGGTTCCGTTTCAGTCCGGAAGTTTGAGCCTGCTGCAGGCGCTTAGCAGCGCGGGGTTGGACCTACCATCCATGACGAATGGCGAGCTTTCGCAAATCCACATCATTCGTGCAGAAGGGCGTAGCGCTCAATTCTATGTCGTAAACGCGGATCTTATCATGAATGGCAAGGCTGCATCGTTCTCGCTTGAGCCTGGCGACATTGTCTATGTTCCTGCAAGCGGCGTGGCAACATGGAACCAAGTTCTTACGCAGTTGCTACCGTCTCTCCAAACGGTTTCGGCCGTTTTGAACCCGTTCGTATCAATCAAATATTTGAGTCAGCGCTACTAAGTCAGCGCTACTAATAGATAGGAGTAACCGTCGTGTCTGCCAGTATTCAAACGCTTTCGCTATCCTCGAACGGCGACGACATCGGCATTGGTGATCTCATTCACACGATCAAACGGCGGTGGCGCTTTATTGCAGTCTTTACAGCGCTTACCACCGTTATCGCGGGCTATTATGTGCTGACATCGCAGCCGCAATTTACGCTAAGTGGTGCTGTTTATCTGGGAGATACGCAAAGCGGCGGAGGTCAAAACACAACATCTGACAACTCATTTCTTACAAGCTTCAACAGCGTTAGCGATCTTGCAACACAAGTCCAGTTACTGACTTCGAAAGCATTGGTGGAGCAAGCTGTTCTGGAGACTGGACTGAATGCGTCTGTGGTGCCGCTCGGCCGTCCCGGGATGCCGTTCTGGCGCTGGCGCTTTGAGTATGGCGAAGCTGTCAATGCTTTCGCACCGCAGGCCGGCGACGTCACGGCGCAATATGCCGTCATCGCAGACCCCGCGAGCCGCGGCGTCTCTTATATGGTAAAATTCGGCTCTGGCGGGCATTTTCGTGTTATTTCCGGCAAAAACTGGAAATCCGACGGGGAAACTGTGCTGACCGGTGAGGTCAACCAACCTGCGTCCGGGGGCGGGTTGAGCTTGATCTTAAAGTCCAACGCACCGAATGTTACGCCGGAAGCTGGGAGTGTGTATCGTCTGTCCATCGTACCCGCGAAAGCGCTTGCAGACGGATTGAGCGGCGGCGCGCTCAGCGTCGTCACCGGCGCCTCCGCGTCCAGCGAGACTCAGCTGGCGACAGTACAACTAAAATGGAATGAGCCTTATCGCGGTACCGCGTTCGTGAACCAGCTGATGCAGGATTACATTGCCAACCAGCTGGGATGGAACACGCAGTCGGCATCGAACACCGAAGATTTCGTCGCCGGACAGCTGGTAAAAATTCGGACCTCGATGTCGGATGCGGACAACAACCTGGCGAATTATCAAGCAAAGACTGGAATTCTTAATGTGCCCGCAAATGCGCAGGCGGTGATCAGCCAATTGTCTCAATACGAAGTTCAGCGCACCACAATTTATCTCCAGCAGCAAGCGCTACAACAACTTGTCGCTGCAACCGCTCATCCTGCGAACGGGGTGAATCCATATCTTATCAGCGAGGCAAACGACCCTGTTCTATCCGGCCTTGCCAGCAACCTGGCAACCGCGGAATCGCAACTGGCCGCGCAGCAGGTGCAATTTACCGATAGCGCCCCTGAAACGCAGATCCAGCTGGCTACCGTCAGTAAAATAGAAAGCGCAATTCGCTCGTTGATCTTAAATGATGAAGCGCTGACGACTCATAATCTTGCAAATATCGATGCTATGATTGCGAGTTACCAGGACAAGCTGAAATCGATGCCAGCCCAATCTCTGCAGGTGATTGCGCTGACCCGTTCGAGCGATGTTTTGGGTCAGCTCTATGTTCTGCTTATGCAGAAGGAAGAGGAAGCCGAGGTTTCCAAAGCCGCGACAATCGTGAACACCCGCGTTGTAACGCCGGCAGAAGTACCACTCTACGCCACGAAGCCACGCGGCACCATTACGGTCGCGGCCGGATTTCTTTTTGGTTTACTCGCCAGCATCACCGCGGTACTGGCGCAACGCGCACTTTCAGGGCGTTACCAGAGCGATGACGAAGTGCGCCGCTCCGTGCCCCTTCGGATTTATGGGCTGGTCCCCGAGTGGCCGCGGCTTGGAGGCAGTGAGGGCATTCTTCCCCCCGACCCGCAAACACCGTTCTCGGAGGCATTCCGAGTGATACGGAGCAATCTCTACGGATCGACAACACGCAAACGGCCACAGGTTGTCATGCTCACCTCACCTGGACTTGGCGACGGAAAGACCACACTTGCCTGCAACCTTGCCAAAATGATTGCGGAGGATGGGAAGCGTGTTCTGCTCATCGATGCCGACTTGCATCAAGGACATGTGTATGAATCCCTTGGTCTGGCGCAGGCTCCTGGGCTCACTGAATGGCTTACGACTGAAATTCCTGCTCCATTTCAATATCTTGAGGATAAGAATTTCGCCGTTCTGACATCGGGTAGATTTCCGGCCCGTCCCGGCGAGCTGGTTACCAGCCCCGCTTTGCGTGGAATTTTTATTCAGCTGCGCAAGGACTTTGATTATATCATCGTGGATTGCCCGCCGTTACCCGTTGTATCCGACACTTTGAGCCTGGTGAAATATGCGGATCTAATTCTGTCCGTTATCTATATTGAACACACGTCACGTCGAAACTTTGCGCTGCATAACGAAGCGATTCGTACGGCGGGGCATCGTCGGGGGGTGATCATCAATGGGGTAGCGTCCGCTTCGGGATATCATGCCTATGGGTATAAGCGTGAGCCATTCCAAGACCATGCTATTCGCCGGATACGTCAATGGGCTGATACGGCGATGAAGCCGGATCAACACAATTGAATTATCTGCCGCATGGTACCGAGCATCGGATGGTCCGTCTGTCCGATGCACTTTACATCAACGGGAGATTCGCTGCGCAAGGCATGACCGGGGTTCAGAGGTTTGCGACGGAAATGACGCGGGCTTTGCTGCAATTATACCCGGGTCAGTTGAATATTTTGACGCCGCCAGGCGCATCAGAAATATTTGATTGTTCGAGAGCGGTCGGTACGCGTAAGGGACATTTTTGGGAGCAAATAGAGCTTCCCAGATATACAAATGATGGCATCCTCATCAATCTTGGCAACACGGCGCCAATTTTTGCGAGGCGCCAAATTGTTGTTATCCACGACGCCGGTGTATTCCGGACGCCGGGCGCATATTCAAAACGGTTCAGGTTGTGGTACAAACTACTTCAAAAAAGCCTTGCACGGGGGCAATCGCGGATCGTTACTGTATCCGACTTCTCTCGCTCTGAACTTGTGGAAAAACTAAATCTTCCTGAAAAAAGAATCAGCGTGGTGCCTGAGGGCACAGACCATATGAACAGGATATCGTTTGATTACGCAACCCTAAGCCGCCATGGACTGCAAAGCGGCAATTTTGTGCTGGCAGTGGGGACATTGGCAAGGCATAAAAATCTTGGCGCACTGAATATTCTCGCACAAAACTTGGCTGATCGCGGCGCCGTGTTGGCCGTAACAGGTGCGTTCGGAGCCGATGCCTTTTCTACACAGTCTCCGACGAAACTTCCAGAACGGGCCCGATATTTAGGTCGGGTCAGTGATGAGGACCTGAAGGCCTTATACTCAAATGCCGCGTGCTTTATATTTCCGTCGCATTATGAGGGTTTTGGACTTCCGGCAGTGGAAGCGATGGCTTGTGGTTGCGCCGTTGTGGCCGCAAATATCCCTTCGCTCCGCGAGACTTGTGCCGATGCCGCCATATATTGTGATCCAAACTCTCCCCACGACATCGCACAGAGTGTTATCAACCTGCTCGACAATGCCCCCCTCCTCCAAGAGTACCGCCGACGGGCGATCGCCCATGTGACAAGCATGACATGGGAAAGAGCTGCCATGCAATTTGCCAAAGTGATAGATCAGATCATATAATGCTTCTTTATTGCCTCTGACGAACGGCGTTGGAGACTTAAACATGGCACGGTGCAAATACGTGCCTATCCATTTCTTAAATTTACCAAATACAGTGTGTCAGCTACAAATCGGGCTGATATGTAAGTTCAAGATCGCGGTGCGACTCGTTGAAAATTGAGGGTAACGATGGATATAGCTGTTATCGTCGCATCAACAAACCGACCTGAAGAAATTGAGCAACTTCTTTCATGCCTCTCACAGCAGACAAAGAGAGCCAATAAGGTCGTCCTGTCTGTAACCTCCGAGACTGATTTACCGAATTGTCTTCCCTCAGACGTCGACGTCATTCTCGGCCCACCAGGGCTGACGGTACAACGAAATCGCGGGCTGGAGCGTGTACTCGGCATTTCCGACGTCGTCGTATTTTACGACGATGACTTTCTCCCGACAAAAGATTCGCTTGCTGGAATCGAGCGCCTATTTAGCGTGTTTCCGAATATAGTGAGTGCAACTGGTGAAGTTCTCTATGACGGCGTCAAAATTGGTGGGATTTCGCATTCCGCTGCAAGCGCAATTGTGAATGAATACGAGAGGGTTCCAACCGCCGAAATTACCACGGATGATATTCTTTGGGCTTATGGCTGTAATATGGCCTTCCGTTCATCCGCAATCGGAAGCCTGAGATTTGACGAAAATTTACCGCTGCATGGGTGGCAGGAAGATATGGACTTTGTCGCGCGGCTTGCGAAATATGGTGATACGGTAAAGACAAATGCTTTTGCCGGCGTCCATCGCGGCGTAAACAAAGGGCGTAGCCCCGGATTCCAACTTGGGTTTTCTCAGATCGTCAATCCCGTCTATCTGGTTCAGAAAGGCGCCATGAGCGGCCGTAAAGCTGCGAACCTCATGGTGAGAAACTTTCTCGCCAACCACATCAAGGCGCTCAGGCCAGAGCCGTTTGTCGACCGACGGGGCCGGATGTTAGGTAACTGGCTCGGCATCTTCCATGTGCTTCGCGGACCAGCGGACCCCAAAGCCATGTTACAGATCCACTAGCCGATATTGAAATGACATGGCCCGCCATTCTTCTCTGGGTACTGATCGCATATGGCGCAGTATCCAGAGGTCCGTCGATCATTTACTTGTTCAGCATCTCGACAATTTTTGGAGATTTAACGCTGCTTCCGCTAAGTTTTACCGGCGGCTTTAACCTGCCGGCGCAGACCGTCTGCGCCGTTGTCCTGATTACAAAAACGATACTCCCACTTCGGGGGCGCAACGCGTTTATGAACATGGCACTTGATATGCGCCGGCTTGGTATCCTGTCGATATTTAGTATCTACGCGATATTAACAGCCTTTTTGCTACCGCGCCTCTTTGCCGGTGACGTCATGGTTTACTCGCTGAATGCAGCCGGGAGCGAATCACCGCTGCACCCCACATCCGCCAATTTTTCGCAGCCAGTTTATCTTATGATTTCGGTCCTCATGCTTTTTTCATTCGCCATAAGGGCGAAAGACCACGAGTTCCTAAAAACCTATATTCGCTCCATTCTTGTTGCGGCGGTACTCCTGGCGGTCTCCGGGGTGATGGATCTGGCTTTAAACGATGTAGGCCTCTCCGCACTTCTGGCACCGGTGCATAACGGCGGATACAATCTTCTGGCCGGCGCAACGATTGCCGGGCAGACTCGGGTGACCGGATTCATGTCCGAAGCATCTGTGTTCGGGGAAGCGTGCTGCTGTACACTGAGCTTTCTAATGTTCAATTTCAGCTATTTTGAACAAAGAATGCGAGTTGCCGTCGTCCTTCCTCTCATTTTTATTTTGTTTACACTGACGTTTTTATCAACGTCGTCGACCGGATATGTGGGGCTGATAGCAATATTATCCATTCAGGCGCTCCGGTCGGTGATGGCCTTTTTGTTTGTTGGCGAGCGCCACCGTATCTCTGTTCGTCGATTGGCTATCCTTATCGGCGCATCACTCTTGGTTGTTGGTGTAAGCGTTTCGGTTTATCAATCACAACTCGCGCATTACCAACAGCTTCTCAACGCGGTTCTATTTCAGAAAACGGCTTCAGATTCATATATAGAGCGGACCTCGTGGACGGCTGCCGGAATGGCGGCGTTTCTGGCAACACATGGCATCGGTGTCGGTATTGGATCGGTTAGAACGTCAAATTGGTTTGTAAATATTCTTGCCAGTACCGGGGTAATCGGCGTCGGTCTAATCATTTTGCTGGTTCTCAGTATTATCTGGCCCTCACAAAAACGGATATCAAATGAAAATCAACGCCTGACAAGCGGGCTGAAATGGTGCCTGATTCCGGTCGCCGTCATGATAAGCCTATCTGGGACCACGCCAGATCCCGGCGTTTGGATCACCACCATCCTTGGATTATTATATGCACTGAAAAGCGAAGTAGACGTGCCTGCAAAAGAAATACGTAACTCGAGGGCCTTAAATCACGCCCTATAAACGCCTCGGCCATTTGTATATTATAAGGTTGGAGGTTACCCGTCCAATTTGGCGCGATACCCTGCCAATCTGCCACGCAAGGTCTGCCAATAGTAATCCGCAGCCATAAAATTAGATTTTAACATGCTCAGAAGAATGCCGCCGGCCGGCCGGATGGCGAAATTCAAAATCGTGAATACCCCTGTTTCCTTGGCATGTTTACGCAATACGCGTCCTAATCCTTTACCGTAATAAAATGCTCTCAACACAGCGGTCTGGGTTAAAGATTTGTCAGGATGTATGACGCGCAGTGAATAGTCATAAAAGACCTTTCCACCCATTCTCATGATTCGGATGGCAAGATCGACCCCCTCGCCTGAGCCAAAGCTGGCTCCTACGCCAAGATCACTGTCAAAACCATGGGCTAGCCGAAGCCATTCGGACTTTGCGAACATATTGAATTCAATTACGGACGTCCAAATTGTTTGCATCGTCGGTACGCCGCTCTCATGGTGCCATCGTCCAGAACCCAGACCTCCGGCCGGGCCGATCGACGGCCCTACGAGCAATGCCAAGTCCTTGTCATTCTGAAAGGCTCGCGTGACTTGAGATAAAATCCCTTCGGGATAGACGCAGTCATCATCGGGAAACGCTATGATATCCCCTATAGCTGCAGCCAGGCCAAGGTTTCGCGCATGGGAACTATTGCGTATTTCCGAGCGAATGTGCTTTATCTCCATAGTCTCGGAAAATCTCTGGATAATAGGAATGACTCGGTCATCTGCATTCTGATCGACTACGATGATTTCGACATTCTCTATTTTTTGACGGGATATAGAACTGAAAAGCAATTCCAATTCATCGGTGCGGCCGCAGGTCGCAACAACTAAAGAAAAATCCATGGTCATGTACCGTCACATCTTGTCCGCTCAACTCTAGGCTTAAGTACATCAGTTGCAATCATTAATTAATTCAAAATATTGTATAATTCATATATTTGTCACAGGAATAGCGCTAAATAGATCGGTCTTTATGCGGTGTAAACTTTGCCTGTTACGTTTGTTGTTCTATTCAAGACACATTTCTGGGATGATTTCGTCGATCGGCAACTCGAGCGCGTTAGAAGTCGCCTCGGAAACGGTGAATTATTTGTAGTCATCGATGATAGCCACATGCCGGTTGAAAACGTTCCAAACGGAAATCAAATCCGTATTTCATCTGATGATTTTTCGAAGTTCAACCTGGCCAAGATTACGACTCATGGCTCCATCATATGGTATAATATCGATTATCCAAACTATATCGCATTCGCGCAACTTCCGCGTTTCGATTATTATATAAGTATCGAATACGATGTCGTTGCGAATATCGACTTGGAGAAATTAGTTAACCAACTCTCTCTGAATCAGATTGACTACCTGGGGCTTCCGATAAAGAAGCCTGCAACCGAGTGGCCATGGTACGAAATGCATAAGGATATATATGGCCCAGAGATGTTGGTGTCTCTATCCTGTTTCTCTGTATTCTCGAACCGGGCGATGAAAATGCTCTTCGCACGCCGGCAGGAAATGAGCGAGGACTTCCTACACGGAAAGATCCCTTTTTGGCCAAACAACGAGGCGTTTATACCTAATGAAATCTTGCGCTCAGGGATGTCCCGCGACTCAATCTGCAACTATGGTTCTACTGAGCATTACGATTGGTGGCCTCCTACAGATGAAGTTCGCTCCACCATAAGCCAAGACGGCGCCTTTATTCACCCCGTGCTGCATGGGCGGCGCTATACAACGAGTGTTCTGTATCATGAGCCATCTTTGCTTCAGGTTTTCATTTCCGGAAGCGGAATAAATGAGAGATTAAAGAATTTGTCGACGCGGCAGAGGATTTTTCTCGTTGCATTTGAGATAAGACGTCGAACGGTCGGGAGACTTTATCGGGCCCTCGAACAGATTGGATTACGGCCGGTCTGGTTTGAAAATGCGGTCAGTGGGCGAGCCCGCTTTGTTCAGGCCGAGACATCTCACAACGCGGCTAAATAATCTGATCATTTTACAATTTTGTATTGATCCAGGAATGCCATAAAACTTTGTTGAAAAACGGCGCTGCTGAATCCCTCGGCCCAAATTCGGCATGCCGATGGTTTAAATTCGTGTTTCTCAAAGCTCTCAACAGCTGCGACAACAGCGTCGGCCGTTTGTTCATAAAACAACAATCCAGTAGGATCTAACGCGCCCGCATTTTCGAGGTCAATAACCGTTTCCAATGCGCCGCCCTTACCATAGGCGATCACCGGTGTTCCACATGCCTGGGCTTCGACAGGAAGGATCCCGAAATCTTCCTCCGCGGCAAAAACAAAGGCGCGGGCACGCTGTAGGTGGTCGCGTAAAACGTCGTTGCTTTGATACCCGAGAAAAGTAATATTATCCGTCGCCAAACTCCGGATTTTTTTCATATCTGGACCATCCCCGATGACAATCAGTCGGCGGTCACGCATTTTTGCGAATGCCTCTACGATCAAATCAATCCGCTTATATGGGACCATGCGTGAAGCGGTAACGTAGAAATCTTCTTTCTGTTGCTTGATAGAAAAATTTTCGATATCAACCGGCGGATGAATCACTGTTGATTTACGGCCGTACACCTTTTCGATGCGTCGCCCGATATACTTTGAGTTCGCGATAAAATGGTCGACCCCACTAGCGGTCCGCACATCCCAAAGGCGAATATAGTGCAACACCAAGCGTGCCAGTATGCTCTTGAGGCCATGGGATAAGCCTGAGTCCCGAAGATACCGATGCTGAAAATCCCAGGCATAGCGAATAGGTGTATGACAATAGCAGATATGCGTTTGATCGGGCCCTGTGAGTATTCCTTTGGCGACCGCGTGGCTGCTGGAAATCACCAAATCATATTCGGAGAAGTCGAACTGCTCGATCGCCATCGGCATCAAAGGCAGATAGGATCGATATTTTTTCTTCGCAAATGGAAGCTTCTGAACAAAGGAGGTCTTTGCTTTTTTGTTGAATATGTTTGTACGGTCTTCCGGGGAAAGAAAATCGACAACCGAGAAGAGGTCGGCTTGTGGAAATAAAGTCAAAAGTTCTCGAACGACGCGTTCGGAGCCGGCGTAGGAAATCAGCCACTCATGGACGACAGCCACCCGCATAGGACGCGGATGCCCGGCATTAGCGCTTATGTCGGTTCTTTGTTTTTCTTTGATTAGAAGGTTCGAGAAGTCGCCTTCCATCATATGTTTTCCTAAGGAGCTTAAAACGGCAAAATTCATATTCGCGTGATTTAAGGGAAGTCGGGTAATCAAGTAAATTTAAATAAGATTTTTGAACCTTCGCATCATGTGATTTGCTCCAGATTTCGACTTTTAGTGTTATTTTTGCGATTTAATTTTAATTAAGTTAAACGATCGCTGGGATTTCTCGAGAACGTTATAAGCTTGGTTTCGAATGCGCATGTTCGGAAGGTTTTCCTTTGCCACGGGCAATTAATCATATTTATCGGAGCTGTAGGGCGTTGGAGACGGCCGACTATTGCAAGCTTCGGCCAAGAACAGGGCAATTTTTGTTCCTTTGCCTTATGTTATGGGCATGGAGCAACAACGCGTTCGCGCAGATGCCGGAAGCCGCACTCGACCTTTCTGGTTATCATCAGACGTTCATCGATACGTTTTCGAAATCCGATATCACGGCCTATGGACCTGGATCGAAATGGATCGCGCATACGCCGTGGAATGGTGATTTTGGTGATGATGTTTTCGGTAACCCCGGTCCAAACGGCCCTTTTTCTTTTTCGAGCAACGGGCTTTCGATTACCGCATCCAAGGATCAAACCGGAAAATGGCAAGCCGGGCTTATCTGCTCGGTAGACAAAGACGGCACAGGGCAGCAGGGTTTTTCGCAGCGATACGGCTATTTTGAGATGCGGGCGATCTTGCCAGACGGCGCAGGTGTCTGGCCCGCATTTTGGTTGATCGGAACGGACAAATCAAAAAGCGTGTCCGAAATCGACATCATGGAGTATTATGGCCATTCGGACGACACCTATCATATCACCGAACATAATTGGGTGAACGGCAAGGACGTTTTGGGTGCGTGGCACGTCGTGAACGTTCCTCCAGGATCGCTGACCACACGTCCGAATACGTTCGGTGTGCTTATCACGCCAAACGTGATGACTTTTTACCTCAACCGCGTCGAGGTCTGGTCTTCACCGACGCCGCCAGAATACCGGCAACCAATGTATATTCTGGCAAATCTGGCGATCGGCGGCGGGTGGCCGTTCGGGGCGCTGTCATCGCCGAAGATTATGAAAATTCAAGACATAGAAGTGTACGCGGCGAACCCATAGCGCCTTAGGGAGGATGTGCTGCATGCATCCGACTTTCGAGAACATAGCCAAACATCTGACAAAAAAGTTCGATTGTGGCGCGTATTTCCATGCTGATGTATTTCGGCTGGCTATGGCTGCTTACGGCCAACCCCCATGGTTTTTCACCCTGGCAAACGGGTATTGATAAGATGCTTCGCACGAATGTGCTATCTAAATGCATTTCTGCCGCAGATCCTATGTTACGTAAGAGGCTTTGTGACCGATTGAGGATGCCATGAATGTGTTCGGGCTGTACCGTCACTGGTGGTGCCGTGACGTCATAAAGAAAAAAGGGTTTAAGCCGCTCGCATGAGATCGGAATTTGGCCGCCTGAACCTTTCGTGGTTCCGGAAAGACCGTACTTTGCCGTTTCTGCCACGACATCACCCACCTCTCCATCTCTGAGGGCGTACAGGACGACACGGTCAAAGCCGGAGATCGATCGGATCTGGCGCACCGCTTCCTGGCATACGGAGACCGCCGTATGCCGCGTTCGCAACCTGCCAAGCATCCAGCGCAATGTGGGAGTGTTACTATTCCGTGGCGTTGCCGGCTCGAATTCCAACACGATCTCTGATCCGGCGATATGCGCCGCGACATCGAAGTAGGGTAATTCCGGCGCAAGCAATGCGGCGAATTGATAAGCAACCGCACTTGTCGGTGCGGCAAGCTGAAGGCCGTTTTTTATGGCGTGCAGTACTTCCTGAGGGATAATGGCCTGCACAGAACCGCCTATAAGCTCGTTCCATTCCAAAGAGAGAAAAGCGCCAATATTCTCGGAAGCCCCCATAATATTCCACCGGCTGTCCAGCACAATTAAAAAGCCATGCTGTTGGACAGCAAAGGGCTGCTGGGCCAAATCGGCAAGAAATTCTGTCGGTTGCCGCTGATTCATTGCCTAAATTTAGGTTTAAATGATGAGAATTATCTATCCATTCGATTAAATTTCGTAACGCCTTCAGAATGCGTCGGCGTTAGGGGAAAAAGCAAACTTATTCCGCGCTGAAACAGCCTATTCTCGTGGCGCAGGTTTGATATCCCAGAACCGGCGGCTCGCTTCATGCTCGGCCTGCGCGCGCGAAAGTCCAATATCGCTCAACATCCGGTCGTCCATGCGCCCCAGAACTCGCCGGGTCGCAATCATGTGATAAATCGCCACCAGGAAGGCGAATGAGCGGGTTATTGGCGACGATATCGCGGCCCTGCGTTGCTTTGTGGTGTGGTGCTTTGGTGACATAGGAAAGTTCAATTTGCCGGTGAGATGACGGGTTTGGCCTATGCATCTCAATCGAGCCAGTGACAGTTTAGGACAATTACGCCAAACTGTACTGATGACGGAAAAAGTACAGTTAGCGGATAACCCCTCCCAGGGCCAGAAGGACTTACGCGTGTGGCCCTCGTTATCAAAGCGTTGCGCAGACGGATCCTCGACCGCACACTTGCCAGCGGTGCCAAGGTCCCATCAATCCGCGCCATGGCCGAGACATTGAATGTCTCAAAATCGACCGTGGTGGATGCCTATGAGCGTTTGGCGGCGGAAGGGGTTATCGCGGCACGTCGTGGCGCGGGGTTTTATGTCACTGGCCGCGCAGCGCCCCTTTCGGTGGCGGAAGTTGGACCGCGTCCGCCCCCCGAGGTCGATCCCCTATGGCTTACCCGATACGCCATGGAGGCAGGCGATCACATCCTGAATCCGAGCTGCGGATGGCTCCCCCAATCCTGGATGCCGGAGGAGGCTTTGCGCCAGGGGATGCGGCAATCGGCTCGGGACAATGCGGTTGATTTTACGCGCTATGGCCAGGCAAGCGGCCACGCGCCGCTTCGCCAGCTACTTTCGACTTATCTTGCAGAGCGCGGCATCATCGCGCCGGCTGGGCAGATTTTGCTGACCGATTGCGGAACCCAGGCGATCGACCTCGTTTGCCGGCTGCTGCTGGAACCGGGTGACAGCGTTCTGGTGGACGATCCGTGCTATTTCAATTTCTTTGGCATTCTGCGAGCAAGCAGGGCCAAAATCATCGGTGTGCCATTGACCCCAAACGGGCCGAACCTCGAAAAATTCGAAACGGCACTCATCGAACATCGCCCCCGGCTCTACCTAACCAACGCAACGGTACAAAATCCGACCGGGGCGAACCTGGCGCCGCATGTGGCGCATCGCCTGCTTGGATTGGCAGAGGCGCATGATCTTACCATCATCGAGGACGATATTTTCGCTGATTTCGCGATGGAACCGGCGCCAAGGCTAGCGGCATTGGATGGGCTCAACCGGGTTGTCTATCTGGGAAGCTTTTCTAAAACGTTGTCGGCAAAGCTCCGCCTGGGCTTCATTACCGCGCGGCCGGAGCTGATGGAGCCGTTGGTCGAACTGAGAATCGCCACGCAGATCGGGGGCGGCCCCGCATCGGCCGATATCGTCCACCGGGTGCTGACGAACGGAACGTATCGGCGCCACACCTCCGCGTTACGGGCGAGGCTCGGCACGGCCATGGGCACGACACTGCATCGGTTACAGAGTGCCGGACTTACGCCCTGGATAGAGCCACGCGCCGGCATGTTCGTCTGGGCACGCCTTCCTGACGGGCTTCGCGCCGTGGAGGTCGCGCGGCAGGCGCTGACGGAGGGCATGGTGCTGGCGCCGGGCGACGCGTTCAGTCTTAACCGCGCTTCGGACGGATTTCTGCGCTTCAACGTGGCACAATGCAGCCATCCCGCCGTATTCTCGATTTTAGACAAGGCCATGTCGGCCGCGAGACAGTCTTCATGCGAACAATCCTGAACAGCCGACACTGCAGGGGAATGAAGCATGTTAGAAAAGCTCCCGTCTCTGAACATAATTCATTCTAAGATTTATTAAATTGACAGAAATTTACTCAGACCGAAAGGTAACAATAGGTTTCAAATTCAAGCCTGATAACTAATGATGAGGGTCTCGTGCGGGTTGCATTTGTTCATGAATGGTTTGTGACATTCGCCGGATCTGAAAAAGTTCTTTCGGAAATGATCAAGGAATTTCCTGATGCAGATATTTTCTGCCTGGTCGATTTCAGTGACGGGAAACACGCGGACAAATTCCTCTACAAAAAAATCAACACGAGCTTCCTTCAGAAGTTAAAGCCGCTCGGAAAATTCTACAGGTATTTTTTCCCATTCATGGCACTGGCCGTCGAGCAGCTAGACCTCTCAGGCTACGATCTCGTTATTTCTAACAGCCACGCTGTCGCAAAGGGGGTCATTACCGGGCCGGACCAGCTGCATATCAGCTATTGCTACACCCCGATGCGATATGCCTGGGATTTACAGCATCAATATCTCCGTGAACAACGAATGAGCCGGAACATCAGAGGGCTTATTGCGCGGTATTCCCTGCATAAGGCGAGGATCTGGGATACACGAACGGCCAATAGTGTTGACCATTTTATTGGTTGCTCGGAATATATTGCACGCCGCATCTGGAAAGTTTACCGGCGGCCGGCAGACGTCATTTATCCTGGCGTCGATACGGATTACTTTAAAATCGGCGGGGAAAAGGGAGATTATTACTTCACCTCGTCCAGATTGGTGCCTTATAAAAAAGTGTCTTTAATCGTCGAGGCATTTAAGAGCATGCCCGACAAAAAACTGGTCGTGATCGGAACAGGACCGCAGTTTAAAGATGTTCAACGGCTTGCCGGGCCAAATGTTTCCGTCCTGGGCTATCAGGATGATGACATTCTTCTCCAGCATATGCAGGGGGCGAAAGCGTTTATTTTTGCGGCCGAGGAAGATTTTGGAATCACGCCGCTGGAGGCTCAGGCATGTGGGACGCCTGTGCTCGCCTTTGGCAAGGGCGGCGCATCGGAGACGGTCATCGACGGCGTCACCGGGCTGCATTTCTGGAAACAGGATGTCGCGTCAATCTGCGATGTTGTAAACCAATTCGAAGCGGTATCTTACATCTTTGATCCCAAGACCATCCGCGCGCATGCCGAGAAGTTTTCGATCCGGCGCTTCCGCTCAGAGTTTAAAGAGCTTGTGTGGAGGTTGTGGTCGCACCATTCGGTCAAGTCGAAGTCAGCTGAAGAAAAGGAGCTTGCCGAATGAAAACGGCTTTCGTAACCGGCGTAACGGGGCAGGACGGCGCATATCTGTGCGAGTTGCTTTTGCGAAAAGGCTATGGGGTAACGGGCGGATACCGCCGTTCCAGTTCTCAGGATTTCTGGCGTCTGCGCCAACTCGGCGTACTGGACCAGCCGAACTTCTCCCTGATCGAACATGATCTTACCGATCTGGGCTCCAGCATGAGAGCCATTTCAGCGGTTGAGCCCGATGAGATCTATAATCTCGGCGCGCAAAGCTTCGTCAGCGTTTCCTTCAAGCAGCCCACCACCACGGCGCAGATTACAGGGCTGGGCGCGCTGAACCTGCTGGAGGCCGTTAGAACCATCAATCCGAAAATCCGCTTCTACCAGGCCTCCTCAGCCGAGATGTACGGCAAGGTGCAGAGCGTACCGCAGAACGAAAAGACCGTGTTTTATCCGCGCAGCCCCTATGCGGTCTCCAAACTTTTCGCGCATTGGTCCGCCATCAACTATCGCGAATCCTACGGTATGTTTGTCAGTTCTGGCATTTTATTCAATCACGAATCTCCCCTACGTGGCCCGGAATTCGTCACGCGCAAGATCAGCCAGGGTGTTGCCCGAATTCACCTTGGTCTTCAGTCTAAGATCGAGCTTGGGAATCTTCATTCAAGACGGGATTGGGGGTTTGCCGGCGAGTTTGTCGAGGGAATGTGGCGCATGTTGCAGGCCGACGAGCCGGACACCTTCGTTCTCGCGACAGGAACGATGACGACGGTGCAGGAATTCGCGACCGTGGCGTTCAAGGCCGCCGGAATTAACCTTGAATGGGTTGCTTCGGGCGATTTGGAGGAGGCGAGATGCGCCGCCACCGGCAAGACGGTACTCACGGTCAATCCCAGCTTCCGGCGCCCTGCCGAGGTTGATGAGCTTCTGGGCGATCCCTCAAAGGCCAAGGAAGTTCTGGGCTGGAACCCGGCAACCAGTTACAAAGAGCTTGCCAAGATGATGGTGACGGCGGATATCGCGCGCGAAACACCCTTGGCAGACCCCAATCATGAGATCCGGCTTCCATCGCTTCGCGCGGCTGAAAAAGAGCCCTCGCCACGCGTGCTGGATATGAAAATATTAGCGCCAGCGGCGAACGGCCAGTCGAACGGGCAGGTCAAAACCACAGCTTAAGGCTCGGCTTGGATTTAAAGCTTTTTAAATTCTCAAACCCAGGCGGTTGCAATAGCTATAGCGTGGTTGAAGACGGCGCTGTTGGAGCATGAAAGATGAGTTTGAGCGCGGTTGAACGACCACGGGAAATGGTCATGCGACCCGGCGTGACGACGACGATTTTTACATCGATGTTCGAGATGTCGAAGGCGCATATTCGGCGCTTGTTCAAGGGGCCAGAAGTATCGCTCGTCAGGATGGCGCCCGGATTGCGGGCGGCAAAGCACGTGATCATCATGACTGTTCATAACGAGGCGATGCGTCTGCCGTTCGTCCTGAAATATTACCGCGCCATGGGATTCGAGCATTTTATTTTCATCGACAATAAATCCAGCGATGGCACCCAGGAAATGCTTTCGGCCGAGCCTGATGTTTCCTTGTTTGTGGCAAACGGCTCGTATCGTCATTCCCGTTTTGGCTGCGACTGGGTGAACAGCATTCTGTCCGCCTATTGCAAGAACAAATGGATACTTTGCGTTGATGCCGACGAGTTTCTGGTTTTTCCGAGCCATGATTCGAAAGGGATCAGCAATTTAACGAATTTGTTGACGAAGAATGGCCAGACATCGATGCAATGTCTGATGCTGGACATGTATAGCGACCAGAAACAGCAATCCAATCTTTGCCCCGTCGGCGAAGACCCTTTATCCGTCTGCCGATTTTATGATCGAGACGGGTATACTCAAAAATATGACGCGGTAACGCAGACAACCTGGATCAAAGGTGGCGTCCGCGGAAGGGTCTATTTTGCGGAGGATGTCTGGCAGGGGCCTGCCTTAAACAAGACTCCGCTTGTGTTCTGGAAGCTGCATTACGCCTTTCTGAAATCCACGCACCAGCTATGGCCTTTCCACCTCAATGGCGGGGACGTTCATCATGGCAAGCTTCGCGGTGTTCTGCTGCATTTCAAATTCCTCTCCGATTGGCAGGTTAAGCTTTCCAACGAATCTGCACGGCAGCAGCATACCGAGGAATATAATGCCTATGTCCGACAGCCAGTTGAGGCGCAGAATGAGCCCGTTTTGATGGGCCCTCCAAGCGTTGAGTATACCGGTATCCGCGCTTTGCAGCGCGACGGGCTCATTGATGGCGCCTATACCACGGTCTAAAATTTCACTCGTTTGAAAATCCGGTCGACGGCATCACGAAATATCAGGGGCGCGCCAATCCGAACCAGGCCGATATATAAAACGCAGCTTGCGCCACAGGTTACAATCACCTGGAGCAATTTTCCGTGGCTGATCGCTGGAAGTGCCGCCAGCCACACGCCCAGTCCGACGGCAATCGCGGCAAAAATCGCGGGCTTCAAATAAAGCGCCACGATTTTAAAGAGTTTTACGTCAGCAGATCGAAAGACGAAGTAGGTATATACTGGCTGGGTCAGCACATAGAACGCGCAGACAGCAAGCGCGACCCCTTTGGCGGCGTCTGCCAGGGCACCGATCGTGACGAGCACGAAGAAAACCGGCGACAATATCGCGATATAGCCGAAGGACCGAACGAATTGCCCCCTTGCACCCATCAGGCTTCCCGCGACCCAGGAAACGGCATCAAAGGCCAAACCAATGCTCAAAAGCTCGATCAGCGGAATCGCCGGAAGCCATTTCGTACCAAAAAAATCTGCGATGAGCGGCCGCGCAATGCCCGCCTGCAGGAAACCGAAAAAAATCGCGGCATAGCTCAACAGACTCGCCGCCTTCAGCGCCGCGTCCCGCTGGCGCACGGCATCGGATTTCAGCTGAACCAGAACGGGATAGATCACCCCGGTAAAGTTTCCGGCGAGCGTCCAAAGCGGCTGGGCGGCAAGACGGAACGCAAAATAGTAATCGCCTACGACCGAATGGCTGTAGAGCAGCCCGAGGATAAAATAATCGCCCTGCCCGATCGCTGAGTTGATCACCCTGCCGCCAAACAAGGCGGCGCTGTTGCCCAACAGAAGCTTCCAGCTGTTTTTCCGCCGCAGGCGGTTGGCCGGGAACGGCGCCAGATACCAGAAAACCCGCGCGCGGAGGGCATAAAAGATCGGGAGCGGAATGACGAAGGAGAACGCACCAAGCCCGCGCCACGCCAACAGCACGGTCAGCGCCTGAATACCGAGATTTTCAAACGCACCATAGGCAGCGATGGTGCCGAACCGCATTTCCGCCCGCAAAACTGTGTTCGGCACGGTGCAAAGTGCTGCCAGCGGCATGGAGGACGCCAATATTGCCAAAATACCGACAAGCTCCTTGCTCTTGAAAATGACCGCGGCAAAGGGTGCTGCCACAAGAACAAGGCAGGCGGCCAGTGCCGAGAGCCCAAGGCTGAGCCAAAATGCCTGCTCCGCCCAAAATCTGAACGTCGTCTTGCGCTGCAACAGAACATCGTCGACGCCGAAGCTCTGAATGGATGAAACGAGGCCGGTGATGACATAAGCAAGGCCGATAACGCCGAAATCTGCCGGCATCAAAAACCAGGCGAGCATGAGTTGGCTGACGAAGGTGACAACGCGCGAACCGATATTCTGCCCAAGGAGCATAACAATGCCGTGCAGGGCGCGCGTGCCGAGCGGCCGCTCAATTTTAGCCGCCCTGGAAACAAGCTCGCCATTGCCGGAAGCTTTGGTCGCAAACGGCCTACGAATGAACATCTATGCTCAGGCTTCCAGGACTGTCCGATACCAATGAATAGGCGTCAAGCTGAGATCTTCAGCTGTATATCGGAGTTTGACGAAGTTGAAATGAAAGATCAATCACGCCGAGTCGGAATTGCGGAGATCGACTTATAATTTATCTTTTTAAAATATCTGAACAGTGACCGAGCCTATTAATCGGCAAAATTGGTCTGTATCACCCAGCCCTAACTCAGCCGGCAGGCACCATTTCTATATCGGGTGGCAACTAAAGGATAGACAGTCATTACCGAGGCGGGGAGATACCGACGGTGGTGAACCGTTGACATGCAATTGCCGCTCAATCGGAGCAGAAGCCCGCCGCAAGGCGTTTTACCGCAAAATCCGCAGGAAGGCGGGCGACCCGCCTAACCGGACAGGATCTTGAAAAATTTGAAAATTTGGTGAGCCCGGTGGGGGTCGAACCCACGGCCATTCGATTAAAAGTCGAATGCTCTACCACTGAGCTACAGGCTCTCCTGCGAGGGGGTGAACCAGATTTCCCCCCCTCAAGTCAATAGATGGTCCGGAATATCAGCCGACCACCGTCATTTTCAAAATCGAATCCGGGTCGGAGACCGACCCGCTCTGCCCGACTCCTTTTTTGATCTGCTGCACGGCATCCATACCGGCCGTTACCTGGCCGACAATGGTGTACTGGCCGTCCAGGAAGGTCGCTGGGGCGAAGCAGATGAAGAACTGGCTGTTGGCCGAGTTCGGGTCCTGGGTGCGTGCCATGCCCACGGTGCCGGTGAGGAAGCTGGCATTCTCGGTAAACTCGGCCGGAAGGTTAGGGAGCGACGAACCGCCCATGCCGGTGTTCGTCGGGTCGCCGGTCTGCGCCATGAATCCGGCGATGACACGGAAGAATTTACAGCCGTCATAGACCCCTTGCGCGGTGAGGGTGCGCAGACGCTCGGAGGCGAGCGGGGCCAGATCCGGGCGCAGCTCAATGGTCACGGGGCCGTAGGTCAGCTCCATGAGGAGGGTGTTCGACGTGGTGTCGGCAGCGGCGGGCTCGGTCATGGAGAGTTCCGTTATCAAAGGGGTTGCAATGGCGGCGGCGGTAAAGGCTCTGCGTTTCAGCATGCTATTTCCTCAGTTTTCTATTTTCTCAGTTTTTCCAGCGTTCTGTCATGCGTGAGCTTGGGCACGAAGGAGGAAATATCCCCCCCCAAAGCGGCGATGTCCTTCACGAATCGGGAAGAGATGAATTGGTGATGCTCGCTGGCCATGAGAAACACGGTTTCGATCGCGGGGTCCAAACGGTAATTCATACCAGCCATCTGGAATTCGTAATCGAAATCCGACACGGCACGAAGACCACGGATGATACTCTTGGCGCCGATTTCCCGGGCAAATGAGATCAGCAACGTCTCGAACGGCCGAACTTCGATCTGCGTGCCGGTTTTGGCCATGATCGGCGCGATTTCTGCACAGACCAGCTCGGCCCGCTCCTCGATAGAGAAAATCGGACCCTTGCCCGCGTTCATCGCCACCCCGACCACCAGACGGTCCACCAGCCGCGCCGCGCGGCCGATAATATCCAGATGTCCGTTGGTGATCGGATCGAACGTGCCCGGGTAAAGCCCGATTCGGGGTTCAGCCATCTTCAGCCTCCTGCTCCAATACGGGGAATACGCTGGTGACGCGCTCGTCGTCATCCAGGCGGAATAGCGTCACGCCCATGACGGAGCGGCCGGTAATCCGCACCTGGTCCACCGGCACGCGGATGAGGCGTCCGCCATCGGTCACCAGCATCACGTCATCGCCGTCGCGCACCTGGAAGCTGGCGGCGACTGCCGTGCCGTTACGCTTGGCGCTGAGCGTGATGTTTTGAATCCCCTGCCCGCCTCGTCCCGTCACGCGATATTCATAGGCCGAGGAACGCTTGCCGAAGCCGGAATCAGTGACCGTGAGAAGAATTTCCTCGCCATCGGCAAGTTCGCGTATCCGTTCCTCGCTCAGCGCGATATCCGAAAATGCCTCTTCGTATTCGACGTTTTCAGCCTCGTCATCGCCATTGGTACGGCGCTGGGCTGCGGCATATTTCAAATAGGCCGCGCGCTCATCGGGTGTTGCATCGACATGGCGCAGCACCGAGAGACTCATCACCTCATCGTCCTGCCCAAGCTTGATCCCGCGCACGCCAGCGGAGTCACGACCCGAGAACACACGCAGATTCTCATCGGTAATCTGGAAGCGGATGCAGCGGCCACGCTTGGTGGCGAGAAAGACGTCATCGCCGTCGCGGCAGGTGGCAACGCCCACGAGCCGGTCGCCCTCCTCCAGCTTCATCGCGATCAGCCCAGCCGCGCGGACATTTCGGAAATCCGCGAGCCGATTGCGCCGCACGCCGCCGCTGGCGGTGGCGAATACGAGGTGCAGGTTTTCCCAGAGCGATTCATCCTGCGGCAGCGGCAGCACGGCGGTGATCTCATCCTTGCCGAGTTCCGGCAGCAGGTTGATCAGCGCGCGGCCCTTAGCCGTGGTGGTCGCTTCCGGAAGCTTCCAGACCTTCTCACGGAAAGCCTTGCCGCCCGAGGAGAAGAACAGCACGAATTGATGCGTATGCGCGTTGAAGCTGCGCGTCACCACGTCATCTCCGCGCGTGGAGGTCGCCGAACGGCCGCGCCCGCCGCGATTCTGCGCGCGGAAGGTCTCGAGCGATGTGCGCTTGATAAATCCGTCGCGGGTGAGAGTCACGACCATCTGGCCGGGCTCGATCAGGCTCTCATCGTCCTGGTCGGAATCCATATCTTCGATGGTGGATTTGCGGGGCGACTGGATTTTGGCTTTGGCGGCGATCAACTCGTCACGCATGACCTCCAGACGGCGAATACGCGAGCCGATGATCTCCAAAAGTTCCGTAATGCGCTCGGCAACTTCTGTCAGCTCCGCCTGGATCTTTTCACGCTCCAAACCGGTGAGCCGAGCAAGGCGCAGCTCCAGAATGCCGCGCGCCTGGGCATCCGTCAGCTGCATCGTGTTTTCGGCGGTAATCGTGTTCCCAGCATCGTCGATCAGCGCCAGCAGCGGCACGACGTTTTCCGCCGGCCAGTGGCGCTCCATCAGCGCTGCACGCGCCGTGTTGGAATCCGGGCTGCCGCGAATGATCCGGATGACTTCATCGATATTCGCGACGGCTGTGGCCAGGCCGATGAGCAGATGCGCGCGGTCGCGGGCCTTGTTCAGTTCGAAGCGCGCGCGCCGCAGAATCACTTCCTCGCGGAATTCCACGAAGCAGATCAGCAGCTCTTTCAGCCCCATCTGACGCGGGCGGCCTTTGTCGAGCGCCAGCATGTTGATGCCAAAACTCGTCTGCAGATTGGTGAAGCGGTAGAGCTGGTTCAGCACCACCTCACCCGTCGCATCGCGCTTCAGCTCGATCACGATGCGCATGCCGGAACGATCGCTCTCGTCGCGAAGATCGGCGATACCCTCGATATCTTTCGCGCGCACCAGCTCGGCGATGCGCTCCAGCAGCGTGGATTTGTTCACCTGATACGGAATTTCAGTGACCACGATCGCATCGCGATCCTTGCGGATCTGCTCGACGCTGGCGCGCGCGCGGATGGTGATGGAGCCTCGCCCGGTCTCAAACGCGTTGCGGATGCCGGAGCGGCCAAGGATGATGCCCGCCGTCGGGAAATCAGGGCCAGGGACGATGGCCATCAGCTCTTCCAGCGTAATCGCGGGATTTTCGATCAAGGCCAGCGTCGCGTCCAGAATTTCGGTCGGGTTGTGCGGGGGAATATTGGTGGCCATGCCAACGGCGATGCCGTTGGAGCCGTTAATGAGCAGATTGGGGAAAGCGGCCGGGAGCACTTTCGGCTCCATCTCGCTCTCATCGTAATTCGGCTGGAAATCGACCGTGTCCTTGTCGATATCGCCGAGCAGCAGCATCGCCGCCGGGTCCAGCCGCATTTCGGTGTAACGCATCGCGGCGGGCATATCGCCGTCGATGGACCCGAAATTGCCCTGGCCGTCGATCAACGGCAGGCGCATGGAGAAATCCTGCGCCATGCGCACAGCGGCGAGGTAAATCGCGCTATCGCCATGCGGGTGGTACGTGCCCATCACATCGCCGGTCATGCGGGCGGATTTACGATAGGGCTTGTCCGGCGTGTTACCCGCCTCATTCATCGCGTAGAGGATACGCCGATGCACCGGCTTCAGCCCGTCCCGCGCATCCGGCAGCGCACGGCTGACGATAACGGACATGGCATAGTCGAGATAGGATTTACGCATCTCCAATTCGATGGAGACAGGCTCCGAACCGCGCGGCATTTCCGGGCCGCCGGTCGGCTCGTCAGTGGTATCGCTCATGTCAGGTCAGGCAGGCGCTGGCGAGACGGCGAAAAGAATCGCCAGACGAGGCGTAAGACATTGAGATCATTAAGAAAATTATCCTGAGTTCCGGCCAGTTTATAGCATAAACCTGTCATATTTACAAATGACCGGGCGATGCGGGGCCAGGGTATTTGGGGTTTACCGGCCGCCCCCCTTCAAAAGCAGCTTATGCTCACGGCGCGGGTAAGAGGGGGACCTAACCCTGCCGCACCGTCGCCAACCGGCTGGCGCGCAGTATCGCCCGTAAATCAGCCAACGCCGTGTCAAAATCGGCGTTTTCCACCAGGAAATCGAACTCGCCCGCATGGGTAAGCTCCGCCTCGGCATGGGCCATGCGGCGCTCGATCTGGTCCGGCGCATCGCCGCGCGCTTGCAGTCGTTTTACGAGCGCATCGAGCGAGGGGGGCTTTATGAATACGCCCACGACATCGGATGGGAGCGCCGCGCGCAGCTGGCGGAAACCCTGCCAGTCAATGTCAAACAGAATGTCCCGCGCATCATGCAAAGCCGCTTCCACCGGCTCGCGCGGCGTGCCGTAGGAACGGCCGAAGACATGCGCGTGCTCCAGGAGTTTCCGGTCAGCCACCATCTCATCGAAAGCCGGCTGGTCGATGAAATAGTAATGCTTGCCCTCCACCTCGCCCGCGCGCGGCGCGCGGGTCGTCACGCTCACAGAGAGTTGGAGCGCGGCGTCATCGGCCAGCAAGGCACGCGAGAGCGATGTTTTCCCCGCGCCGGAAGGCGCCGCCAGCACAAGGCAGAGGCCGCGGCGATTACTCAATGTTCTGGACCTGCTCGCGCAGCTGCTCGATCGCCGCCTTCAGCGCCAGGCCGATGGAGGTGAGCGGGAGCGAGGCGGATTTGCTGCACAGCGTATTCGCCTCGCGGTTGAACTCCTGCATCAGGAAATCGAGCTTGCGCCCAACCCCGGCAGCTTCTGCCAGCAAAGCCCGGGCGGCGCCGATATGGGCGGAGAGCCGGTCAAGCTCCTCGCGGACATCCGATTTCGTGGTTAGCAGCGCGATTTCCTGGGCGATCTTCTCCTCCGGCACCGCGCCGGCATTCTCCAGAATTTCCGCCAGCTGGGCCTGGAGCCGGGCTTTATGCAAGGCCGGCTGAGTCGCGGCCTCTACCATGGCGGCGTCATGCAGCGCGGAAATTTCGGCCAGCAGCGCCGAGACGATGCCCGCCAGCCGCGCGCCCTCCCCTGCCCGTGCCGTAACAAGGTCTTCAAGTGCCACGGCAAAACCGGCCCGCACGGCCTCGGCAAGGGCGGCCTGATCCGCCTCGGAATCGTCCTGTGCCGAGACGTTGCGCATCACGCCCGGCAGCGCCAGTAGCAGCTCGGCGCGCGGCGGCAAGGCGCCGGGGATGTTGTCGGCGAGCTCGATCGCAAGTTCCTTCACGCGCTCCAGCGCCACGAGATCGGCGGTGAGGCCTGAAACTGCTTCGCGCTTGAGCGTGAGCGTGCCCGAAACATTGCCACGCTTAAGCGCCTTGGTCGCAAAATCCCGCAGGGGGAGTTCCAACGCATCCAGCCCGCTCGGCAGGCGGAGCTTAACGTCCAGCCCGCGCCCATTCACGCTGCGCAATTCCCAGACCCAGGATACAGCGCCCGCCTGCCCCTGAGACCGCGCAAACCCCGTCATGGAAGCCAATATCGTTTTATCGCTCATGGGGTGGCCTCTTAGCAGGAGGCTGCTACGCTGCCCATATGCTATACCAACACATTGCGATCACCGGGGCGTCCAGCGGATTAGGGCGGGCCCTGGCCCTGGAACTCGCCGGTCCCGGCGTTACGCTACATCTCTCGGGCCGCGATCCGGCTCGGCTGGCGGCCGTGGCGGGCGAGGTACGCGCCAAGGGCGCGCAAACGCATGAATGTATTGCCGATGTCACCGACGCACCGGCCATGGCGAGCTGGATGCTGGGCATCGAGCGGCTCGACCTCGTCATTGCCAATGCCGGCGTCTCGGCCGGGCCCGGCAAGGCAAATCGTGAGACGGCGGGGCAAATTCGCCAGGTCTTCGGCACCAATGTGGACGGCGTTTTCAACACGGTGCTGCCGGCCATGGAGAGGCGGGTAAGCCGGATCGTGATCATCGGGTCCATTGCCGGGCTCATCGCGCTGCCGACCTCCCCGGCCTATAGCGCCGCAAAAGCCGCCTTGAATTTCTGGGTGCAGGCTGCGGCACCCGGCGCCGCGCGGGATGGTATCGCCCTGACTTTGGTGCGCCCTGGCTTCATTCGCACGCCGATGACGGCGAAAAATCCTTACCCGATGCCCGGGCTGATGGATGCCGGGCAGGCGGCGAGACTTATCGTCGCCGGAATCGCGGCGGGTAAGACGTTCATCACCTTCCCTTGGTGGTTTGCGGCGCTGGCCCGGTTCGGCAATCTTCTGCCCAAGTCGATCTTCGCGCGCGTGCCCGGAAAGCCCGCCGAAGCGTGAACCGGGCCTAAGCGGCCACGACATAAAATCCATAAAAACAGAAATAAATTAGAATTTAATTTTAGATGTAACCATTTTGAAATGGAAAACAGAAAATTTTCTTCCAGCCTGTCAGATTTTTAACAGTTTTATCATAAGTTTCGCCTACCAAATTGGACGGCAAATGCCCTAGTGTATCGCGCAAACTAAGGATACCGACCATGACTAACCAGACTTACGACTTTGTCCTTTGGGGCGTTCCCCGGTTTCACCGGAGCGGTGTTGAGGCAGACAAAGGCTTGAAGACCCGAGCGGAGTGTGGCGAAAAAGGCGGTATCGCGGCGACTAAAAAACAATCCGTACAATCGCTCGGCGGCGTGCCCCTCGCCCAATCGAAGGAAACGTTCGGGCAGGCCCCAGCTTTTATATAGATCTGCAAACCGTGCCGGCTGACGCCGTTCGCGCCAGCCGGCATCCGTGCTTTATTCCGCGAGCGCCGCATCCAGCGCCGCGATAAGGCGCGGGTCTTCTGCGGTAACGTCCGGGGTAAACCGGCCAATCACCGTGCCATCGCGGCCGATTAGGAATTTCTCGAAATTCCACAGCACTTCAGGTTCCGGGTTTGGCGTAATGCCATATCCTGCGAGGTTTTTACGCATCGTATCCCCGCCTTCCGCCTCAGGCTTGGCTGCGATCAGCGCCTTATAGAGCGGGTGTTTGTCTTCACCGGCGACCGAAATTTTTGAGAATAACGGAAATTCGACGGCGTAGGTCGTGCTGCAGAAGCCCGCGATTTCTTCGTTCGTGCCCGGTTCCTGGCCACGGAAATCGTTTGCCGGAAAACCCAGCACCGCCAGCCCCGAATCGCGACGGTCGGCGAAGAGTTTCTGCAGACCCTCGTATTGCGGGGTAAGGCCGCATTTGGAGGCCACGTTCACCACCAGCAGTACTTTACCTTTATACGCGGCGAGGCTGGTCGGCGTGCCGTCGATGGTCTGGAGCGGAATGTCATAGATATTTGCGGTCATCAGGGTTCCTCCGGGTTGGTGTCGCGTGAATATACATTTTCGGGCACCGGGCGATATCCCCCGGCGGGCGTGGCGCCTCAGTGGCTATCCTCGCACCATGCCTTATATGAGGGGTAACCGAACAAGGATCCCGCCGTGAACCATGCGATCGACTTGATTATTTTTGCGATACTGACTCTGGCCGGATTAGTAATGGATTTCATTGCATTTGTGGATAGTTTTCTTGCTTCGCTGATGACCTCCGCGCATGTGCCGCCGAATGCACAGATCATTCTGTTAGTCGTGGTAGCGGTGGCGCTGGTGGTGATGGCTCTGCGGGCGCTAGGCGGCGTGTTCGGCGCGTTAATCATCGTGCTGCTCGTACTGCTCCTTGTGCATCAATCTTTTCCCAAAATGCAGGTCCCGCAGGCCCATCTGCCCGGCGGGTTTGCCGTTCCGGGACAGATCCACACAAATGTCTGACAGTTACATGTGAAATTCCGGGTCACCTGACGCAATATGAGAGAGAGCGTCCCGCCGCGGCGCGACGCCTTGCGCGCTGCCCCAAATTGGGCGGGGCGCCCCGTAGAGAAAGCCCTGCATGAAACGGCAGCCCAAATCCGTGAGGAAATCCGCCTGGGAGCGGGTCTCCACCCCTTCCGCAATCACATCGAACCCAAAATTCCGCGCCAGCATAATGAGCGTCTGCGTGAGATCTCCGCTGCGGCGGTCCGTCATCAGATCGCGCACAAAACGTTTGTCGATTTTTATCTCACGGATCGGGAGTCGCTGCAGATAAGCGAGGCTTGAATAGCCGGTCCCAAAATCGTCGATCGAAAGACCGATGCCGGCGGCCGCCAGCGCGTCAAGCTTTAACATCGTCTCGTCCAGGCCATCGATCAGCAGGTTTTCAGTGATTTCAAGATTAAGCCTCGCGGGGTCCGTGCCGGTGCTTTGCAACAGCGCCAATACCTCTTCCACGATATGGGGCTGGCGGAACTCGATAGCGCTGATATTGACGGAGAGGCGCGGCAGCTGCGCCGATGGGTAGCGCGCCAGCAAGCGGCAAGCCTGCATGCGCACCCATTGGCCGAGCGGGACGATCAATCCCGTTTCCTCTGCAATATGAATGAATGCATCCGGCAGCACGATGCTCCCGTCGACGCGACGAAGGCGGATGAGTGCCTCCGCGCCGATCACCGCATCATTCGTATCCACCTGCGGCTGCAGCCAGAGTTCGAATCGCTGCTGCGTCAACGCCTGCTTCACCTCGTTCTGAATCGCGTGATACTGCGTCACCCGCTCCTGCATCGCGGCCTCGAAGACCGATATGTTGGAATGACCCATGGCCCAGGCCCGGTTTTTGGTGGCTGATTTGGCGGAATACATGGCCGTGTCGGCCGAACGGAGAATTTGCTCCATGCCCTCCGTTGAATCGGAAAAACTATGGATGCCGACACTCGCCGTAAGACGCAAAACGAGGTTGTCCAGCACGATCTGGCGGTCCACGGCGGCGCCAATTGCCAGCGCCAAAGCGCGCGCCCGTTCGGTCGCAGCGGATGCGCTGGTGCCCAGCCGCGGCAACAATACCACGAATTCGTCGCCCCCCAGCCGCGCAACCGTATCCCCCTGGCGAAGCCCCAGGCGAAGACGCTTGGCCACAGTGGTGAGAACCTGGTCTCCCACGGCATGGCCGTAGGCATCGTTAATGGCTTTAAACCGGTCCAGGTCGATGAACAGCAAGGCGCCGAAATCATCCGGGCGGGATTCCGCCACGGCCTGCGCGATCTTCTGCTTTAGCATCTGCCGGTTGGGCAAGCCGGTGAGTTGATCGTAAAAGGCAAGCCGGTGAATCTCCCGCTGTGCCGATTGTTTTTCAGTAATATCCGCCCAGGCGCCGACGATCCGCGCCGGCGTATTCCCGCGCGCGGGTCGATACGTCATTTCGCTTTGAATACAGCGATATCCGCCTTGCTTGTCGACGAGCCGGTATTGATAGACCGCTCGGCCCGCCTCAACGACATGCTGAAATTTCTGCTGCACATCTGCCATATCGTCGGGGTGAACATGGGCCTGCCACCATCCCTCCTGCTTAGTCTCCTCGAGCGGATAGCCCAGCACGCGCTCGAAGTTCTGGGTCATTTCTACGGTCTGCCAAATTCCATCATGGCATTCCAAGGCAAACAGCACGGTGGGGCTGGATTCCAGCAGATCGGCAAGCCGCGCATCACTGGCTTGTTGCTGGGCCAGCGCCACGTTTCGTTCATTGCGGTTTCGGATCATGCTGATCCCGTTGACGATGTCGCGCGCCAGCCCGGTCAGGAGCTGCTCCTCCTCGATATCGAAAGACGGCTCGTCCCTCAGGCCGGCCATTTCCCGCGCGGCATTATAGAGAGAAAACACGCCGAGTACCGCGCCGTCCGCGGTTCTGAGCGGCACGGCGATGCAGGAGCGGAATGCCTCGAATACTGGATATTCCCGGAAAGCGCCGAGCTGGGCCGCTCGCGCGATGTCATTGATGACAACCAGCCGGTTCTCGCGCACGGCTGTCCCGGATGCACTCTGGCCGAAAGGCGAATCAGCCCAGGTCATCGGCATCTTTTCGAGCGGGCCAAAATCATATCCCCATTTCGCAACCACACGAATAGTCTGTCTGGCATCCTGTTCGGCAAAGCCGACCCAGGCCGCCGAGTAGCCGCCCTGCGTCACCGCCACGCGACAAATATCCTGGATGAGCCCCAGCTCCGTCGTGGCCTCGGTCAGAACCTGGTTCGCGCCGACGAGGGTGCGCATGGCGCGGTTGACATAATCCATCTGCAGCCGTCCGCGTTTCAACTCCTCCTCCCTCAATCGTCCGAGGAGGAGCGGCACCAGCTTCGTGACAAGATCTGTGAGAAACTTGAGGTCGGTGGCGGCGATATGGTTTCGCGCGAACCCGACCAGCACGGCGGCACTGCGCGAACCCAGGTTAAGCGGCACCGCAATCTGCCGCCGGATGCCGAGCGCAAAAAACTGCTTTACGTTTTCCGACCGCCCGGCGAGCATATCCTCGGTCACTACGCCGGTATCGATGACTTCCTGCTCGGCAAGAACTCTCAATGTGAGAGTATCGGGTTCTTCGATGGTCGGTCGCGCGATAAGTTTGGCGATCGCGTCCGCCATATTCGGTTGCAGCGCCACTCCCGCCGTGACGGTGAATTGCGTCCGATTTTCCAGCTGTTGTGGCACCAGGCAGTAGGCCGCCCCGACCCGTTCGCCGGCGCGCCGCAGCACGGTCTCCAGCGCGGCTTGAAAATCGCGGGCTTCCGCGATGGCGCCGTTAAGCTCCTGCTGGAACAGCAGATCGGAGAGCTGCCGCCTCGCGTCCAGCTCGCGCATCACCGCCCGGGAAAACTCGCGTAACGTGTCGATCTCGTGCGCCGATACATCCGCGCGCGCGCGGCGGTCCATGATGCAGACGGTGCCGATGCGAAAACCATCTGGCGTGATCAATGGCGCGGCGGCGTAGAACCGGGCGGCAACCGGGCCGCTGACCAACGCGGTGCTTTGAAACCTAGGGTCTTGTGAGGCATCGGGGACGATGAAGACGTCGCTGCCGCCAATGGCATATTGGCAAAGGCTCTCAGCCCGGGGAATGAAACAAGGGTCCAGCCCGAGGCTCGATTTGACCAACACCTGGGTTTCGCCGACGAAGCAGATTTCCACGATTGGCACCCGAAGAAGTGCCGCCAGGCATTCAATATAGCCGTCGAACGCGTTTTCGGGTTCGGTGTTAAAAACCCCATAGGTCTGCAACGCCTGCAGACGCTGCTGCTCCAGATCGTCGCCGCTTTCGCCGCCGTGCAACGCGATGAAATGAGTCATTTCCAAATGATACGCAGGTTCCAAGGAATAGGCACACGATATTACAACTCTGAGTTAATCACGCGTATTCCGCAAGCGGAAACCTGAATTTCGACGCCAATGTGAAGATTGGCTGTGAAACGAGGTCGCGGAAAGCCGCGGCGACCTGAGCCCTTTCGGCTATTAAGCATTGAAATATCTACAAATCAATGGAATGCGCCGTGTACACATCCGCTTCAAAACGCTCGATCGGCAATGGCCGGCCGAACAGATAACCCTGATAGATCGTACAGCCATTGGCGGCGAGGAAGGCCCGCTGCTCCTCCGTCTCCACGCCCTCCGCGATCACGTTGAGTTGCAGCTTGTTCGCAAGATCGATGATAATACAGGCAATAGTAGAGCTGTTCTCATCAGTCAGCACGGAGTGAACAAAGCTGCGATCGATCTTCAGCTCGTCGAGTGGCATGCGCTGTAGATAGGCAAGCGACGAATAGCCGGTGCCGAAGTCATCCAGCGAAAAACGAACGCCGCGGGCTTTGAGCAGGTTCATTTTCTCGACGATATCCTCCATCGCCTCCGCGAACAGGCTTTCCGTCACCTCCAGAAGCAGTTTGGTGGGGTCGGCCCCCGTCTCCTCGATCGCCGCCAGCACCTGTGCGACGAAATCAGGCTCACGAAACTGGCGGATGCTGATATTGACGGAAAGCTGGAGTTGCGAGAGCAGCTTGTCCTGCGCCCAGGCGACCAACTGCCGGCATGCCTCATGCAGCACCCAGCGACCCAGCGGCAGAATCATACCGCTCGATTCTGCCAACGGAATAAAAGTACCAGGCAGGATCAGGCCGCGCCTTGGGTGGTTCCAGCGCAGCAGCACCTCCGCGCCGACGATATCGCCCGAACCTACGACCTGTTTCTGAAAATGCAGCACCATTTCGCCCTGGTCCACGCCCTGGCGCAGGTCATTCTCGAGGACAAGCCGTTCCTCTACCGCCGTCTGCATGCTGACATCGAAGAACCGCAGCGTGTTGCGGCACTTCGCCTTGGCCTGGTACATTGCAAGATCGGCTTGCCGAAGCAGGCCGTCCACACCCTGCTCGCCCGCACCGAACATCGCGATTCCGATGCTCGCGGTGCAGCAATATTTCGCACCGTTCAGTATATAGGGAGTGGCCAACAGCGCCAGAAGCTTCTCGCCTATCTTCTCGGCCGCAATCGCCGCGTTGCGAATGTCTTCCGGCAAGTCTTCCAACATGATCAGATATTCATCACCCCCGAGCCGCGCGACCGTATCTGAACTTCCGACAGCGTGGCGGAGCCGCTTCGCGACCTGCTGGAGCAACATATCGCCCATCTCATGGCCCAGCGTATCATTCAGCAATTTGAAAAGATCGAGATCCAGAAACAACAACGCGCCCTGCCGTCTTGTCCGCAGGCTGACCAGCAAAGCTTTTTGCAACTGCTCACGGAACAGTCTGCGGTTGGGCAGTTCCGTCAACGGATCGTAAAATGCCAGCTGGTAAATACGCTCTTCGGCAATTTTGGTCTGGGTCAGATCAGTATTCGTCCCCGAGATGCGGATCGGCTCACCCAACGCATCGCGCAGGATGAAGGCACGTGAGAGGACCGGCACATACTCGCCCGATTTATGGTGCAGCCGGTATTCGATCTCATAGGCCGTCAGCCCATCATTCAAGGCCTGGTTAAATAATGCCATTACCCGTGCGTAGTCATTTGGATGCAACAACTCGGTCCAAAGCAGTGGTTCGGGCTGCACCTCGTTCGGTTCACGGCCCACCATCTGCCACCAGCGGGGGGAATAATACGCGCTGCCGGCTACCAGATCGAGGTCCCATGGCGCATCATTCGACCCCTGCAGGACCAGACGCAGGCGCTCCTCGGATTTCTGGACCGCGCGTTCGGCCAGTTTCAACTCGGTAATATCGATAAAGCTGACGACAACTTCGGCAATCTCGCCCGTTTCATCATGGACGGGATGTGCGTTGCACATCACCCATGCGACATCCCTGCCGCCGTTGCGTTGGACGCCGACGACGGCATTCCGGAGGAAATCGCCCGTTTTAACGGCACGCGCATATGGATATTCCTCGGCCGGCATGGGCGTGCCATCCTCGCGAATGAAGTCCCATTGCGGGTCTTTTTTGAACTCACCCACGAGGTCCTCATACGGCACGCCGAGCAGCAGAGCGGCCGTTTGGTTCGCCTGAAGGATGTCGCCCGCTGCGTTATGAATGACGATTCCGGCCTCGACGAAATCCAGCAACGATTGGTGGCGCTGTAGATTGGCCGACAGCGCCGCCTCGGCATTTTTGCGCGCCGTAATATCGCAGACGATCCCGATATAATGCGTGAGCTGGCCACCCAGTCCAAAAAACGGCAGGATGGTAAGAAAATTCCAGAATTTCTCACCATTTTTCTTGTAGTTTAAAATCTCGGCCGAAAAAATCCTGCCATCGTCAAGCGCCTTGCCAATGGCCTGCACCACTTTTTGATCGGTCTCCGCCCCCTGCATGAAACGACAGGACTTGCCGAAAATATCCTTTCCGACAAAGCCGGTAATCTCCGTGAAAGCAAGATTGCAGAACTCCAGCCGCCGGTCAGCCCGCGCGATCAGCACACCTTCGGAGACGAAGGCAACGGCACGCAGCAACACCGCGGGCAATGCCCGGCCAATGTTAAGCTCCGTATTCATCCGCCAAACCTAAGAATCGCCAACCTGAGTACAAAGGCACCACCACATCGGAGCTTTCCGGTTTCAACGCATCGTGGCAGACAGTCGGGGTACGCCGCAACTCTCATCGTTCGGGCGAGATTCTACCTGACATTTACGGTATCTGGACCGGGCGACCTGACAAAAAACGGCGCATCCTCAGTTTGGCGATAATTTAATCCGCGCTGCGGGAAACAGCTAAAAATTATGCAACAAACGCATCACTTAGCGCCATGTATCGCCGTCCACCCCCTAGCTGCGTCATATTTTGCCAAAAATCCTATGGCATATCGCTTGCTAGACGCCTTTCAGCACATTGATTTTGAAGGGCGGAAAAACATGAGCGAAGTCACCGGCAAGAATTTGGGCTCGGACGGTTTGGAGGCTCTGGGCTACAAGCAGGAATTGAGGCGCGAATTGGGGCCTTTTGCCTCCTTCGCCTCGGGTTTCTCCTTCGTCTCCATTCTCACCACCGTTTTCGAGCTGTTCGCCTTCGGCTTCGGCCTGGGCGGTCCGGCGTTTTTCTGGACCTGGCCGATCGTCTTCATCGGCCAGTTCTGCGTCGCGCTCTGTTTCGCCGAACTCTCTGTGCGGTTCCCCGTCGCCGGCGCCATTTATCAATGGTCCCGCCGGGTTTCGACGGACCCGCTGGGCTGGTTCGCGGGCTGGTATATGCTCATCGGCTATATCGTGTCGGTCTCAGCCATCGCCATTGCCATGCAGCTCGCATTGCCCGGCGTCTGGTCCGGCTTCCAGCTGGTCGGCGGCAATTCCTCCCCCACCTCGGTTACTGGCGGGGAAAACGCCATCGTGCTCGGCACTATCGTCATCCTCATCTGCGGGTTCATCTCCGCCTTCGGCATCAAGCGTCTGGCGACCCTCACGGTCATCGGCGTCTCGACTGAAATCGTGGGCGTGGTCCTGCTCATCATCATCCTCTTCACCCACCCGGCGCGCGGCCCCTCGGTCGTGCTGACCACCGGCGGGGTGCAGGGCAGCGGCAGCTATATCTGGCCGTTCCTCGCCTCCATGCTGATGGCGACCTATGTGATGTACGGCTTCGACTCCGCGGCCGAACTCTCCGAGGAAACCCGTGATCCGCGCCGCACGGCACCTTCCGCCATTACACGCTGCATGCTGGTCTCGGCTATCGGCGGCGGGCTGGTGCTGCTCGGCGCGCTGATGGCCTCGCCCAGCCTGACCGACGGCAATCTCGCCAATAACGGTATTGCCTATGTGCTCACCGCGCAGGCCGGCAATGTGGTCGGGCGGATCATGCTGGCGATCGTCGCGGTTTCCATCTTCTCCGCGGCGTTGGCGATCACGGCCTCTGCCGCGCGCGTGATGTTCTCCATGGCGCGCGACGGCCGCCTGCCTTTCTCCAAGGCGCTCGCAAAAGTCTCCCCGCGTACCGGCACGCCGCTGATGCCGAGCTTCGCCGTCTGCGCCATCGCCATCGGCATTCTGCTGCTCGGCCTGGGCTCCTCCAGCGTATTCGGGGATATCACCAGCGTGGCGGTGGTGATCGTGTATCTAGCTTATCTGCTGGTCACCGTGCCGCTGCTCATTCAGCGCCTGCGCGGCAATCCGGATTACTCCGGCGCCGCACCGCTGCCGGGCTATTTCACCCTCGGGCGCTGGGGCCTGCCGATCAACATCGTGGCCGTCGTGTTTGGCGCGGTGCTGTTGATCGATGTCGGCTGGCCGCGCGCGGAAATCTATAACGCCAATAACGGCCCGTGGGAGATGACGTGGTTCGCGCCACTCTTCATCCTCGCTGCCACCGTCATCGGCATCATTGCCTACCCCATCATGCGCAAACAGGCTGCTTCCAAAGCTGCACTCGGCGCTGCGGCGGAATAACAGCGTGCTGAATCTGGATAACCTCTCGCCCGAGGAATACCGGGCGCGCTACGAGGCATTGCAGGAGGCCGCGCGGGCGCGCGCGGCCTCTGCCCCCGTCATTCCCGAAATCCCGCCGCTGGACGAGGCGGCAATCATCAAATCAGACTCCATCCCCGCCGGATCCTACGTGGCACTCCGGCTGAAGCGCTTCGATGTCATCCGCATCACCAACCCGGCCGGCACGCCAGGCGCGGCGCTTTTCCTTTGGAATGCCGATGATTTCTCCGAGCGCTATAATGCCGGAGACACCGTGAAACTCCAATGGACGACCAACCTGACAACCGGGCGCGTGCTGTTCTCCGATATGGGCCGCGTACTCGCCTCCATTACCGCCGATACCGGGGCGGGACATGACAGCATCATCGGCCCCAACACCCCGGCACAGGCCGGCGATGGCCGCAACGGGCGGGATAATCTGCGCCTCGCCGCCGCCAAATTCGGGTTGACCCGGCGGGATCTCGGCCCAGCGCTCAGCCTGTTTTCCAAAATCGGCACGGATGAGGCGGGCCGCTTCCACTATCATGGCGCGCCGCCGCCCGGCGCCATGGTGGAATTGCGCGCTGAGCAAAACCTGCTGGTCGCCCTATCCAACACACCCCACGCGCTCAGCCCCGTCACCACGGCAACGGGGCCTATCGACATCGCCATCACCCACGCCCCACCGAAAACGGGGGATTTATGCCGCAGCTTCACTGAGGAAGCCGTGCGTGGATTCACCAATACCGATGAGCTGTTTGCACAATGACGATCCTCTCCGAAATCACGGTTCCCGCTCGCGCGCCGTATTCGGCCACGCTGAAAGCAGGGCAGACCATGCGCATCATCGATCTGGAGAGCCAGCAGGCGGTGGATGCGCTGTTCTATAACCCGCACGATCTCTCGGAACGATATTCCGCGCAGGATACGCTGGCCGCTCAAGCCGCCGAAGGCGGTACTTTTTATCTGCAGACCGGCTCGGTCCTGCGCTCAAACGAGGGCAGGCCCATGATCACCATCACCGCCGATACCTGCAGCTTTCATGACACCAATGCTGGCGCCTGCTCCTGCGAATCAAACACCGTGCGCTTCGGCCACGAAACGCGCTTCATGCATGCATGTCGTGAGAATTTTCTGGTCGAACTCGGCAAATACGGGCTCGGCAAGCGCGACCTCGTCTCCAACGTGAATTTCTTCATGAACGTGCCGATCCGCCCGAATGGCGAGCTGACCGTCGATGACGGCGTCTCCGAACCCGGGGGCTATGTCGATTTGCGCGCGGAGATGGACGTGCTGGTTCTCATCTCCAACTGCCCGCAGGTAAACAACCCCTGCAATGGCTTCAAGCCGACCCCGATCCGTATTCTGATTTCCGAATAAACGCGCTACAGCGCAGGGCTTTACTGAATATGTTCACAAAAATTCTGATCGCCAATCGCGGCGAAATTCTGGTCCGGATCTGCCGCACGCTGAAGGCGATGAACATCGCCTCCGTGGCGGTGTATTCCGATGCAGATCGCTTCTCCCCCGGCGTTCTGGCTGCGGATGAGGCGGTGCATATCGGCGGCGCGGCGGCGGCGGAGAGCTATCTCAACATGGATGCCATCATCGCCGCCTGCAAAAAAACCGGGGCGCAGGCGGTGCATCCGGGTTACGGCTTCCTCTCCGAGCGCGTGGAATTCGCCGAGCGCCTGGCCAAAGCGGGTATCGCATTCATCGGCCCTGGCCCCGTGCATTTAAAAGATTTCGGCCTCAAGCACACCGCGCGCGCATTGGCGGAAAAAGCCGGCGTGCCCATGCTGCCCGGCTCCGGCCTGATCGCGACGACGAAAGAAGCACTCGCAGAGGCCGCGCGCATCACCTACCCCGTCATGCTGAAAAGCTCGGCGGGCGGCGGCGGCATCGGCATGGTGCTCTGCCATAACGACACCGAGCTGGCCGAAAAATTCGAGAGCATCGGTCGGCTGGCCGCCAATAATTTCGGCAATGCCGCGCTGTTTCTTGAAAAATACGTTTCCTCCGCGCGGCATATCGAAGTGCAGATTTTCGGTGACGGAAAGGGGAATGTCGTGGCGCTGGGGGCGCGCGATTGTTCATTACAACGTCGAAATCAAAAAGTTATTGAGGAGACGCCTGCACCAAATATCTCATCTGAAACGCTGCAGCAACTGCAATCCGCCGCTATCGCGCTCGCGTCCTCAGTCGCTTACGCTTCGGCTGGGACGGTGGAATTCGTCTATGATGCGGATGCCGGGAAATTCTACTTTCTGGAGGTCAACACGCGGCTGCAGGTAGAGCATGGTGTCACCGAAGCCGTGTTCGGTGTGGATCTTGTCGAATGGATGATTCGTCAGGCGGCAGGAGAATTTTCGTTGCCTGCGCAGGCCTCGCTCGTCAGCAAAGGGGCTGCCATCGAGGCGCGGATCTACGCCGAAATTCCTGGCGAGGATTTCCGCCCAGCCAGCGGCACCATCTCTAATTTCACCCCGCCGCCCGGCCTCAGGATCGATACATGGGTGGAGACCGGCACGACCGTCTCCCCGTTCTACGATCCGATGATCGCCAAATTCATCGCAACAGGGGCCACGCGCGATGCCGCGATCGACAATCTGCGCGCGGGGCTGAAGGCGTCGGATATCAGCGGTATCGAGACCAATGCCGATTACTGCCTTGAGATCCTCAACCTGCCGGATTTCCGCGCCGGCACCATGACCACGCGCACGCTGGCGGGATTCGCCTATCAGCCGCGCAGCATCGCGGTGCTGGATGGCGGCGCGCAATCCTCGCTGCAATCTCTCCCCGGCCGGCTTGGCTTCTGGGAGGTCGGCATTCCGCCAAGCGGCCCGATGGACGATAAGAGTTTCACCCATGCGAACGCCCTGCTGGGCAACCCGCCGGGCACGACGGCGCTGGAACTCACCCTCACCGGCCCAACGTTGAAGTTTTTCAGCGATACCACCATCGCCCTCACCGGTGCCGCCATGGAAGCGATGCTGGATGACATGCCGCTCCCGCTGAACACGCCGGTGGCCGTGCAGGCGGGACAGCTACTCGCGCTGGGGGGCATCACCGGCCCCGGCCAGCGCAGCTATCTTGCGGTCGCAGGCGGGTTCAAAGCACCCGAATATCTCGGTTCCACAGCCACCTTCACCCTTGGCGGTTTCGGCGGCCATACCGGCGGCGCCTTGCGCGCAGGCGACACGCTGCGCCTCGCCGGCCTGCCTGTGAGCGCGCCCGCCTCACCCGAACCGGCTGAGCTGACCCATGACTGGCAACTCGCCGTCCGCTACGGCCCGCATGGCGCGCCGGATTTCTTCCAGGATGCCGACATCGAGACGATCTTTGGCGCCAGCTATGAAGTCCACCACAACTCAGCCCGCACCGGCATCCGCCTCATCGGCCCGAAACCAGCCTGGGCGCGCAAAGATGGCGGCGAGGCCGGGCTGCACCCCTCCAATATTCACGACAATGCCTATGCCGTGGGCGCAATCGACTTCACCGGCGACATGCCGATCCTGCTTGGGCCGGACGGTCCCTCCCTCGGCGGCTTCGTCTGCCCGGCGGTCGTCACCAAAGCCGACCTCTGGAAAATGGGCCAGCTTAAACCCGGCGACCGCGTGCGCTTCATCCGCGCGGATGCCGAGCCGGCGATCCTGACCACCGGGCCGGAGATCACCATTCGCCGCGCGGGCGATGAGGATATTCTCATCGAATTTGGCGAGATGAAGCTGGATTTTGAGCTTCGCCTGCGCGTGCAGGCGCTGCGCGATGCGTTGGGCGCCAAAAACATTCCCGGCATCATCGACCTCACGCCCGGCATCCGCTCCCTGCAAATCCATTTCGATGTCTCGCGCATCTCCCGGGACGCCGTGCTGGCGGCGGTGCACGCGATTCTGCCCACACTCCCGCCGCCCGAAGACATGGTTGTAACAAGCCGCACGATCTACCTGCCGCTCTCCTGGAACGACCCGCAGATCCAGCTTGCGATGCGCAAATATCAGGAGACCACGCGACCCAACGCACCATGGTGCCCGGATAATATTGAGTTCATCCGCCGCATTAACGGGCTCAATTCCATAGCAGACGTAAAACGCATCATTTTCGATGCCGCCTATGTCGTGCTCGGCCTGGGCGATGTGTATCTCGGCGCGCCGGTCGCGACACCGTACGACCCCCGCCACCGTCTGGTCACGACCAAATACAACCCGGCACGGCCGTGGACGCCGCAGAACGCGGTCGGCATCGGCGGGGCCTATATGTGCATTTACGGCATGGAGGGCCCGGGCGGCTACCAGCTCTTTGGCCGCACGTTGCAGGTCTGGAACACGCATCGCGAAACGCCGCCCTTCGAGCCTGGACATCCCTGGCTATTACGCCATTTCGACCAGATACGGTTCTTTGAAGTCTCCAATGACGAGCTCGATGAGGCCCGCGCCCAATTCCTGCATGGCAAATACCCGCTTCGCATCGAGGAACAAAAATTCTCGCTCGCTGCGTACCGCCAATTCTGCGCCGCAAATGCCAGCTCCATCGACGCCTTCCAGAGCACCCAACGCGCCGCCTTTACCGCCGAGCGCGCGGACTGGGCGGCAAAAGGGCTGAACACGTTTGAAGAGCAGGAGGCTGAGCCGCCACCCGAAGAGGCGCCGCTGCCCCACGGCACGCGCGGTATTTCCGCCCCCGTGCCTGGCAGCATCTGGCAGGTGCTTGTAGCAGCTGGGGACGAAATTCGCGCTGGAGACCCTGTGATGATCATTGAATCCATGAAAATGGAGGTGCAGGTCCGCAGCCCAGCCTCCGGCATCGTGCAGAGCCTGGCCGCCACGAAGGGGCAGGTTGTGCGCGCCGGGCAAAGGCTGGGGGTGGTCGCGCCATGATCCCCGACCCGCTGGAAATCGCCGCGATCCACGCCGCTTACCGCGCAGGCACCCTCACGCCCGTCGCGCTGGTCACCGCGCTGCTGGACCGGATGGACCGCTATCCGGACAAGGCCGTCTTCATCTCTCGCCCCGCCGCGAATGCCGTCATTGCCGAGGCCACGGCACTCAACCTTTCAGAGCTGAACGAAAAATCGCTCTTCGGTATTCCCTTCGTGGTGAAGGATAATATCGATGTCGCAGGCATGCCCACGACCGCCGCCTGCCCCGAATTTGCCTATACCCCGGCGCTGGATGCGGTTTGCGTGGCGCGGCTGCGCGCGGCAGGCGCCATTCTGCTCGGCAAGACCAATCTCGACCAGTTCGCCACCGGGCTGAACGGCACGCGCTCGCCCTATGGCGCGCCGCGCAGCGTGTTCGATGCAAATTACATCTCCGGCGGGTCCTCCTCCGGCTCCGCCGTTGCGGCGGGCGCCGGGCTGGCGGTATTCTCCCTCGGCACGGATACGGCAGGCTCCGGCCGGGTTCCTGCCGCCTTCAACAATCTTATCGGTCTGAAGCCCTCGATCGGCCGCATTCCCGCCACCGGCGTTGTGCCAGCCTGCAAAAGCCTCGACTGTGTCAGCGTCTTTGCCAATTGCGCGGCGGACGCGCTGACCGTGCTGCATGCCGCCGAAGGTTATGATGCGGGCGATGCCTATTCCCGCATGGCCACCAACGCCGCGTTGCCCGCTTTGCCCCGCGCCGGCATATTGCGCGCCGAGGACCGGGATTTCGCGGACGATTCAGAAACGGCCGTGCTTTATGAAAAGGCACTCGAAGCCGCCGCATCGCTCGGCTGGGAGTTGGTAGAGTTCAACTACGCGCCGTTCCGCGAGATCGCCGGTGCACTCTATGGCAGCGCCTATGTCGCCGAACGCCTGGCCGCGATCCGTCCATTTTTTGAGGCGATGCCGGATGCCATCCATCCGGTGGTGCGCAGCATCGTCGAGGGGGCGACGAAATTCTCCGCCGCCGATGTTTTCGCGGATATCTACCGCGTCAAGGCGCTCATGGCCGAGGCACGGGCGCAGATGGCCAATATGGATATCCTGCTCCTGCCCACCGCACCCACGATCTTCACCGTGGAAGCCATGCTGGCAGAGCCCATCGCCCGCAATGCAAAACTTGGCCTCTACACCAATTTCGTGAACTTCATGGATCTCGCGGGGATCGCACTTCCCGCCGGGTTTCGCCCGGACGGTCTGCCCTTCGGTGTGACGCTGATCGGTCCATGTTTTTCTGAAGATGCTTTGGCGGCGCTGGCCGACAGCCTGCACGTCGCCCTCGGCGCAGGGGCGGGCAGGACCCGCGCCATTCCGAAAACGACGCTGTCTCCACCAGCACCCGAGGCCACTATCGTCGTGGCGGGCGCGCATCTCTCGGGCATGGTGCTGAACCATGAGTTGGTCACGCTCGGCGCAAAGCTGGTCGCGGCGACCACCACCACACCGGACTACAAGCTGTTTGCACTCGCCACCACGCCGCCCAAGCCCGGCCTCGTCCATACGCCCGGCTTTTCCGGTACTGGCATTGCGGTTGAGCTTTGGTCCATCTCGGCGGAAAGTTTGGGCCGCTTTCTCGCGGGCCTGCCCGCCCCTATGGGCATCGGCAAGGTCATGCTGGCCGACGGCAGCACCCATCCCGGTTTTCTTTGTGAAGCGCATGCGCTGGAGGGCGCCGAGGACATCACCGCCCATGGCGGATGGCGCGCCTATCGCGCCCATCTGTAACGCAGCGCAGGAGATTGCGCAGCCAACGCCATAGCCTGTAACCACGCGGCATGGACATTCAACGGGCCGAGTCCCCCGAAACGCTGATGGCGGGCGCCGATCCGCATACCGTGCTGCACACGGTATTCGGGCTTCCCGGCTTCCGCGGCCAGCAGGCGGATGTGGTCGAACATGTCATGGCGGGCGGCGATGCCATTGTGCTGATGCCGACCGGCGGCGGTAAATCGCTCTGCTACCAGCTTCCCTCGCTTTGCCGCCCCGGCACCGGCATCATCGTCTCGCCACTCATTGCGCTGATGCGCAACCAGGTCGCCGCGATGCGCCAGCTCGGCCTGAACGCCGCAGCCATGAACTCCAGCCTTAGCCCCGCCGAACGCAGCGCCGTGCGGGCGGATTTGAGAGCGGGGCGGCTGGACCTGCTTTATGTCGCGCCCGAACGGCTGATGATGCCGGATTTTCTGGAAATGCTGGACGAAGCGCATATCGCGCTCTTTGCCATCGACGAGGCCCATTGCGTCAGCCAATGGGGCCATGACTTCCGCCCGGAATATCTCCAACTTGCAGGTCTCGCCCAGCGCTATCCGGGCGTGCCGCGCATCGCCCTTACGGCCACGGCGGATATGCAGTCGCGCGAGGAAATCCGCAGGCGGCTCTGCCTGGACGATGCGCGCATGTTCCTGGCGAGCTTCGACCGGCCGAATATCCGCTACGCCATCGTCCCCAAAGCGGCGCCGCAGCGTCAGCTTCTCACCTTCTTGAAAGCGCATCAGGGCGAGAGCGGCATTGTCTATTGCCTGAGCCGCGCCACGGTTGAGCAAACCGCCGCCTTCCTGCAAACCAGCGGCATCAACGCCCTGCCTTACCATGCCAAGCTGGACCCGGAGGTCCGCTCCCGCCATCAGGACGCGTTTCTGGCCGAGGAGGGCCTTGTTCTGGTCGCGACCATCGCCTTCGGCATGGGCATCGACAAACCCGATGTCCGCTTCGTGGTGCATCTGGACCTGCCCGGCAGCCTGGAAGCTTTCTACCAGGAGACGGGGCGCGCGGGGCGCGACGGCATGCCCGCCGAAACGCTGCTGCTCTACGGCATGCAGGACATCGTCTTTCGCCGCCACATGATCGACCAGACCAACGCGCCGGACGATGTGAAACGCGTGGAGCACACCAAGCTCGACGCGCTGCTGGGCGTTTGCGAAACCGCTGCCTGCCGCCGCCAGACGATCCTCGCGCATTTCGGCGAGACCATGGGGGAGCCTTGCGGCAATTGCGACACCTGTCTGCAACCCGCCGAAACCTGGGACGCGACAACCGCCGCGCGCAAGGCGCTCTCCGCTTTGCTGCGCACCGGGCAGAGTTTCGGGGCGGGGCATCTGATCGACGTGCTTTTGGGCGTCTCCACCGATAAGATCACCCGCTTCGGCCATGAGAAGCTGCCCACCTTCGGCGTCGGCAAGGAGTTGGACCGTAAGGGCTGGGGCTCGGTTTTCCGCCAGCTTATTGTGCGCGGCTTCATCGAGGTCGACCATGACGCCTTCGGTGCGCTGCGGATGACAAAGCGCGCCGAGCCGATCTTGCGCGGCCAGGAGCCGGTGCATTTGCGGCGGGACCGTACGCCGACTGCCTCGGCGAGCGTGATGAAAAAAAAGAACGATCACGCGATGCTGGGCGCAGGCGATTCAGCCCTTTTCGACGCCCTGCGCGCGGAACGTTCCCGCCTGGCGCGCGAACAGAACGTGCCGGCCTATGTCATTTTCCACGACGCGACTCTGGCCGCCATCGCCACCGCCCGTCCTGCTTCGTTGGACGCGTTAGGCGAAATCCCCGGCATGGGCCGGACCAAGGTGGAACGCTACGGTGCCACCGTGCTGGCTGCTGTGGCTGCCGCCAAAAGTTAGAGACTGTTTCAAAAGTCTCTGAATTTTAGCAAAAATCGGATCGCTTTAGAGTGCAATGACATTAAGATGAACCGCTCACGGTTCAAATTAATGTCTGAATCGTCCTCTAAGCTGTGATTTATAGGCGGATTCAGACATTCGGCTCTAGGGTTTCGGAATTGCCCGAGCCTAAAGCGCCTCGGACGAAGCGACTACGGGCCGGCTCTCCCGGGACCCGCGCATTCTCTTGTCCGGCGTTTGCGGATCGCCTGGGGAGATTTCGATATAATCGTCATAAACAGCCAGAATCGTCCCCACAAAAGGAAAATCGCCCAGCGCATCCGGTACACGATAGCTTACCGTATCGCCGGGCTTGAAGCTGGCGGGATCGAAATTGAACGAAATCGGGCAGGCCTCGCCCTCTGTGCCCATGTTATGCATGGAGTCTCCCTTATATGAACCGCTTGGAGGACGATGATTAACGCACGCGCTCCGGCGATGCCAGCATGCGCAATATGTCCGTGGTAACATCCGAGGCCGTGCCATGCGCGGCATTTGCCTGCACATCCTGCGGCCCGGCGGCGTGTTCCGAGAATACGCGGCCACCCACGGTTACCACCAGCGCGGGATTACGCGAGGCACGGCGCGCAAGGCGGATGGTTTCAGCCAGGCGCGGCAGCCAATGCTCGCGCCGCAGCGCGACGCTGAGCGAAACGTCCAGCACATCGAACCATCCGCCGGTGAGGATTTTCCGCAGCGCCGCATCATCCCGCGGGAATTCGGCCTGGGGCGACCATCCTTCATACCACATCGCCTCGGAATCCAGCGCCGCACCGAGGCCGTGCAACTCGCCCGGCAACGGCACCACCAGCACGGCGGGCGGAAGCGCCTGCATGGGCAGCGGGGGGAGTGAATCCGCCGCCAGCAGCCGAACGGCGGTCTGCAAATGGCTGAGACCAATGGTCAGATCGAATTCGCTGCACACATCCTGCCGCCACAAATCGCCAAGACGGCGGGCGGCCGGCTCCAGCAAGCGGGTATAAAGCGGCAGCGGCGAGTTTCCATCACCGAGCTGTTCATGAATAAGGTCCAACGCCGCCGAAGAATCCGACGCCAGGAGAAGATCGGCCAGCTCCTCGACCCGCGAATCCCGGACTACGGCACGCCGTGCGATAAGTTCAGGGATCACCGCGGTGTGGATCAACCCCTCCAGAAGCGAACCACCAGGGGCCGACGGCGCAGAATTATGCAGCAGGCCCGGCTGCCGCGGCGCTTCGACATTCCGGCTAAGGGTCGCGAGGAGGGCAACGGCGCTCTCTGGGTGCCGTCTCAGCTCCTTCAGCGTTTCGAGCTTCGGATACACAATATCATGCCGCCAGATACTGGCGTCGGTATCACGCGTCGCGAGCTTCATGCTCCAATCGCCGAAAACACGCGCGGGGATGGGACGGCGGCTTAAAATCTGAATATCCGTATGCCGCGTGTCCGACTGGATCGTCTCCATGACCCGGAACACGCTTTCCTGCGGGCCCTCCAGCCATTGGTAGAAGTGCGGATGGTCGTAGACGATGAGGCCGGTGATCGCCTCTCGGCGGTTACGGGCCTGCGCACCCTGCAACAATGCCTGAAGCTCAACCTGCCCTAACGGCGCGACGGCAAGGCTGCGATAGACCAATGTTAATAAGGATGTCTCCGGCGCCGGACGCAAATGAGATGCCTCGAACCTCTCCTGCCGTGCCGAAAGCTGCGCCTGGGACATAGCCGCCCACCCCTTTTTTCTAAGCCGAGAGTGACGAGGCACAACATAAGCCGGAGCGTAACATATGCTCGCGGAACCGCGCTTCCTTCTTGACCACCCCGCCCGAGCTTCACGACCACAGGATCGCAAAAACCCAAAGCAAGCGGATGCTAAAACGAATTAATCACGCGTCAAGAGGTTTCAGCATTCAAGCGAAGAAAACGCGTCTGAAAAGATTTCCACATGGTGCGGCGCAACAATTTAAAAGTTCGTTCATGAAAAGTTAACGGTCCAATTAAACCAAAGAAAATCATAGAGTTCTAACAATTAATTCTAAAATTGAAAAAATTTTTTTCATCTGTTGCGGCATTCGTTACTGCCGCTGACCGGTTAATTTGAGATGATCGATCATATCAACAAATCATCTTTCTTTCTCTCTCCCGGCTCTGGCCTCAGGCCGTAGGGGACCATCAGGCGCCATACATGATCGGGAATCATGAATTTCATGCGACGTTTTTCGGCACGGCGTAAATGCAGCACGGTTTCGGCGGCCTTCATTTCCACCCGCGCGCGCGCGAATTCCAGCCCGCGCGGCCCAACACGCGGCATCAGCCAGCCCACCACATGGCGCAGGAAATTCGGCATGCGCCGAAGCGGCAAGCCGCCGGCCGCCAGCTCCGTATTCTTGATAAACCCTTTTACCGCGCCGGCGCGTTTGCCAGCGCTGCGCACTGGCATCAGCCGGACTTCATCGCCCAGCAGACGCACCAATTCCTCACCGCGTTCATTGCGGATCAAAAGCCATTGCGTCCCCTCCCCCGCCATGTACCCCACGGTAATATCCGCGAGAACGTTGGTGTAATCCACGCAGGTACGGCAGGTCATAGGAAAAAAATCCGCAGGCAACTGAGAAATCGGCAGTTGAAGAAATGGGATCTTGCGACGTTTTCCGTCCGAAAAGCGGAGTTCCACATGGTAATCCGCCAGAAATTCCAGATACGTGATGGTCTCGGGCGCATCGGAAAGCAATGAGAGAAAATGATGAAAATTCTCGGTCGTGGTGTTATCCGAACATGGCGTGCCGATGACGTAAAGCCGCTCGAAACCCAGTTCGCGTTCGAGCGCGCGCAAGGCATAAACCTGGCAGGGAATGCCGATGACGGCCAAACGTTTATAGCCCTTGGCCAGTGCCGGTTCGAGCAAGGCGAGCAACGGTGCGTAACCCATGCGCATCCCCCGCACCTGCGCCATACCCTCCGCCTTGGTCACCAGTACGGGCATGGGCCGCCAGCGGTCCTCCGGGTCCGGCGCCATGGTCAGCACAGCGTCCACCGCGCCGCCCAGCAACAGTTTTTCCCCGATTTTTGTAACAATCCCTGTCCATTGCGCGCCATCGCTGGGCGCCTCCAGCGCTGCCCGCACCATGCGCCGGAACGGGCCGAAGAACAGCTCGTCCGGCCGTGCAGCGTTCCGGGCGCGCCCATGCACCTGCGCTTCCCTACGGGGGTAGTCCGGTGCAATAAACTGGCAGGCCTGACCGCATCTCTTGCTATCCTCGGTCCGAGAGATGCCGCAATCGGTACATAGATGCCGCGGCGCCGCCGGCCCCACAGAGGGGGCCCAAACGGGGCTGGTTTCCAGGCTCATGAAGTCCTCCGCTATGGTGCTTTGTTCCTCAGGCTGGACGATATATCCGGCAGGTACAACCCGCCCTCGGCCATTAAAAACGTCCGAATGGCGGCCACTGCCGGCATCATACGCCGCTGGCGAAGATGCACGATGCACCATTGGCGGATGATCGGTAGGCCCTGAACAGGCAGGATGGCGAGGCTGTTTGTCACCAGCGCGGAGTCGATCGTATGGCCGGAAATAAACGCAATTCCGAGCCCTGCGATGACGGCCTGCTTGATCGTTTCATTGCTGCTGATCTGCATCCCGATGCGGGGCGTAATGCCGTGCTCGGCAAAAAACCGCTCCATCAGCCCGCGCGTGCCGCTCCCAGGCTCTCGCACCAGAAAAACCTCTGCCCCCAGCTCCGCTGGCGCGATGGACGCGGCCTGCGCCAGCCTGTGGTCCGGCGGGGCGATGACGACATGCGGATGGTCGCCCATGACGTTGATATCCACGTCCAGTTCATCCGGGGGCCGGCCCATGACTGCAATATCAATCTCGTAACGCTGCAATCCTTCGATCATCTCCGCCCGGTTGCCGACCACGATACGCAGCTCGATACCCGGATGCGCCCGCGCGAAGGCCCCCAGCGCGCGAGGCGCAAAATACTTCGCCGTACTGGTCACCCCCACGGAAACCGTGCCGCGCCGCGTGCCGGCGATGGAGGCCAGCGCCGCGCTGCAATCGGCCAGAATGGTCTCGATCTGCTCCGCCGCCCGCAGCACCTCCGCCCCGGCATCCGTAGGTCGCGTGCCGGCCGCAGAACGTTCCACAAGCGGTAGCCCGGCCTGATCCTGCAGCAGCTGCATTTGCAATGTTACCGCGGGCGGTGAAACATTCAGCCGCTGCGCTGCCGCCGTGAGCGATCCGGTACGGACCACAGCGGCCAGCACCCGCAGCTGCTTGAACGTCACATTGCGCATGTCTTGCTTCATTTTTTCTGAAGCCAACCGTAAAGAGATTCAATTTTACGTGCAAACGCCAGTTATCCGAAAACGGCTTTCAGCAAGGCAATCAACGGTTCCGGCGCAATGCCGAAGCCCAGCATTGGCAAACCCACGACGGCCATGGCCACACGGTTGCCGAACGGCACTGGCGACGTGGCGCCTTCTCCCGGCTTCATCGACATGACCAGGAGGATGTTCAGATAATAGAATAGCCCGATCACGCTGCTGGCGACCATTACCCCCGTGAGACCCCAAAGCTGCGTATGCACGCCCGCCGCCATGATATACATTTTTGCGATAAACCCGATCGCCGGCGGAATCCCGGCCAATGAGAGCAGCACCAGCGTCATCACCCAGGCCAAAACCGGGCGCGTCCAGAACATGCCGCGCAGATCCGCCACGCGATCCATATCGCGCGTCGCATCCGCCTGCGAAAGGACCGAAATGACGCCGAAGGCCGCGATCATGGTGAGCGAATAGGTGACGATGTAGAAGACCACCGCAATGCGGCCGACCGCGCCGGCCGCAAGTATCGCCACCAGTAGATATCCCAGATGCGCGATCGAGGAATATCCCAATATCCGCTTGATATTATCCTGCATTAAAGCAAGCAGATTGCCCGCCAGCATGGATAATATCGCCACCACCGTGACGCCATGCGCCATGCCCGACGGCATCGCCGCACCGTGCAGGGACAGCACCCGCATGACGACCGCCAGCACCGCGATTTTCGCGATCACCGCTACATAGCCGCCGCTTGGCGCAGGTGCGCCGCCATAAATATCAGGAACCCAGATATGGAACGGCACAACCGAGAGCTTGAATCCTGCCGCCACGCCGATCATGGCCAACCCCGCCAGCATCATCGCGTGACTGGCGGCATCCGGCGGCACGAAGGCCAACGCCTGCGCAAAATCCAGGCTTCCGCAATCGAGATCGATCAGGCCAATGCCAAAAAGGAGGAAGCCCGAGGACATGCCAGAGAGAATCAGATATTTCAGCCCCGCCTCCTCGGCTGCAGGGCGGTAGCGCGGATAGGCGATCATCCCGATCATCGCCAGGGTCATGGTCTCCAGACCGAGAAACAGCGCGATGAAATTGGCGGCGGCGGCTAATGCCACCGCGCCCAGCGTGCCGATGAGCAGCAACAGCGAGAATTCCTCCCTCGGCAGCAATGACGTATCACGCCAGTAGAGAGTCGCGATGAACAGTAGCAAAACGGCGCTGACCAGAATGAGCGCGACGAACCCAAGCGACGGCGCATCGAAGGTGAAAAGCCCGGGCGCTACGGCAACCGGGGCACGCATGGCATAAAAAATACTGAGCAACGCCGCCAAAAGCCCGATTTTTGCCGTGGCCGCCGCCCAGAGATGTGAGCGCCGGACTGCCACAACCAGCAACAGCACGCCGACGGCACCGGCCAGAACCTCCAGTGGCGCGGCAGAATGAAAATTCATCCTGCCCCTGCCTGACGCGGCACCGCCGCAATATTCGCAGAATTTTGCATAGCGGGTGCTGCGATATTCAAGACCGGTTGCGGATACACCCCAAGCCAGATGATCGCCACGCCGAGTGCCAGCATCATCGCCGTCTCACGTACACCAAAATCCGGTACCGAACGCGCGGGGTCTGCCGGGCCGTGGAAGGCCCGCTGAACGGCGATGAGCGAATACAGCGCCGCCGGAATCAACCCCAGCGCCGCGACAACCGTTACCCAGGGTGCCACCCCCCATGCCCCCCGCAGGATGAGAAACTCGCCGACAAAATTCCCGAGCCCGGGCAGACCCATCGCCGCCAGAACGAAAAATGTGCCAAAGGCGGAGAGACGCGGCAGATCGCTCCACATGCCGCCCATCCGATCCAGATCACGCGTATGCAGCCTGTGCTGCACGCTGCCCACGATGATGAACAGCGCTCCTGTGCTCACCCCATGCGCAATCAGCAACATCACCACGCCCTGCCAGGCGATGGGATTGAACACGAACAGGCCGATGAGAATGAAGCCCATATGGCTGATGCTGGTATAGGCGATGAGCTTCTTCAAATCCGCCTGCCCGTAAGCCAGCAACGCGCCATACAGAATACTTGCAACGCCGAGCCAGAGCGCGGCCGGCGCAATCTCATGTGCAGCCTGCGGCAACAGGGGAACCACGAAGCGCATCAACCCGTAAGCGCCCGTCTTCAGAAGAATACTTGCGAGAATCACAGAACCTGCCGTCGGCGCCTCGGTATGCGTCTCCGGCAGCCAGACATGCACCGGAAATCCGGCAAGTTTAACGACAAAGGCGATGAACAAGCCGAGCGCGGCAAAAAACCCAAGCTCGCCCGTGGCGCGGGTCTGCAGAAAAGCAAAATAGTCGAAGCTCAACACGCCCGTGGCCCGCTCATGCGCGAAGGCCAGCGCCAGGATTGAAATAAGAATAAGCAGCCCGGAGCCCTGCGTGAACAGAAAAAATTTAATCGCCGCGCGCCGCCGGTTCTCATGCCCCCAGATGGCGATGATGAAATACATCGGCACCAGCATCAGCTCCCAGAAATAGAAAAACAGGAACATGTCGAGGGCAATAAAAACCCCGATCGTGCCCGCCAGGGACCATAAAAGATTCGCGTGGAAAAATCCTACGCGAACGTCAATTTCCCGCCAGGAGACGATGACGGAGAAGATTCCGAGCATTATCGTCAGTACACTGAGCAACCAGCTCAATCCATCGAGTCCAAGCCGGAAATCCATTCCGAATGCCGGAATCCAGGTCATATCGAATGCCAGCAGCCATGGCCCGCCGCCGCGCAGCAGGGGCAGAATGATCGCGAGATCGATCCCCAACGCCACAAGGCTGACGATGCGCGGCGCCGTTGGGTGCACCCGCTCGGCAGGCAAGGCCAAAACCCCGCCAATGAGCGGCACGACAAGGAGCCAGACGAGCATCATCCGAACAGCAACATCGCAACGGTGGCAACGGAACCCGCCATCAGCCACCCGGCATAGCGCCGGATTCTACCGTTCTGCGTACCGCGCAACCGCAGATGCAGCGCCACCGCGCTACGCTCCAGCGCCACAAAAATAAGGTCCACAGGGTCCTGGCGCAGCACGCGCACGAGCCAGAGATAAGGTATTTCCAGCAACACGCCATACACGGCATCGAACCCGAAGCCGGAGCGCAGCAAACACACCACAATCCCCGGCGGCCGGGCCGCCAGCGCCTGCCATATGCCGCGCCGGTACAGCACCCACGCAACGCCCATACCAAGGACGGGCGCGACAGCCCCCGCTAGAGGGACAAGTATTGCCCCCGGCGCAGCCGCAAAAACGCCCGTGGCAGGTGCCAGCATTTCAGAAATCATCCTGCGCCCACCGAGAAACTTCGGCGTCTCTAGCCAGCCCACCCCCAGCGCACCCATTGCCAGCACCACCAGGGGTAATGCTATGCGCAGCCCGTAGCTCCCCGAAACCTCGGTATTTACTGTACCAAAAAACACGAGGAAGACGGCGCGGAAGATATAAATTGCGGTCAGCAACGCCCCCAATATTCCGGCGCTCCATAGCACCGGCCCCAAGCCCGGCTCCAGTCCCGGCGCCGGGAACACCGCGCCCAATATCATTTCCTTGCTGAAGAAACCCGCACTGACGACCGGCAGTGCGGCCAATGAAGCGGCGCCGATCAAAAATGCCCAGAACGCCAAGGGAAGTTCCCGCCGCAATCCGCCCATGGCAAAGATATTCTGCTCATGGTGCAGCCGCATGCACACAGTGCCGGCCGAGAGAAACAGCAGCGCCTTAAACACGGCATGGGTTAAAAAATGAAACATCGCCGCCGGCCATGCGCCGACGCCGAGTGCGAGAAACATGTATCCAATTTGGCTCATGGTTGAATATGCCAGCACGCGTTTGATATCGCTCTGCACGAGCCCAGCAAACGCCGCGACCAGCAGCGTAATGGCCGCGCCAATCGCAATCGCCTCCAGCACCTGCGGCGCCAGCACGAACAATACATGCGTGCGGACCACGAGATACACGCCGGCGGTCACCATCGTCGCCGCATGGATCAGCGCGCTCACCGGCGTCGGCCCCGCCATGGCATCCGGCAGCCAGGTTTGCAGCGGCACCTGCGCGGATTTTCCCAGCCCGCCAATCAGCAGCAACGTGGCCGCCAGCACCGGCAGCGTGCTGCCTGGCGGCCATTTCGCCACGGCGCTATGCAGCACCGCCTGAATATTCAGCGTGCCGAGCTGGGTGGAGATCAGCAACAGCCCGAGCAGCATCGCAATATCCGCAATGCGCGTCACAACAAAGGACTTGCGCGCGGCGTAACCGTTTTCAGGATCTGAAAACCAGAATCCGACGAGGAGGTAACTGCAAACGCCCACACCCTCCCAGCCGACAAAAAGCACCAGCAAATCATCCGCCAAGACCAGCAGGAGCATTGCCGCCACGAACAAATTCAGATACGCGAAATAACGGGAGTATCCGGCCTCGCCTTCCATATATTCCGTGGAGAATAAATGGATGAGACTGCCGACCACTGTAATCACCAACATCATCAACAGAGATACAGGGTCAAGATAGAAGGCAATATTCACAGAAAATCCCGGCAGCGTGACCCAGGCCCACAGACTCTGAACGACGACGTTATCGATCGGCGGATGCTGCAACCATTGCAGTCCGATCCAAACCGAAAGTGCAGCTGCGAACCCGACGCTTGCGGTCCCGATAATCCCGCTCCACCGCGCCCCCAATGCCGGGCCGAACAACCCCAATATGAAAGCACCGAACAGGGGCAACGCAGGCACAAGCCAGAGCATCGCCATCATGGCCTGTCTCGTAACAGAACCGCCGCGTCGCCATCCAGAGATGTCATCCGCCCGCGCAACCGCAGGATTAAAACCAGCCCGAGCGCCAATTCGGCCCCTGCCAGATTGAACACGAAGATGAGCATGATTTGCCCATCTGGATTACCCCAACGCATACCGGCGGTCACGAATAAAAGTCCGGCGGCGTTCAGCATGATCTCGATCGACATCAGCACGAAAACCAAATTCTTTCGCGCCAGCAAACCAAGCAGCCCGAGCAGAAACAGCATCAGCGCCAGCACCGCAGGCATCTGCCAGGGGATCATAGGTCTTTGCGCCCCAGATGAAACGCGCCGACCAGCCCCGCCAGCAGCAGCATGGAGGCAAGTTCCACCGCCGCCATATCGCTCGTGAACAGCCTTATGCCGACCACTTGCGGGCTCACTTCATGCGCCGCGCCGGCTGCCGCGCCATGCAACATCACACGCACCAATTCCAGCCCCAACATTCCCACCAGCGCGATTGGCGCCACCCAGATGGGTTTTGCCATCCAGCTCCGTTCGCGCCGCTCCGCCGCCTTATCGAGGCTCAGCATCATGATGACGAACAGAAACAGCACCATGATCGCCCCGGCATAAACGATCACCTCCAACGCTGCGGCAAAGGGGGCGCCAAGATCGAAGAAAATTACCCCCATCCCGAGCAAGGAGATCACAAAAAACATCAAAGCGTGAACAGGATTCGCACGCGTGATTGCCAGCGCCGTCGTCACCAGGGTCAGCGCGGCCGCGCTGTAAAATACCGCGATCATGGCAGCAAGCCGCGCGGGTCCACCGGCTGCGCATTGGCACCCGTACCGCGCACACCGGCTACCCTGTAGAAATTATAATCCGGCACCTTGCCGGTCCCGGCAATCAGCAAATTTTCCTTCTCATATACAAGATTTTGTCGCGAAAACTCGCTCATCTCGAAATCTGGGATCAGCTGAATCGCCGAAGTCGGACAAGCCTCCTCACAAAATCCGCAGAAAATGCAACGAGAGAAATTAATCCGAAAATATTCCGGAATCCACTGATCGGGCTCCGCCGTCTTCTGCAAATCAATGCAGTCGCACGGGCACACCGCCGCGCAGAGATGGCAGGAAACGCATCGTTCCGCCCCATCCGGGTCCCGCGTCAACACAATCCGTCCGCGGTAACGTGGCGCCAGATAGGGCTTCTGCTCGGGATATTGCACGGTCTCGGTGCGATGAAACAGATGCAAGAACGTGAGCCAGCAGCTACGGAGCGCGGAATAGATAAACATCCTACACCCCCGTCAGCATGACAGCACCCGTCACCGCCAGATTAACGATGGAAACAGGCAGCATCAGCTTCCAGCCATAGGACATCAGCTGGTCATATCTCGGCCGCGGCAGCGCCGCACGCAGAAGAATGAAAAACACGATAAAAGCGCCGGTCTTCAACGCGAACCAGACAAAAGGCGGCAGCAGCGGTCCACCCCATCCGCCGAAATACAAGATCACCGTTATAGCGGAAATCAGAATAATCCCGGCATATTCGCCGACGAAAAACATCCCGAATTTCATGCTGGAATATTCGGTATGGAACCCTGCACCCAGCTCGTTCTCTCCTTCCGGCAGGTCGAAGGGTAGCCGGTGCGCCTCCGCAATGCCCGCAATGATGAACAGCACGAAACCGAGGAATTGCGGTACGACAAACCAGAGATGCTTTTGTGCCGTCACAATCCGAGTCAGGTCAAAACTACCGGTCAGCATCACCACGCCGATCAGCGCCAGCCCCATGAACACCTCATAGCTGATCATCTGCGCCGCCGCGCGCATTCCACCGAGCAGCGAGAACTTGCTGTTAGAGGCCCAGCCGGCCAGCACGACGCCATAGACCGAGAGCGAAGTGCAGCCCAGAAAAAACAATAGCCCGATATTCAAGTCCGGCGCGATTCCGATCGCCGGCGCAAACGGTATCACTGCAAACCCGAGCAAGACCGTCCCCATTACAATCACCGGCGCTGCGATAAATATCACCCGGTCTGAAAAAGGCGGCGTCCAATCCTGCTTAAAAAATATTTTGATCATATCTGCGACGATTTGCAGCGTACCTTGCCAACCCACACGGTTGGGCCCCAACCGGTCCTGCCAGAATCCCAGCAACCGCCGCTCCACCCAGGTGAGCAAGGCGGAGAGCAGCACGATGCCCAGCAGAATCACAACGGCCTGCGCTATGGTGCCCAGCAGCATCATCCGGCGAGCACCTGGCGGCGCGCGATGATCGCCGGTGAAAGCTCGCTCAACGCCTCAACGCCAAGCACCCGATCGTCAACAACACAAGGTTCACCGATATCAAAATAGGCAATGCGCTCCGTGCGCCCGTCAAATAGAAACACCTCCTCCGTGCCGCGTGCGGGCCCTTTGTTCACCGCCTGCCCCGAATTCCAGCCCGGCTCCCATAATACGGGCCGGACTCCCGTTTGCGCATGCACGGGCGGTCCTTCCATGGTCGTGCCGAGTGCTGAATCTTCGTGCTGCGGCGGCATCGCCTCCCGCACGTCCAGATGCGACTGCGCCGCCGCGCGGCCGCTATGGCGATGCGGCAACGTTGCAGGCCGCGAGCCGCCTGGCTCCGGAGAGGCTCGCGCGACATCTGCCAGTGCCGGGATCTCTTCGCCCAAAGCCGCCAGCAGCGCGTGATGCGTCGGCCACTGCTCCGCCTCCAGCCGCCCGGCCAACACACCTGCATCACGCAGCAGCGCCCAGGCCGAAGGCGGATCATCCGCGCCGAAAATCGCCTTGAAGAAACGCTGCACCCGCCCCTCCAGATTTACGAAGCTCCCATCGCAATCGGCAAAGCTCCCGACTGCAAGTGCAATATCCGCCTGCTGCACGGTTTGTGAGTCTACATGGTCGAGCACGCAAACCCCGTTTGCGTCGGCAAATAGCTGAGCGCCCCCGGCCTCGCGAAACACATCCCGCTCCAACACCACCACATCCCGACCCCGCCCCGCCGCCAGCGCCTCCGAGAAGGGACGCGTATCCATCAACCCCAGCCCCACACTGTTCGCCTCCGGCAGCATCAAGCTCAGCCGCGCCGCAACGCCCGCCCGGCGCAACGCCAGCGCGACATTGGCGCCCGCCCGTAGAAGCGCCGCATCGCCACCCGCCACCACCACCGGCTGCTTCGCCGCCAGCAACGCCAGAGCAACCTCTCCGGGCGGCGCGGTGCCTTCAATCTGCCGGACCAGCGCCAAGGCAAAAGCCAACGGGGCGTAGCGCACCACGCGCGTCGCCACATCATCCAGCCAGCCGGCTTCCGTAGTCGCCACAACAAACGGATTCACCGCGCCGCTTGCGGCATGGCGCGCAGCATTTTCGTCCCATTCGGGAATATCGCGGGCGGCCAAAACTTCCGCCGGGACCCGCCGCGCCGCCTGATGCAGCGCCAATGCAAGCCTTGGGGCCACTGCCGCCGGATCATCACCGAGAACGAGAACCGCATCCGCCGTCTCGGCCTCCTTCAGTGTCGCCAGCCGCATCGTCTGTAAAATTTCAACGGCTGCCTGTGAAGCCGAAGCCTCAAATGTAGAACCACCGGCATAGAAATTCTCCGCCCCCACCAGCGCACGGAGCGCGAAATTCGCCTCGACCGATGCGCGCGCCGACCCAATGCCGATTACCCCCTCGCACCGCAGCACTGCCGCCAGCCGGTCGCGCGCCGCGCCGTGCGATAACGCCGCACCCGAACGATCCCGGGAGCGCCGCAGCCTCGCCGTGCTCTCCAGAAAACCGGCCCCGAACCGCCCACGGTCGCATAAAAAATACCCGTTCAGCGTCTCATTATAACGGTTCACCACCCGGCGAAATTCACCGCCGCGCTCCTGCAACGTGATATTGCACCCCACCGCGCAATGCGGGCATAGCGAGGGTGTCGCCCGCATATCCCATTTGCGCCTGAATTTCGCGGAGAACGGCTTATCGACAAACACACCGGTTGGGCAGACCTCGACCAGATTACCGGCAAACGCACTCTCCAACACGCCTTCTTCCGCACGCCCAAACACGACATTACGGTTCGCGCCGAACACGCCAAAATCATTCCCGCCCGCATAATCCTGATAAAACCGTACGCAGCGATAACAGCCGATGCAGCGATTCATCTCCTGGCGGATAAACGGTCCCAGATACTGGTTGGGGTGGGTTCGCTTGGCAAAGCGGTAGCGGCGTTCATGGTGCCCTGTCAGCACCGCCATATCCTGCAAATGGCATTCTCCGCCGACCTCGCACACCGGACAGTCATGTGGATGGTTCGTCAGCACCATCTCCACCGCCGCCTCACGAAACGCGACCGCCTCCGGATCTGCGATGGATACGCGCATATCTATTACGGGCCGCGTCATGCAGGCCATCACGACCTGCCCCGCCGCATCCGCGGGACCGCGAAACAACTTCACCGCACATTGCCGGCAGGAACCCACCGAACCCAGCGCCGGATGCCAGCAGAAATAGGGCACGTCCAACCCAGAGGATAAACACACCGCCAGGAGGTTTTGCTCGCCGTTTACGCGGAGCATTTTGCCGTCCACGACGATTTTCACGCCCATGCGCATGCTCCCTCACGAATATGCCGCACGAAATCATCCCGGAAATATTCAAGTCCAGATTTCAGCGATGCCATCGCGCCGGGCGCCAACGCACAAAATGTGCGCCCCGGGCCGAGATGCCCGGTCATTTCGGACAGCAAATCCAAATCTTCGGCCTGACCCTCGCCATCCTCGATCGCCTGCAACGTTTGCGCCACCCAGGGCAGCCCGTCCCTGCATGGCGTGCACCATCCGCAGGATTCCTGCGCGAAGAAGCGCTGCAAATTGGCGATAAACCCGACCGGGCAGGTTCGATCATCCAATATGATTGCCGTGCCTGTCCCCAACCTGTTGCCGCGCGCCGACATCGCAGAAAAGCTCATCGGCGTGTCCAATTCATCCTCAACCATGAAGGCGGTGGAAGCCCCGCCTGGCAACAATGCCCGAAACCCAACGCCATCGCGCATTCCGCCCGCATGTTCCTCCAGAATTTCGCGCATCGGTGTGCCCATCGGCAGTTCATAGGCGCCGGGCCACCGCACGCGTCCACTCACCCCGAATATTTTCGTACCCGCTTCGCCGTCACGACCCAGCGCCCGGAACCACGCCGCGCCGTGGCGCAGAATATGTGGAACATTGCAGACAGTTTCGACATTATTCACCACCGTCGGGCAGCCGAACAACCCGCTCACCTGCGGCAATGGCGGCTTCGCGCGCGGCGTCGCACGCCTGCCCTCCAGCGCATTCAGCAAGGCCGTCTCCTCGCCGCAAATATACCGTCCGGCCCCGCCATGCACATGAATTGAAAGGTCATAGTCGGAACCTAAAATATTCCGCCCCACCAGCCCGGCCGCTTCAGCCTCCTCCACCGCCCGCGCCAGAAGCTGTGCCGCTTCCACATATTCCCCGCGTATAAAAATATATGCCGTATCCGCCTGCACCGCATAAGCGCCGAGAATAATTCCTTCGACCAGCTGGTGCGGATCACCTTCCATCAAGAGCCGGTCCTTGAAGGTTCCCGGCTCCATTTCATCCGCATTGACGACGAAATATCGCCGCCCCGGACGAACCGCAGCATCCGGCATGGCCTGCCATTTCCGCCCAGTGGAAAAACCGCCGCCCCCGCATCCACCGAGCCCAGAGGCCAGCACCTCCCCGACCACATCGGCCGGCGCCATACGTCCGACAACCTTGCGCACCGCCTGATAGCCGCCCGCACGCGTGTATTCATGGATATCGAACGGCGCCCGCCCTCGCAAAATGTGATGCGTCAATGGCCGCTGCATCACACCTCCTCTTCGTGCAGCAATATGTCTACACGGGCCGCATCCAAATCGCCGTATAGCGCATCGCCCCACATCATCGCCGGCGCGTGGTCGCAATGCCCGAGGCAGACAATCGGCAGCAGCGTATACTTCCCATCGGCGGTGGTCTCCCCCGCCCGAATGCCGAGCCGACGGCTGATATGCGCCGCAATTTTGGGCTCGCCTAACATCCAGCACGTCACGCTGTTGCAAAGCAGAAGCACCTTTTCGCCCACGGGGCGTCGAAAAATTAAGTTATAAAACGTCGCCACCTCATCGAGTTCGACAACCGAGATCCCCAGAATGCTGGCGATTTCCGGCAGCACCGAATCAGCAACATACCCCCGCCGCGCCTGAACATACTTCAAGGCATCGATACAAGCGGCACGCGCCAACGGATAATGCGCCGCAAATTCTGCAATCGAGGCGCGCTCCTCGACGTTCAAAGCTGCATCAGCGGTCGACATCGGCCATCACAAAATCGATGCTCCCGATAATGGCAATCAGATCTGCCAGAAATACCCCCCGGCACAACCGTGGAATCATTTGCAAATGTGCGAAAGAGGGCGTGCGTATCCGTACCCGGTATGCCCCGGTTCCCCCATCGCTTATAACGTAATACGTATTCAAACCTTTTGCCGCCTCAATCGTCACCGCCGCTTCACCGGGCGGGATTACCGCCCCCCAGCTGGCATTGATGAAATGTGGAATCAGCGTATCGATGTCGTTCAACACCGCCTCACGCGGCATCGGCATCGCCAAAGGATGCATCGCTTTCACGGGCCCCGTGGGCATGTTTTCCACGCATTGCCGGATTATCCGCAGACTTTCGCGTATTTCGTCCAAACGGAGCCGGACGCGATTATAACAATCCCCGCGTGCGGCAATCGGAACATCGAAGTCGAACGCGTCATATCCCGAATAGGGACGCGCCTTACGGTAGTCGAAGGCTACGCCGCAAGCTCGCAGCCCGGGTCCCGTGACGCCCCAATCCAGCGCTTCGGCCGCCGAGTATTCTCCGATGCCGATGGTTCTCGCCTTAAATATACGATTACGCATGACCATTTTTTCGTATTCAGCGAGTCGCTTCGGCAGATATTCCAGAAATTCCCGCACCAGAACGTCCCATCCGTCCGGCAAATCTCCCGCCACGCCGCCGATGCGAAACCAGGCAGGGTGCATCCTGAACCCGCATATTGCCTCGATGATTTCGAGTGCTCGCTCACGGTCGGTGAATGCGTAAAACACCGGGGAAAGCTGCCCGACATCCTGCACCATTGTGCCAAAGAATACGAGATGGCTGATAATCCGGAACAGCTCCGCCAGCATCACGCGAATCATCTGCGCGCGCGCCGGCACCGTAATACCGGCCAACGACTCCACCGCCATCACATAGGGAAAATTATTCATTACGCCGGCCACGTAATCAATCCGGTCCGTATATGGTATATAGCTATGCCAGGATTGCCGTTCACCCATCTTCTCGGCGCCGCGATGATGAAAGCCGATCTCCGGCAGCACATCCACAATCTCTTCGCCCCGTAGCTTCACAACCAGCCGCAACACGCCATGCAAGCTTGGGTGGTTTGGCCCAAGATTCAGTATCATCTCTTCGGGATCAGCATCATTCACATTCGATAATCCGGCGGCGATCGGAAGATCTCGCATTGCCGCCAACTCCGCCTGCATCATCGCATCAGACATGACGAACGGGCCACGCTCCGTCGCCCGCGAAAAATGATCTTTGCATAGCGGGTGACCTTGCCAACTCTCTGGCATTAAAATACGCCGAAGATCCGGATGCCCTTCAAACCGCACTCCGAACATGTCCCACACTTCGCGCTCATACCAGTTGGCGTTCGGCCATAGGGCGCAGAGGCTGGGCGCGCATAATATTTCCGCATCCAGCGCGACTTTCACGCGCAGTTCCGCACCATCCTCATGCGCCAACAAATGATAGACCAGCGTAAAACCAGCAGGGCGTACACGGGCACGTTCGTCCACCGCCGTAATATCGAGCAAGATCGCAAATCTCTGCCCTGGCCCATCTTTCAACGCGCGCATGAACGTCAAAAGGCGTCCCAAATCCACCGAGACGACGCTCAGCCCGTCCTTCGCCGTCTCCCAGACCAGTTCGCGATGTAGCCGCGACGCATCTTCCGGCATTAGAGCCGGTCCGGTGATGGCAAATTCGTCATTGCCATCCTTGCCGCCTGCTTCGCGTCACGCTGGCTCGGTTTTTCATAGGCTACGGGCCCGTTATCACCCATCATCCAGCTAAGCGGCCGCCGCGTCGCGCCAATGGATTGTTGAAGCAGCAGCAGCCCCTCGAACAATGCCTCCGGCCGTGGCGGGCAGCCGGGCACGTAAACATCAACCGGAAGAATACTATCCACGCCCTGCACCACGCTATAAACATCGTACATGCCGCCGGAATTTGCGCAGGACCCCATTGAGATCACCCATCGCGGCTCCAGCATCTGCTCGTAAAGCAGCTTCACCACGGGCGCCATTTTCAGGAATACTGTCCCCGCGATCACCATCACATCGGCCTGGCGTGGCGTCGCCCGCAAAACCTCGGCGCCGTAGCGCGCAATATCAAATTTTGAGGTGAACGATGTCGCCATCTCCACATAGCAGCAGGAGAGGCCGAAATTATACGGCCAGAGAGAATGCTTCCGCCCCCAGGAAACCAGATCCGCCAATTTCCCGAGCATGAATTTCTGACTTTCCGGGCCGTTCATGCTGCGGATTTTCGCTTGCGGGAAACCGGGCCCCATTCCAATCCGCCCGAGCGCCACAAATAGGCGAGCGCAGCCAGAAGCAGCGTCAAAAACGCCAGCATTCCGGCATAGCCTGCCCAGCCTGCAGCACGCACGGCGACCGCCCAGGCAAACACGAAAACCATCTCCAAATCAAAAATCACAAAAAACATCGCGACCAAGTAAAACTGGCTTGGAAAACGAATCGTCGTATCATGCAGCGGCAGAATTCCGGACTCAAAAGGGTTAACGTCGGCTGCAGCACGCCGTCGCGGGCCCAAAGCCCATGATGCGCCGATCATCACACCCACCATTACGCAGATCGCCAGCGTATAGACCCCAAGGCCCAGCATCACGCAGGCGCACCTGCGAACACACGGCTCGCCAGAATATCCTCCGGCTCGATCAGCATCAATGCCTCAGCCGGCACCGCCCCCTCATGCGCCATCAAACGTCCGGCCTGACGCAGCCGGGCCCGGTCCAACGCATTGCGAATCGACCGCGCATTCGAAAAATAGGGCTGTTCACGCCGGCGCTGGATATAATCGCGCATGGCGTCGCGCGCACTCGGACTCAAGCGATAATTCTGCCGCGAAAGCATCGTTTCGCTGATGCTTAGCAGTTCCGAATCATCATAATCCGGAAAATCGATATGATGCGCAATGCGCGAACGAAACCCTGGATTCAAGGTAAAAAACTTCTCCATCCTGTCGCCGTAGCCAGCCAGAATGACTACAAGATCTTCGCGCTGGTTCTCCATAACCTGCAGAAGAATCTCGATCGCCTCCTGCCCATAATCACGCTCATTATCGGGCCGGTACAAGTAATACGCCTCGTCGATGAACAGCACGCCACCGATCGCCTTTTTCAGGATTTCCTTGGTTTTAGGTGCAGTATGCCCGATATACTGGCCAACCAGATCATCCCGCGTCACCGAGATCAGCTGCCCTTGGCGCACAAATCCAAGTGCCTTCAAAATGCCGGCCATACGCAACGCGACCGTTGTCTTGCCCGTCCCCGGATTGCCCGTGAACGACATGTGCAATGTCGGCGCCTCGGTCGTAAAACCCAGCCCTTGCCGAACCCGCTCGATGAGCAGGAGTGAGGCAATCTCGCGAATGCGCAATTTAACAGGCTTCAACCCCACGAGGTCCTGATCAAGTCCGGCGAGATACGTTTCCAACCCCGCACTCGCGAACTCCGCACGAAGGTCAATCATCCCATTCGGATCTTGCTGCAGCGCAGCGGACATATTCAATGTCTCCATTCCCACACGGCCACTATTTTCAGCCTTGCCCTCAGGCTAAACACAAACGACGGCGTGAGGCTAGGAAAATCTCTAAACCCCGTATCGCGTGCCTTCGGGCTTCTCCATAACGTAAGCACGTGTCTCATAACGGATATTCCGGCCCTCCGCCTCGCGGCGTGCCAGCATGAACCCGGGTTCCACACTCGGGCGCTGCACAATGAACGACATTCGAAGCGACTCCCAACTATGGGTCGAATCAAACGCGCAAAGACGGATATAACATTCCTCGTGCATCCGCCGGCATTCTATGAGTTCTCCCATGATCGCCTTCGCATCCCGAATGTCGAACATCGGATGTCCCCACATTTCCCAATAGGTATTTCGCGGATGTGGATCATCGGTATATTCCAGACTCACGGCCCAGCCATGGTCGAGGCAGTATTGAACCTGCTTCGAAATCTGTACATCAGTTAGGTCCGGCAAAAACGAAAAGCAACCTTGTGTGACACGCATCTTCATCTCCCCCTTAATAGGCCGGCATCGGTACCGCCACGAAATCTGGCGTGTCGGTGGACGTATAATTGAATGTCACATCCCCCCAGGTATCCAGCGCCTGACGCAATGGCAGGCATCCACGCCCAGCCTGGTTTAAAATCTCCGGTCCTTCCTCCATGATGTTCCGGCCCTCGTTGCGCGCCAGGACCATGGCTTCCAGTGCTACACGGTTCGCTGTCGCCCCTGCGGCAATCCCCATTGGATGCCCGATGGTGCCGCCGCCGAATTGCAGCACCACGTCGTCCTTCAACAAATGCAGCAACTCATGCATCTGCCCGAGATGAATACCGCCAGATGCGACCGGCATGACCTTGCGCGTGCTCGCCCAATCCTGGTCAAAGAATAGCCCGTGTTCCAGAAACATCGGGTTCTTATCCTCGCGCAGAATGTCATAGAATCCGGCAGTGGTTTTTGGGTCACCTTCAAGTTTTCCCACCACAGTACCGGCATGGATATGATCCACCCCTGCAAGTCGCATCCATTTCGCGATCACGCGGAAGGAAACACCATGGGTCTTCTGCCGCGTATAGGTGCCGTGTCCAGCACGATGTAAATGCAGAATCATATCATTCCGTCGGCACCATTTGGACATAGATTGAATCGCAGTATAGCCGATAATCAGATCGATCATCACAATTACGGAGCCTAGCTGCTTGGCAAATTCCGCCCGCTCGTACATTTCCTCCATTGTCCCGGCGGTGACGTTCAAATACGTGCCCTTCACCTCGCCCGTCGCCGCCTGCGCCTTGTTCACGGCCTCCATGCAATATAAATAGCGGTCACGCCAATGCATGAAGGGCTGAGAGTTGATGTTCTCATCATCCTTCGTGAAATCGAGCCCACCTTTCAGCGCTTCATACACGACACGCCCGTAATTTCGGCCGGAGAGTCCAAGCTTCGGCTTAACGGTTGCACCAAGAAATGGCCGCCCGAATTTATCAAGCCGCTCCCGCTCGACGACGATGCCCGTGGATGGACCATCGAAGGTTTTGACATAAGCCACCGGCATACGCATATCTTCGAGACGAAGCGCCTTTAATGGCTTGAAGCCAAAGACATTCCCGATGATGGAGGCTGATAGATTTGCAATCGAGCCCGGCTCGAACAAATCCAGATCATAGGCAATATACGCGAAATAAGACCCCGGCGCGTTCGGAACCGGATCAACCCGGTAGCATTTCGCGCGGTATTTCTCGCATGCGGTCAACCGGTCCGTCCACACCACCGTCCAGGTCGCCGTGGAGGATTCCCCCGCAACCGCGGCTGAAGCTTCGATGGGGTCCACACCATCCTGAGGTGTCACCCGGAAGACCGCGATCACATCAGTGATCTTTGGTTCGTAATCGGGTTCCCAATAACCCATCTTGCGATATTCCATCACCCCTGCGCGGTAACGGTCTTGCCCCGTCACAGTCTTGGCGGCGGACAAATTCGGTGTCGGCGTGTCCATGTTCGATAACTCCGATGTTATGCCGCGTGCGCGACGGAAAAAATGGGGTCAAGGCTGCCGCTGGCATAGGCGCGCGCCATGGCTGCAAGCGGCATAGGCTTTAATCGCGCGGCCTGGCCTGCCGTTCCAAAGGCTTCAAATCGCGCCCTGCATAAATCGCGCAGCGCGCTCATCGCCGGCTTCAGGAACTGCCTCGGGTCGAATTCGTCTTTACGTTCTACCGCAATCCGGCGCATCGCGGCCGCCATTGCGAGGCGGCAATCGGTATCGATATTAACCTTGCGCACACCATGCTTGATGCCAACAAGAATCTCTTCCACCGGCACGCCCCAGGTCTGCGGCATTTCGCCGCCATAGCGGTTGAACGCTTCCTGTAATTCCTGCGGCACGGAGGATGATCCATGCATCACCAAATGCAGACCGGGCATGCGCTCATGAATCGCCCGCACCACATGCAGCGCCAGAATCGCGCCATCTGGCTTGCGGGAAAATTTATACGCCCCGTGCGACGTGCCCATGGCGACCGCCAGGGCGTCCACCTTCGTCTCCCGCACAAAATCCACCGCCTGGTCCGGGTCGGTCAGCAGCTGGTTATGCGAAAGCTTGCCCTCCGCGCCATGCCCGTCCTCGGCATCGCCCATCCCGGTCTCCAGGCTGCCCAGTATCCCAAGCTCACCTTCGACCGAAACGCCGACGCGATGCGCCATGTCCGTCACGCGCGCCGTAATCGCAACATTATAGGCGTAATTCGCGGGTGTCTTTGCATCCGCCAGCAGCGAACCGTCCATCATCACACTCGTATAGCCATGCTGAATCGCGGAGAGGCACGTTCCTTCATCATTGCCATGGTCCTGGTGCAGGCAGATCGGGATCTGCGGATACATCGCTTCCACCGCCTCGATCATTTTCGAGAGCATGATATCCCCGGCATAGCTCCGCGCCCCGCGCGACGCCTGCAGGATAACCGGCGCATCGCTCACTGCGGCCGCGGCCATAATCGCCAAAACCTGCTCCATGTTGTTTACATTGAAAGCAGGCACGCCGTAACCGCGCTCCGCTGCGTGGTCCAGCAATTGCCGAAGGCTAATCCGCGCCATGCCTCATCTCCTTTGAAGTGGTTAACGCCGTCCGCGCCGTTTCCGTTCGATCAGTTGCAAGATCACAGGCGTTAAAATGAGTTGCATTGCCAGATCGAATTTATTTCCTGGCACCGCAATGGAATTTGCCCGGGACATTAAACTTCCATGCAGCATCGATAATAAATATGGAAAATCGATACCATGCGGATCACGAAAACGGATCACGACCATCGATTCATCGGCGGTGGGAATCGCGCGGGCGATAAAGGGATTGGATGTATCCACCATCGGAACACGTTGAAAATTGATGTCCGTCTCGGTGAATTGCGGGCAGATATAATGCACGTAATCGGGCATTCGCCGCAAAATCGTATCCATCACATCTTCGGTCGTGTACCGGCGCGCCGCTTTGTCGCGATGGATTTTTTGAATCCACTCCAAATTAATCACCGGCACCACACCAATTTTTACATCCGCATGCAGCCCGACATTGATATCGCCATATTTTACCGCGCCGTGCAGCCCCTCATAAAGTAGAATATCGGTCGGCGCCGGCAGATCCTGCCATGGCGTAAACGTGCCGGGTCTGCCGCCATAAAGTTCCGCCTCGGCGTCATCATGCACGTAATGGCGATGTTTTCCCTCACCGGTGCGGCCATAGGTTTCAAAAACATCCTGCAATTCTTTGAGGAGATTGGTCTCCGGGCTAAAATGGCTGAAATGATTATTCCCGGCCGCCGCGGCTTCGGCCATCTTATGCTTCATTTCCTCCCGGTTGTATCGGTGGAAAGAGTCACCCTCGAGATAGGCGGCCGAAACTTTCTCCCGGCGGAAAATCTGCTCGAAAACATCTCGCACGGACGTCGTTCCCGCGCCCGAAGATCCTGTAACGGAGATGATCGGATGTTCGACGCTCATGCCGAAGCCGCGCCGGAAGTTGCACGAAACAGCGAACGCGTCTTGAACAATGGCGAAGCTCGTCCTGGCGGCGACGCATAGGCCTCGTCAATCCGGCGCACCTCATCCGCTGCACCGAATACCAGCGGGCAACGCTGGTGCAACTCAACGGGCACGATATCAAGGATCGGCTGCCGCCCGTCGCTCGCGGCCGCCCCTGCCTGCTCCATCAACATCGCAATCGGGTTGGCCTCATATACCAGCCGCAACCTGCCATGCTGGTAGCCGCGCCGCGCATCGCCAGGATACAGATACACGCCGCCCCGAATCAGAATCCGATAAGCATCCGCCACCATCGAAGCGAGCCAGCGCGTATTGAAATCGACGCCGCGCGGGCCAACCGACCCCATCAGAAGATCGTTCACATAATCGCGTATTTCGGACTCCCAGTGTCGCTGGTTTGAGGCGTTTATCGCGTATTCCCGTGTTGCCGCCGGAACCGTCACATCGCCGCGCACGGCGACGAACGCATCGCATTCCGGGTCCAATGTGAAGATGCGGGTGCCGTTTCCTAGCGTCACCACCAACGCCGTCTGCGGGCCATAAATGATAAATCCGGCAGCCAGCTGATGGCGGCCTGACTGATAAAACGAGTCTGTTCCGCAGGCGGGCAAAATCGAAAATATCGTACCCACCGGAGCCAATGTGTCGATATTCGAAGAACCATCAAGCGGGTCTACGGCCACTGCCAGCGGCGCACCTGACGTTAGAATCTCAGGCTCATCCGCCTCTTCTGAGGCGAACAGCGCCACCGGGCTCACCCTTAGCGCATCTCGTACAATGGCATGCGTCGTCGCATCGAACATCTTCTGCCCGTCGCCATCACGCGATTCGCCGACCACGGTGGAAAGTGCGCCCGCCAGCGGCCCGCGCGCCAGAATGCCAGCGATCTGCCTTCCCGCATAAGAGAGTTCAAGAACCGTTCTGCAAACGGGCGCCAAAGCCGGATTACGACGGGCCGACTCGTCCAAATAGGCTTCCAGTTGGACCATTTTTATCATTTTCCTTCCCGCCAGGCGCACCACCATTTTGGCTCGTGCCGATTTTTAGGTTGGGCAAGGCATCACTTGCGCAAGCCACGACCTTCTCAGGCGCGGCCAGCATAAGTAAAGATAAAAATTCTTTGGCTTCTATTCAGAATAACTGAACATGGGAATGGAAAGCTGAAGACGGCTTTACATCTTGGACCCGGGGTGTTTTGCCGGCCAGGAGCGGAGGCTCAAAATTTGCCCGTCTTTTTGGGGTCGCCTTCTCCCTACCCCTTATGCAAGGTCGCCCCTGTCCGCGCCTGGACATCGTCAAAGCTTACGCCCGGCGCCGTTTCACGAAGCACAAAGCCGCGAGGGGTCACGTCGATCACTGCGATATTGGTATAAACCCGCGTAACTGAGCCAAGAGCAGTCAAAGGATAGGTACATTTCTGCACAAGCCGCGGTTGTCCGGCCTTCGTGGTGTGGTCCATCAATACCCAGACCCGCTTGGCACCGGCGCCCAAATCCATGGCACCGCCCACGCCGGGCGCCAGATCGTTCTCGCCGGTCGACCAGTTCGCCAGGTCTCCATTCTCCGCCACCTCGTAGCCGCCCAGCACCGCCAGATCCAAATGCCCGCCACGGATCACCGAAAAACTATCCGCATGGCCGATGATCGACGCGCCCGGGCGCAGCGTGATGTGCTGCTTACCGGCATTAATCAGCCAAGGGTTGATATTCTCCGGCGCGGGTGCCGGCCCGACACCCAGAATGCCGTTCTCGGAATGGAAAATAACCTCCCGCTCCGGCGGTACATGGTTGGCCACCAAAGTCGGCGCGCCAATCCCCAGATTAACGGCCCAGCCTTCCGGAATATCGGCGGCCACCCGGGCCGCCATGGCATCGCGCGACAGCAGTTTCAAATCGTTCGAGAGCGCGGACATTAGTCTATCCCCTTTAAATCTGTGGGTCGCCGTAGGGCACATGCACAACCCTGTTCACGAAGATCCCGGGCGTCACAATCCGGTCCGGATCCAATGCGCCAAGCTCTGCCGTGTGCTGGGTCTGCACCACCGTCAATTTGGCCGCACCCGCCATCACCGGATTGAAGTTCCGGCCGGAGAGCCGGTAGGTGAGATTGCCCCAACGGTCGGCCTCCCAGGCTTCCACCAGCGCCACATCGCCATACAAAGCCGCTTCCAGCACGCAAAGCTTGCCGTTGATCTCACGGGTCTCCTTGCCTTTGGTCAGCAGCGTCCCTGCCCCGGTCGGCGTGAAGAACGCCGGCACACCGGCCGAGGCGGCGCGGATGCGCTCAGCCAGCGTGCCCTGCGGGACCAGTTCCAGCTCAATCTTCCCGTCCCGGTATAACTCGACGAAAATCGATTTCTCGGCACCTTTGGGGTAGGAGCAGACGACCTTCCGCACTGAACCGGCTTCCATCAGCTTCGGCAGGCCGCCGAATGCCGCTCCGGCATTATTGGCAACGATGGTGAGCCCTTTGAGGTTACGTTCCAGCAAGCCCTCGATCAGCGCATTCGGAATGCCCACGGTGCCAAAGCCGCCAACCAGAATGACGGAATCATCGGAAATGCCTTCCAGGGCCGCGGCAATATCCGGGACGAATTTATTGATCATGTCAGGTCCAAACGTTATTTCGAGTTGTCATGCGCGTCGAGGGCGCGGGCGATCAAGGCTGCAATGCCGGGTGCGGGCAGCGCATCCGGCAGATGGGCAAGGTTGCGCGCCATGGCTTCAGGATTCACGACCAGGCCGCTTAAGGCTTCCGCCATCGCCGCAATACCGCCGCTGGCGCAAAGCATCAGCGCGGGCCAGGTCACGGCCTCCACCTGCCATGCTCCCGCCCCGCGCTCATGTTCCTGGTCCTGGGCGGCAAATAAAGTCGCCACATAGCCCGGCATGCGCAAAGCTGCGGCGCGCGCGGCGATGCTGAGCGTCGGGTTGCGCTTATGCGCCATGGCGGAGGAGCCCCCCCGCCCGCGCGCGGCAGGCTCCGTCGCCTCGCCAATTTCCGCCTGCATCATCAGGGCGATATCGGTGCCGACCTTGCCCGCAACCCCGACGGCACCGGCGATCGCGGCGGCCAGCCGCGCCAAGGGCGCCCGGCGCGTGTGCCAGGGTGTCGGCGGCGCCGGCAGTTGCAACGCCGCGCCCAACGCTTCCCCAAAAGCCACCGCTCGGCCGCCCAGCGCATCCAGCGTTCCAGCCGCACCGCCACATTGCAGCTGAATTGCCTCACCCGCCGCAAGGGCGACGGCCCGGCGCGAATCGTCAATCGCCATCAGCCAGTTGGCGGCCTTCAGGCCAAAGCTGATCGGCAAAGCCGCCTGTAACAAGGTGCGTCCGGCCATTGGCGTTTGCGCGTATTTTCGCGCTAGCCCGGCTGCCGCATCCGCCATGCGCGCCAGATCCGCCCGCAAGAGCGCAATGCCTTCGCGCAATTGGAGAACGAGGCCAGTGTCAATAATATCCTGACTCGTCCCACCCAGATGCACATGGTGCGCCGCCGCCGGCACCTGCGCCTTCAGCCATTTCACGAGCGGGATCACCACCGTCCCGGCCAATGCGCCATCCTCGGCCAGCCCGGCGAGGTCCAGCCCGCCATCCGCACAGGCTGCGGCAATTGCCGCAGCCGCATCGCCCGGCACCAGCCCACAAGCCTCCCCGGCCGCCGCCAGCCCCGCCTCAACCTGCAGCATCGCCCGTACCGTGGCGCGGGCGGAAAACACCTCCCGCATCGCCCTGGTGCTGGCCATGGTCTCCGCCAGGAGCATCAGATTTTTTCGAGCAACAAAGCGATGCCTTGCCCGACGCCGATGCACATCGTCGCAATCGCGCGCTTGCCGCCATGCGTCTCCAGCGCGTTCACCGCCGTCATCGCAATCCGCGCGCCGGAAGCGCCGAGCGGGTGCCCGATGGCAATCGCCCCGCCATGCGGATTCACGCGCGCATCGTCATCCGCCAGACCAAGCCCGCGCGTTACCGCCAAGGCTTGCGAGGCAAACGCCTCGTTCAGCTCAATCACGTCGATATCGCCAATGGTGAGGCCGGTTTTGGCGAGCAGCTTCTGAGTCGCAGGGAGTGGGCCGATACCCATGATGCGCGGCGCCACGCCCGCTGTTGCCATCGCCACAATCCGCGCACGCGGCGTCAGCCCGTGCGTCCGTGCCGCCGCCTCGCTCGCCACCAGCAGCGCCGCAGCGCCATCGTTCACGCCCGAGGCATTGCCCGCGGTCACGCTCCCGCCCTCACGGAATGGCGTCTTAAGCTTGGCGAGGCCTTCCAGCGTCGTGTCCGCGCGCGGATGCTCGTCGCGCTCCACAACCACATCGCCTTTGCGGCCCGGAATGGTGACCGGCACGATCTCGCGAGTGAAATAGCCCGAGGCCTGGGCCGCGGCACATTTCTGCTGGCTGCGATACGCGAACAGATCCTGGTCAGCCCGCGAGACCTTGAATTCTTCCGCGACGTTCTCGCCGGTCTCCGGCATCGAATCCACGCCGTATTGCTGCTTCATCAGCCGGTTGACGAAGCGCCAACCGATCGTGGTGTCCTCCACCGAATTGGTGCGGGAAAACGCTTCGCTCGCCTTCGGCATCACGAATGGCGCGCGGGACATGCTCTCAGCACCCCCCGCGATCATCAACGATGTATCGCCCGCGCGGATCGCCCGCGCTACGGTGCCCAAAGCATCCAGCCCCGAGCCGCAAAGCCGGTTGAGCGTGACGCCCGGAACGCTCACCGGCAACCCGGCGAGCAACGCCGCCATACGCGCCACGTTGCGATTATCCTCCCCTGCCTGGTTCGCGCAGCCATAGATCACATCCTCAACCGCCGCCCAATCCATGTCCGGGTGGCGCGCCATGAGCACGCGCAGCGGATGCGCCGCCAGATCATCGGCCCGCACATCCCGCAGGGCGCCGGCATAGCGACCGATCGGGGTGCGGACAAAATCGCAGATAAAGGCTTCAGCCAAGTCAGATACTCCCAAAACGCGTCCTAAATGCGGAAGAACACCGTTTCCGCCTCACCTTGCAAGTGGATGTCGGAATACCAGTTTCCCGCTTGGGTTTCCCGCATGATTAACGTCGCCCGCCGGGCCGGGTCATCGACCAGGCAGAGAATCGGGTCATCCGCGTTTGCAGGGTCACCGTCGAAATAGAGACGGGTCGAAAGATGAAACAACAGCCCCCGGGCCAGAATGGTGAGGGCGATATGCGGCGCCTGCAGCGTGTTGCCCGGGCCTCGAACCGCCTGGGGCTTGAGAGTCCTGAACCGGAAACGTCCCTCTCCATCGGTGGCCGACCGGCCAAATCCCGGAAAAACCTCCGAGGCTTCGGGCGAGGCCTGCCAGATTTCCACACAGGCATCATTGAGTGGCGATCCGTCGCCATCGAACAGGCGGCCTTCCAGCGTTATCGCCTCACCCGCGGCGCCAAACCGGGTCAGATCTGCCCAGCTCTTATCCTCCAGTAAATGCCAATACGGCCCGATTGTCTGGCTCGTGGTGGTATTCAACATGGTTCAGCCCTCCATCGGTGTGGCCAGCCGGCCGCGCAGCACAATGTCAAATCGGTAGCCCAGGGCCCAGTTCGGCCGAGTGATCGAGAGATCGAAGGTGGAAACCAGCCGGTTGCGCGCCGCTTCATCTGCCGTTGCCAGAAAAATTGGATCAAGGGCCAATAGCGGATCGCCGGGAAAATACATCTGTGTGATAAGCCGCGTGGCATATCCAGGTCCGAACAGCGAAAAATGGATATGGTTCGGCCTCCAAGCATTCTCATGATTGCCCCATGGATACGCACCGGGCTTGATGGTGATGAAGCTGTAAGCGCCACTGGAATCCGTAAACACCCGCCCTGTGCCGGAGAAATCCGGGTCCAGCGGCGCGTCATGCGTGTCTCGCGCATGGTTGTAGCGCCCGGCGGCGTTCGCCTGCCAGATTTCCAGCATGGTATGCGGCACCGGCCTGCCATCCTCATCGCGCACATGCCCGGCCACGATAATCCGCTCGCCCAGCGCTTCCTTGCCGTTCGTCACGGCGATGTTCGGGATCGCCGGAAACTGCGCGGGGGAGAATCTTGGCCCGCTCAGCTCCGTGATCGTCTGCGGAATACGCAGCAGCGGGCGGGTCGGGTGGCGCAGCCCGGTGCTACGATAATGCGGCGAATCGTTATCCGGCTGCGTGCCTGGCGCGTAATCGCGGAACGGCGCTTCAATCATGCTCATGGGTAGATCTCTCTGAAAATTTCCTTGGCCATGCGAAAGGCGGAATTGGCCGCGGGCACGCCTGCGTAAACCGCAACCTGCATCAGCACCTCGGCGATATCCGCTGGGGTCGCCCCGGTATTCTTGCTGGCGCGCAGATGCAGTTTCAGCTCTTCCTCATGACCCAAACTCGCCATCATCGCGATCGTCAGCATCGAGCGCGTCCGCCGGTCCAGCCCCGGGCGCGTCCAAATCCCGCCCCAGGCCGTGCGGGTGATAAAGGCCTGAAAATCCCGGTCCAGATCGGTGATGTTGGCCTGCGCGCGGGCGACATGCGCCTCGCCGAGCACCTGCTTGCGGACTGCCATCCCGGATTCGTAATCATCCGCGATCTGCGGCGTGTAGAATTGCAGCATGGCCGACGTGATTTCCTCCGGCCGCTCAGCCATCGGTATATGCGCCGCGTCCCGCACGACGTGCAGCGACGCGCCCGCGATTGCGGCCTGCAGCGCCTGCGCCGAGGCCAAAGGCGTTGCCTGATCGGCTTCGCCCACCATCACCAGTGCCGGAAGCTGCAATGTCGCCGTGCTGGCAGAGAGATCCGCCGTTGCGATGGCCTCGGCCGACGCCGCGTAGCCCTCTGCCGGCGTGCGCAGAAGCATCGCCCGAAGCCCGGCAGTGGCTGGTGCATCGGCAGAAGCCTGCGTGACCCAGCGCGCGATCACGCCATCCGCAATCGCTGCAACCCCCTCCGCGCGCACCTTCGCCGCGCGCTCGGTCCAGGATTGTGCAGGCGCAATCGCCAATGCCGTATCGATCAGCACCAAAGACACCACGCGCCCGATATGCGCCGCCGCAAAGGCCTGCGCAATTAAGCCGCCGATGGAAACGCCCGCGACATGCGTCCGCTCCACACCCAGGGTATCGAGCAGACCCGCCAGGTCCTGCGCGAAAAGGGACATGCTATACGGCCCGTTCGTACAGCCGCTCAGACCATGCCCGCGCAAATCCGGCCGGATAACGCGGAAGCTGCGGGACAGCGCCGCAGCCTGATCATCCCAAACATGGAGATTGGTGCCGAGCGAATGCAGCAGCACCAAAGCCGGCGCGCCGGGCGGCCCTTCCACCTGCACATGCATGTCGATGTCGCCAACCCGGATAAACATTGCCCTACCCCTCTCGTCGTACCTCAAGATCGATTTTACGAATCTGGGCCGAATTTCCGGCTCCCCCTAAGTGAATATTGACCTAGCTCAGCGGCAGCCCGACATAATTCTCCGCCAGCGTCGTCTGCGCCGCACGCGATCCGCGAATATAATTCAGCTCCGCCACCTGCATTTTCCGCGCAAAGCCGTCCATTCCCGGGAAACGATGCGTCAGGCTGGTAAACCACCAGGAAAACCGTTCTGCCTTCCAGACGCGACTGAGCGCGCGGGTCGAATACCCGTCAATCCCGGCGACTGAATGTCCCTGGTAGAATTCCACTAGGGCTTCGGAGAGCACGATCACGTCGGAGACTGCGAGGTTCAGCCCCTTGGCGCCCGTCGGCGGCACAATATGTGCGGCGTCCCCGGCCAGGAATAATTTACCATAACGCATCGGCTCCGTCACAAAGCTGCGCAGCGGAGCAATACTTTTTTCAAAAGAAGGTCCGCGGGTGACATGCGCTGCGGTCTCAGGCCCGAGCCGCGTGCAAAGCTCGTCCCAGAACCGGTCATCGGACCAGTCTTCGATTTTCTCATCCACCGAACACTGAACGTAATAGCGGCTGCGCGTGGGCGAGCGCATGCTGGCCAGCGCGAAACCATGCGCGTGGTTGGCATAGATCAACTCATGATTCGCCGGTGGCACATCGGCCAGAATACCGAGCCAGCCGAACGGATAAACGCGCTCATAGGTCTTCAGTACCGAATCCGGAATGCTCGCGCGGCTGACGCCATGATACCCGTCGCATCCCGCGATATAGTCGCAATCGAGCCGCTGTCCGACACCTTCATGTTCCCAACTGGCATAAGGATGCGCGCCATCCACGTCGTGCAGTTGCACATTCTTCGCCTCGAAAATGATCTTCACGCCGCGCGCCTCGGCGGCTTCGAACAAATCACGCATCACCTCTTGCTGGCCATAGACCATGACGCTTGAACCGCCGGTGAGTTCCGCCATGTCGATGCGGAAAATCTCGCCATCGACGGCCAGTTGCGTGCCGGTATGCACCAGACCCTCGCTATGCATGCGCGCACCCAGGCCTAGGCGCTCCAACAGATTTACCGTTGTCTGCTCCAGCACCCCGGCGCGCACCCGGCCCTCGACATAATCCCGCGTCCGGTTCTCCAAAACCACGGCGTCTATGCCCTGCTGGTGGAGCAAATGGGCAAGCATCAACCCGGCCGGACCAGCCCCGATAATGGCGATTTGTGTGCGCATACGGCGTTATTCCCTTTAAAACCTTGGCCTCATCCGGGCCGGCAATTACCTATGTTATGGTCCCTCCGGTGCCGCCGCGCGATGGACAAGGTCGATAAAAACTTGGACATTTCTGCTAATTTTATCTAAACTCATCGGCATACGACATGCCCGAAACTCACGCTCCACGGCAAAACACTGTGCCGATTTTCTTCCTCTACGGCGAACCACGTCGTGAAGTTGGCACGCGTTTTCTACATCTGGAGCCTTTGGCGGACCGTTCCAAACCCAGCGACTGGAATATCCGCCCGCACGCCCATGCTGATCTCAACCATGTATTTTTCATCACCCAGGGCAGCGGTAAAATGACCGCTGACGGCACGACCGCCGCCTTCACCGCCCCCTGCCTGCTGCTGCTGCCCGCCGGTACCGTGCATGGCTTTACCTACGAGCCCGAAACCACCGGCTGGGTGCTGACCATCGCCGATGGGTATTTACGCGACCTCGTCATCCGGGAACCGGATTTCGCGGCGCTGTTTACCCAAGCCCGCGCGCTGCAAGCCGAGGACAAGGCGGGGCTGGAAGACCGCCTCACCCTGCTTGGCCAGGAGCTGGTGTGGAACGCGCCGGGCTACGCCGCCGCCATAGAGGGTCATCTGCTCGGCATTCTCGTGCAAGTTCTGCGCCTGTCTCGCTACGCCGCTGACGAAGTCCGGCATATTGCGGGCAGGGCCGCCGGAATAGTCGCCCGGTTCCGCGAATTGATCGAGGCCAGCTACCGCAGCCAAGCAAGCTTGCAGGATTATGCGGAGACCTTGCGCATCAGCCCGGCCCAGCTTCGCCGGGCGGCACTACAGGTCACCCGCCAGCCACCCATGCTGCTGGTGCAGGAACGCTTATTCCTGGAAGCGCAACGCATCCTTCTTTACACCAACATGACCATCGCCGAAGCCGCCCACCATCTCGGCTTTGCAGATGCCGCGTATTTCACCCGCTTCTTCACCAAACATGCGGGCCGCTCGCCGCGCGATTTCCGGCGGCGTTAGACCGAGATTCATCCTTATTCTGCCGATACGTCACACGCAAACACGCCTCAGCCAAAACCGGCGGGGCAAGATAAAGGTCCAATTCGTGAGTCAAACCATCTCGGCCTCTGCCAAGCCTGCCTCGACCGCCTTCTCCATCCTGAACGCCATAAGCTTCTGCCATTTGCTGAATGACATGCTGCAATCGCTGCTGCCGGCCATCTACCCCATCCTGAAAGGCGGGTTCAGTCTTAATTTCAGCCAGATCGGCCTGCTCACCCTCACCTACCAAGCCACCGCCTCGCTGCTGCAACCCCTGATCGGCACCTATACGGATCGCCGGCCCCAACCGTATTCCCTGCCTATCGGCATGGGGTTTACCTTGCTCGGCCTCGTCACGCTCGGCCTGGCACCCAGCTATGCCCCGCTGTTGCTCGGCGCCGGCTTGCTCGGCATAGGTTCCTCAATCTTCCATCCGGAATCCTCACGCATCGCCCGGCTTGCCTCTGGCGGCAGGCATGGTCTGGCGCAATCCTTGTTTCAGGTCGGCGGTAATTTCGGTACAGCGCTCGGCCCGTTGCTGGCGGCGTTCTTTATCGTGCCGCGTGGGCAGCACAGCCTCGCCTGGTTTGCCTTGGCCGCCTTGCTCGGCATTTTCATTCTCGGAATGCTCGGCCATTGGTACAAGGCACAGGGCCAAGACGGGCGCCGCACGCGTCCCCCAGCCGCACATGCCCGCCTTACCGCCTCGCAGGTCCGCCGTGCCATCGCGGTCCTGCTGGCATTGATCTTCTCGAAATATTTCTATCTCGCCAGCATCACCAGCTATTACATTTTTTACCTCATGCAGCGCTTCCAACTCTCCGCGCAGACCGCGCAGATCGACCTGTTCATCTTCCTCGCAGCCTCCGCAGCGGGCACCATTCTGGGCGGCCCGATCGGAGACCGGTTTGGCCGGCGTATTGTCATCTGGATTTCGATCCTGGGCGTGCTGCCCTTCACCTTGGCGCTGCCTTATGCCGGACTGCCGGCGACCATCGGCCTCAGCATCGTCATCGGGCTGGTGCTCTCCTCGGCTTTTTCCGCCATCATTGTCTATGCTCAGGAGTTGATGCCCGGCCGCGTCGGCATGGTGTCCGGCCTATTCTTCGGTTTTGCCTTCGGCATGGGCGGCATCGGCGCCGCTGTTTTGGGCGAGTTGGCAGACTGGACGAGCCTTTCCCTCGTCTATCGCCTTTGCGCATTTCTCCCGCTTATCGGCCTGCTGGCGGCATTCCTGCCAAATCTCCGGCACCAACCCGCCTAGCACCAAATCGCCTAGCCTACTCCGCCGCGGTCAGCGCGTTCACACGGGACTTTCGTGCTTTGGCAACAGCGTGGCGCGGCTGCGGCTCAGGCGCTTTCCGGCGGTGTGCGGGGACGGGCGGTTTCTCAGCTTTCTCACCGACGGGTATTTTCGCTCGACCGAACGTCCTGTTTATCCAGGCGGCCGAAAAAACATCGCGCCAAGCACCGGTAGGCGGATGGTAAGCCCGCGCCGCGCGCCCTTCAAAATCGTCCACCCGCGCAATGGCCGCGCGGATTGCCGCCACCATGCTTGTGAGCCTGGGCTCACAGGGCACGATATTCCCGCACATCGCCGTTAAATCCTCCGCTGAGCGGTTTTCATACACGTTCGTCACCACCAGCGCGCCAGTCGCGGCAAACTCAAACGGCATCACCCCGGGATGCGGCGCGTCGATCATGCAAATGCCGATATCCAGCGTATTCATAAACCCGGTATAGTCGCGGGCATCCATTTTTTTCTTGAGCTGCAAGACATGGCCGCCGCCCAACTTGACATCCGGTAGATCACTCAGCGCGCCAAGACCGATAAAAACCCATTCACGCCCGAACAGGCCTTCTGCGCAACACGCTTCCAGCGCCAGCACGACCATCTCGAAGAGGTTGCGCTCAGCATGTTGCTCCGGCCGCGCATAGGCAGCCAACACACGCTGGGGCCGCGTTTGCATCGCATCTGCACGCTGGGGCGGCGCGGAATGAACCAAATGTTCGAACACCGTGTAATGGATACCTTCCACCACATCGCTATGCGCGGCAAACGGTCCCACCCTGTTTGCCTTCAGGAAGCGCAGCAGCAACTTGCTGTTGATGATCGGATGATGATCAATATCATAAAACTCGGCACAGAGCGCGCGCGTCGCGCCATGAATATAGAAAATCGGCTCATATTCCTGAGCCAGCAGAAATGGCTTTGCCCCACCCGCATAATTCGCCAGAAACGCGGCTAGCTTGAGCCCCCAAACCGAATAGGCCACGAAGCTATCCTGCTTCGACAGCTCTAATAGACCGAGCGTCGCCCTCCCATGCAGCCGACAATTTGCAATCACGCTTCGCAGTTCAGGGTCCTTCTGCCGCCAGATGAAATACTCCCGGTTCGGATTGTCCTCCTCGACACAAATAATTCCTAACCCAAATCCCGCGCGCGCGATTTCGCACATCATGGCAAACGCCGCCAGATAACCGCCGAAGGACATATCCGGGTTCAGCATCGGTAAAATGAACCAGACCGCAGGCACCGCCTTATCATCAGAGCAGATCGCTGGCTCGATATCCGGCAGCGCCATCTGCGCGCGCAGATTAGGCAAACGATGGATGAGGGCTGGCCCCGTCACGCCCGGCAGCCTGGCCTCAAGCGCCGCTTTCAGCTCGAAGCTCGGCAGTCGGTTTTCCTGCCGACCATGCAGAACATAATGGTAAAATCCAGAGGGAAACAAACCCGCCTCGACCGCTTCACGGACATCGGGATAAAATGCCCTGTACCAATCCTCCTGAAACCATTTATTCGGCGAATGTTGATGCAACGTTCCTTCCACCAAGTAATGCTCGAAAGGGTTCTTCACCGCTTGCCCGAAGCTGGAAAGATATTTCTCCCGATAAAAAGCCGGATCGAACTCGGCCGCAATCATCGAATGAATATCCGCACCGAAGCCGCCCGCCGGCTGGTATTGCGGGCGATGACCGAGCGCGCGTCCAAATTGATTATAGTATCGCAGCGCATCGACCCATGGAAATGCGCTCAAAAACCTGCGGGCTTCGGGATTCGCCATCACATAACCGTCATCGACTCGATCCGCCGGCTCATGCTTTTCACTCAATTGAGCGGTGTTCTGCAATGCGGCGTTTGGCCAACGCCCTTCTTCTATGCCGTAATTGATATAATGAACAAAACCTGAAAGCAGCGTGCCCGCCTCAATAGCGCGGGCGACATCCGGATTATTTACCCGGTACCAAACTTCGTCGAAAATCTCGCTTGGGCTGACAAGACGCGCGGCCGCCCGGGAGAAATATAATTCGAGCAGCGTTTCTTCGTCACATTCCTCCGCGCACATGCCATGCAGCACAGCTGCCACCCCCAGCCGCGAAATATCGAAAAATTCGGTCTGGACCTGTTCCGGCGTTATCGGTGGCTCGCCGTGAAATAGCCGGCTGAGAAAGTTTTCGGCCGTCTTCAGTTTCATGAATAAACGCCCCTAAATTCAACAAGCTGTGAAGCGAGCCAACTTAACGCCATCGCCAAAAATAAATTAAACAATTTTTACATAATAAAAGGCTAATATCTGAAGCCTGACACGTTTTAGGTTTGCAATTAATCTCTGATTCCAAAACCGGTGAACAACTATTCGTGATTGGATGTCTAAAGATGAAGCGATTGCAATATAAAAACATCATCTTTAGTAACGTTCCGCCTGTAGACAGCCCAGTGCGATTATTGTTAGCTTGTTCATGACGACGCCATTACCGGCGAAGACGAATTTTTCGCGTTCGATTTTACGATATATTTTTGGTCTACATATTTTAGGTCTACCTCTATTTTTCAGGAATTCCGAAAATTTTTCATTTCATTTTAATTTTGAATATATTTCATGACACATAGACCCGTTGTTCAGGCTTATCCTCGTGGCTGAGGCGGAAACCAGCGTTCTTGTGGAACCGGTGTCCGCCGAGCAAGCGGCAATCCTCGCACGTACGGCTCAGGACCGGTCAGACTGGGAGTCCGCGCGTCGTCATTGGCGAGAGGCGCGCCAACTCTCGCCAAATTCTCCAGCGCTCTGGGCTGCAGAAACGGCCATGCTGGTCATCCTTTCAAGGCTCGACGACGCCAATGCCCTGGCGCGTGAAAGCTACGCGAAATTTCCGGAAAATTTGGATGTCGCCAGCCAATATCTCAATGTCCTCATGGTACAGGAGAACTGGCTTCAGGCAGCGACATTATGGCCGAGCATCGCGGAGCGTTTCTCGGGCCATGCTTATATTGAATCCAAAACCGAAGATTTAACGCGGCGGATGGCCGAGGGGCTCGTCGGCACCGCTGCGTCACGTTTGCGGCAGCAGGCCGAGGATGCCGAACGAAACCGCGACTGGGAAACCGCTTGCGTCGCATGGCGCGCATTACATGAGCGCCACCCAGACGATCGTGCCATCATCATCGGCTATGGTCGCGCGCTGCGTGAGACTGGGCAGAGCGAAGTCGCGGACAATGTCCTCGGCGCCGCGGTTGCCGCGCAGCCGGAGGATGTGGAGCTCGCGGCCAACCATGCGGAAGTCGCCGCAACGCGGCAGGATTGGATCGAGGCCGCCCGCCGCTGGCAGAAACTCCTTCGGAACTTCCCAAATGTGCCCGCCCTTTGGACAATGGCCTCCATCGCCTATCGGGAGGCAGGGCTTTACGAATCCGCCGAAAAGATACTCGCCCGCGCCATCGCCGCCGAACCGCAGCGCGTGGACCTGCGCGTGCACCACGCCACACTCGCCGAGAAACAGGAAGACTGGCCCGCCGCACTCACCCGCTGGAATATCGCACTGGAACTTGAGCCGGATGATCTGAACATCCGCAATTCGCGGGGTGACGTACTGTGGCGCATCAATGGCGCGCGGCTGGAGACTGGCGAATCCGCGCCGCCTGAATATTCCAACGCAAATATGGCAGACGATGCAGCCGGCCTTAAACGCCTGGCACTGCGGTTCGAGTCTTTAGGGGATGCATGCGATTTTGGTATCGCCCAGCGCAGGCTGGGCGCCGAGCCGATCGGCCTGTTCCGCTTCGGTGCCATCTCGCCCGACAACCTGATCGCCTTGATGGAAGAACGGTTCGATCGGCTAGGCGACCCCGCCTTTACCGAGCTGAGCGTCGCCGGAGGCGATGAATACATGGTGCGCGATACACGCGGCCTGTACCACATGCACAGCTTTACACGCGCCAACACGGTGGATGCGGAGAAGTTCCTCAACCAGCAGGTGAAACGCCTCGGATACCTGAAATCCAAGCTGATGGAAGACCTTGAAGCTGCCAACAAAATTTTTGTCTATAAATCGTCGCATCGGCGGATTACCGATGAAACCGTCTTCCGCATTCATGCGGCCCTACAGCTTTTTGGTCCGAATATGCTGCTCGCCATTCGCAAAACCGAGGCTGGTTATCCGCCGGGCTCGGTCCTGGCGCTACGCCCAGGCGTGCTGGTCGGCTATGTCAATACGGATTACGACGCCACGGAAATTACCGTAGATCTGCCATCCTGGCGGATGGTTTTACAAAATGCCAGCCCATACAAAGCAGAATCATAAATATTATACCACCTTCCTATAGCATCGAGAGGGCTTGAATGACCGAAGCCGAAATCTACCACGATTTGACCGAAATCATCCGCGACGTTTTGATGCAAGACGATCTCGTCCTGCATCCTAACCTGACCGCCATGGAGGTGGAGGGCTGGGATTCCTTCAAGATGATCGAGATCGTCATGGCCATTGAATCTAAATTCGGTATCAAAATAAAAAGCCAGCAACTGGATAGTCTGGAAAAGGTTGGAGATCTCGTCGCACTCATCCGCGTTCAGAACGCCAGCTGACACCTCGCATGCTGCAGCCGCCCGCCATGCTCCGGCGCTTCACGGATCAAGACCAACAGAATTTTGCCGCACTCTCGGGCGATTATAATCCCATCCATATGGACGAACTTGCAGCCCGCCGTACGCAGGCTGGCGCCTGCGTCGTACACGGCGTGCAGTCGCTGCTCTGGGCTTTGGAAATTGCGGCCTCCACGCTCCCGCTATCGCAGCTCCGCGCGGTGGAAGCTGATTTCGCACAATTCCTGTATTTGGGCGAACCGGCGCAGCTCTCGATCGTCAAGCAGAACCCGGCGGAGGCTCGGCTCGAGTTGCGCGTTGGAGAGACGCGCATCGCGCAATATCGGCTGCTCTTCGGAGACAAGCCGGAAGCCGATGCATTACCGTCGCACCCGACCACCATCGACTATAAAGCCGATGCGCTCATGCCATTGGCGCTTGAATGGACCGAAATCGCGCAGGCTGCCGGCACGGTCGCGTTTTACCGCCCGCATAGCGACGCAGTTTCCACCTATCCCGCCTTATGTACCGCCATTAGCGCACCGCGCGTCTCCGCTTTGCTCGCCCTTACCCGGCTCGTCGGCATGGCCTCGCCCGGGCTGCACTCCACCTTCCACCGGATCAGCGTCAAACTCACCCAAGCCGCACCTTCCAACGACAGCATGCTGCGCTTTGTAACGGTAGAATCTGAGCCCAGCCTCGCCGTGGTCTCCATCGCCATCTCCGCGCCCGGCCTGTGCGGTACGGTCAAAGCGTCTCGTCGCGCAGCACCCGTGAAGCAACCCAGCTTACACGCACTACGCGAGCACGTGGCCCCGAACAGTTTTACCGGGCATATCGCCCTAGTCGTCGGCGGCTCGCGCGGCCTGGGTGAGCTTGCCGCCAAGCTCCTCGCCTTGGCCGGCGCCGAACCTATCCTCACCTACGCGAACGGCGCGGAAGAGGCTCAGGCGGTCGCGGAAGACATCCGTCAGGCCGGCGGGCGGGCGCAAACCATGGCGCTGAACCTACTGGAGCCGCTTGCCCCTCAGCTGGACGCACTGCCGGACATTCCGAGCTCGATGTATTTCTTCGCGACACCGCGCATCTCCACGCGCCATAGCGGCTTCTATTCTGCCGACCTCTATGGGATTTTCACCCGCTTCTACGTCGAAGCGTTCCACGACCTCTGCCAGGCGCTGTCTCGCCGCACCCCGCAACGGCTGCAAATATTCTATCCCTCCACCGTTTTCGCCGGCCAGCCTACGAAAAATATGGCTGAATACGCCATGGCCAAAGCCGCCGGCGAAGTCCTGGCCGCGAATATGGCCCGCTTTCTGCCCCGGCTGGAAATCGAAAGCGTTCGCCTGCCCCGCATGGCAACCGACCAGACCGCCGGCATGATCGCGCAAGAGTTGGAGCCCGCCCCTGAACATCTGGCTCCGATCATTCAGCGCGTCGAACAACGCGCTGCCGCCTCCCGCAACGCCTGACCCCGGATAAACCATGCTGCAATTCCACAATGTGAAGAACACCGCCGGACACCTCCTCAGCCGCCAAAGCAACGGTGCGCTCTGCCTTGAAGCGTCGACTAAAACCCCCATCACCGCGGCCTGCACGGCAGCCTCGGACACGCCAATGTTGCTGGAAGCAGGCGCCCAGAACATCCATTTCGGCAGTCCCGAATCCGGCAGTGAGCTGATCGGCCTGCGCGCTGTTGCAGAGGGCTCAACAACCTTGCTCAGGCATGGCATCGAAGGCCCGTTTCTGCGGATCGTGAAGGGCCGCATCCTCGCCGATGCCAATCAATCGCGCGCCGCCCCGTTCCAGCTCGTCCCCGGCCCGCCTCCGGCTGCGGGGAGCCCGCTGCACAAGCTGCCGCCGCGCGCCAAATTCACGCCCGAGGGATTGGCGGAAATGCTCGCAACTGGCGATGCCGGGCTCATGCCTGTCATCCAAGCACTCCTTCCGCAATTCAACGCCATGGATGCCCGCGCCGCCTGGGCGATAACCCCCCCAACCCCGGCACGGGATATCTTCCACCACATCATCCGCGACCACAGCCGTACGCAACTTCACCCGTTCAATGGTTACACGGCGGATGTTCTTCGCCCGATGATCGACTCATTGGGCTGGTCGATCGGGGACAAAACCTACGGCACGCCGCGGGTGATGGAGGCCGGGCGCGGCCGTCTCAGCATCGGCCGTTACTGCTCAATGGCGGACCCGTTGATCATACTTGGCAACCACAATATCCGCTCGGCCAGTTCCTACCCATTTGTAGACCTGTGGGTGGAATGGCCGGGCACTTTGCCGGATATGTCCGACCATTCCGCCGAGGATGTAACGATCGGCAACGATGTCTGGATAGGGGCAAACGTTACCATTCTGCCGGGCGTAGAGATCGGTGACGGCGCCATCATCGGTGCTGGCTGCGTGGTGCGCGGCAAAGTGCCGCCTTATGCCATCTGCCTCGGCAACCCGCATAGCATCGTCGCAAAGCGCTTCGACAATGAAAGTATCAGCCGGCTTTTGGAACTCCGCTGGTGGGACTGGCCGGACGCCAAGATCGACCGCCATTTGCCTTTGCTTCTTGCCCCGGACATCAAAGCATTTCTGGACAAAGCAGAAGCGGGCTGACGCCGCTCGACACGCCAGTTTACGCTGCCAGCGCCACCATGCGCTGGCAGTGCTCGGCGATGGTCACATTATCCGGCTCCAACTCAAGCGCACGCTGCGCAGCCGCTTGCGAGGCCGCTTCATCGCCCAGCTCCGCTTCGATGAGGCTCAACGCGTAATATATTCCGCCTGAAATATGCTGGCGTGCGATCAACATATTCACCAGCAGCTTTGCCTCAACCGCGCGGTGATTGATGAGCAGCATACCGAGGAGATGCTGCATAATCGTCACGTTATTTGCGTAAAGTTCCGCGGCGATCACCGCGACAGATAGCGCTTCCGCCATCCGTCCGGCCTCCAGCAGATGCAGGCTGCGACGGTACAGCATCACCGCCTGCTCGCAAACGGCGGGAGACGGCTCACGGTCAAGAAATTCCAAATCTGGAAAAATACCGTGTTGGACCAGATGTTTGACATATAACGTTTGGATTTCCGCATCGTCAGGCGCAGCCGCCAAGGCCCGCCTGATATATGCACTTGCCCCCTCAGCATCCCCTAGCGCATCGCGATACCCTGCAATTTCCAGCAAAGCCTCGGTGCTGCCCTGGTTCTGTTCGAGATATTGCGCCACTGCCTGCCAGGCAGCCTCCTCCTCACCGGCACAGCGCAGCAACCCCACCAGACGTTTGAATGTGCGCTCATCATGCCCATCCAATCGCACCGCCTCGCGCGCTGCAGCCACCGCACCTGCTACGTCACCGGTTGCCTCTTGAATAACGCTCAACAATGCGTGATTAATCGACATCGCTGCCCCGCGTGCAATCAGCGCTTCCAGCACATCTCGCGCCTCTTCTAACCTGCCTAAGCGGTACAAAATCGTTGCGTTCTGGTTGATATAGGTTGCATTTCCTGGCTCCAGCCTACAGGCCGCTTCCGCTGTTCCAAGCGCATCGTGATATTGGCCGCGCAAATCCTGCACCACACTTTGCAAATGCAGGAGCTTTCCTGCCGCCGGGTCGCTGCCAGACGGCACCCCACCCGCCTGCGCATCGAGCAGTGCTGCAGCCGCATCCACGCCCTGAAATTTCAACGTCATCGCGACCGCATTTGCGAGCATCTCGGCATTTCCGGGCCAAATTTCGATCGCCTTCAAAGCAGAGTCCAGCGCGGCCTCAGCGGGAACCGCGCTGCCATCATCCGCCACCTGCCAATGCAGGCGCATCTGGCTCTCCGTATAGTGCCACCATGCCTCATAATCGCGCAGCATCTCCGAAGGTTGCCAACCACCTTGCGGCCCTGACAGCACTGACGGCTGGCGTAACAGATCCTCGGCTCGCAAAAAGGCCAAGGTTGAATCCAGGTTTAACAGAAATGGTCCGTTGATCGGCTTAGACTTCAGTGCGGGTTCCGCCATCGCCTGGAAATACGTGGCATTGGCCTGAATCAGATCATCGAGAATATAATAGCCGCGATAGCCCTGCCCCCGGCAAAGATGCACCACCCGTCGGCCAGCCGGCGCGAAGAGACCGAGATGCATCGCGCTGCCCTGCAGCCCCATCACGATATTTTCATCCCGAAAAAGCCCGGCTTGCGCCGCCGCCGGCAAATCCTCCGGATACACAATCTCCCAGCCATCCTGTGCCAAAATCTCTTCCAGCTCTCGTTCGCCTACCGTTAGCGCGATCGTCGTATGCCCACGCGAGACGAAGATACGCCGCCCGCCCTTGTCATTGTCCGGCAGCCGCGCATTCCGGAAAATATCGCGATACGCGTGTGTGACATGGTGGTGATAAATGAATGCCGGCTCCGGGACCACCAACTCACCCACGTGCACCCAATCATCGACCGGCAATATCTGCGCACGCTCCAACCCGAGCAATTCGAGAAAATCGAGCTGATAGCCCTTCAATGCAGGCTTGCCGTCGGTTAGAAACAACCATGGCAGCTCGCGATATTCCGGCAAGCACCACAGACGGGAGGTCGTCTCCAACAGAAAATGCCCGAAATGATCGAACGCCACGCCGCCGAAAACAGCCTTCGGCAAATTCGTCGCACCGGATGGGATGGTACACGGTTGCTGCAGCCTGATCGCGTTTCGTCCATCCGAACGCGGCTGTGCCGAGCTTTCAATGAACGTACCGTCCGCCAGGAAGGCGCCTCCGAAAAGCTCTTCCAGCATATTACCGCCCACGCTCGCACGAATGCGTGATACGGATGTATTCTGAAAAGAGGATAAGCCCGGCCGTGCCCCACTAATGGTATATTGCCGATTATAAACCATCGCGTTCACATCGAAACCAATAAAGTTTTGCATCTCGGTTTCACGCTCCGGCGTCAGCAAAGGAAGTCTTCAAATCAACGAATATTAATCGTTGCTATTGCATAGCAATCTCGCAATAAATGCTGTTTAACGTCAATACCATCTAAGGAGAGTCAAGTTAACCGCAAGTAACCTCGTCGTAATAAAAATTTTAATGCATTTCTATATCGCATCCATTTTACGCGCCATTAAATTTAAACGCACTTTTATTCGCTAGAGCCATCATCAGGTATTCAATGTATCATCATCACGATGAAATTTTTTCAAAATTGTTTATGACCTGCGTTGACCGGGATCTTCTAAATGGAACGATCGTCGCGCTCTATGGCCCGCGGGCGGAAATGCGCGATCAGGATCTTCTGGATATGTATCTCACAGATCCAGCCGTTGCTGCGATCAGCCCCAACAGCTTTTTTGACGAGCAATGGTATCGCCTCAGAAATCCCGAAATCCGGGCCGATATCGAAAACGGTCGCCTGATCTCGGCCTTCGTGCATTACATTAACGCGGGTATTTTCGAGGGACGCTGGCCAAATAGCTTCATGCAGTCCATCGCATTGCCAGACACCAAAGCACCCCCTCGCCTGGACACTATTGACGCAGAAGCCTATCTCGCAGTGAATGCCCAGGCACGCAATTTCCTAAGACATTTTCCGATATTGACGCCCCTCGCCCACTACAACGCTTTCGGCCGCTTCCTTGGCATGACGATCGCGCATCCGGCGCAGCCCAGCGACATCGACCAACTCAATAAAAACAGACATTATTTCGAAGTCATGTCGGAGGAATTTGACGCCGCCTGGTATACAAAAGAATATATTGGGGATGATGCGGATGAGCGATTCCTTGAAGACCCGCTTTCGCACTATCTTCTCTACGGAATCCCGCGCGGATATTCGCCCAGCGCCGTATTTGACGAAGGGTTCTATCGCGCATTCTATCCGGAAATCCGTGAAGCCATTGAGCAGGGCAACGTCCCATGTGGTTTCTACCACTACATCGTCGGCGGCCGGCAGGAAGGGCGCCTTCCAGCCTATGACCGAAAAAACTCGCTTGAAGCATGGGCTCCCGGCGTCACTCGTCCCGTCCTTCTGGACCGCATCGATCAAATTCGTACCCGGCTCCAACCCCGCAAAATAACATTTGGCAACAATGCCACTCCCCGGATTTGGGTCATGCTTCCGACCATCAACCCGGATATCACCTTCGGTGGTTATCGCAGCGTGCTCGAACTTATCCGCCGCCTGCACGAATTAGGATACGCAATTACGATCATCTGCACGGAGGACGGACAGGCCAACAAAGCCTATTTTCTCTGGCGTGAATCGTCAGAAAATTTCCGAAAAATCCTGCACGAAATCGACGTCATCGGTTCCGCAGACGCACGGGCAATCACAATCGGCGGATCGGATACGATCGTTGTCTACTCGCTGTGGGACCTGTATGCTGCCGACCATATTCGTAAAAGAGTTCCAAGTGTAAGGATTGTTTTGCTCGCCCAGGAATTCGAGCCGATTTTTTACGAAAACAGCACAGCCCGCGCGATCATCGAGGAAGCATACCGCATTCCCCATTACCCCCTCATCAACAGCAATTTCCTGCGGCGCTATTTCGAATCCCATCGCATTGGCGTTTTTGGTGGCAACACGGCCGCAATCCGCGACCGTGACTACAGTATCTTCGAGCACCGTATAAACAAACTCAACGAACAAACCGAATCCCAAATCAAAAATCGTAATGAGCGCGTGTTGATTACCTATGCCAGGCCGGAAAATCACGCCGCGCGAAACATGTTTGAGCTTCTCATTCTAGCACTTCGTCAGGTCTGTTCGGAGGGTCTCTTCGGCCCGGAATGGCGGTTCATCGGCCTTGGCGCTCTGACCGAGATAGAGCCCGTACCTATCGGCGGCGCGCACAAACTCATGATGTATCCCAAAATGAACGAGCAGGAATATATACGCTATATCAGCGCCATGGATATCGGTGTTAGCCTGATGTATGCGCCGCATCCCAGTGTCATGCCGTTCGAATTCGCCACCACCGGGGCTCTCGTCGTCACCAATTCCTACGAAAACCGCTCCGCCGAGGAATTATCCGCCATATCGGGCAATATTATCGCGGGCCGTCCGACGATCGAAGGGATCGCAGGGGCATTGCGCGAAGCAATTTCCTGCGTATCCGACGCAAAATCGCGCATTGCCAATATATATCGCCCCCGCGCAGCGGGTTGGAACGAAATTTTTCACGAAGACCTTATAAACACAGTCTTCGGCTTCTCGGCTCCACAAAAATCAAAAAACCGTAATGCGTCGCGCACGAGACGGACGACCCTCGCCTCTTGAGACGCTTGTTCCAGCGGACTTGATCTGCTGCATTTCCCGGCATGCGTTCAAAATCTGTGACCACCGATATTCCAGCTCGGCTCGACGACCTGCGCTGGAGCCGCTTTCATCTGCTGCTTCTCATTGCCCTCGGCATCAGCTGGATCCTGGACGGGCTCGAAGTCACCATCGTGGGCGCGATGGGTGGGGTACTGCAAGATCACCGTACCCTAGGCCTCTCACCGGCCCAGATCGGCGCAATCGCATCCTTTTACATCACCGGAGCAGTCAGCGGCGCACTCGTCTTTGGTTGGCTGACGGACCGTTTCGGCCGTCGCAAAATCTTTTTCCTGACGCTTACCTGCTATCTACTGGGTGCCGCCGCCAGTGCCTGTGCATGGAATTTTCTGTCCTTTGCAGCTTTTCGCCTGCTCACCGGTATCGGTATCGGTGGTGAATACGCCGCGGTCAATTCCGCGATCGACGAACTGATGCCCGCACGGCTTCGCGGACGTCTCAACCTCGCAATCAACGGCACCTACTGGCTGGGGGCTGCCCTCGGCGCAGGCGCCACGATCATCCTGCTAAATCCTGCGCGTTTCCCGGTGGATACTGGCTGGCGTTTGGGTTTCGGGATCGGCGCGATACTTGGCCTCGGGGTCATCCTGCTCCGCAACTTTGTCCCTGAAAGCCCCCGCTGGCTCATCACCCATGGCCACCAGCAAGCCGCTAACGCGGCAATGGCAGATATCGAGCATCGGACAGGGGTATTGAGTACCTCTGGCCATAGAACGCTCACACTCCACCCATGCAAAACTTTTGGCTTTCTACCTATCATTGAAATCATATTGGACATCTACCGTGCACGTTCGATTCTGGTGGTCGTCCTCATGGCCGCACAGGCATTTTTGTACAATGCGTTATTTTTTACTTACGCTCTCGTCCTAGTTCGCTTCTACCACATACCGGCCCCAAGGGCTGGCTTTTTTCTGCTTCCGCTCGCCGCCGGAAATTTTCTAGGCCCCCTGGTGTTAGGGCGTTTCTTCGACACGATCGGCCGCAAAGCAATGATCTCGACAACCTACGCAGTCTCTGGAATTCTTCTTTTAGCAACGGGCTACATGTTCGCTATCGGCCTGTTTACCGCAACAACCCAAACGATCGCGTGGTCGGCGATCTTCTTTTTTGCCTCCGCTGCTGCCAGCGCTGCGTATCTCACCGCAAGCGAAGTTTTTCCGCTGGAAATGCGCGCCATGGCCATCGCCATCTTCTATGCATTCGGCACAGGCATCGGCGGCATCGCCGCTCCCGTTCTATTTGGCCAGCTTATAGGTACTGGCTCAAGATGGAATATTTTCGGCGGCTATGGTTTGGCTGCTTTACTCATGGAAGCCGCTGCAATCGTTACCCTTTTCCTCGGCGTAAATGCACAAAACAAATCGCTCGAAGATATTGCTCCGCCAATGTCGCAATCGAAGCCACTGTAACGTCCAAATCAGTTTACGAATTCAGCTGACGCTCCAGGCCGTAACGCTTCATCATCCGATAAATCGTTACCCGAGAAAGCGAAAGCTCCCCGGCAACATTTGTGATATTATAGCTATGCCGCTTAAGCGCTTCTATTAATTCATCACTACTGCAGGTCTTCCGTGAAGAGCAGGCAGTCTCCGGAAGCCGTTTAACCGACCTGGCCGCATTCAATTCGGATTTCTCTGAACGCAAGCCAAGGTCGGTATGTCTGACAAATTGGTCGTCTCCCATAACAACCGCCCGTCGAATAGCCGAAATCATCTCACGAATATTCCCTGGCCACGAATAGGACCGAATCCGCTCGAGCGCCTCCGGGGAGAAGCCCTTTATCTCCCGTCCAAATTCGCCTGCAATTTTACGCAAAAAAAACTCCGCCAATAATTCAAGGTCTCCGTCACGCTCTCTTAGGGCTGGCATATATAAGGGCAGCACGTTCAACCGATAAAACAAATCGCCGCGGAACTTGCCCGCTTCAATCCCAGCTTCAAGATGCACATGCGTCGCTGAAATTATCCTGGCGTCAACCCGGATTTGCGTATTTCCACCCACCCGTATGATCGTTCCCTCCTGCAAAAACCTAAGAAGATGGCCTTGGAGTTCGTAAGGGAGGTCGCCAACCTCATCGAGAAAAAGACTTCCTCCGTGCGCCTGCTCGATTAACCCGAACTTGCGCCCAACCGCTCCAGTGAACGCGCCTTTCTCATAACCAAACAACTCCGACGCAATGAGGCTAGCCGGAAGGGCGGCACAGTTTATTGCGACAAATGGCCCCTTTGCGCGTGATGACCTTTGATGAATGGCCTGCGCCGCCAACTCCTTACCCGTACCGGTCTCCCCCGTCACCAGCACCGGTGCATCGCTCTGGGCCATTCTACGTATTGCATGAAATATCTTTCTCATCGCGGCGCAATCGCCGACCATGAACTCGTGCGGCCCTTCCTCGACCTCCTCATGGCTCCCCGTTCGTCCAGAAACTGGCGATATATCTTGATGAAAGTCTAAAACCGAACGGAGAAAGGGTACAGGCGATGTCCCTTCCGTTTCATTGTATCTGTTTTCATCCACGGGATTTTTGCTCCGGATATCGTATCTACATCTATCTAAACGACGCATCACTAACCTAGCCAAACATCCAAAATGATCGCGGCGAGATATGCATTTCTGCGCCTAACGCAGATCACGTGATCTGTTCATACTTACGACAGCCTAAACCCGTATTTATGAGAGCTTAGATAGCGGTCATCCCATCATCGTTTATTTTATACATTATTTGTAACCGCCTTATCGGACTTTTCGAAGAACTTGTCGATGCTCAGAAATCTGATCGGCTTTTAATAGAAACTGATTTGGTCGATCCGTATTTCATAGAGAAATCGTAAAATATCTTGGTTTATCACGACCGAACGACAACCTTCGATGTCAAAACTATAGGATTATACTACCTATAATTTTGCAGACGAATAAAGCGAACGAACATTTCTAAAAATTAAATTACAGGATCACAACCTACGCGCTATTGAGCTTGTCCGTTAATCGTAATCGTCGAGGAACCCGCGCTAAACGCTTTCGTCGTGTTCGTGGTCTTTAACTCATCCCATAAAATGACGCTTCCGCGCTGCAGGGCGTTGCCAGCCAAAGGCGGCGGTTGCAACCCGGTGCCGGTGACAGATTTCATTTCTGAATCCGGTAGGGAAACCAACGTCGTAAATGCAGCCGGCCGAATTTTAGTCTGCGGTGTGCCATCCGCTCTCGTCACCATAGGCGCCAAAATCAACGAACAAAATGCTATCCATAGCACAAAATGGCGCTCAATACGACGAATCGAAGAATTGTAATTTTTCGTCTTAGGGTTTGAAATTTTCGATGGATGCATTTTCACCTCAACCGAAACGACAACTTTTTTGAACAAATACTATTCGACTGCGACCATGCGCGTCAAAAATTTTATCGTGGATCCGTCAAACTATTCTGCACAAATGCTGTTGATTGTCCTTGCAGAATTGCCATCGACAAGCCCGTAATCCCTATATCAACCGTACTAACCTCCTGGATCAGTTGTCCATTCGCCTGGTTGGTGATGATATTTGTGAGTCCGCCCGAACCAAGCTGCGTAAGAAAATCTGTATTTCCTTGATTGGCGACTGTCTGGACGATAACGGTCGGTGTATTTTTTTCAGAAATTACCGGTTGTGATATATTTTGAGTCGTGCTGGGTATCATTTGCAACGTAGGCGTAGCGCTTTGCTGTGTTACTGTTGGTGCTGCCGCTCCCGGCGTTGGTATATTTGCAGCAGCGTCTGTCACAATCGAAATTGGCACAGGCTTGATAAGACCACTGGTCAAAGTAGTAACCGGGACCAAAATACTTTGAACGATACTCTGTCCCAGATATTCCGTTTGTGAAAAGGCAAAATTGATCGTCACCCCAGGCGTATCGAATCCTCCTCGGATATGGCTAAGTTGGTCGTTATCCAATGGCTTCAAACCGATGTCCAAGAAGGCAGAATTCTGATTGATCTTCTGGGCCGAGACAGAGACCGGCACAACGCTAATCAGCAAAATAGCGGTTGCCATGGAAAAATATCTGGCTGATTTCGGGTGATTATACATTAAAAAATTCCCTTCTTTGAGAACTTAGAACCTGCTGGGATCGGCAAAATTCACTTGCTGGAGCGTGGTGAGTGTCACGGCAAACCGGCTGAGCCCAGTAGGCGAAACCGGTTGGCTGCTCCAGCCCTTCTCATCATCGAAACTTTCCTGGCCAACCGAAACATCGTCCAGAATGACAAAAAATATGCCCGACCATTGCGCCTGAAAATCCGCGAGCTTTTCGGCACGTAGCCCAATCGCAGGATCCGCCAGCAAAACACGATCTTCTTGAACGCCTCGTATCACAACAAAGTGGCGATATCCATGTTCATTAATGAGCACGATCGCAGGCAGTTGGACATCTTCTAATTTTGAAAGCGGTGCATTGAACCCTGCGGATTGGAGTCCGATTCTGCTGAGGTAATTCTTCATATCGAGCAACGAAAAGCCGGACTGCCGAATAACGGATTGATCGCCATTCCTGAACATGCTGGAAAAAACATCTGCTTCACTGGACGGAATATGATAAGAAAACGTCAGCAATGTTGCCAAGGCGGCCGAGCCACAGGAGAAATCATATTCCTGTTTGATCGTGGTGCTGAACTTTCTGGCCTGAAAGCTCTGGATATTGACCCTTGAAAATCCTGCTCCGATGGTCAAGCCATTCAATTGGACTTCACCTGCATACGCACTGAGCGATACGAACTGAATCGAGATCGTCACCATAAATAAGTGTACGACCTTCCTCAGCATAATCTTCATAAGAAGTCTCCGATTCAGTGAACTGATATGTTCACCGTCATACTGCTTTGCAGCAATGTATTGTTTCCTGTATTTTGAAATACTGTTGTTATACCAGTATTGTTATTGATTGCTTGGTTATTCTTTATGGAACCTGTAACAGAATTGGCACCGACGGAGTTTCCGGAGACCGTGCCATTGGCGACCGAGAAATTCAACTCATCTCCACGGGCCCTCACCTTGCCTAATTGCTGGGAGGGTATCGCATCCCCAAGAAGCCCCCCTAAAGCCGTCTCGGACTTTGTCTGTGTCCCGCCGGCAGAGGCAACACTCGGCGCCAGAACACAGGCTAGGCCGCCCATGGAAAGCGCCGCGATCATTGCCATGACCTTCATAGGAAATTCCTCCGATATAGATGAAAGCATTTGCTCCGTGCATGCGTATAAAACGCACAGCACGGAGCAAATTTACGCCGGAATTGCCGAGTCATCAGGGAACGAAGTTGTTATTCCCCGAAATCTCGGAACCGAGCGCCACCGAGCTTTGCTGTTCAGCATTTGCACCGGTGTTCTGCTGCGCGGTCAGAATACCAGTCCCTCCATTTACGTTAGACATGCTTGCATCAGCATCCAGCGAGGATTTGATTGGTTTTGTGACAACGAGGTTGTCCGATACCGTACCGTCGGTCGAGGCCGTCGCGAAAGTGACATAGGTCTTCGTGTCAGACTTCACTGTCTCCAGCGTGGAGCCATCCGCAGCGTAGTTTGAACCGATAACTTTCAGCACATCGGTGCTGGTAAGTTTGTTGCCGGAATCGGAAACTGCCGTGTTGCCCGAATTGGAAACAGACGTATTACCAACGTTCGACAATGTCTTGCTGCTCGACTCGTTGGCCGAATTCGCGAGTGACGCACTTATCGCCGTACTACCACTGGTCGCACTGCTATTTGTTCCACTACCGCCGGCAGAAGAGTTCTGCACCGGAATGGACGCGGTGACGTTGGTCGTCGTATTCGTCGTGCTTCCACCATAAGCGAATGCAGCCCCGGCACTCAGAAGAAGAATGGCCGTGCCGGTAAGAAAACTATTCCGCATTTTGAACCTCCTTTGTTTGAGCTCGGCACAATGCCATTGCTTCATCTGGCGTTTCCCGTTTCAGGGCCGCCATACCAAACAATGAGCAATCCACGTGCCAAAACTCCGCCCCGACAAAAGAAAAAATTGTTGCCAATAAGTCCTTGGATTCACTATACAAAAATTCAGTCCAATTTTTTGGTCCCGCGATACGTGTCACATGAAAAAAATCTGGATGTTACTTTTACTGTAACTGCTACACCGCACATAAATCACAAATGCAGCGATAAATTGAGTTCGGTCGAATCACTTATAACAAATCTTAGCTGGATACTTTGGAAAAACTTAGCTACATACTTGCAATATACCGGCATATACGATCCGAAACATCGGACCATGATGGGAGACAAAATGGACCTTGTCGCGCGCGGCAACCGCGGCTGTGGAAAGAGCGTCTATATCGTCGTAAAGTCGGCAGGATTCTCGAAATTCCCCGCGATATTGCCAACAATTTTTCTTGTATCAGCTTTCTCGGCAGTTAGTTTTCGTGATTGCAGGGCAGCCGAAACGCCAGCGGATCTCAAAAAAATCGAGAATGCTATTGCAGCGCAACAAGCTCAGCTTAATCGCCAGCAACTGCAAATCGAGCAGGAGTTTCTGGAGCTCAACCGACAACAGCAATTGTTGAACGCCCAGCTTGCAAATCTGCGGGGTGCCGGCGAGCCCGGCGCCGGCCAATCGGACACAAGCACTAACCCATCCAATAATCCATCCGTGGAAAATACTGGTACCGCGGAGGCCGCTCCCGATGACGGGACGTCTATCTACGCCCCGCCAGCTGCAGCACAGACCAGAGCACAAAAAATCAAGGTCGTCGTTCAATCCGACACAACCCTGCCTAATTCCGGCGGTATTCTCACACCCGCCGGGCAGTTTGTGTTAGACCCCTCTCTCGAATATGACTACTGGTCGCAGAACCAGCTGTCATTGAATGGCTTCACGATCATTCCCGGCATCACCTTTGGCAACATCTTCATCTCGCGCGTGCAACAGAACATCGCGACCGCCGCGCTCACGGCTCGTTACGGCATCACCGACCGTCTGGAAGTCAATGTTAAAGTTCCGTTCGTATTCGAATACGGCACCACAACAACTCAGCAAGTTGGACCCGACGCATTGCCGCTTTCACCCGGCGCTCAGAATGTCAATATCGGTGACGTTCAGGTGGGCGCGAGTTATCAGCTGAACGCCGATAGCAGCACATGGCCGATCTTTGTCGCCAATCTTCTGTTCAAAACCACCACCGGCGTTAGCCCTTACAACGTGCCAATTTATATCGAAACTGACCCGGACGGGCAGTTCCTTGCTGGTATCCAAAAGCGGCTTCCCACCGGCACTGGATTTTATTCGCTGGAACCAAGCCTGACGATCATCTATCCGACAGACCCGGGCGTGCTCTTCTCGAACTTCCAGTACATCAAGAATTTTGGATCGGAAGTCCATCTCCCCAACCCAAGCGGTGGCCCCTCAACGGCTGCGAATCTGCAGCCTGGAGACGCGGTGGCCGCGACGTTCGGCATCGGCTTTGCCCTCAACGATACCACCTCCACCACCTTCAGCTACCAGCAGGAGCATGTTTTCGGAGCCTTCGAAAACCACGTCGCCATCAAGGGCTCTTCATACGATTTCGGAACCTTCAATTTTGGCATCGGCTATCAGATCAGCGCCCGCACCAATTTGAATATCGGCGTCGGCGTCGGCGCTGGTCCCAACGCGCCCGTCGCAAAAATTCTCGTCGAACTGCCAATGACATTCTAGCCCCAGTTGCGGGCCACACCAAATTCCAGGCATCCTCTCAGGTGTAAATTGTGAGGATCGCCCATGCCCCGCACCGCAACGGGTTCGCCCATCAAGCAGCACCGCCGCTGGTGGGCGCGCTTTGCTGGAGTAATGGCGGGTCTGGCGGTGGGTCTGGCCATCCTCGTCTCAGCACTCGTCTGGCGCGTCTTGCCGCCAACAAACAGCATGCTTGCGTTGCCCGGCCTCTCGGCACCGGTCCAAATCATCTTCGACCAGAACGGCATACCCTTCATCCGCGCCGCATCACCTGTCGATGCCGCCGAGGCGCTCGGCTACGTTCACGCCCGCGACCGGATGTTCCAAATGGACCTGATGCGCCGCGCCGCAGGCGGCAGCCTTGCTCAACTCTTCGGCGCTGCCGCCCTGGATAACGACGAAGAAATGCGCCGGCTCGGCATGCGCCGCAGCGCGGAGGCAGATGTCACAGATCTCTCGCCCGGTGCCCGTGCCGAGTTGCAGGCTTACGCGAACGGCGTGAATGCCTGGATAAGTCAACGCGGGCGCTTCGCCGCCCCAGAATTTATTCTTCTAGGCCGCCCGGCACCCTGGACAATCCCTGACAGCCTGCTCTGGGGCAAAATGATGGGCCTATGGCTCTCCGGCAATTGGCGTCTGGAACTCGAACGCCTCGCCCTCTCCGCCCAGCAACCGCGCAACAAAATAGATGCACTCTGGCCGCCCATCCACGGCATCGCTCAGGAAGAGGCAGCGCTGGCATCGCCCGACTCGTCGCTCGCCGCAGCGGCCACCGGTACGTTGGGCTGGATGCGCCATTTCCCCCAACCCTTCACACTGCCCGCCCAGGCCTCCAATGAATGGGCCGTTGCAGGCGCGCGCACCGCATCCGGCAAACCGCTGCTGGCCGGCGACCCCCACCTTGCCTTCGGCTTCCCCAGCCTGTGGTATCTTGTCCGCATCGACACGCCTGAAGGCACGTTGGCCGGCGCGACCGCGCCCGGCATCCCCTTTATGGTCATCGGCCGCAACAGCCACATTGCCTGGACTTTTACAACGGCCGGCGCCGCGGTTCAGGACGTGTTCATCGAACACCCCACACTGAACGGCACGGGCTACGAAACCCCCACCGGCCCGCAACCCTTCATCACGCGTATCGAACATATTCCCGTACGCGGCCAGGCAGACACGCGCCTCACGATCACGGAAACGCGCCACGGCCCCATCATCGGCACCACGCCAGACGGCAAAAGCCTCCTATCCGTGGAAATGGCCAATCTCGCTCCGCACGACACGGACTCAAACGGCCTCCTCCTGCTCAGCCAGGCCCAATCCGTCGCCGATGCAGGGATCGCCGCCGCCCAGATCACCAGCCCCGTGCAAAACCTCCTGGTCGCCGACACGGCCGATCATATCGGCTTCTTCACCACTGGCCGCGTGCCTATCCGCAGAGCCGGAGACGGCGCATGGCCGGTAGATGGCGCAGATGGTCTGCACGACTGGACAGGGGTCGCCAGCGGCGCGGCGCTGCCCCACAGCATCAACCCGCCATCGAATATGCTGTTCAACGCCAACAACCCCACGGCCCCGGCAAACTTCCCCGTCTTCATGGGCCGCGACACCTATGGCGACTGGCGCGCCCGTCGTATCGAGGCCTTGCTCAACGCCTCCAACCACCAAACCCCCGAAACGTTCCGCGCCATCCAGCAGGATATAACAAGCAACTATGCCCAGCGCATACTTCCCCGGCTACTCGCCGTTCCAATGGCGCCTGGCAGCCTTGCCGCGCAAGCCCAGGCGCTGCTCGCGGGCTGGTCCGGAGATATGGCAGCAAACCTCCCCCAGCCGCTCATCTTCAACGCCTGGGAGGATGAATTCGTCACCGAAATCCTCCAACGAAACCATATAGACGAGGACGAAGCCCCGCTGCTGACCGACAGCTTTATCTTCTCACTGCTCGGCCCCGACGCTGCAACCGCTACCCAATCGCTATGGTGTAACGGCAACTGCTCGCCTTTGCTCCGCGCAGCGCTCAGCGCCGCCTCCGCCACCCTCGCCAGGCGCTACGGAAATACCCCGGCAGACTGGCGCTGGGGCACGGCCCATAAGGCCATATTTGCCCACCCGCTGCTTGGCAATTTACCCCTCATCGACGTGTTCGCGCGTTTCTCCATCTCCGCGGAAGGTGACGCCACCAGCATCAACGTCGCCGCTCCCGGCCCCTCAGCGCAGGACCCGGATGGCTTCACCGCCATCCATGGCCCCGAACTGCGCGCAATTTACGATCTCTCAAACCTCGACCAGAGCCTCTTCATCATCGCCCCCGGCCAGTCCGGCGACCTGCTGGCGCCCAACGCCGGAAACCTTCTGACCCGCTGGGAATCCGGCCAATACCTCAAACTCCCGGCAAAACCATCCCAGATATCCGCCACCATCATCATGGTGCCTGCGCCAAAGCCATAGCGCACCGCATCGTATCCGCATCATCCAAAAGCCTCGCGACCGCTTGGTAATCCACAACCGGAACATCGGTCGGCACATCCTGCATCGTCACGAGCGGCGTCCGCACGTCCAACATCACACGCGGTAAAGCCACTTCAAGCGCATCCGCCAAGCTATCCGGCGTTACATGACCAAGGGAGATGAAACCCGCCCCCCGCCGCGTCAGATCCTTCGCCTCATACGAATTGGTGATCGTCACGCAGCCCGCACTCGCCATCTCCAATGGCGGATAGCTCGGATGCGGGCTCATCATCAACGAAACCCCGATGGCCGCCTCGTTCAAAAGCGCAGCATAGTCGGCTAAAGATAGCTTCCCGGCACAACGGGCATTCTCCAGCGCCGCGAGATAAGACGAATCAAATGTTTCGCCAACGAAAATAACTTCGTAAGCCCGGCTCAATTCCGGATCACGCCCCTGCCAGACGCGAATACCTTCAACCAAAATTTCAAACAGATTCCGGTCCACACTTGGGCGCCCATAAGCAATAATCTTCTTCGCTTTCACAGCGGGAGACAAACGCGCGCTCAGCTCCTTATTGAGTGCATAGGGGATATGGAAAGCACTCGAAAAGCCGAAACGCGCCATCATGAAATTCGCAAGCTCCTCGGTATTGAACAGCGCTACCGTCTCGTCTCCCCGAGCATATGTGGACTGCGACAATGCGAATTTATTAGACCAAGAATAAAAACCCGGCTCATAATCCTGAATCAAATACACGGTCTTGGCTGCCGCGCCAAACATTGAGAGCTGTTGCCCCCGAAGGCGGAACGCCAGATCCGCGGTCCACCAGGCGGTCGCGAAGAATAAATCGCCTTTTCGCATCGTGAGCGGCAAATGTCGCCTCGAATGCAGATCGACCACGACCGCGCCCTCCACATCATCATTTGGCTCCACCAATGCGAAAGATCGCCCGAGCCGTAACGCAATCTCATGCATTGAGGCGCTGTCGACATCATCGGAGGTTACAATCAGGCGGATGTCGGGCACGTCCTCCAGCGCTGCGAACAAGGATAATGCGCAGGCCACGGCCGACGCGATCCCACCGTAAATTTTTTCCGGCTTCATCGTCGGAATCATGATATTGAGCCTTCGCCGGGCGCCCCCCGAGCGGGCAATATTCACTGGATAGATTTCTCCAATATTCGCATAATAGCTTGATCGCGAGCCGCTGACCCCAAGCAGACGAGGCACATGCCGGCGCAACAGATAAGAAAGCCGATGAACATTCACAGACAACACCCTCGTCTCGCGCGCCTGACAATCGCGCGCAAGAACCTTTATATGCCTAAAACCTTCCGACTCTGCAACGAGCAAAATGCATCTTTCGATCGCATGCGCCAAAGTACCATCAACCTGACCTCGCTCCGGCTCAAAATCCTCATAGTTAAGCCCGAGCGACAATAGCGGGCCGAGCGCCTTTGCCTTTGCCCAGAACATGCTACCTGTGGGAAAATCCAACAAATCATCCGCCGATAGCGTCACGCCCAGACGTCCCATCAGCTGCCGCGCATGCGCAAAATTATATCCCCAATTGCGCAGCCCTTTCACCTTATCGAAATGTTCGGCATAGACAACGCCAACGTCATCCTGTGCGAGAAGCGCCAAAATGGATAAGGCGATTTTTCGCGAACCGATGAGGTTACGTCGCAAATATTTTCCCCAACCCGCATAAGCCAAATCATGGGGAGATTTTTTCGTGTGCAAATGAAGAATAACCGTCTCGGGACTCGTATAGCGCGCACTCTCGATCAGAAACGGCGCAATGTCCCGGCCGCGATTAGGCGTCGTCACCACCTCTCCGCACAAGGCATATCGCTTGAATAATATTTCCAGCTTCTCGGCCTTATCTGTCGTATCTGTGGTCGCCATCACGCGCATATTCAACCCTAGCGCTACAAGGTCATCGAAAATTTCCTCCGCCTCATCCAGATAAAAACAATGAATAACCGCAAGAATATCCATGCCGCCTACGGCATATCCCCCGCTCCCATCAAATGGAACCAGCACCGGCAATATCTGCGCTTCCGCCGGGTTATACGCTTGTAGCGCCATGTTATCGGCAAAACGCTGGGTGATCTCCAGACCAGGCGCAGGCGGCACGTTTACGTTCAACCGTGACTCCGAACGCTCCGTGGGCAGAACTCCATCCCGCAACTCAAGATGCGTCCGCAGAAGCTCTACCCATTCTGCCCCGATAAATTCACTAAGTTCTTTATCGTCAACGGCGATAATTTTTGCCGTCACAAGCATAACCTTCACGAACGGAAATCCGGCCCTGAACAACGCCTTCCAGTCGTGTATCGTTGGATTTCTTACCGCCGCATTGGCTTCGCCGCATACAAACGCCGCTGCAGTGGAAATCCCCAATGCCTGCAGACGCCCCGCCAATTTCAGCTCCTCCTGCTCAATCAGTTTTTGCTTGTCGTCGAAGATCGACGCATCCCGGATTACCTGCAACGCACCCTTCTTCAACGCCTGCGTCTTTAAGGTAAAAAAATAGCTCTGAAAATGCTGGGCGATTTCAAAGTTTTCCGTCATGAACACGGCGCCTGCTTGTATACCGTCGATCCGATCCCGTAAGCTGATCTCTCCGTCTCGCTGAAACGGCCCGACCAGGCTGTCATTGGTGAAGGTAACGGAGCGCGTTTCCGCCAGCCCTCCGATCAAGCGCACCGCATGGCCCCAGCCGCCAAAGTCGAACCCGATATTCTCGCGAACGATCTGTATCACTGCCGCTGACGGTCCCGGATCGATATAATGGTCATAGTCTGCAGAATTCACTACCAGTACCACGCGATAGCCGCTGCGCTCGTAAGCCTCGATCGATCTGACATGAAGCGGCGTCAGCTGGCCATCGGTGCAATAGGCAACATAAACCAGTACGTCATCATCCGCGCTCAACGTCCCGTTTTTATCGAAGCGGTAACGGGCAGCGGTCCCGGTACCAGCATCAACGGACATTGCCGCGCCCTGCCCCGCTTCATGGCCATCGGGAACCGCCCGCCCCATCAGGACTGCGCCCAGAACACGCCGGTTCCGGATGTAATACGGCACCCGGCGTAAAAGGCCGACAAGCCCCCTGCGCCAAACCGCCTGCCGAACAGCGCGCGCCGCCCTCGGCAGAATACGCACAGCGCCCAATATATCGAATGCGTCGCGTGCGCGGCCAAAGGCCCGCAGTGGCGCCGTCAGCCGCCAGGAGGTCGACGCATAAAGAACGTGACGCTCGTAATCCAACAAGGCCTCATTTTGCCGGACCGTCGCCAGGTCAGCACGCACCCGGCCCAGCTCTTCCTCAACATCCGATAGCCGATCAATGTCTTTCAATAATTGCGCATAACTTTCTGACCGCTCGGATAACGCGACTCGAAGTTCTTCTATCTCCAGCCCAAAGGCAGCACAGCGTTCGTCCGCCGCCGCCTTCTGCGGCTCAAGCTCGCGCACCCGACGCATCAACATTCCTGCGAGCATCGGCAACTCGCGTAACCCCGCCGGCATAACCTCCTCATATGCCCGCAAAGCCCGCCGGTAATCGCGCCACCAGTTTCCCGCACGCGCCATGCTGTGCTCGTCATAGCGGTACCATAAAAACGGCGAGGGGCTCTGCTCGATATACTTCCCCTTCAGCGCGGCCCCTGCGAAAAACTCCCAGTCCTCCGCGCCGACTCCCCGATCCTCACGATAGCCATCAAGCTCCGCCCAACATGAACGGCGCACCAGCGCGTTCGCATCACCCAGATTATTTTCAAAAACACTCAGTAGCGGATCACTCCCGGCAAAAGCCACAATCCTGTCGGCTCGGACAGGCTGAAATCCGGAAGGCCCATGAAACATGGCCATCGTCGCCGTGACAATGTCAGCACCGGTATACCTTGCCACACGCACTGCACGATGAACACCATCTTGCATCAGTAGATTATCGTCATCCAAAAAAAACAGATATTCGCCCCGCGCCGCGCGCGCCGCGGCGTTTCGCGCCGCCCCGAGATAACGATTTTCCTGGCGAATCAGTGTCCAGCCCTTGACCTGAAACTCCTCTTCCAAACTATCAAGAAAAGCTCTAGCGGCAGGCTGTGTACTGCCATCATCGACAAGCACGACCTCAAACCGCGCATAACGCTGCGAACGAACACTGTTTAAGCAATCGTTAAGCAGTTGAGGCCGGTTGAAATGCGTGATGCAGACACTCACCAGGGGCTCGTCATCTAGACCGCGACGTTTAGCAGCACCGTGTATGGCTCCGTTACCGGCCACGCGCCGCAATGACGCCAAACGCACCGACGACGCATGAATCTGACACTCCCGCCCACCGATAACGCGGCGCTCAAGGCACAATGCCTCGGCATCCTCCACGCCGCCGAGCCGAATGCCGCCATCCTCATCCAGCCATACAGGCTGATCGAAATAATGGACATGAAACGGACCGTGCCGATCCTGGCCGCCTTGTCGACGAGCGTCGACAGCATGCGCCGCGATTCCTCTGCCTCCTTCAAAATGAACCTGCGTATAAGCGCGCTGTTCAAGCCACCGCCAGACCGTATGGGTATTCTGTGACTGCGGCCATCCCCAAAATGCCATATCCTCAGCGGCAATACTGACAATCGCGACTCCGGGCACCGTAATATCAGGCGTCTCACGAGGCGCCACAAGAACCACGCGCAACCCTGCAGCTCGCAACTCCCTCGCCAGCCCTGTCACTTTCAAAACCGTTTCACGCCCGGCAAGTACAGCGACTAACGCGCCGTCAGCTTCCGGCACTTGACCCTGGCGCAGGACGGCATCGGTATATTCAGCTTCGGTCGCTAAGCGAACCACTTCGTCCAAGCGGCAATCCAACGCCAAACGGCGCATTTCAGCATAAAGCTTGTTGGCCCAAAATGGCGCATCCGTCGAGTGGCCATGCTGACGATATAAATCAACCCGGAGCAAACGCTCCAATATTTGGTCCAATTTCTTCTGCCCGACATTCACGCCCAGCGCTGCCGTTAGCCGACGAAGCTGCGTTTCACCCGCGGAAAACCAATCGGCATATATAAATACCCCGGCAATATCTGCGCCGCCGTGTAGCAACGCCTCCATGTTATACCGCATCCATGTCCGATAGATGCGCTCTGCCGGGACGCCGGATCGACTCATGACCGACGCAACAACCTCCGCAGGATCGCGTACCGCCAGGACACAGCGTAGCAATATACCTCTTTGCCCCAACAACGCCTTCCAGAGCGGCAAGAATCGCGTGCTGCGCGGATCCTTCATCGCCCAAATGGGCATCCCCAGTACGAGACGGCGATCCAGCCAAGCCTCCAACTCCGCCACGAGCGGCGCGATCTCCGGTTGGCGCCACCACATGGAAGGAAATGGCAACATCCCCTTATCTCCGTGCCAAGGCTGTCCCAGCGCCTCCAGCATCCGCTCCTGAATATCGACACATGCCTTATCTTCAAAATACCCCACCAGATTATGGTGATCCGCGGGATAGAGGTTTTCGCCGACGTCGATACCAAGAGCCTGCACGAAGCTGCTAAGCAGAGAGGTGCCACTGCGATGCATTCCAATGATCAGCACCACGCGCCGCAAATATTTTTGCCTTTCGTCCTTCTCGGCTTTTTTCATGCCTTTTCGGAGATCTTATCGTGAGAGAGAAATCTCCGATTAATGATAATCTTTTCCTTCATCCAAATTCCAAACGGCACGTCAGGACACCTTTTCAAAGAGCGCTGAAGTCTCATTTCCACGGTGCGGATACCGGTAGAAACCTAGCCATGCCCAGAGCAAAATATCCTCAAGGATCCCCTGCCGCCGAAGTCCCGCCCGTCTCAACTGGATTGCTCTAAGAATGAAACCCTCCTTTTCTATATCTCGCAAAAGGCTAATGAGTTCATGCGCCTCACTCGTCAAAATCGCCCGGTCAAGAGCTTTTAAATGCGCTGCCAAAATTCGAAGAAACGGCAGCGGTCCGCGCTGAATGACACCGCGGGCACGCAAAAATGGCGACGGCGAACTTCCAATCGCATTTGTGCGATGCTGGCGATACAGAATAGAGGGCGTGTTATCGAATATAACCCGCCCGCCGGCACCCGTGACCAACAGGTAGGCCCACCAGTCATGAACGGATATGTCAGGCATCTGAACAGCGAGTATCACGCGCCGTGCTGCAGCATTCATCACAATCGTACAGCCCGAGGCAATGTTTTGTACCAGCGCGTTCCCAAAACTGGGGGAATATCTTAGCGACGGCGAGAGGCCGATCGGCTTCAGATCCTGGTCCACCAACCGTTGCCGCGTACAATAGAGTGCGGGCACATGCGCGGGGCTCTGTTGCAACTTACGAATTGCCCTCGACAATTTATCCGGCAGCCACACATCGTCCTGATCACAAAATGCGAAAAAGCCTTCTTCCGGAGCGGCTTCAAGCAAAGCCATGTAGGATTTTGCAGCACCCATACGCCCTGTATGGATATCCACCGAGGTGACACGTCGCGGGTTTTCTTCTGAAAATTTTTGTACATAATCGACGCTACGATCGTTTGAACCATCGTCCCGCCAGAATAAATGCCAATCAACATTCTTCTGCTCGACAATGCTCGAGAGCTGGTCCGGCAGATAGGACTCACCGCAAAAAGTACTTAGCAGAATATTTACCTTTGCCCCGTCCATGCATGCTCACGAAATCGAATGAAATGACTAAAATGCCGCAATCAAAATTACATACGATCTGTAAAAATTATTGTAGTGACTCAAATCCGAAGACTAAGCACCTCATGAGGCGTAAGCCACTACTCCCTTTGCTTAAATTTCTGTAATTTTGGTTCATATTCAAAACCTATGTTGCCGGCACCGGCTTAAAATTCGCTGGTCGGATATTGCCAATATCAATGCCGTGTGAAAAAATTGTGCTGTCGAACTAACCACCCGTCTTACCATTTTTAGCAATGTGAATTGCCAGGGCCAAATATTTCGGCGTACTGGCATCCGGCGCGATAGAGTATTGGCCTCCAGATGGATCATAGGTGATCTCAGGCGTCACCACTTGCGTGTCGTCGGTAATTATAACGGCGTTTGCTCCAAGAGATTGAGCCTTTTGCTGCACAGCCTCCAATAGCTGTGCCTTCGTCAAACCGGCACTTCCAGTTGCCACAATGCGAGCAATCGCGACATAAGAACCTGCAGGTGGTTCGCTCAGCACCTCAATATACGGTTCAGGGGGATAACCCCCATGCCCTGCCAGATACTGAACCTG